>JAABUJ010007507.1_pt1 | contig 10163 bp, 10 predicted proteins | sample 5559131 | NCBI WGS metagenome assembly JAABUJ01 (sample SAMN10711875, study PRJNA513366) | rock metagenome | isolation source: Antarctica rocks | place: Antarctica: Victoria Land, Mt New Zealand nord | collected 2016-01-07 | reverse complement strand
GTAGGTGCTCATGGATGGGAATGGTCTTGACAGGTGTGCGCTCCATATTGACGTCCCATATCTTGACTGTGAGGTAATCGCGGGAAAGTATGTATCTGCCATCGTTGGAAAACCGGACATCAGATATGGAAGATATGATTTCAGAGAAGAAGGATCTAGAGGATGGGTCTTCCTCCTGTTCGAATTCTGCACGGGAAATCAGCTAAACCACTACTCTCCTTCAATCTGACGACCTACGTTTCGCGTGCTGATCGCAAAGGGCACTTTCTCGCATATCTGCAAGCTTAATCGTACCCTTTGAACTTGCGTACATGAACCAATTGCAGCTTTGTGGATGGAATTCGGCAGCCGTGATAACCTCTGTCAGCTCCTCCATGTTGGCCGGTTTGATATCAACAATGTTGAAACTCTGATCCTGTATGTTGAGATTCCAGAGATTTATTCGCAGATCATCACTACTGATGAAGGTTTCCCCATCACTGTTGACCGATATGCTGTTGATGTGGTAGGCATGGGCATTTGCGTAGGTTCGGCGAGGTACGGCAGCAACAACGGTATCATGATGTGTCATGCGGGGTAGTTTTAGAGAAGCAGCGTTCGTAAAGGAGAGGTTTGGATTAGGTCGAGGGGGTCCACCGCCGCCACCAAGGGCTCCACCGGGGGTGAGATCATGGGAGAGATTGTTCTCGGCCACCACTTTTAACGACTTCTCGAACACCTTCCATAGCTTGATAGTTTTGTCGTTCGTGGAAAGGAGATAATGAGATGCGTTCTGCCTCCGGCACCACTTGATCTTATTGATCTTTTCTTCTATCTCCAGAGATTTCAGGTAGTCGAATTCGGGTTCGTGAGATTGAAACTCGGTATGGAATTTGTACTCGCATGTCTTTTTCTACTGACTGTTAGATCCAGCCTGAGACTATTTCTACTCGAAGCCGTGGTCCGGGATGGTGGGTTACGGCACTCACAGTCTCGTTCCTCTCGAAAAGGACCACTCGACCTCCTTTATCGCCCGTCGCTAGATAATTGCCAGTATGATCGAACTCGACCGTCGAGATAATGTCCGCTATCCGACAACATTGTCAGCAAGGTAGGGCCTCCCCAAATCAACGTGCGCTGACCTTCGGTTATATCTTCGACATCCCCCTTATCACCGAAGCATCTAATACCAGGTTTTAGCCAATGTCCATACTCGGCAAGCCATGCCTCCTCGACGTCAAGGTCATCCATCTCTTGTGGTTGTAAGAGTGGAACACGATAGCCAGCTGGAAGCGTGGTGTGTTGTGTGGTGTGTGATGTGATGAATGGTGGGTGTTTCGGACAGGTCTGTTATTCAAACCACTTACTGTGTGAATTTCCATGTCGGAGTAGGAGACTCCTCCGCTGTCACCATATTCTGCTGTATCTCTCAACAGCCTTTTTGACTAGGCAGCGCGTGCCTTTCTGCACTGTAGTTTTTCTGCTTCCTGTTTGTCGACTCGACAGGATTAGGACACTCTGGTCGCTGCATCAACCGAAACAGCTAAATGCTAGCAGATTCCGATCCGTGACAAGCCAGATTTGGTTGTTGTCGAGGAAGTAGCTATTGCCGATAGAATCGCCGCCTCGTGGAAGCTGAAGGTGACAGCTCCCAAGCGCTCAGAATTGCAAAATAGTTGCAGAGCAACGCTGTAGAACGAGTCTACTTTAACTGCGAAGCCGGAGTAGGCGAGTAGGAGATGGGTGTCAATTGAGCGGATGTTGTAGACTGCAGTCAAGGATCCCGGTACTTTAGTGCATGATGAAGGTCATTCGTGACATAAGGTGGTCCTGGACCCTGAAATCCGTCAAGGTGCAGAAAGCGATCCAGTAATTTAGCATTCCATCACGACAACTTCACATGCACACATTCACACTCTCGCTCCTTCACTTGTGCATTATTGCAAGCCAGGCCTTGGATGCTGTGTTTCTGAGTCTCCTCGTACAATCTAACCCTAGCCACTTGCGCTGCAGAATTCATTCATAGTGACATCTCAGCGGCAGGCTTCTCGATCGTATCGCTCACGGCAATCTTATTAGCTAGAGTATATAGCTCTTCGATCCTGCTCCTTTGACCCCTCTTCTAGGAGATCCAGAGACCACATCAGCACGGTCTTGCTGATCTGGCTCATCACCCGCTCTCTTCACATGCTACTTGAAAACCCTATATATTTCCGCTACAATCTTCCACGCGTCTGACCACCAGGTATTGTGCAAATTTCGTGGCTCTAAGCTATCTCTCCAGAAGAGTGCACCTGATCTCATCACTCTGTGGGCTTCTGTAGCCACTTGTCGTCCAGTCTCATCTTATGACGTTTGCTCTACGCTGTCTCTCAAAACAGTAGGCGTTCAGCTCGGTTCTTAAGGGTGCGGCGCGCACCTGGCGCACATAAGCTGCTGGCAGATTTCTCAATTATTATTTGTTAGAAGTATCAGTGAGGGCTTTCTGTGGAGGAGATACAGGAAGGGCAATATAGACACTTGCTGCATTGCGAACTATCCTGTACGTGCATCATTGGCGGACGCGGAGGGCTGGTTTGAGAGGGGGGATCATGGATGATCAGGGCGAACATTACGGCGATGAGCACGGAAAACGTGCTCGTCTGCCAGCAGAACCAAAGGACGATGCCTCGGAATCGATCACCGAACGGGTCAGCAAGTCTGCCTCGGCGTTAGCTCGAGATGCTCTCTTCCGTCCCAGTGCAAGTGGTGCGACACGTGCACTGGCGTCTTTTGCCGCAAGCACACAGAAGGGACAGTCTTCGTCGAGCTCTGTAGGGTCCGCCGTGTCGTTTTCCACTTTAGAGTCATCAAGCTCGCGCCCTTCAACCGCAGATAGCAGTTCGAAGCCAATTTTCTATGAGGCAACAGAGGAACGCTTTCGCTCAGACCCCCGTCCGCATGAAGACCACACCCGGGATCCTGCTTCATTAAACTTTGATGCATTTCTTTCCGGCCAGGATTCATCGAGTTTCGATGCTCCCCCTATCGCAGCACAAAAAGAGAAGCAGCGCTCACCAACGCCATACAGGCCGACAAGACATGATCAAGGTTCCCACGGGTCTTTCGAGGAGTGGCAGCAGGGCTTCAGGGATCACGGTAGGGTCCCTTGGAATGAAGAGTCACACCACACGTCCGGAGGACGAAGTATAGGCCCTGGAAACCGCGCTACAGTTTCCTCGCTTCCAGACGGCCCTTTCCCAAGAGCCGTGGCGCTTGAGGCGAGAAATCTTGGGCCCGCTCAGGATGCATTGGGGAATATAAGCCATCACGACGGCGCCGCCGTCGTGGCGCTACTTTCCGAGCCTGGTTTCACGGCGGATGATGAGCCTGCTGATTACCCCGGATTTGCTGGAAACCAAAGCAAGCTGGAACACTTGGATCTACAGAGTACCAGATGTAAGAAATCTGCGGAACCGCGACTTGGGTTGGCCGATCATGAATTCGGTCTTATACCGAACTTTGCGCTGTCCAATAATGATCCAAGCGCCATAGCTGATGCGATGCCCCGTGCTGAAGGACAGACCTGCATTGCGGACCTAAAACCTTGGCTGGACATTCTAGACAGTTATCAAGATGAGGTTTGGGGAGATTTCCTGCCACTTGTGCAACAAGCTCGAAAGGAACTGGAAACGGCTGATGCTGAAGATGGCATCCTTGATGACAAGCCTGCAGTCAGGAGGTTGCAGATGCTCTTGGGGCATCTCGATCCCCGAACGAACTCGAGATTTGAGTGAATTATCGCCAGTCCACACTAAATCCATGAGTTATGATATGTTTCAAGCTTTGCCGCGAGGGACGATATTGAAATCAAATCAACTGAGTGCCCTTTCATTACTTTAGGAAATGCTGCTAGACCTCGTTCAATTTGCCATGTGACGATCAAAATCGGCAACACTGCACGACCATCTCGACATCATAAGCAATCTCCACGGGTGAGTATATCACTCGTCAAGCCGCGATCCGCCGTTCCTTCATTACCTTCAGTGCCCTTTCGTACGTCCACATAGTCACCGCACTAGCCGGCGCACTTTTCACCAGGCCCACAGCAAGACCTCTATACAACCCCCTCCAACCCTCTCTTCGAATGATGGTCTTACCGGTACCCCAAACGCCTAGCCCAGAATAGTCGGCCACCGCTCTGTATCCCTTGCCTGGCACAAACCTGGTTCTTGTCGGTCCCTGTACTTGCAGTCTCTTGCGTATCACATCCAAAGGAAAAACTCCCGTCTTGGCCATTACCGAAGCCACTACGCCAGATGTGGCATCACCACTACCGAAAGGAAGATTGAGCGGTGCCACGACTGGACGTAGCGACTCATAAGCGGCAAAGAAGAACCCCATGTACGGCACCACCTGTCCTACTCCTGCACCAATGCCCTGAAAGAAGCCCCGTGCGCCTTCGCTGCGAGCAATGTCTCGAATGCTGCCCACGAAAGACGAGTAGACCTTGTCGGAGCCCTGAGCTGCAAAACGTGTGCGAAGAAGATCGAGTGGGTATGTCGCCGCGGTAGCGGTTGCCCCGGCCGTAGCCCCGGCTACAAAGGCAGCGACAGACGGAGGGAGAGATGGGAGGAGAGAGGTGCAGGTGGTGTAGGTTGTGAATTGAATGGCGCCGTATGTCACATAGAGAAGCTCGGCGGAGACATTCCCTTTCCAAAACGCCTACAACAATTCAACTGGATCCGTGTTCTGGGCCCCATGCCATTCTTACTGTGATGCCTTCATGCTGAAGAATATTTTTGAACGTGGAAATCGTGGACGGTGGAAAACGCTTAGGCTTGTGAGGTGTAGAGAGCGGATCAGAGAGCGAATGGCTTTGCAATTGGAGACGGATCTTCAGAACGTCGAGAGGGGCGATACAAAAACTGTATACATCAGTTATGTTGCTTCCCTTTCCAAAAAGATGTGTACCTACCGCGATACTAGGCCGGCGGTGCTGCCCGCAAGCACTACTTGTGCCCTCGAACCCTGTGCTTGATAGTCAGCCAGGTTTGCTTTGATTGGAAAATACTCAGGCGCACCTCATCCTTGAGGTACTCTCCTCCACCCGACATCCAACCAGCACGCCCAAAGCTCGGCTGATATGCACTGTCGGAGATCCATATCTTCTGCAGGACAAAAAGCCGAGTGACGCGGTATCACACCTCGAACCCCAAAGCAACCCTAGTTCAGCAAAGATCCCTTGAACCGTTCCGACTCCTCTTTTGTTTTGACTGGTTCCGGAGGCCTAGAAGTCGAGGAAATTACATATATCGCCGCCTCCTAGTAGCTTTTTCTAGCGATGACAGGGCAATTTGCGCAGCGATGCTACGTCGACCACAGTCGGTTCCACGAGTGGGCTCGATTGGACCGTCGACTTTGAATGTCTCCGTCTTCTCACCCCAAATCTGGAGATGTCCGAAGATTCAATTTTCGCCCAGGCTTCGAGCACAGTCTCGCATTCATCGGCCATTCGTGCTTGATTCCGGCGAACATGGTCACCGCAAGCCCGAGATGCTCCCAACGAGGGAAGAGAGTCTCCGGGAGTCTTCGCTAAGGTGGCTCGAGGTCGAGTACAACGGTAAAAGTCATGGATTTGATAGTCTGACGCTCAGAGACTCTTGCCGTTGCACTCGGTGCATTGACCCATCGACGACACAGAAATTGTTTGACACAATTGACATCCCGACCAAGATCAGGGCTAAGGATCTTCATGTTAACGCCGACGGTTCATTCTTGGTCTCGTGGAATGATGATATTGCTGGCTTCGAGAACCACCGTAGCTACTTTCCGTCTGATTTTCTCTCAGGGCGGGATACACTAAAGGCTGTCAACGCAAGCATTCGCGAAAATAATCCCCAGATCTTATGGCATGCCGCAAGCCTGGAAGCCCGGAGATCCGACATGACAGTCAAATACGACGATTACATAGCTGATAGAAGGACCCTCCGTCATGTTATCCGGCAGCTGTATAAATATGGTATAGTCTTCATCTCAGATGTGCCGCCAATATCTGGATCGGTAGCTTCGATTGGCAATCGCTTTGGGCCGTTGATGAGAACTATCTACGGTGCCACTTGGGACGTTCGGTCGCTGCCTTCAGCCAAGAACGTCGCAGATACATCTGCCAATTTAGGTTTCCATATGGTAAGTCACAGTTTCTTGTTTTGGCATCTCAAAATCCGTATCTCTTTGCGTGGCGTGGTCTAGAGTGCAGGAGACGTTTGACTGGCCGATACCAGGCTGCCTGCAGCTGCACCTCGCGACTCAGTTGCGCAATAAGTTTCCTCTCTTGACTGTACCCCAGATCTCCCTGATGTTGTCAGAGTTTGCGAGGAGTGGTAAAATCCCATTGTTTCTCTAGTACCGCCTAATAAATAGCATGTACCCTTTGTGCTCTGTACTGAATTAGTACATGTATCTCGTCAACTTGCTCCCACCGCTTCTGCTATGGAGTCTCATGAATTCGTAGGACCTGCTCTATTATAAGGAGCCGCCCAGGCTCCAAATCCTCCATTTTCTCAAACAAAGTCGCCAGGGCGGTGAAAGTCTCTTCAGTGATGCTTTCACTGCGGTCTCCACCCTTTTAATGAACAGCATGGATTCTCCCAAGCCGGTTTCTGATGCGCCGATGAGTGCGCGAAGCCGATCTGTGCTTGCATTGACCCAATTCATGCTTCCATTCCATTACAAGAACAACGGTCAATGGCTGGAATATTCGCATCCAACCATCGTTATCAACAAGGCGTTAGGTTGGCGCGACTGGTCCAAGTTCTCCGAACACCTGATGGACCCTTCAAAGTTCCAAAGCGTATTGCAAGCTGTTCGCTGGAGTCCACCATTTCAGGCACCATTGCCAATGCCGCCAGCCTTGAGGGAAGACCGCGTACCAGCATTGGACTATTGGATGATGGGAGCAAGGCTTTTGAAGCAAGAGTTCGAACGCAAGGAAGCCGTGTTTGAGACTATCATGCAAGAAGGTACTTGTGTGATCTTCGACAATTGGAGGGTCCTTCATGCGCGACGGGCCTTTAGCGGCGGTGAGAGGTGGCTGAGGGGAACTTATATCGACGATGATACGTTCCGGCAGCAAGTGCGTTCCCAGCTAATGGATTGAGTATATCACTCTCCGTCTGTATATAACTATTTACCACCAATCACTTCGGAATGTCTAGATGTGCCGCGCATCCACAGGACTTTGTGTCAGCGGCTCATCACACAAGAAAGTACCTATCGCTTGAGGGGGCTTAGGATATGACTTCGCAAGGTTACGAGTACTGGATTCACCAGCCAAGGACCACGGTCAAAGAGCAGAGCGTTGATGGACATTAATCATGCAGTCAGAGAATCCAGAGATAACAACAAAAAAAGACCATTAAGGCATCCCAACTCCTTCTCTCGTCTCCGAGAAGGAACGAAATGCAAGTCAGGGGATCACTCTTTACGCAGGTTTAGCTAAGCAGTCCGTGGGTGAATGTATCAAAAGTTCAGGAGAATCCTACGCCAGAGCATCGTTGGGAAAGAGAATAACTGGGTCGTATATGCTCCTTGCTACACTCCCAGTATTGCCGATGGGCTTAGACAATACATTGCCCCTTGACTTTTCGATGCTATGTGACAGACAGCAGCCAGAGATTTATCGCAGAATTGGAACTTGCATGCTACCAAGCATTTAAGTAGGCCTTTTGGTCCAGGTTATCAAGACCCGTTCCTTAACATGCTGATTCAGAAGCAAGGACATTTTTATCACAACAGGATGATATTGACGTGCTTGCAGTATCAGCTGACGTGAATCCATGGGAATCCAAAGCTTTCCCTTCCATTCGTCTACATACGCTCAGCCGTGCATTCAGGTTAGTGAACGAGGTAAATGAGTATGCAAGTGGCCCTGGGGAGCTTGAAGAATTCGAACAATAAGCTCGATACTCTTCTCGAGTCGGGAAGACTCAATGACGCTTTGCCCCTGGGTCTGAATTGGTTGGAATACCCAACGTGTTGCCGTGTACGGAGTAAGTTGATCTATGCCGTGCCTCCAGTGCTGTCACCAAATTTTGATATGGTTTATATTGCCTCCGGTAAAGGTGAGCGCTTCAGGGCAACTGGCCTCAGCTCGACTACCAAAATTCGACCCTGGGGATGAGTATATGTAGAAGCTGTAGACGTTACCAGAATGTGTTCGACAAATGCAACCCCCAACTTGTTATTTCACGTCTATGAATTGCATGGCAAGGAAAAGCTCTTGAGCTCATGGGCATGTAATCGTGGACAAGGTACCCTTGGTCTTGATGGTTTTCCGCTCCGCGCCGCCAAGCGGGCGGAAAGGGATTGCGTCATCTTATAGAGCACCCTTCGATGCTTTTTTTTTGCCCTTATCATTGGAATACCTACCACAGAATTCCCCACTCTATATTATTTGCATTCGTCATTAGTCTCTAGCTAGACCTCAGACGAAACCTTCATAAGTGTCTGGAGAAAACCCGCACTACTCGTGGGCATCAACCTGCCTTGCAACCCCTCGAAGCGCCATCACTTCTTGACAACCCCCTCCACGTTATAATCATGTCTACCCTCAACGATGTTAAAACGCAATCTGACTACGACTCCCTAATCTCCTCAATACCTCCAACCGCTCTTATCGTTCTATCTTTTCACACACCCTGGGCCGCCCCCTGCGCTCAGCAGACTCTGATTCTACGCACCCTCGCCTCGTCATACCCGCCTCAGCTGCCCCCAACTATCTCCTTCCTCAGCATCGACGCCGAAGCCCTTCCGGACATCTCCGAGTCCTTTGAAGTCACTGCTGTGCCTTATCTAGTGCTTCAACGAGACGGCAAAGTCCTTGAAACAGTTAGCGGGAGCGATGCTACGAAAGTCAGAGAGGCCGTAGAGAAGCATGCCGGCAAGGGCGGGAACACAGGCAAGCTAGGCCTGCCACCAGCTCTAGAAACAACACCGAGAAAGGAAGAGGCAGGGGCACAAGAAGGCGTTAATGGCCACACCACCAATGGTGGAAGCGAGCAAAAACCCGCGTCGGATCTCTCAAAGTACGCTCCTGGTGCATCAGATCCTGCGACAGCGCCAGAGATGTCGTCTACCCAAGGCCAAACCGAGGAAATAGATCAGCGGCTTGCAGAGCTGGTGAAGGCTGCGCCGGTAATGCTGTTCATGAAGGGGACGCCGAGTACGCCACAATGCGGTTTCTCGAGGACGCTGGTTAGCATCTTGAGGGAGAAGGGCGTGCGATATGGCTTCTTCAATATCTTAGCGGATGAGGATGTGAGGCAAGGGCTGAAGCGGTGGGCGGACTGGCCTACATATCCGCAGCTCTGGTGCGGTGGGGACCTGGTCGGAGGATTAGACATCGTGAGTGTGCCTCCTTTCGCAAAGCTTCCAACGTGCTGACTTTGAGCGTAGGTTAAGGAAGAACTCGAGTCAGACCCTGACTTCTTTGGCCAGTATGCAGTTGCCGCAAAGGGCAAAGGAGGAATGGCGGCACCGGAAGCTCAGGCCCAAATTGCGAGCGCGTGATCGTGTGGACGACTTCATTCTCGAGGCCAGTGCGTTCGCTTGAGCCAAGCGGCACTCGAGCTAATCAAGCATTTTAAGATGAGATTGCCGGGCAACTAGCCTATATGTATTCATGATTCTATACGATAGATGAGCGATAGCGTGCATTTAGTTGGTTATGCGTACGGTCACAGGATCTTTACTGATAGGGTATCTTCATCATCGACTCCTATGAGACCATCCTGACCGAATATGGAGACGACAGATTGCAACCCTTCTGTGAGCATTGCCGCTGGTCAGCTAGGGGATTCACTTGGAGTGTCAGAGCCTCTGGTGTGTATAGGCTTTCTGTTCGGTCTAAAAATCTAAAGCAGGAAGCACCAGCTCTGAAAGTCTGTCTTAGCATCACGTACATTTCTCTAATGGTTTCAATGCCGAGAGCGCCTCGCTAGATGACGGGAGAACAACGTCGCCCAGCTGGAGCCACTACGCGGTTCTCTGCCTCTTCCCTGCCTCTCCCTCTTCTTCACTAGCCGATACCACATCGCCGTCAATCCTCACACCTCCATCCTCCTCCTCTTCCTGCTTATCATTTTCCCTCCCCCTCTTCAGCCCTTTCATCTTCCTCGTCTGCAACTCCCCAAGATCCTGCCTCC
>JAABUJ010007504.1_pt1 | contig 10168 bp, 6 predicted proteins | sample 5559131 | NCBI WGS metagenome assembly JAABUJ01 (sample SAMN10711875, study PRJNA513366) | rock metagenome | isolation source: Antarctica rocks | place: Antarctica: Victoria Land, Mt New Zealand nord | collected 2016-01-07 | reverse complement strand
CTACACCAAGTCAAGCAGCAAACAGACCAGCCAGCGTTATTGACAGTCAAGATGACATGATGGACGCTGAAACAGCGGAACAGGATATACAAGATGCGGCTGGAGATGAGCTCGATAGAGCGTTTGGCAGCATAGGTGTGAGATAATTTCTCTTGTTTTGGGCACCGTGCGCGTCATTGCCACGGCTGTTCGATAAGGTCAGTCAACTTTCAATGGCAAAGTCGAACCCATAAGATGGAGAAGTCGCTGCAGAGGAGAAAGTGGATGCGTTCCACACTTCAATACGCTGCACCATAAGCTTTCCTTTTCAGCATCAGCTACGATTCAACTAAGGTTGTCGCACCAGGATCGTGTCAACAGGGATTGAGCCTTACGGAAGAGCAGGATGTTTTGATGTCTTGTGAACGACTACCTTGAATATTACGCCCTATTAGGTATTTGTGGCTAGGGCGATCAGGATGCTAGCTTTGATAGAAACCACATTGCTCCGCTCGAAGATGCCCATGTACCAAGGCTTTCGAGAATTTCGTTACCACCATCCTTTTTGAAACTTTATGGTTGGCTCGTCGCAAATTCTTTGTCTTTGCCCTAATGCCTTCGACTCTGTTATGGTAGCTCTGTTGCTATGATCAGCGATCAAAATGGAGTATCCACCACCAGCTACTCCGAGGACTCCATACACTGATTCACAGATACCCAGCCAATATACGCCTTCTGTGGATGCGTACAGCCAAGACTTCGACGATTCCATGGCCCATGGATCCAACCCGCGTCATAATACTGACAACACATCCTTGATGAACGCGAGTTCGCAGCTCAATCAGGACCACAGTGCGGTTTATGGATCTTATCCCAACATGCCCTCATTCGGGATCAACGCACAAGGCGGCGACAATACGCATACGATCCATCTAAGCCAACAACCCAACGATGGCCATAACACACAACTTGGTTCTCCATCGGACACAATCTCGGCCGCGCCTAGCACATACGACCGCACCACCTTAGTGGCGAATCTAGGGCAGCAAGTCAACGGTGACCACAGCGCAGGTCACACGTTCCCACGTAACACGAATCAGCGGTTCAACACTGGCCACGACTCGCTCCCCAGGTTTCTTCCCAACACCAGCCAGCAATTCGATCATGGCCACGATGCCCGATACAACGATATTCCGACTACGCCCTCCGCCGAGCTCGGAACGTATGGCAGCAACATATCCATGACCAACGCAAGCCAGCAACCTAATCATACCCACGATGCCTTTCACAATGCGTCTGTTAGTCCGAGCCAGCAGTACGGTCATGGCTACAGGGCGATTCAGGATCGCTCTCTCAGCTCTCCCAGCACAAGCCACCAATCAAACTATGACTATACTGTAGTTCGTACTGATCGCCCCATGGCAATACAGCGATCCAACTATGGCTTTAATGCACTTCACAGCATTCCTTTCAACACGGGTCAACGGATCAACCATGAACACAACGCATTCCACAATTCTACACTCAACACGCCCGTAAGTGGTCCACCTACAAGCAGGAACTACGAGAATGGGGGTTATCTAGTTCTCAATACACCAGAATCAGACATTCCCATTGACCCAGCGCTCACAGCTATCCCAATACCGATCGATGAGCCCCTATCTCACGGAGCTCATCCAGACTTTGTCCCTACAATGCTCCGAGCCGCGTCTAACCCTCGCTCAAGGCTCCAACGCGCCCCACTATACATACGTGGAGAAGTCTTCAGCCTCTCTGAGCAACGAATAATCATCCTCGGCCGACACTTGCTTGGTTACACAGCTGAACACATAGCTCCGGTATTTGGACTTCAAGAAGACGGAAGTGGTGAACCTGCAAAGACCGCGGAAGTTATTGAGGCAGCTTATGAGTTCTTGAAAGACGGCAGAATGTATCAGGGAAGTACTGGGTTGTGGGCGGAGGCTGATGACATGGTATCAGCCCGACTCGACGTCAAGATTCGAGCGGCCCGCCAGAAGCAGGTCAGGGTGCAGGCGGAACGAATGAAGTGCGAGTCAGTCGCACATTTATTGTCTGCGAGATCTAGGCAATGCTAATTGTTCTGTAGGGGGGCTGTCAAATTGAGTGAAATTCGGCGCAACATAGCGTTCATGGATGACGAGTTGGAGAAAGAGCAAGCTTTCTTTATGCGTCAATCGCAAGAGATGCAACCATTCTGTTCTAGAGTGGTTGCAACGACTCAAGAACAACCATTGTTGGTAAACGAGACTAGCCGCGTGCTGCGCGAAGAAGATACATTGTCATAGTTTTCGGGTGATCGTGTAATCGTGTTTGCACATTTCAGTATGCTAGGTACATACACAGCATCAGATAGTTATACGCATAGTGACACTTGAAAAGGATTGATCAAATTCATCTATTTGGTGAGACCAATGTAATACTAAAATTAGCCTGGCACCCATCTTATGTGATCCCAAGTCAGCCCACAATTTCTTTCGTGATCTGAGGGCAGTTGATTGACATCTCTTGTGCTCTTAGGCTCTTATTGAGATACTGTTGAGGCACAGTAGAGTACTTATGTTATATGAAAGGTCTCAAGACAAGGGGAAATATCTTTTAAGTCACACAACCCTAGCTGGCGATCAAGCCCTAGACACCGATCTTAGCTTCTTGCCCGAAGATTGAATGCTCAGCTATCAATTGTGCTCTAATGTGCCGCTCGTCCAGGATAATTGAGTACCATGGAAGTAATACATACCACCCCAACTACAGAATCGTTCGTACCCCTCTCTACCCACCAATCGCAAACCCCCGAATCATTCTTCTCCGGGCCCCCCGTGCTCTACCACCATTCTCCGGCAGCGACCCTCAAGACCCATGCTAGCGAGCTCGTCACAGCTCCTACTCTCCATTCACTCTTTGGTCTCTCTCAAGCTCCTGTGAACGGAACTGCGGCCGTCAATGCGTATCCCCACGACGCGGAAGAAGAGCATGAAGTCGAGGCGCAGGGAGTCGATATATGGGTATCTTCAGAGTATATGGCTGCTCAACAACACAGCAGGAGTAGAAAGCTGATGATGATCAATCAGGCGACTCGTTCTCTTCTCCCCTTCGAAACGAGCCGGCCTCTCAATCCCATACCCTTCCATTTCTCTGCACGCTATCCAAAGCTCCACCCCCCCCTCGCTCTTCCTCCAACTCCTCACCCAATCTTCGACCTTCGACGACCATGACCCGGACGCTACTATCTCCCTGATCATAATACCTACCGTGGTCCAAATAGATCCTCCCGTACTTGAAAGTAGAGATGTAACCGCTCCTCAGCCTAGCACGGCCCAACTCCTCTATACCGCTTTAAGCGATTGCGCAAATTTACACCCTGACCCAGCATCTCCGGGCTCCGGCGAAGAAGATGGGGGTGCGCAGCCAAACATCATATTCGAAGGCGATGCTGAGGCCCCGTTTTTGACGCTCAATAGCACGGCTGATGGGCAGCAGACGGCGTTACCTCCTGCGATGCCAGGAAGTGGGGGCTGGATTACAGCGGAGAACGTCAACGAGTACTTTGATGAGGAGGAAAATTGGAGAGGTGCGGGGGAGAGGTTGGGAGAAGGGGCGGGAAGTGTGAGAAGGCGGGAAGAGGACGATGGAGAGGTCAATGGACATGGTGGGGCGGAAGAGATAGAAGGAGAAGAGACGAAGTGGAGAAGGACGGACTGACAGGGGCATGAATGGGTAGGACAGCCACTCTCTTCTCAAGATTGGTTGCGACGAAGGACTTTAACGACGTTTTCAACGGCACAGCCGGGCTATCAGGACCTTCACGAACCAGACAACGTTAACCTCGCATAAATTGGCTTCATGACACCACCGTCAGTCAGACTTGGTGTAACAAGAAGTCAAGCCTCCATCTACGCACTCAGCACTGGCCAGCAGCCGAGCCAACCTGAAAGCGCCGTACGAGAAGGTCTGGTCGAAGTCTAGAGCAATTGAGCGAAACTGATGCAGGTATTATTGTACCCAAAACTAGGACTTACGACAGCGACTTGGGACGGTTGGACATATGGATGGCTTGGGCTGCTCAGACGATAGTGGACCTTCTACTTAAGGCAAGAAAGCCCAAACGTCTGGCAGAGGAGTGTAGACGCCTCGCTTCATAATGCGTCAACGCAGCTGAATTGGCCTTCTTCGAACGACCATCTCTGCACAACATCGGCAGGACGTACGGAGTGGTCGCATCTTCTGTCTAATAGCGGAGACTAGCAACAAAAACTTCACTTTCATCAATTTGAATATTAAAATTAGATTCAAGGCTCGAGCAATCTTTATTGAGCTGGTGGATAAAAATTTATACGAGACGATGCTGGAATGCACATTGAAAAGGCGTCTTCCTGGAAGCTCGCCAGTATCGTACGGCAGGTCATGACCTCCGACTTGAACCATTCCTTGATATGCTCGCCACCCATATTAGGATCTGACGCATTCAGTACACGGAGATTGTTACAAATGAAGGGTCCGTTGTGTGGTTCTCGAAATAGCGACGGTAGTCAGAGCCGGCTCGCTTAAAGTAAGTAGCCGCGCTCCTCCAGGCGCCAGCAGCCTCAGCCTCAGCCTCATCCACGCTACTGTTTCAGAAGTTCATAGCCTGGAGATCGCCAGAATCCTGCGACTGCAGCCTCGTCGACCCAAGCACCTCGATCGCTTTTAGAGATTTCCTTGTCCGAAGGAAATCTTTTTCTTGAGCGTGCATTGGACGGCAAGAAGAACATGTCAGGTAGTACGGCCTGCAGCATCGGAGATTGAGTCACGGCTAACCGCCTGCTCAATTCATGGCCCGTTGGCAGGACTGGAAAGCCAAGACCGTGGAGGATTGGTCGGCTGTGCCATTGAAGGCACAATGGCCGAGCTAGCCCGCCCAAACCAATCAGCTCGCGTTCACAGCCAACATTGAGGCATGTTTCCAATCTCACAAGGCTACCAGCATGCCAAGAGTGACTCTCTTGGAGCATTTTGCTTGCCTCTAGTTCGAAGGAGCTGCCTGCATGCATGGGGAGTCGATCTACCGCAGGCAGCGAACAGGCTTCTCCAGAAATATCGCCCAGGAAAGAGGGCGAGGCTGTGTTTCACTTTCGGACGACTCTTTGCTCTTATATACTCACTGAGTTCCTGCGTTGTGTCCTCTTCTTGTGTGTCGTCCATTCTACAAAACTACATCTCCTGCGTTCCGCAAGACTTTTCTGTCTAGGCGCTATCCCTCTCTTATGGTGCGAGTACTTCTGATCTCCCGATTACCCCTCTCAATCTCCAGAGTACTCTGAAATTAGCTCTCGTCGCAATCATGGTATCCAGACCCAGCCTCTCCAAGCCCAACCTCCTCTTCTCCCTCCGCTGCTTCCAGCTCTGCTTCGCCCTCGGCTTCCTCATCGTCATCTGCTACTCCGGCGTGCACCGCGCTTGGTGGAACAACGTCACCGGCGCCATCGCCGTCGGCGTCCTCAGCTCCATCGCCACCTTCGCCATCATCGCCCACGCCATCTTCACCCAGATCCGAAACAACCCCTTCTCCAGCCGCGGCTCCGTCTACCAAATCGCCCGACTCGTCATCGAGGTCATTACGTTCTTGTTGTGGGTCGCCACCGTGGTTTTGATGCTCAGACACAAGGGAGGGTGCGATAACCGTCACTCGATTGATGGGCAGGATAGGTGTTATGATGACGGCGGGAATGGATCTAAGGTGTATTCGGACCAGCCAACTACGCAGTGGTTCGTTGGGGTCGCGTTCGATCTCGTGGAATGGTGAGTCTTCTGTTGTCGCTCGTCTAGGTTGCACGTTGCTGACGATGCCGCTGCAGTGTCTCCTTTATACTGTCCATATTCCTAGTCTTCAAAGACAACCGCGTCAACAAGATCTCTGGCGATGGGCCCAGCTACGCATGAGGAGTCATCATAACCCATCTATGTTCTCGCAAGTTTCGGCGTTAGGAATGGGGTAATAAATCTTCTTTACGGACTTCAGATACCATTGTCTAAGATCAGCAAAAACAGAATCATGATTATTACCAAGCGTCTATATCCCTCGCGCAAAAAGCAAAACCATTTCCCTCGTATACTAAATTCAACTCCTACATACCAATCCGTGACGTTCAAAGCACTCCCAATACATTTGTCTATCCCAAGAGACATCTCTTTTTCCAAAACCACCCATACATCCCGACCATTTCTCTGATACTCTGTAAGACTTGGGAAGACGTGCCTTTGCAGTAATCCGATTCTTAATACAAGCTCAGCCGACTGATTCTCTACGCGTACTCTCTTTCGCTTCTTGCCGTCCTTGCTGCGCTCCAACAAATCAGCGATCTGATCAACGCATCAACGCACCAACTTATCAACGCATCAAACGCAACCTCCCATCGCCATACCTCGTCCGGTCCCAACCGAACAAGGTACTACCTACTAAGTACGTAGTCAAAATCGATGTAAAACCCCCCAACAAACACGCGCCCACAAGAGGTATCGCTCATATTTGCTTCTACATTGTTATCTCCATATCTTGACTTGTTGTTTTCTTTGAATTATCACTCCATGCTGAGAAGGATCTGGCTTGGTGTGTTAACGGCATAGATGCCACCAAGCGCCCCTGAAACCTTTCCCGTTGGATATCATACTCACCGAGAGGCCAGAGAAAAGATGGGCTTTTGATGCTAGGTGGATGTATATATATATACGGCTGTCAAGCATCTATCTATGAGATGGAAAACGCATGTATATTTAGGGAGCATCAAGACCCATTACCAAGCAGAGGCGCCGTCTCCCCATCTGCTTTCTCGCCTCTAGGCATATGCTTGTACTCGCCATTCTTAACTTTATTAACAGACCATGATCCATGCTCCTTGGCCTCCTCAAAGAACTGCTGGTTCTCTTCAAACGAGCGACCGCCTGTTTCGGGGCAGTAGTTCTAGGGAGCGATTAGCGACTATCATCCTTTCATGCGTGAGTGACGTACCCAAGTCCACCACATGGCAAACAGGTTCGTGACCGCGAAGACCAGGAACAGCCAGTACTGCAGATTGTTGAACCCAATGGGAGTCAGTAGCGTGACCGCGAAGTTCGCCAGACCCCAGATAATGACCGAGACGGCGGAGCCCTGGGCGCGCGAGGTGGAGGGGAAGATCTCCGTTGGGATCAGCCAGACCTGGGACAGCCAGCCGATGCCGAACATGCCCGTTGCGACGTAGAGACAAACGCTGCCTGGGATGGAGACCGCTAGGTTTGGGATGCCGAGTTTGTCGGAGTTGGAGGCTAGGCCGCCGAGGAGGGTGAGGATCAGGAAGGAGATGGCTAGCGCGCCGGCGCCGGCGATCATGAGCGGACGGCGGCCGACGCGGTCGATGAGCAGCCAGGCGAAGGTCATGAGGAAGAAGTAGGAGATGTAGTTCCCCTGCGTGAGATACTCCGCCTCTGAGACACCGAACCCTAGCAGCTCAAAAATTTGCGGGCCGTAGACACTTACGGCGCCGTAGCCCGTTAGTGCCTGGTTGACTTGGCCCATGATGGTGACGATGGTGGGGTGGAAGGAGTTGCCGTGGGGGAGCAACATGTCGCTGTAGCGGACAATTTGGCTGGATTCCTCCTCGTTGGCTTTGTTCAGCTCATCCAGCTTGTCTTTGGCTGAGTCTTTGCCGTCGATGTCTGCTATTGCCGCGTAGGCGTCGTCTTGGCGGTCGTGGAAGACGAGCCAGCGGGGTGTCTCGGGGAGGCGGTAGATGACCGCGAGGAGAAGGACTGGATAGACCTGCATTACGATGATGGGGATACGCCATGCTGCTGGAGGATTAGCCTAAAGTATGTATTGAAAAGGTGTTACTGACCCCATTGGTTCTCCTTTCCAAGGCCATTGGTTACAGCGAGATTGATGGCGAAGGCCATGTTGAGACCGAAGATGTTGGACTGAAATTCTTGGGCCATTGCTTTCCCTCGACCTCCCTCCTCATTGAGCTCAGACGAATACACTGGTATAACAGCGTCGATACCACCAACGCCGAGTCCCATGACGATCCTACCTACAAGCATGATCCACATCGCGCCCTTCTGATACCCCAGACCAGAGATGAACATCAGAAGGTTGCCCAGAGCGGTGACCGCCAGACAAGCGAAGATGCTGGGCTTCCGACCCCGTTTGTCTGCGAACAAACTCGCGAGGATAGCTCCGACGGCGCACCCAAGATAGTATACGGAGACGATGATACCGACCATAGGGTCTTCCTCTGCGATGCCCATCGTATCGAGGTAGTCATAGTTGGTGTTGATCAGGGACATCATGCCCTGGTCGTAGCCATAGAGGGCAATGGCTGTGGAGGAGAAGATGATCACTTCGGTCTTCTTGTCCCCCAGGTATTGCTTGACCCACGACATCTTGGAGGGATTATTTTCGTCTAAATTTCAGACGAGACACTTTGGCAACCAAAGATCAAGAAAGAGGCTTGGAAATCTGCTGTCTCAGGCACGGAACGAAAGATCTTGAAACAACGACCAGGGCCACTACTGATATGTGATCAAGAAAGACCGGAAAGACCGTCAATACTTCGACCCATGGCAGGACAGCGAAAGGCAGAAAAGAAAGATTTGAGTCAGATGACAAAAATGTACTTGAAGGATCTCCGGTCTAAACATTCACGATAGTGGGGTGACAGTCCTGGATCGTGGGGATCAACTGCCGGTCCCTGCCAATGAGACCCCTGTATCGTCATCATGCAGATACTGCCAAGATCTAGCCTCAGATTGAGCTCACGCGTTACCTAAAGAGGACACCAAGATACCCGGCCCGTCCTCGTGCCGACATGCCGCCATGAATGTGAATGTGTCCAACGAATCGGCGTACCTTAGTTATTCTTCTTTCTGTTCATTCCCATCTACAGGGACATGCGTCGAAGATGTCGAACCACAGCTTGCATGAAGAGGAGGTAGTGCATAGCGATGATGCCAGTGTGCAGTCGAAAGGTGGAGACAGTAAAGCTGGCAAAGCTTCATCACACGATAAGACAGAGAAAGTATCAACAACAGCAACAGCAACAGCAACAGGAGCGACAAGTAACAACAATAGAGACAGCAACGACGACGCGCCTTCGAACCCACCTCTACCAACCAAATCAGTGCCTCCACTCCCTGAGGATGACGGCTGGGACCCTGTTTGGGACCCCAACGCCCAAGCATATTATTTCTACAACCGCTTCACCCAGGCTTCACAATGGACCAACCCCCGTGTTCCTGACGCAGAGCCCAAAGCTCCAGGTGTGGGCAAATACGACAGAATAGCCGCTGCTCCAGGTACAGCCTCGTCACTTCCTGATCAACCCCAGCTGCATGGTGGCTACAATCCCGCCATACACGGTGACTACGATCCCAACGCCTCCTACGCTGCTGCATCCACCCACGACCCTTCCTCGGCAGAGCTGCCCTCTGCCAGCACCGGTCCTGAGATCTACACTGCGACAGGCGTGTTCAATCGCTTCACAGGCAAATGGCAGCCCCATGACATCAACCCTGAGAACCATAATGACGAGAACAAATCGCGGCGGCAGATGAGTGCATTCTTCGATGTCGATGCTGCGGCGAACAGTCATGATGGGAAGAGTCTAAAGGCGGAAAGGTCAGGAAAGAAGCTTAGCAAAGCGGAGGTGAAGGCTTTTAAGGAGAAGAGGAAGGAAAGGAAGGAGGAGAAGAGGCGGGCTTGGTTGAGGGATTAGCCCGTTATGAAATGGGGGATAAGGGACCGCTGTACTTTCTCAGCTGGATAGCGAGGCGTTGAAGCTGGGTAGCGGATTTGTAACTACCATGAGCGGCTTGAAAATCAATTATGCATATTTTACACGATTGTCCTACATCTCCATACTGTTCTGCCTTCCAACGTGATCCCGTCTTGCTGGACGAGCTTGTCAACTCTATGACCACGAGTACCGCCTCTCTCTATGCTACTCAACCTTCCTTTTTTACACAGCATCCATGGAACCCACTCCCCAAACTCAACTCTCTGACGAAGAGATCGACGATCTCCTCTACTTTGCACGCACCGGTGACCTCCAAGCACTCAAAGCTTTCTCGACGGAGAAGAACACCACCCCTTCTGACCTCCTCACCCAAGCCATCGACCCCTCCACAGGCAACACCCTCCTGCATTTCTGCGCCTCCAACG
>JAABUJ010007502.1_pt1 | contig 10170 bp, 6 predicted proteins | sample 5559131 | NCBI WGS metagenome assembly JAABUJ01 (sample SAMN10711875, study PRJNA513366) | rock metagenome | isolation source: Antarctica rocks | place: Antarctica: Victoria Land, Mt New Zealand nord | collected 2016-01-07 | reverse complement strand
CGGACTGTTCCTGGGCGCCGGCTCGGTGATGCACGGGATGAATGACGACGTGGACATGCGGCACTACGGCGGATTGTGGCGCAAGATGCCGATCACCTTCGGCACCATCGCGATGGGATACCTTGCCATGATCGGCTTTCCGTTCCTGTCCGGCTACTTCTCGAAGGATCCGATCATCGAGGCGGCATTTGCGGCCGGCGGTGCCCGAGGCGCGCTGCTCGGCGGCGCCGCCCTGCTCGGTGCCGGCCTGACGGCCTTCTACATGACCCGCCTGATGCTGATGACGTTCTTCGGCGAGGCCCGGTGGAAGGATCGCCGAAGTGCTGATGGCCGCGAATATCACCCGCACGAATCGCCGCTGGTGATGACCGTCCCGATGATCATTCTGGCGATCGGATCCGTTGGTGCCGGAGCCTTTCTGGCCCTGGGTGACCGATTGATGAACTGGCTGGCGCCGGTGGTCGGGGAGTTCGTCACGCCGCGCCCCCCGGTGTCCGGCACGGTGATCACCATTGCCACCCTGGTCGTCGTGGCTGTGGGCGTCGCAGTGGCCTACATGTTCGTCGGCCGTCGGCCGGTTCCGCTGGTGCGGCCCGAGAGGGTCAGCCCGGTGGTGCGTTTCGCCAGGGCCGACGCAGGGGGCAACGCCCTCAACGAGGCCTTGGTGGCCCGTCCTGGGCTCTGGCTTGGCCGGGCGTCCGTCTTCGCCGACGCGCGCGGCGTAGATGGCGCTGTCAACGGGCTGGCCGCGGGGCTCGGCGCATTTTCCGGCCGATGGCGCCGTTGGCAGAACGGCTTCGTCCGCTCGTACGCCCTGTCGATGCTCTCCGGAACCTTCCTGGTGATCGCGGCGCTCCTGGTGGTGAGGTTCGTATGAACGGCTTTCCGTATCTGCTTCTGCTGCTCGCCGTTCCGCTGATCGGCGCCGGGGTCGTGGCTGGGATGGGTAGATCGCCGGCCCGCACGGTGAAGTTGACGGCCCTCGCCTTCTCGTTGGCCGAACTGGTGCTGGCGGCCGCGCTGTGGATTGCCTATCGGTCCACCCAGTCGAAGTCGTTCGCCGGAATGCCCACCCCGACGGCCACACCGTCGTCCACCGTGGGTCCGCCCTTCACCCAGACGTTCTCGGTGGACTGGATCCCATCGTTCGGCATTCATTTCTCGCTGGGAGTCGACGGCATCTCGCTGGTGATGATCGCGCTGATCGCACTGCTGGTGCCGATCGTGCTGGGCGCCTCCTGGGAGGAGAAGCTGCCGGAAGGCCGCACCATCGGCGGTTATTTCGCGCTGATCCTGGTGATGCAGGCTGCGATGACCGGCGTTTTCGCAGCCACCGACGTCTTCGTCTTCTACGTGATGTTCGAAGTGATGCTGATCCCGATGTACTTCCTGATCGGTGCATTCGGCGGGCTGCGAGGAACCTACGCGGCAACCAAGTTCTTCCTGTACTCCCTCATCGGCGGTCTGCTGATGCTGGCGTCGCTGATCGGCCTCTACGTCGCTTCTGGTCGAGTGCCCTCGCGGGTGGCGGCCGGACTGGGCGGAACGTTCGACTGGGCGACGCTGCGCGGAATCGCGCACGAGATTCCGACCTCCACCCAGCTGTGGATCTTCGCCGGCTTTGCCATCGCCTTCGCCATCAAGGCGCCGCTGGTGCCGTTCCACACCTGGCTTCCTGACGCGGGTTCTGAGGCGCCGGTCGGTGCCGGCACCCTTTTGGTGGGTGTGCTGGACAAGGTCGGCACCTTCGGTTTCCTGCGCATCTGTCTGCCGTTGCTTCCCGCCGCGTCCAGCAAGCTCGCCTGGTTGATCATCACGCTGGCGGTGGTCGGCATCATCTACGGGGCGATCGTCGCGGCGGGGCAGACCGACCTGAAACGGTTCGTCACGTACACCTCGATCGCGCACTTCGGTTTCATCGCGCTGGGCGTCTTCGCCTTCACCACCCAAGCCGTCAGTGGCGCGGTGCTGTACATGGTCAACCACGGGCTGGCGACCGCGCTGCTGTTCCTGGTGGTCGGCATGCTGACCGCCCGTGGTGGTTCCCGCAACATCGCCGACTACGGCGGAGTCTGGAAGGTGGCGCCGTTGATCGGCGGCTTCTTCCTGGTCGGGGCGCTGGCCACCATCGCCATGCCGGGCACCAACTCGTTCATCTCCGAATTCCTGGTGCTGATCGGCACCTTCACCCGCCACCCGGCCTGGGCCATCCTCGCGACCACCGGCATCGTGTTCGCGGCGCTCTACATGCTGTGGATCTTCCAACGCACCATGACCGGCCCCGTTCGAGGATCGGCAGTGCTGTTCGAAGGTCCTCCGGCGGTTTCTCCGACGGCGGCCGCAGCCGGATCGAGAGTACAGCCGGAGAACGCGCCGGCACTGGTGTCCTCCGGCATCCGTTCCGGTGTTGTTGGTTCCGGCCCCGTTGGTTCCAGCCCCGTTGGTTCCGGCCCCGCTGGTTCCGGCCCCGTCGGTTCAGTTGCTCCGAGTTCCGGTCTCGTCGGCTCCGGCCAGACCGGTTCCAGCCCCGTCGGTCACCGGCAGGCCGCTTCCGGCCGGGGTGCCGGGCCGGCCGGCTCCACGCCGCTGGGAGCCGCGACGACCGAGCCCGGCGTGGGTACTCCATCGGTCGGGTACCGGCTCGGCGAGCACCCGGCGACCGACGGGAATGAGGGCCCGGCCCCGGTCAGGGTGCGCTTCGGTGATCTGACCAGGCGCGAACTGGTGGTGCTGACACCATTGGTGGTTCTGGTGATCTTCCTCGGCCTTTATCCCAAGCCAGTGCTGGACGTCATCAATCCGACCGCGCAGCGCACCGTGGTCGAGTCCTGCCACTCCGATCCGCTTCCTGCGGCTCGCGGGGCCGTTACGCCGGGTCCAGGCGCTCTGGCCACCATGACGACACCCACCGTGACACCGACCAACACGACAACCACCACCGAAGGATCGTGCCAGTGAGCGCGCTATCGTCCGCCGCGTTCCAACTGCTCCCGGGTCCCGCCGTACTCTCAGCGGCTCCGACCGACCCGATCAAGGCACCATCGGTCGACCTCATCGCAGTGATGCCGGTCCTCATCGTGCTGGGCGCGGCGTGCATCGCGGTCCTGGCTGAGGCGGTACTTCCGCGGGGGCGCAGGTACGGCGCCCAGTTGGCGCTCGCCGTCGTCGCGATCGTTGCGGCCGGCGTCTGGACCGTCACAGCTGGTGTTCGGCACCGCTATGCGGTGACGTTCTCCGGAGCGATCGCTGTCGACGGCGGGACCTACGTGGTGTGGGGCGTCCTGCTGGCGCTGGCGCTGGCCTCCGTGCTGCTGATGGCCGACCGGGTTTCGGAGCCGGGCGGCGCGTTCGCTGCCCAGGCCTCGGTTCGGGTCGGTTCGGCAAGATCGAGAACCCAGACCGAGATCGCCCTGCCGATGCAGACCGAGGTCTTTCCACTCACTCTGTTCGCGATCGGCGGCATGCTCGTCTTTCCTGCCTCCTCCGATCTACTGACGCTGTTCGTGGCGCTGGAGGTGTTGTCACTGCCGCTGTATCTGCTCTGCGGCTTGGCCCGGCGGCGCAGGTTGATCTCCCAGGAGGCGGCGGTCAAGTACTTCCTGCTGGGCGCCTTCACCTCGGCAATCCTGCTCTACGGCATCACCCTGATCTACGGCTACGCCGGTTCCATCAAGTTCGCCGAGATTGCTGCCAAGGCTGCTGCCGGCGGGACCAGCGACGTGCTGCTGCTGGTCGGCATCGGTCTGGTCGTGGTCGGACTGCTGTTCAAGGGCTCGGTCGGGCCGTTCCACCTGTGGACGCCGGATGTCTACCAGGGGGCCCCGACTCCGGTGACGGCGTTCATGGCCGCGTGCACCAAGGTCGCGGCGTTCGCGACCATGCTCCGCGTCTTCCAGGTTGCAATCGGACCGATGGCCTGGTCCTGGCGACCGGTGATGTGGGTGGTGGCCATCGTCTCCATGTTGGTTGGCGCCATCATCGGAATCACTCAGACAGACATGAAGCGGGTGCTGGCGTATTCGTCGATCGCCCACGCCGGCTTCATCCTCCTCGGCGTGATGGCGCTCAGTCAGCGAGGCGCGTCGGGCACGATGTTCTACCTCCTGACGTACGGCTTCGCGACGATCGGCTCGTTCGCCATCTTCACCGTCGTTCGCAAGGGCAGCGGAGAGGCCTCGAACCTCGCCGACTGGGCCGGCTTGGCCAAGCGTTCGCCGGTGCTGGCTGCGATCCTGAGCCTGTTCCTGCTCTCCTTCGCCGGCATTCCGCTGACCAGCGGTTTCATCGGAAAGTTGACTGTCTTCACGGCGGCCATCGATGCCGGAATGGCCCCGCTGGTAGTCGTCGCGATGATCGCCACCGCGATCACCGCCTACTTCTATCTCCGGATCGTCGTGCTGATGTACTTCTCGGCGCCGGTCTCGGCAACCTCTGGTGGCGCTGCCACCGCCGAGCCGTTCGTGGTGGTGCCGGGCGCCCTCACCTCGACCGTCATCGGGATCAGCGCGGCGGTCACCTTGATCCTGGGAATTGCCCCGAGCTGGTTCCTCGACGTGCTGCGGGTGCCCTGGCCACTGCTGTCATGAACAATGGCCCTGGGCCGCTCCCGTAATGTCGTCGATGTGAACGCACCGACCATCCTCGCCGGCATCGAGCTCGCCGACCCTGTTCTGGCTGCTCGGGTAGCCGGCGGACTGGCCAGGGTCGAGGCAGTGCTGGAACGCGAGATGGCCAGTGAATTCGACTTCGTCACCGAGGCCGCGTCGCATCTGATGCATGCGGGTGGCAAGCGATTCCGCCCGCTGTTCACCCTGGTCGCTGCGGGGATCGGGCCGAATCCGGATGCGGAGGACGTCGTCACCGCGGCCGCGGTCGTGGAGCTGATCCACCTGGCCACGCTGTACCACGACGACGTGATGGATGAAGCCGACCTGCGGCGTGGAACGAAATCCGCAAATGCCAGGTGGGACAACTCGATCGCCATTCTGACCGGTGATTTCCTGTTCGCGCACGCCTCGCGGCTGGTCGCCGATCTCGGTCCGGAGGCCGTCCGGATCATCGCCGACACTTTCGCCGAGTTGGTCACCGGGCAGACCAGGGAAACGGTCGGCCCACCGGTCGGTGCGGATCCGATCGCCCACCACCTGACAGTTCTGGACGAGAAGACCGCCGCCTTGATCGACACCTGTGCCCGCTATGCGGGCATGTTCTCGGGGGCTTCGAAGGCGGAGACCTCGGCACTGCGCAGATTCGGCCGCGCGGTCGGAGTCGCCTTCCAGATTTCCGACGACATCATCGACGTCGCATCGCAGGAATCCGGCAAGACACCGGGCACCGATCTTCGCGAGGGGGTGCCGACCCTGCCGGTCTTCTACACGCTGGCCGACACCAGCTCGGATGCGCGACTGGTGGAACTCGTATCCGGGCCCATCGAGTCGGAGGACGAGCTGGCCGAGGCAATGGCCCTGCTGCAGTCGTCGGCCGGCTTGGCGCAGGCGCGGACGACCTTGGAGAGCTACGCTGCCACGGCGCTGGCGGAGCTCGGAACGCTGCCCCCCTCGACGGCTCGGGAGGCGCTGGTGTCACTCACGCATTTCGTGGTGGCTCGGACTCGCTGAGGCCGGCCCCGACTCTCCCGGGGCCGCTCGCCTTGTCAGGCGCCCATCGGCACCCGCCGGATCGACACGGGCGAGTGCGACGGTGCGACGAGCCTGCCGAAGGCCTCCGACGGTGAGCAGGATGAGGGCGATCCAGACCAGCAGAAAACCGATCCAGCGGGCCGGTGTGACGTGCTCGTGCAGCCAGATGACTCCGAGCAGGAACTGCACGGTGGGGGTGAAGTACTGCAACACACCGAGGATCGACAGCGGCAGCGCTCTGGCCGCGGCCGCGAAGGCCAGCAGCGGAACCACGGTGATCAGCCCGGAGAGTGCCAGCAGCACGACGTGGCCGGATCCGTGGCCGGTCAGGGTTGAAGTTCCAGTCAGTTGCCGATATGTGAGGTAGCCCAGGGCCGGAATCAGCAGGACCATCGCCTCCGCTGTCAACGACGCAGGTGGAGGCAGTGGGACGACCTTCTTTACAAACCCGTACAGCCCGAAACTACCGGCCAGTAGGACCGCGATCCAAGGAAACCGACCACCGGCAATCGCGATCACCAGGACGGCGATCAGCCCGAGCGCAACGGCGACCCACTGCAGCGGCCGCAACCGCTCCGAGAAGACCACGACTCCGAGTGCGACGCTGACCAGTGGGTTGACGAAGTAGCCCAGCGCAGCCTCGACGACGTGCCCGCTGTTGACCGCATAGATGTAGACCCCCCAGTTGACCGAGATCAGCACCGAGGCCGCCAGCACCAGCAGCCAGCTGCGACCGCCCATCGCGCGGATCGCCGACCACTGCCGCGTGGCGGTGACCACGCAGCTCATCAGGACCAGCGACCAGACCATCCGATGGGCCAGGATCTCGCCGGCGTCCGCCGGTTCCAGTAACGGCCAGTACAACGGGAACAGACCCCAGATCAGGTATGCGGCCGCTCCGAGGGACACACCACGTCGCATGCTGATCGGACCTCCTTCTCGATTGCGAATTCCGGCACTTTCCTCCACCGCCCCGTGGTGATCAGCCCCGTGGTGATCAGCCCCGTGGTGATCTGCCCGAGGTGATCTGCCCTGTCGTTGGTGCGGGTGTGCGGCCGGCCGTCTAGGCCCGGTCGGAGAGCAGGTCCGGCCGATCGAGCAGGGTGGACAGGACGATGCTGGATTCGGTTCGCACCACACCGTCCGCCGCCCGCAGCCGCTCGAGCGCCTGCTCGAAGTGGGCCATGTCGGCCGCGCGTACATGCACCAGTACGTCGGCGTCCCCGGAGATCGTGTACGCGGCGACAACTTCCGCGATCGGTTGCAAGATCGTGCTGATCCGGGTCGGGGTGATGTTCCCGCCGTAGGTGACCGACACGAAGGCCTCGGTGTGCCAGCCGACCGATCCGGGGTCCACCCTGGTGGTGAAGCCGGTGATGACCTTCTCCGCGCGGAGACGGTCGACCCGCCGTTTGACGGCGGGCGCCGACAGCCCTACCGACTCTCCGACCTCGCGGAACGAAGAGCGTGCGTCCTGGATCAGGCACGAGATGATGTGGTTGTCGATGGAGTCGAGCTGCACAAATGCTCCTTAAGCACGTTTGCCCCAGCGTAGTGCGGGCGGCCTCGGCGGCGCAGCGGCGCCGATGCTGACTCCGCTGCGCGTCAACTCCGCTGCGTGTAAACCCCAGACGCGCAAACCCCAGACGCGCAAACCCCAGACGCGCAAACCCCAGACGCGCAAACCCCGGGGGCGCTTGAACTCCGGAGGCGCGTCAACCCCGGGGCGCACCAGGGGAAAGGCGTTTCCGCTCAGCGATAGTTGGTGAACTGCAGTGCCACCTCGAGGTCCGCAGCCTTGAGCAGTGCTATCACGGCCTGGAGATCGTCGCGCTTCTTGCCCGACACTCGGAGTTGGTCTCCCTGGATCTGCGCCTGCACGCCCTTGGGCCCCTCGTCGCGAATCTTTTTGGATATCAGCTTCGCCTGCTCCGACGTGATGCCCTGCACCAACGTGCCGCTCGCTTTGTACACCTTGCCCGACTGTGCCGGCTCGTCCATGTCCAGCGATCGCATGGAGATGCTCCGCTTGATCAGCTTCTCCTTGAACACGTCGATGGCGGCCAGACAGCGCTCTTCGGTCGACGACGTGATCGTGACGCCCTCCTCTCCGGACCACGCGATGGTCGAATCGGTGCCACGGAAGTCGAACCGTTGGCTCAGCTCCTTGGCGGCCTGGTTCAGCGCGTTGTCCGCCTCCTGGCGGTCGACCTTGCTCACGATGTCGAATGATGGGTCAGCCATTTCGGCGCCTTCCTCCCAGCGACCCGGTGCGGGTCGCGACTCGTGCCCGACGCTACCGGCAGTCGGCAGGCATCACCGGCACCGATTGGGCTGCGGGCGCATTGCCTAGTAAGGTTCACGCGGCGGCAGGGACCGATTGGTTCTGCTGCACGGCAGGTTGCCCGAGTGGCCAAAGGGAGCTGACTGTAAATCAGCCGCGCAAGCTACGGGAGTTCGAATCTCTCACCTGCCACCACGGCCTGACCCGTGCGGAAGTACGGTGCACGAAATGTGCAGGACCACCGTGTCCGATGATGTAGGACCACAGTGTCCGATGGATGTGGTAACACAGGACCCGACGTGTTCAATCCGCCATGGTCCAAAAGGCCTGCCAGTACCCGCGTTTCAGGCACCAGCTAGCCATTCGCGCGATGGTGTCGAGGGAGATCGGTGCCACGCACTGGGAGCCGTCGCACGCCCCTGATCGGTTGCGCGCCCCACTCGATGGGTGAATCGGCGGAAACAGCGGAGAGAACATCTGCTGCCACCGGGGTTTTTCTGCCTCCTGTAGCCCGTGAACGGGTCAACTCGGTTACTCTCTGCGTACAGGTTCTACCATTTCCCTGACCTCACCAGATCTGCGCGGGTCGGACGGTATGACGATCGACGTGCGGCACCGGGCCGCCGCTTCATGTTCAACCGTGAGAGGCGCCGCAGTGCCTGACCGCACACATCCGACCTACTCGAGCTCGCGGGTGTACGGGATCATGGGTGCCCTCACGGCGGCTGCGGCGGTTCTGCTCTGGGTTCCGGCGGCCAGACTCAATCACATCGAAGTCTCCCGATCCGCTGTGGTGTTCGGCGGCCTGCTGCTCGTCCTGACGTTCATCGGCAGCGAAACGCTGCCATTGCGGGTCGAGTGGAAGCGCGAGACCTTCCTCGTCATTCTGTCCGAGTTGCCCGCTGTCTACGGACTATTGGTCCTGCCCGGCTGGGTGGTCGGTGTTGCGCACGTGGTGGCGGCATTGGGTGTCTATCTGAGCCGGCGGGACAAGTGGAGCTCCATCCGCCTCAACCTGGCCATCGTCGCGATGGAGGCCGGCATAGCCGCGCTGATCGCAGCCGCGGTGCCCTTCGGATGGGACGGCGCCCACCGGCACCCCATCCTCGGAGCGGCCCTCGGTGGAATCGTCGCTGCAGTCGCGTCGTCCTCAGTGGTGTGGCGCACCTACTCGCTGTTCGGACCTGCCGAGCCGCTCCGGCGGGTGGTGTCCCGCAGTGTGGTGACATCGTCGGCCTGCGCGATCTTCGCGGTGGTTGCGTTCACCCTGATCCACCAGGACACCGGACCCAGCGGTTACCTGCTCTGCGGAGCCCTGGCCGTTGTCATCGGCGTGCTCTACCGGACGTATGCGGGCTTTCTTCGTCAGCACACCGACCTGTCCCGGATGTACTCTTTCGGCCGCCGACTGACCGTCATCAACTCGGAGCCGTCGGACTGGCAGGAGCTCGTCGAGCAGGTCAGGGATCAGCTCAATGCCAAGGTCGCCCTGATTCATCTGAACGAACCGGGCAACGGATTCCGGACCATCGCCGTGGACGCCGACGGCACCGTCCAACTGCCGCCGCTCGACCCGAAGGACCCGTTGCTCGTCCAAGCGGTCGCCATGGGCCGCGCCAAGGCGTCCAACGACAAGACCTCCGATCCGCAGATCCTCGGCGCGCTTGCCAAGCGCGAGGCCTGGGACGTGTTGGTGGTGCCCCTCCGGTCCGGCGATCGGGACCGCGGCTATCTCGAGGTTCGAGATCGGCTGACCCGCTGGGGCCGCTTTCGGGACGACGACCTCACTTTGCTGGAAACCCTGTCAAGTCATGTGTCGACGGCACTTGACAACCTCCGGCTGCTCGAAACGCTGCGGCACGAGGCCTACCACGACGACATCACCGGCCTGCTCAACTGGCGCGGTCTGACGGTCGAGATCGAGGCGTCGATGGCGTCCGACTCGATCGGAGCGGTCATGTTGGTGCAGCTGGACATCCTGCCCGAAGTGAACAACGCCATCGGGCACGATCGGGGAGAGCAGTTGTTGGTGGCCGCGGGCGCGCGACTGGTGGCTGCAGTCAGCGAGGATCGGATGGTGGCGCACATCGAGTCCGATCGTTTCGGTGTCCTCCTGCGCAATTCCAGAACGGGTTCGTTCGGCGAGGATGCGGCGATGCTGTTGGAGATCGTCGGCCGCTCCTACGCGCTCGACGGCATCGAGATCGAGCCGCACGCTCATGCCGGGCTCGCCGAGGTGGACGCCCC
>JAABUJ010007501.1_pt1 | contig 10170 bp, 10 predicted proteins | sample 5559131 | NCBI WGS metagenome assembly JAABUJ01 (sample SAMN10711875, study PRJNA513366) | rock metagenome | isolation source: Antarctica rocks | place: Antarctica: Victoria Land, Mt New Zealand nord | collected 2016-01-07 | reverse complement strand
CGCCGCCGCGTAGTCCTCCAGGTCGAAAGCGCCGCTATCGCTCTCGACGACCGCGTGGTCGGGGTAGAGCGCGGCCAGGCGCTCACTGACGTCGTAGCCAATGACGTTGCCAGCCAGGTTCAGCGCCGTACTGATGAAATGTTCGCGCTCCAGGTCACGGCTGGCCTGACCGCCGCCGGCCAGGAAGCCGACGCGCCGTGCGTTATTGGACATGGTGTCTATTCTTTCTTCGTCCGCGCCGCGCTTGTCCACCGGCGCGCGTCGTGTCCGTGCTACGTTGGTTCGTACAGCATCCTCTCTATATCACTCGGTTACTCGTATCACCTGTCATGGTAGCGGCAGTTGTCTCTACACTACAGCATCGCACATGAGCGCAGGATGAACACGTCTTTCCGGGAGGCGCCTACGCTTGACGGAGCGTGTCGGGTCACCACACTATTTCCAGGGAAATCCCCGCTAAGGGCCCGTGCCATAGGGTCTGTGAAAAGTCCTGGGAGCGCGGGCGTCTCGCCCGTCCCGGCGTGCGGGCCTCAGGCGCCGGGACGGGCGAGACGCCCGCGCTCCCAGTGGGACCCGCTGACTTTTCACAGACCCTAGCGTGCCAGAATAAGCTGGACAGATGCGCCACCCGGCTATACTATGGAGATGGATCCGGCCGCCGGCTGCCGATCTACCCCCGCCCCGGAGGATCGCGACCAATGCCCCAACCATCTCAAGACGCGGGCGTGCCCGATTGTGCGACACCGAGATCACCCACGGCCTTCCCGCCGCGGCGACGCGCGTTCGTCATCGGGGGGTCCGGGCTCATCGGACGGGCGATCAGCCGGCGTCTGCTCGCCGCGGGCTGGACCGTTGACGTCGTCGGACGTGATGCCGAGAACATGCCGCGGGACATCACCGCCGACGGCGCCCGGTTCCACCAGCTCGACCGCTCAAACGACGCGGCGCTGCGATTGGCATTCGGTGGCGGCGCGGACCTGCTCGTCGACTGCATCTGCTTCACCGCGGCCGACGCCCGAACGCTTCTACCACTCGCACACCACGCCACCTCAACAGTGATGATTTCCAGCAAAGCCGTCTACGTCGACGCCGCCGGTAGGCACGCCAACTCCGACGATCCGCCGGACTACGGCGGCCCCATCGACGAGACCCAGGCGACGCTCGCTCCAGGCAGTATGCCCCACACCAGCCGCGAGGGTTACGGGCGCAACAAGGTCGCCGCCGAGCGCACGTTGCTGGACAGCGGACTGCCGGTGACCGTGCTGCGCCCCTCCACAATCCACGGCGCGGGCGCGCGACCGCCACGCGAATGGGTCTTCGTCAAACGCGCCCTGGACCGGCGCGCAGCCGTCCTGCTCGCCCGCCGAGGTACGGGCATCGACCATCCCAGCGCGGCCGTCAACATCGCCGCCCTGGTCGAGACCGCCGCGCACACCCCCGGACAGCGCATCCTCAACAGTGCCGACCCCGACGCGCCCGATGGGCTGCACATCGCCAGAACCATCGCCCGCCTCCTCGACCACCAGTGGGACGAAGTCCTCCTCGACGACTCCGACACCGAGACCGATCCGACGCTGGGCTGGCACCCCTGGAACCGCCGCCACCCGGTCGTGCTCAACGTCAGCGCCGCGACCAATCTCGGCTACACGCCCGCCGGCGACTACGCGGCCACCGTCGGCGACATCGTCGACTGGCTAGTCCGCCTCACCAGACCCAACATCCGCCTGCCGGACAGCTACGGCGCGGACTACTTCACCGGACGCTTCAACTACCAACGCGAAGACGCCTTCCTCGCCACTCGCTGATGCGGAAGGCCCACCTACAAGGACATGAGCGTGCAGCCGGTTCGCGTTGAGCACAACGGTTTTGGTTAGGCGCGACGTTTGATCACATGCCCGCCCTGGTACAGGTAAACCAAACTATTCGGCGGCGCGCGGTAGCGCGGCGGGGAGCGCGATGGTGACGGTCGTCCCTTCGCCGACGACGCTCTCTACCATGATACGGCCGCTATGCTGCTCGACGATCGCCTTCGCCCCCGCCAGGCCGATGCCGATCCCCGCGATGCCCTGAGACGTCGACGCGCGGAAGAAGGGCGTGAACAGGTGTGGCAGTTCGTCCGCCGGGATGCCGACGCCCCGGTCCCGCACGATAATGGTCACATCGGACGCCGATAAGCGCGCCGTGACGGTCACCGGCGTCCCCCCCGTGCTGTACTTGACGGCATTGCCGAGTAAGTTGTCCACGACGCGCTCCAATCGCAGGCGATCGCCCTCGACTATCAGACCGGCGGGCGCGTCGACGACCACCGCCGCGGCCGCGGCCGCGTCGGCGGCGCCGGTACGCGCGCGCGCGACATCCTGCACGACCGTGCCCACGTCCACCGGCTCCAGCCGCAACTCTAACTCCTGGCCCGTTTGCAGGCGCGCCACATCCAGCAACTCCTCGACCATACCGTTGATACGCAGCGCGCCCGCGCGGATGGCCGCCGCCTGCGCCAGCATCCACTCTGGTTGCGGAAGCGTGGCGCGTTGTAGGCGAATCCGCAGCAGATCGGCATGGCCAATGATAGCCGTGACTGGTGAGCGCAGGTCGTGCGCGGTGGCGTTGAGGATCTCGGTGCGGACGCGGACGGCGGCTTCGGCCACGACCCGCGCCTCCTCCGCCGCGTCGGCCTGCTGACGAAAGACGAAAAGCGCGCGGCGGATCTGATCTTGCTCGTCGAGGAGCATGGCCCGACCGCGCGCGAGAAACCCGGCGGCCAGCGCGCCCAGCAGCGTCATGAGGCGCGGCTGTAGCGCCTGGACCTGATCGGGCGTCAGGCCGTCCATGAGGCCCCGGCCCAGTACGTCCAGCGTCCCATCCAGCGCGTCGGGGTGGACGTAGTGGAGCGCCGCCAGCGCCGCCCCGACGGCCCGCGCGCGGTCACGGTCCACCGGTTCGTCGAGCAGTGCGGCGATGACCTGGTCCGTCAGGGTCCGCAGCTCGTCGCGCACCCCGGCAACGCGGCGCGGGACAAAGCTGGTGTGTGCGATCGCCTCGTACCAGTGATCCGCGATCGCGTCACGCCGCGCTTGCATAGGTGGGAGGAGTTGTGTCCAGTCGACGGCGCTCATGCTTCGCGCGCGCCCCTACGGCTTTCGACCGACGCCGGCGAATATGCCGGACCGCTCCGGCTGATCGAAGAAAAGGTCATCGGGGCCATCGGGCCGCCACAGCGGAGTAAAGACGAGTCCCGGCTCGACCAACGCGAAACCCTCGAAAAAAGCGGCGATCTCAGCGCGCGTCCGCGTGCGGATCGCGTTGGTCGTCTGGGCGTAGAGGTCGGTCATGCGCTCCGCGGCGCCAACCGGTACATCGAGAGTCGTTTCGTGCGTGCCGTGAGAAATAGCGAGGTAACTACCCGGCGCCATCACCGCGCGCATCCCCCGTACCAGGCCCAGCGCGTCCGCATCGGCGACCACGAAATGAAGGAACGCCACCAGCAACACGGCCACGGGGCGGTCCATGTCGAGCAGGCGCCGTGTCTCGGGGTGGGTGAGGATCGTCGCGGCCTGCCGCGCGTCGGCCTGGATGACCGTCGCGTTCGGGTTATCCGCCAGGAGGGAGGCGCTGTGCGTCACCGCGACCGGGTCGATGTCCACGTAGACCACGCGGGCGGCGGGGTTAAGGCTTTGGGCCGCCTCATGGACGTTGCCCACCGTGGGGATACCGGACCCGAGGTCGAGGAACTGGTCGATCCCCTGCGCGGTCAAAAAATCGACGGCGCGACGCAGGAAAGCGCGATTGGCCTGGGCGATGCGCGGCAAATCGGGGTAAATCGCCACGGCCGCCTCGGCGGCGGCGCGATCGGGCGAGAAGTTGTGGTAGCCGCCCAGATAGTAGTCGTACATGCGCGCGGCGCTCGGTGTCTCATCCGGCGCCTGGGATGGTGTTGTCATCAGCGCGTTCCTCCCGTCGCTGACAGTGTAGTCATCGCGGCGGCAGTTGTAAAGGCGCCCATTTGTCGATTAGTCGTCGAAACGCGCCATCACGGGGGGGATCTCGGCCAGGAGTTCGCGCGCCAGGAAGCCGAGCGCGCCCATGCGCGCGCTCATGACGTGGCCGGCCTCGCCATGCAGGTAGACAGCCCAGACGGCGGCGTGCAGCGGTTCAGCGCCGCGCGCCAGCAGCCCGGCCACAACGCCGGCGAGCGTGTCACCCGAGCCGGAGGTGGCCAGGCCGATGGCGCCTTCGGCGTAGCGGTAGGCCGTGCCGTCCGGCGCGGCGATGTAGGTCTCGGCGCCTTTCAGCGCCACCACCGCCCGCGCCTCGCGCGCCGCCCGCCGCGCCATGCCAAGCGGGTCGGCCGCTACCTCGTCGCGCTCGACACCCAGCATCAACGCCAATTCGACCAGGTGCGGCGTCAGCACGGCGTTACCTCCAAGGTGATGCAACGCGCGTCTGTCCTCCGACACGGCGGCCGGCGCCGCGGCGTCCAACGCCAACGCCGTGTCCGTCACGCGGGGCAGTAAACCGCGCAGCAAAGCCTGCGCCGTCGTGACATCGAGCATACCCGGCCCGATGAGCGCGGCCCCGATGCCCTCGATAGCGGAAGCTAGGCGCTCGACCGCCGCCGGGTCGATATCTCCGCCTTCGGTCTGCGCCAGGCCCAGCACCCGCGCTTCGGGGACAGCCACCGCGACCGTCCCCGCGATGTCGCGACAGGTGGCGATCTGCAGCTTACCGGTTCCCGCCCGCAACGCCGCGACCCCGGCCAATACAATGGCGCCGGGTACTTCGACCGAGCCGCCGGCGACGAGCACGCTGCCGCGCGTGTCTTTGCCGCGCCCCTGGCCCGTATCGTCACCGGGCCGCGGCAAGGGCCAACCGCGCAACAACCCCTCCGTCACCGCGATGGGCTCATTATCCTCCGACTGTCTTGGCATCGGGCTTCTTGGTCACTTTCTCCCCGGCTTCTTCGAGCGGGGCCACGTAGTTGAACAGGCGCGGCGCCAGTTTGCCGTGCGTGCCGAGCGCCGCATCGAACTGGTACGACGCCACGGAGCAGTTGGTGACATCCTCGGCGCGGTCGATGGCCAGGATCTCCTCCTCGGTCAAGCGCTCGAACAGGTAGCGAAAGCATAGCACCACGACCGAGTGGCACACGATCAACACGCGCTCGCCGCTGTACTCGCGCGTCAACGTGTCGATGACGCTACGCAGACGCAGGATCACGTCGCACCAACTCTCGCCGCCCGGCGGTCGATGGTAAAACTTGCCCAGTAGGCGGCGCAACTCGGCCTGCTCGGGATACTTCTCCTGGATGCCGATCCTGGTCAAGCGGTCGAGGATACCGAATTCCTTCTCGCGCAGCCGCTCGTCGACGATCAGCGGCGCGCTACGTGGGCTGATCTCCGCGACCTCCCGCACGATCTCGGCGGTGCGCCGGGCGCGCGCATACGGTGAAGACAGCATGACCGCCGGACGATCGTCGGGCGGCAACCCCGCGAACCAGCGGCCTAGCGCGGCCGCCTGCCGCTCGCCAAGCGCCGACAGGGGAACATCGACATCGCGCGTGGGGATGTCGATGACGGCCAGCCCCGCCTTCATCGCGGCGTCGCGCGCCACGTTACCCGCGCTCTCGCCGTGGCGCACGATCCACAACACGTCCGGCCACTTCTGATCCCGGCTCACGTCCACACTAACTCCCACGACCGGCGCCCGGCCGGACTCCACTTCCGCACGCGCGCCACCAACGGGCGGGCGGCTATTGCTGCATGCCGCCCTTTCAGCAATCAAGAATTGTACCAGCGCTAGAAACGACAAGAGTCGAGTAAACTAGAACACAGTGAGACGGCGCGACACTCGTCGCGCCGGTGGGAGAGAAGGAGGGAAAATTGGCCGATCTACGCGTGGAGCGCCTGGCACAACTGCTAGTGCGCTACTCCGCCCCCGTCGCCGAGGGCAACAAGGTCGAGATCAGCGGGACGATGCTCGCCGCGCCGCTGCTGCGCGAGATATACCGCGAGACGCTGCGGGCCGGAGGGCTGCCCTTGCTGCGCATGGCGCTACCCGACCAGGGCGCCATCCTCTTTAAGACGGCCAGCGATGCGCAACTCACCACGGTCTCGCCCGTCGACCGCATGGTGACCGAGGAATTCGACCGTCGTTTCGTGGTATTGAGCGACGAAAACACGCAGGAGTTGAGCGGGGTCGATCCCACACGGCAGGCCCTGTACCAGAAGGCGCGGCGGTCCCTGCAAGAAACCTTCATGCGCCGCTCCGGCGAAGGCAGCCTGGACTGGAATATTTGCCTCTACCCGACCCCGGCCTACGCGCAGGACGCCGGGATGTCGCTCTCCGACTACGAGGACTTCGCCTATGGCGCCTGCCTGCTCGACCGCGACGATCCCGTCGCGGCCTGGCAAGAGGTGCGGCAGCGCCAGCAACGTTTGGTCGACTACCTGAAGGACAAGCGCCAGGTCCACCTTGTCGGTCAGGACACCGACCTGCGCTTCTCCATCGCTGGGCGCACGTTCATCAACGACTACGGCACGAAGAATATGCCCGGCGGCGAGGTCTTCTCAGGGCCGGTCGAGGACTCCGTGGAAGGAACGATCCGCTACACGTACCCGGCCTTCTACCAGGGTCAGGTCGTGGAAGACGTGCGCCTACGCTTCGAGCGCGGCCGCGTCATAGAGCACAGCGCCCGTACCAACGAGCGGTTTCTGAGCGAGATGCTGGACCTCGACGAGGGCGCGCGCACTTTGGGCGAATGCGCCTTCGGGACCAATAACGGCATACAGCGCTTCACGCGCAACGTCCTCTTCGACGAGAAGATGGGCGGTACCATGCACTTCGCCCTCGGCGCCGGCTACCCCGACACCGGCGCGCTCAACCAATCGGCGCTACACTGGGATATGGTGACAAGCCTGCGCGGCGGCAGTGAGGTGCGCGTCGACGGCGAACTGTTCGTCAAAGACGGCGAATTCGTTATTTAGTAGTCAGTAGTCAGTTGCCAATAGGCCAACCCGGTTACTGACTACTGACTACTGACTACTGACTACTGACTACTGACTACTGACTACTGACTACTGACTACTGACTACTGACTACTGACTACTGACTACTGACTACTGGAGGACATATGGCAACGATCACAGCCGACGGATATGAGCCGTTCGACGTAGTGGACGGCACGCGACTCGTCAGGGCGCTGGACGCTCACAGCGTGGACATCCTGCACCGTTGCGGCGGCTACGCCAAGTGCACGACCTGCCGCGTGGAGTTCCACGACGGTGAGCCGGCACGTATGACCGTGGCCGAGCGCGATAAGCTCACGGAGAGAGACCTACTGGGGCAGGCGCGATTGTCCTGCCAGATTGAATGCCAGGGCGACATGAGCCTGAAGCCGCTGATGACACTCGAAGGGAGCGGCCTCTCCGACCGCGGCCCTGACCTCCAGGACCACATCACGCCCGAGCCAGAGTGGACGACGGCGCCGGAACACGCGCCCTAACAGCCTATCCGGAAAGTGCCTAAACACGCGCTCAGCGACTGCATAAGCCTCTCTAACGATTTTCCGGATAGGCTGTAAGGAGGGGTATGACCTTTGCAATGGTCGTTGCCTTGCGTCCTCCGAAGGCTTTTTGGCTAGTCCATGGAACAGCATGGGTTATGACCTTTGCAATGGTCGTTGCCTTGCGTCCTCTATCCCTCGGTGCGGAGAGTAAAGTCGCTTATCAAAACCGTTTACGAAGAGAGGCGCAAAGCTTCCTGCGTGGAGCGCCGATGTTGGACGGCAATCTATATGTCCGTATGACCTGGAGCCACAACTATCCGACGGATCAGGATGTCGATAACATCGCCAAGAGAATACTCGACGCGCTTAAGGGTATCGTTTACGCTGATGATAACCCTGTCGTCAAATGCTTGACCGAGAAAATATCTCGTGAAAACGGAGTGGTCGTACTCTCCGATCAAAACCTCCCCGAGAGAGCCGTGTTCAACAAACTGGCGGCGCTCGTGTCTCAAGGCGTACCGGACATATTGTACATAGAGGTTGGGCAAGTTGCCTTACAGCAATTAAACTTCGGGCCTATTGAGGGGTGAATTATGGTAGCGCAACCCGCGAACCTAGAGGCGTACTTCGAAGCAGCCAAGACCGAGGAGCTTGCTCGTCAGCTAGAGAGTCAGGGTTATAAGATTACGAGAAGGCCAGCAAGGTCTGACGCCTATAACTATGACCTTATCGCGACAAAAAACGGACACAAAATAGCGTTCGATGTCATCCTTCGTTCCAACCTCCAACAACGCATAGGGAGCATTGCGGACCTGCGCGAACGCGCCCACCAGCAAGGATATAATGAGTTCCGGTTGGTGGTAATTGATCCACCCCGCCAGACCGTCGTCGAGATTGAGGGCATTGAAGGGTTACTCCTAGCGCATCTGAGGGAAGATGTGCCCCAGGAACTCCTTGATCTGTCGTCTTATGTCCGTGTCGAGGACGTCAACTATGTCGAAACCAATTCCGTCGAGATAAACGCGGACGGTATCCACGTCGTTGGCAGCGCGGTCGTCGACGTCGACCTGCAGTACGGAGGAGGGCAAGAGCGGGATGGGCTCGATTACACTATCGATGTCCCATTCCGTTTCGACATCCTCCTAAGCCACGACTTAGGAATCAAAAGGGTGAACGAACTTGTGGTCGACACGTCAAGCTTCGACTACGAGCGTGAGGACGAGAACGATTAGTAGTCTATTGCTAACGGCTGATCGCTGATATGCTGCGCTGGTCATACTCGACAGAGAACGTGTTGCGCCGCTGCCACCGCCAGGCTGCCTTCGGGCAGGTCGTCGCGTCGCACAACGCGCGCGACCCTGTGCGGCGCGAAGCGTACATTCGGCGGCAGTTGCACAGCGTCGAGAGCTGGCAGGGCAGCGTCGTCCACCAGATCATGTCCACCGATGTGCTGGCCGACCTGCGCGCGGATCGTCCCATCGCCCCGCTAGCCCTGGCCGCCGCCGCGCATGACCTGGCGCAGCGGCAGTTCGCCTTCTCGGCGGCGCAGCGCTACCGGGAGCCGGGCATGACCAAGGCCAAGGCCGGCGACGCCTACTGCGCCCTACGCGCGCACGACGAGGGCGTGGACGTCGGGGTGGCGCCGCTGCGCCTCGTCGAAGAGAACGTCGTGAGCTGCTTTACGCACCTGGCGGGACAGGCCGACCTGTTGGCGCGGCTCTACGCGGGCTACGAATACGTCGCGGAACCGCGGCTGTCCTTGCGCGTCGACCGCGCCACCGTCGCCGCGACGCCGGACCTCCTCGTAACGGGCTACGACGGCGCGCTGACGATCGTCGACTGGAAGGTGTCGCGCGGCACGACCAGCCGCTATGAGCCGCAGCTGCAACTCTACGCGCTGATGGCGCTGGAGAGCGGGCGCTGGCCCAGCCTGACGCCCGCGCGTATCGCCCTGTATGAAGTCAACCTGCTGGATAACCGGGTCTACCAGCACGCCGTGACGGTGGACGGGCTCGCCGCGACAGCCGCGCGGATGCGCGCGGGCGTCGCCGAACTAGAGCGCGTGCTCGGCGACGGCAGCTACGCCCACCTCGACCTCGCCGCGCTGGATATCGCCGCGGCGCCCACAACCTGCGCGTCGTGCGTCTTCGCGCCCCTGTGTATCGACAAACTCGTCGCGGCCGGCCGCGCCGCGGACGCGGCGACGGTGGCCGCGCGATTGAGCGATTGACCCATATCCGCTTGGTATACTTTGGCCGGGAGGCGACGCGACTACGACACGGGAGGACGACGCGATGGCGACAGAGCAAGTGACGAGCGCGGCGCGCTGGCCGCGCGACGACACCGAGGAGGATCTGGTGGGGACGGACTGGCATCAGGACGCGATCAGCGGGCTGCGCACGGGCCTACGCGACCTTGCCTTACGCGCCGGCCTGCCCGGCCTGCCCTGGCACGTCGGCGACCAGTTGACGCTGGTCGCCTGGGGACCCTATAGAACGCCCTGGCGGCCCAGCCCCGACATCATGGCGCACCCCACGGCGGGCGCGGCGCGGCGCAAGGAGATGGACACGCGCACGGATGGCCTACCCGCCCTCATTATTGAGGTCGCGAGCGAATCGACGTGGCGCAAGGACGTCGACCTCAAGACAAATGGAGGGAAAGCGCGCGCC
>JAABUJ010007499.1_pt1 | contig 10171 bp, 10 predicted proteins | sample 5559131 | NCBI WGS metagenome assembly JAABUJ01 (sample SAMN10711875, study PRJNA513366) | rock metagenome | isolation source: Antarctica rocks | place: Antarctica: Victoria Land, Mt New Zealand nord | collected 2016-01-07 | reverse complement strand
TTCCCGCCGTCCTCGAACGCTATGGTACTCATCAGAATGACCTCCTCGTGGCTATGTTTGTTGTGGTAAACAAAGCCTACCGCGCGGGGGTCATTCAGGTGTTTGCACAAAACTTAGGTAGCTAGCTAGTAGGATACCATCCATTCTCCTCTCACGTCCCGGCGGACCCCTATCTTTTGAGGGTCTGTCACTTTTCATAGACCCTGATCCACACCCGTACCATCCGGCGCCTTTGCTATGATGAAGGCATAGGGGGCGAACAAGCGGGCGCGGCGGCCAAAGGAGATGGGGCGTGACGGATAGTTGGACCGCGACGTTCGGGGCGCTGCTGCGACAGTTTCGGCTCCAAGCCGGTTTGTCGCAGGAAACATTGGCCGAGCGCGCGCGGTTGAGCGCCTCCGCCATCGCCGCCCTGGAGCGCGGCCGTCGCAACGCCCCCTACCCTGGGACACTCACGCTACTGGCCGAGGCGTTGGGCCTCACGCCCGACGAGCGCGCCGCTCTAGTCGAGGCAAGTAGGCGAGGGCCGGTAGCGGGCGCCTCTCCGCTTGCCCCTGCCTCCGCCCCCTCGCCCCCGGCCACGTCCGCTTTGGTCATCGCACCCCTCCCCGCTCCGCCGACGGCGCTGATCGGGCGTGAGCGCGCGCAAGCCGAGGTCGCCCACCTGCTCCAGCCGGGCGCCGCGCGCCTGGTCACGTTGACGGGGCCGGGCGGGGTGGGTAAATCGCGTTTGGCGCTGGCGGCCGCCGATGCGCTGCGCGACGCCTATCCCGATGGAGTCGCCTTCGTCGACCTGGCGCCGATCCGCGACCCCACGCTGGTCTCCGCGACGATCGCACGCGCGCTCGGGCTGGACGTCGCCACTGGGTCGACGATACAGCCGCTGGCGGAGCGCCTGCGCGAGGAACGCCTGCTTCTGGTGCTCGATAACGTCGAGCAAGTGGTGGACGCGGCGCCGCTGCTGGCGGATCTTGTCGCCGCGTGCCCCCACCTCGCGCTGCTCGTGACGAGCCGTATCGCCCTGCGTGTGCGCGTGGAGCAGCTCTTCCTCGTGTCGCCCCTGGACTTGCCTTCGATGGGTCAGTCGCTGGAGGATGCCCTAGGCAGCATGGCTGTGCGGCTGTTCGTGGCGCGCGCCCGCGCGGTGCGGCCGGAGTTTCAGCTTGACGCGGACAACGCGCGGGCGATAGGAGAGATCTGCCGCCGCGTCGACGGGCTCCCCCTAGCGATCGAGTTGGCCGCGGCGCGTGTCGGGCTGCTGACGCCCCCAGCCCTACTACAACGCCTGACGCGTCGATTGACCGCGCTGTCGGTCGGCGCGCGCGATTTGCCGGACCGGCAGCGGACGTTACGCGCCACGATCGATTGGAGCTATAGTCTCCTCCCAGAGATGGAGCGCACGCTGTTCCGCCGGCTCGCCGTTTTCGTCGGTGGTTGCGCGTACGACGCGATCGCGGAGATATGCGCCCACGGCCTCCCACTCGATCCGTTGGATGGTGTGGCCGCGCTGGTCGAGCAGAGCCTGTTGCGCCCGGAGGACAACGAGAGCGAGCCGCGCGTCGGAATGCTCGAGACGATTCGGGAGTATGCGTGGGAGCGTCTGGTGGGTAACGGGGAGGAGGACGCGACGCGGCGCGCGCACGCGCTGTACTATCTGGCGCTCGCTGAGGCCGCGGAGCCCGCGCTGCACGACCCAGCGGCCGGCGCGTGGCTGGCGCGCCTGGAACGGGAGCACGATAACCTGCGGGCCGCGTTGGACTGGGCGTGGGAGCGGGGCGAACTGACGCTCGCGCTGCGCCTGGCCGGCGCACTATGGTGGTTCTGGCATATCCGCGGCTATCTTGGTGAGGGGCGAGGCTGGTTGGAGCGTCTGTTAACAGCGGATGCCGCTGGCCCCGGCTCCGCGTCGGCTGCTGTGCGCGCCAAGGCGCTCGTGGGAGCGGGATGGCTGGCCCTCTATCAGTACGACTACACACGGGCGGCGGAACTCTTCGCGGAGGGTACGGCCACGGAGCCCGACCAAGGAGTCGTCGTCAGCGCACCCGACCGCGCCATCACGGACGCGCTAAGGGCGCGCGCTGAAGGCGAGTATGCGCGGGCCAGGGCGCTCCTGGAGGAGTGCGTCGACCGGCTCCGCGCCGTGGGCGACCGCGGGACCCTCGCCCACGGCGGTCTCGGCCTCGCCCTCGCACGGCTGGGTATGGTAGCCTGCGAGCAAGGCGACGACGCCCGCGCCACGACAGTGTGGGAGGAGTGCCTGTCCCTGCACCGCACGCTGGGGGACCGCGAAGGGATCGCGGTGGCCTTGCTGGGGCTGGCCGATGTCGCGCGCGACGGCGGAGACACGGCACGGGTGCGCGTCCTATGCGACGAGGCCTTGCCCGTCTTCCATGCGTTGGGCGCGCGCTGGGCGATCGGCTTCGCGCTCAACGACCTCGCGCTGGCGGACTACCAGGAGGGGAACGCGGAAGCCGCTACGGCGCGCGCCGCCGAGGGCGTCGCTTTGTTCCGCGAACTGCAATCCGCCAGCGGTCTGGCCGAGGCGCTCGCGACGCGGGGGTACGCGCTCGCCGCCCAGGGCGATGCCGCTGGCGCACGGGCAGCGCTGTCCGAATCGCTGCGTCTGGCGTGGGCCGAGGGTCCACGCTGGCTCGTGGCAACGGATCTGGAGGGGTTGGCGCTCATTGACGCGGCCCAGGGCCAGGCGGAGCGAGCCGCGCTGCTGCTGGGGGCGGCGGGACGCCTGCGCTTCGCGATGGGCGCGCCCCTCCCTCCAAGTTGGCGCGCTGGCTATGAGCGAACCATATCGAGCGTGCGCGCCCAACTCAACCCATCGGCTTTCAGCTCGGCCTGGGCGGATGGGGAGGGCATGTCTCTGGAACGTATCATCGCCGATCGGCTGGGATGACAGTGGCGCCGCGATGTCGACGACCTCTTCAATGCGCTCTATACTCGCAAGATCCAGAAGATCTACTAAAGGAGGATGACATGGCTCTATCGGAACTGCATTACTTCAGCACGGCCCTCGAGAAGATGACCACGGCGACGGCGATCTTGCCCGAAGGCGATGATATGCCGCCCGGCCCCTACCCCGTCTTCTATCTGCTGCATGGCCTCTCCGACGACCATACGCGGTGGCACAGCCACACGAGTCTCGCGCGTTATGTCGAGGGCATGCCGCTGATCATCGTCATGCCCGACGGCGGCCGCGGCTGGTACACCGACGCGCGCGAGGGCTACGCCTACGAGACGGCGATCGTGCGCGACCTCGTCGGCCTCGTCGATCGGGTCTACCACACCGATCCACGCCGGGAGGCGCGCGTGATCGGCGGCCTCTCCATGGGCGGCTACGACGCCGTCAAGCTGGCGCTGAAGCGTCCCGACCTGTTCCGCGCCGCGGTCAGCCACTCTGGCGCTCTGGCGCTCTGGCGGTAGGACACGGCCCCCTGGAGCCAAGCGACGCGCGCGGGCGTGAGATGGTCCGCGTCTTCGGACGTGAGCCGCAGGGCGGCTCCGACGACCTGTTCGCCCTGGCCGAGCGGATCGATCGCGGCATGCTGCCGGCGCTACGCATCGACTGCGGCGTCGATGATTTTCTGCTCGACCAGAACCGCGCCTTCCACGCGCGCCTCGACGAATTGGGCATCCCCCACGAGTACGCGGAGTTTCCGGGCGAGCATACCTGGGACTACTGGGACCGGCATGTCCACGAGGCGCTGGCGTTCCACGCGTGCGTACTCGGTCTAGCGGCGCGACCACGGTCCTAATGCCCCGCCAAAACTGTGTTACAATATATGCTATCATATATTACACGCGTTATAGAGGAGGTAGATAGAGTGAAACGTACCACAGTTTTTGTCGACGACGAGCTGCTGGTCGAAGCACAGCACATCGCGAAGCAACGCGGGATAACATTTACGGCCCTAGTTGACGAGGCTTTACGCACACAGGTTCAGGCTAATCGTCCACCTCGACGCTTGTTGTCCATTGGCATGGGGCACAGCAAGCAGCCGACAAATATGCGGGATGGGAGAGACGAAGAGGAGCTTCGCGCCGGCATCGACCCTATCGAGGGATGGGCGCCCCATCGTAGTAACTGAGTATGGCTATTGTTGTCGATACCAACGTGCTCTTTGCGCTCGTCAATGCAAGCGATGAGGATCATCGGCGCGTTGTCGCGTTCATAGAAAGCACGGATGACGTGCTAATCCTTCCAGTAACAGTCCTCCCCGAAATCGACTACCTGATTACAAAAAACCTGGACATCCGTACCGAGCTTGGGCTGCTACGAGACGTAGCAGCGGGAGGTTACAGGCTGGAAGGCGTTACTAGTGACGACATTACACGATGTGTGCAGTTGATCGACCAGTACGCCGACAGCGACATCGGCCTCGTCGACGCCTCTATCGTGGCCGTGGCCGAGCGCCTCAACATTACGCGCATACTGACGCTTGACCACCGGCATTTCAGCCTTATCCGCCCACGGCATTGCGCCTATTTTTCCCTCCTGCCCTAATCATCCTCAATCGGTGTCAAGGGTCCACTTGCTTATCACCTCTGTTTCGACTATCATCTAACCATTGTTTATTTCGATGGAGGTCGAACAGATGGCGCGTCAATCCGCCCTTGCTCCACACGCGCTCCGCCCCGACTTCTGGAAGTTCTGGCTTGGACAGACGATCTCGAACTTCGGCAGTTCGTTTAGCCAATTCGCCTTGCCCTTGTTGGTGTATAAGCTCACCGGCTCGGCCCTCAATCTGGGCATTACAAGCGCGGCGACGTTCCTGCCCTATCTCCTCTTCGGTTTACTCATCGGCGCATGGGTCGACCGCATCGACCGCAAGCGCTTGATGATTGGGACCGACATCGCGCGCGCGCTGATCCCGCTCCTGGCCGGCCTCCATATGCTCACCGTCTATTGGATCTACGGCGTGACCTTCGTCCTGTCGACGCTCACCATCTTCTTCAACACCGGGGAGTTCGCCGCGATCCCCAGCCTGGTGAATCAGGATGATTTGGTGACGGCCAATGGCCGCATTCAGGCCAGCTACTCGGCGGCCTCGATTGCCGGTCCCCTATTGGCCGGCGTCCTGGTGGCGCTGCTGTCGCTGCCCATGATTCTGCTCATTGACGCCGCCTCGTTCATTGTCTCCGCCTTTTCCCTGATCCTCGTCACGACGAGTTTTAATGCGACAACAGACGAGACGCGGACGCGCACGAGTGTCCGCCAGGATGTTGCTGACGGGTTACGGTACGTGCTAGGTCATCCCGTGCTGCGCAACATCTCGGCTATGATGGCCCTGGTCAACGTCGTGGGCAGTTCGACCTACGCGCAACTCGTGCTATTTGCGAAACATCGACTGGGCGCCAGCGATCCGCAGGTCGCGCTGCTCTACGCGGCCGGCGGCGCCGGCGTTGTCGTGCTATCGCTCGCCGCGGGACCACTGCGCAAACGCTGGTCTTTCAGCCGGGTCGCGTTGAGCGCCTTGATGCTGCAGGGTCTGCTGACGATCGCCATGGCGGCAACGCGCTGGTATTGGGTCGCTGTCGTGCTGTGGGCGGTCGGATCGGGCTTGGGTATCCTCTTCAATATCAACACAGGGAGCCTGCGGCAGGCCATCGTCCCCAACCACATGCTGGGCCGCGTGATGAGCATCGCCGGCGTGTTGGCCTGGTCGGCTATCCCGGTCGGAACCTTCCTCGGCGGCCTACTCATCCAAGGGCTAGGGCCAAATGGTGTCGCCCTCGTGTACGGCGGGATCGGTGTGTTGACGTTCCTCATCCCACTGGGCTTCTCGTTCACCGCCTTGGGCCACGCCGACCGCTACCTCCCGCAGCCAAATATAGAGCCCAGCGAGGACTGCGACAGACGCTGACCCAGGCGCTAACGTCAGAGGAAGAGGGTAATGTGTCGGAAACGGTGCGAGCCCTCAAGGCCGCGCTGCAAGACGTAGACAGTGAACGCCTTTTGACGACGACGGAGGCCGCGCAACTACTCGGGGTACGCTCCATTAATACGATCAAGTCTTGGCGCCGTACGGGTTACATCAAAGGTGTCACCCACGGTAGCCGCACCCTGATACCAATGTCCGATATAGAGCGTATCCAGAATAGCGACCGCGTACGAGGCATACGCCTGGCCGAGAAGCTGCACGCCGAGAGCGCCGATTTAGGCGGGGATAACGAGATGAGCCAGGAGGAACTTGACGCCCTCGACGCTGGACGCCCCGGTACGCTGCCCTGGCAGCGCGATGAGGGCAACTCGCATCACTCGCTAATCCGAACGAGGTGATAATGCCCCGGTTCCGGCTGGTAGCCGAGCTTCCGATTGAGCGTCAGCACCGGCGCATTCTCTGAATCGTTGTTCGTGCGGATGAGCGCCGCGCCAGTTGTGCGCGCATACCGGATCGCCAACAGCTTGAGGGCCAGGGCGATTCCGCGCCCGCGATAGGCCCGATCCACGCCGGTCATCATGTTGTAGGCGCTGTTCGTGTGCGTGAAGTACCCTACGTCCGTGAACCCAATCAAGCGAGCGCCATGGAAGGCCAAGATTTGTCCCTCCGGCCGGTACCACCGCGCCCCGAAGACGTACCCCTTGAAGTCCTCGAACGGGGCGAACGCAGCCCCCGCGCCGGGGATGCCCCCGCTCACGCGGCGATTGAGGTCGTAGACCTGCCGCTGCATCTCCGGGCTGGCGCCCGCTTCGGCCATAGTCAGGAAGCGGAAGCCGGCGGCCCGCGCCGCATCGATGGCGTCCGCGAACGGGCGCTCATCGAACGCGGCGAGATCGAGTGTGGCGTCGCGGACATGGCGGTCGATGCGGAAGCCGCGCCGCTCGGCGATGGCGAGGGCGTCGGGCCGATCATCCCGCACTCGACTGCGCAGCGTCGTCGCCCCCCACGCACGAACTCGCGCAAGGGCGTCGTTGAAGAGGGCCACGCCGGCGCCTTGCCCCTGTGCGGATGGGTCGACGGCGACCCACAGCCACGCCTCGTTCGCGGTCATCCATGGCTCACGCGCCGACTCGCTGATCCCGACGACGCGCGGTCTCATCCTCCGCGACACGCCAGCGTTCGCTCCCCGGCGTCCGTTGGTCGCGGTCGTGGAGCATGCCCGCCGTGATCGGCTCCAGCTCGACCGCATTGATGAGCGCGGCGATCGCGTCCCTGTCGGCGGCGCCCGTCGCCGCGCGTATGGCGCGCATCATCGACCCGCCAGATCTTCCCTACACCGCCGCGTGTAGGCGCGCGATCGCGTGATCGAGGCGCGTCAGTGTGCGCTCGGGGCCAAGCACGGCGACGGTCTCGAACAGCGGCGGCGAGGCGGCGCTGCCGGTGACGGCGACGCGGATCGAGGTCAGTAGGTCACCCACCTTGACCTCGCGCGCGGCGGCCAACCCGCGCAACGCCGGCTCGATCATGCGCGTCTCCCACACCTCCAGGGCGCCAAGGACGTCACGGGCGGCTTCGAGCAGCGCCAGCGCCGTCGCGGGCGTGCCCTTTTTGGGCACGAGGCGCGTCGTTTCGTAGTTCAGGCCGTCCCCGGCGAAGAAAAATGTCGTGTAGTCGGGGAACGACGTGCCTGCCTCGTGCATCGGCTCACCCCCTTTGACCGTACCCCGGCCCGCCGGCCCCATTGTCACGATGTCGTTGGGCGCGAGGGCCCGGCCCTCGACGCGCTGGATGCGCTCGTGGATCAGGGGGATGATGGCGTCGAGGTAGCGACGGTCGGTACCGGGCGGCGTCAGCGGCAGGAACAACGCGCGCGCCTCGTGCAGTGGCTTGCGCTGCAGGTAGTAGCTGTTCAGCGAGGTCAGGCGCGTCAGGTCGAAGACGGGTCCCGTGGTCACGAGGCGATCCCACGAGAAGTAGGCGATCATGTCGGCCAGCGAGAATTGCTCGCGCCCGTCGGGCATCGACCAGCCGTTCGAGGCCAGGAAGTTGAGCATGGCTTCGGGCAGGTAGCCATTGTCGCGGTACCACTCCAGCGACGTGTTGTTCTTGCGCTTACTGACCTTGCTCTTGTCGGCGTTGCGCAGCAGCGGCATGTGCGCGCGCTCCGGCTGCGGCCAGCCAAAATCGTCATAGAGGATGACGTGCAGCGGCGCGCTGGGCAGCCACTCCTCGCCGCGCACCACCGTCGTGATCTCCATCAGGTGGTCGTCGACCATGTGCGCCAGGTGGTAGGTCGGGAAGCCGTCCGACTTCATCAGCACCGGATCGGGCGAGAGCTTGGCGTTCTCGAATGTTACCGCGCCGCGGATCAGGTCGTCCACGGTCGTGGTCCCCTCCAGCGGCAGCGCCAGGCGGATGACGTGACTCTCGCCCGCGTCGACGCGGCGGCGCGCCTCGGATGGCGCGATACTTCGGCAGTGACGGTCGTAGCCCTCCGGCTGGTGGGCGGCGCGCTGGGACTCGCGCAGCGCCTCCAGACGCTCTTTGGTGCAGAAGCACGGGTAGGCGTGTCCGCGCGCGACCAATTCGTCGGCGTAGCCGCGGTAGATGGGCAGGCGCTCCGACTGGCGGTACGGACCGTAGTCACCCCCGATGTCCGGTCCCTCGTCGGGCTCGATCCCCAGCCAGCGCAGCGCGGCGATGATGCGTTGCTCGGACTCGTGCGAGTAGCGCGTCTGGTCGGTGTCCTCGATGCGCAGCACGAACGTGCCCCCATTGCGGCGCGCGTAGGCGTAGTCGAACAGGGACATATAGGCCGTGCCGACGTGCGGGTCGCCGGTCGGACTGGGCGCGATGCGCACGCGTGGTCGTTTCATATGCTAAAAGAACCCGAGTTCCATCTTGGCGTCTTCGCTCATCATGTTGGGGTTCCACGGTGGGCTCCACACGATGTTGACGCCGATATTCTGGATGTCCGGCACCTGCTCGCGCAGCGCCTCCTCGACCTGCGCGCCGATGTACTGGTTCATGGGGCAGGCCGGCGTGGTGAGCGTCATCGTCACCGCCACGTCGTTGCCCTGGATGTCCACGCCATAAATCAAGCCTAGCTCGACCAGCGGCAGCATCAACTCCGGGTCATCGACCGTCTTGAGCGCGTCCATGACCGTCTCTTCGGTTACCATATTCTTTTCTCCTTGCCCCTACAGTATATGGCGCCAATAGAGCCTGGCCTTAAAAGACCATGGCAGGGGACGGACCTTAAAAAGTCTCCGCCGCCAATTACCCGATTGATCGCTTTATGTAGTGCTCATCAAAGCTAAACTGCCTCGAGCCGCCGGCATACGCGCAACCAGTATTGCTTCTCGCTCCGGCGCTCGGCGCCACGACAAAAAATCGCGACACACCCCGTTAGAGCCCACGAAGACCTTTTAAGGTCCGTCCCCTGCCATGCGCTTTTAAGCGCAGGCCCCACGCCTATGAAGTCAGGGCTACTCCCCCACCGCCACGTAGATGTCATCGCCCTCGACGCGCACAGGGTAGGTCGCGACGGGCTCGGTGGCCGGCAGCGAGAGCGCCTGGCCGTCGCGCACGCAGAACTCCGCGCCGTGCGCTGGGCAAATGATCACGTCATCCTCAAGCCAGCCCTCAGCGAGGTACGCCTCGTCGTGGCTGCACACGTTGTTGGTGGCGAAGAACGCGCCGTCCACGTTGTACAACGCCACCGACGCGCCTCCAACCTCGATCGCCTTGGTCTCGCCCGGCGCGATCTCGCTCGCACTCGCGACCTTCTGGAACTCTGCCATCTACTTAATTACCCTCCTCGAACCAACCTGCGACTGAAGTCGCATGGCAGACCACGGACACTGAAGTGTCTCTCATGCCTGTCTCCTGCTCTTAGACAACTACAGGAGCTTTTATCCACCGAGCGACTTCAGTCGCCGTCGTTTGCCATGGGACTTCAGTCGCAGGCCCACGCATCATGGGGTGAGGACCCTACTCGTGCAAATCGCCCTTGAACCGCTCGCGCCCCGTCTTGTGGTCGATGAAGTCGCGCAGGCGCTCCTGGATCGACTCTAGCGGGATGCGGATCAGGATCGGCTCGAAGAAGCCGTCGACGATGATCTTGGTGGCCTCGTCGCGGTCGATGCCACGGCTCTGTAGGTAGAAGATCTCGTCCTCGTCCAGCGGCGCTACCGTGGCGCCGTGCGAACAGCGTACGTCGTTGGCCCCGATCTCCAGGTTGGGGATCGAGTCGGCGCGCGCGTCGTCGGAGAGCA
>JAABUJ010007498.1_pt1 | contig 10172 bp, 10 predicted proteins | sample 5559131 | NCBI WGS metagenome assembly JAABUJ01 (sample SAMN10711875, study PRJNA513366) | rock metagenome | isolation source: Antarctica rocks | place: Antarctica: Victoria Land, Mt New Zealand nord | collected 2016-01-07 | reverse complement strand
CTAAGCTTTCTTCTGTTGCTAGATTGCTAACTTTAACTTTCTAGAAAACCAATTGACTCCTTCCTTATCTTCTAGGTAAGTTTAACATGAGTCGTTATAGCAAGCGATTCAACTAAGTGTCTTATGTCTTTTTGCTTTCTTTATCTTTTGTCAAGATAGACTAACATTGCTTAGTTGTTGTTCGATTTCATCGAGAATATTCTTTTTTATATTGGCATCGCTTTCTAGCGTTTCCTCGCATTTATTTACGATTTGACTAATTCGCCTTTTCTTCGATGAGCTATCTAAAGCGTCAAGATGTTTCGTGATGTTGTCTAGGCATTCGTGAAAGTCTTTTCAATCGTACTCTTCGTCTAAGTCGATAGCTAAACTATGAGATTTGATGATTTTCTAGAGTGCTTGATTGACTTCTTGCGTAGATGCGAGTGCCTTGTTTGATAATGTTTCATCTAGAACTTTCTATAATTGATTTGGGTTTTCTACTAGATAGTAGTCGTCATTCGATCTAGTCTTGAGGGTGTTCGTCTCTATGTCGATTTGCTTCCTAATGTCGTCCTAGCTATCAAGTATCTCTCTTAACATAGCATTGATTTGTCGTGGAATTACCAAGTTCTTTGAACGACAATCTCTTGCGAAGTGGCTCGATTTGCCACATAAATAGCACGTTTTTGTCTTGTTGCCTTGCTTTCCTCTAGGGTTCTTCCCTTTACAATATTGAATCGAATTTAGTTTCATTGATGCAGACCCACAATAGTTTGGGTTACTATATTTTTGTTTGTTGAAACGAAATTAACTTTGTTAATATTCGATCGTCAATTCGAAGAAGGTTCTTGCCCTTTCTTTGAGTTGATCGTATCTTTTTTTCATAGCTTTCTTATACAACTTGTCGTCGAGATCGATGACTACTTCGATGAGGTCGAACATGTCGCTAATGCTTTTGCCATCGCGCATAATTTTGTCCTTGAGGTTGTTCTTGAGATCTCGTCGAAACATTGTCATAAGTGCGACATCGTCCCACTCGATAAGATTGGCATATTCTTGGAATCTTGTTGCGTACTTTGCTACGAAGATTCGTTAAATTAGGTGCTAAATTACTCTTTTTGCGATTTGTTTCTCGTTAAATGTTTCAAAGATTCTTCGAAGCTCTCTCTTGAAATTATCGAAGTTCGTGAACATCGCACGAGAATTTTCGTCATAATTCTTCAAATACTTGCGTAAGTTTGGCTTAAGCTAGTGCTAAGCTCTTCCTTTAAGAAATGTAGATGCGAAAATCGTCTTCTTGTTCGCTAAAACAAAATAAAAGGTGAAGTAGATATTCACTTGCATAAGTTAGTCTTCTAGGTCGATTCGATCTTCATGATAGACGTCGAGTTTGTTAATCCTTATCTTGTCGTCCTTATCGATAGAAGGTCGACGTGATGCTATAGAGCTATTGCTTGGAATAGGGGCGCGTTGACCTAATATAGACATCCTTTTGGATGTTCAAAGTGTTACGTTGCTATCTAGCGATTTAGGATATTAGAGAGGGTTGTGCTTTGGAGAGGTTTGTAGGCGTCTTTAGGTAACGCAAGCAATCACTTGGTAACAAGGGATTGCAACTTTAGTAGTCGTAATAGTAAGTCAAAACTTAAGATGAGTTGAACACGATTCATAAGGAAGTCGTGTTCGAGAATCTATATACTTAATGAAATTCTTCTTTGTTCGTTCTGCTCGTTCGTCGAGCAGAGCGAGCATACCTTGCTCGTCTTGCTCGTTCGTCGAGCAGAGCGAGCACACCTTGCTCGTCTTGCTCGCTCGTCGAGCAGAGCGAACATGTAGATAGTCGTATCTTGTGCTACGCCTAAGCGCATTTCTCATACCGGTACGTTCCTGCTAGGCTCGTAACATCTATTTCATGCATGTTATCGAGGAAAAGAAAGTTCTTGCTCTACTTATACGCCAGGTCGAAGGGACATGCACATTTTCTCTCTTGGCACTCTCTAGGTTTGTCGACGACGTACGCAGGCTTCGATTGTTCGAACGATAATCGTTCGTTTGCATGACTAGAGTATTTCGCCTTCAAATCGCTAATCTTTTTCGACTTGAATTCTAGTCGCTTCGCCAAGTCGACCAGTTCATACAATATAGATCTATCGAGATTCTTCGTCGTTCGAATCTTTCTCTCGCTAGGGTTGAGCTTCAACTTCGTGGAGTCTAGTAACAACTCACGAAGATGTCGCATGATGTAGAGGAACACTTGTCAATAGTGTAGAGTTACGCGATTTTGAGTAGTGCTAGATTTGAAAGCGAAGGTTGTTTTCGCTTTCTAAATAATGCATTTGCCTCTCTTTTGATTCATTTTAAAGAAGCTTCGCGTCATCGTCGTATATAGAGTTTCCCTAGGAGGTACCTTTATTAATCTCTTCACTCAATGGACGCAGACTTGAATGTACTTGAAGTCTTCGAAGAAAGTCCAAAGAGTGGGGATAAGACTCTCTCACGCTTGTAGCTTCGCCCAGATCTCCATGCGACGATCCAAGCTAAATGCGCTAAATATCTCCCCTTTTTTTAGTTGACAATATAAAGTCATGCTATTAGATGTCGACGTGCTAGGTGCTTTAAGTTCTAGCGCCTTCATCGTAATGTAGTCCACCTTCTACATATCGTGCTTGTCGTGTCGAACCAAGTTAGTCTAGAATCTCCTGACATGGTCAAGGCAATGAAACATCTCCTATAGCTTGATAATTTAGTAAGCTCACAATACATAAGAAGGACTGGTCTACCTCATCACATTTCGAATCGATCATGGTCTTCGTCACGTCGAATCGCATTTCGTTCGACCACAAACTTGGGAAAGGCAACAGAGCATCGAAAGTCGCTACGTAATCTTCTCTTCGAAGCAACCTTCTCAACTTTTGTTGCTTGTTCTTCGTTAGACATGCCTATCATCGAGTCGCTGCAAACGAGTTAAGACAATGTTGACGAATCTTGCGATAAGCTTCATCGTCGATAGGTTTCTTCTCGTTGGATAGTTGCTCGATCAAGTAGGTTCTTAGATCGTCGTTCAAATTTAAAGATATGAGTGAGAGATGTTTTGCTCAAGCAAGAATCAATCGATTATATCTACCAAGTATAGATCCACGATTTACCAAAGCTAGGAAGGGGTCATCTCCCTCCTCGCTTGAACCCAACATCGATCGTGAAGACATTCAAGTCGAAATTTCGAGGAAAGTTGTAGTTTAGGTCGTTCGATTTGCACGTTGTCGAGTAAAACGATAGAAGAAATCTTAATGAAGTGGATGGCAAGGTTCAATTGTCTTCGATCGATCACGATCGTCACGTGATGTCGACTATCTTGCTGAAAGCAACCTTCACTTTCGAAAATTAATATCAAATTCTTCACGTTGGATCTATTAGGCACGTCGAGTTCGCTCTTCGAGAAATCCAAATGCTCGAGCCTGATTCGTGCCGAGCCTATATATTTCGTTTGCTTCTCTCGCTCCAGGCTTTCTTCCTAAGCTTGCACTCGAGTACGTTGCATTACGAGAGCATCGTTTGATGGCTAGCATCACCACCTCCGTCCACAGGAGGGAAGCTTTAGCATTGAGAGATTATCAACGAGAATTTATGACCAGGCTTGAGAAGAATCGAACCAGCCAGGAACTAGGGTGGCTAATGCCTCTTAAGAGATGGGCACATCGTCGTAATCGACGACCCAAGACGCCAGAAGTGGATGTCATCTTGATCACCAAATGACTCTGTGCTACCCTATAAATAGAAAAGTATGTCCATCGATCTTCTGTCGTATTCCAAATAATTCCTCTACACCCTTTTCGTCCCTGTGCTTTACGACCTCCCTATTCATTCTTCGTTGATCACTAACGACACTCCGTCACGCGACGTCTAGAATGGCTTCTCACTCCACCAAACGATATACACAAGTCAATCTAAAACGTCCTCAAGATCATTCACTCGTTTCGAATGATGTGCCATTAGCTAGTAGCAATTCCTCATCATCTAGAAACACCCAAGTCTTGTCAAACACTCATAACGATATCGTTGCCAAATCAAGAAGGAATAGAACATATCTCGATAAAGAAGACGATGAATTTATCGCTAGTTTTGCGAATCGAAAACGTTTAACTTCTAAGAGGCTTGGCGTTGAACAAAACGCTAGAAAGGCGAAGTTATCTTCGTCGAGCGATCTTCATTCTCCCAATCAACTTGCTTCTGCTGATGTGACGTCTAGAAAAAACGGCGCTACTAGGAAGTTGAACGAAAAGGCATCTCTCAAGGTAAAGGAAGAATCCCCTTGGTAATCATACGACGAAGGCTATGACCTTAGGGTCAATGAGCTTGTCATCGTGGCGAAGAAGAAACGTTCGAGTTCTAAAGTGGCAAAAGGTCGTTCAACTTCGAAAGTGAGCGCGATACGAAAGCTCTTAGGCTTAGACAAAAATACTAGTCTCTCTATGCTTCTTTAGGTCCAAGAGAAGTATTTCGTCAAATGCACGAATGCTTACGAGTTCGAAGTCGAACTTTACGTTGTTCTTGAACATATGTCAATCTCTCTAGTTCAAGTCGTCGCGACACTCGTTCACCCTAAAGAGACTCACGTGGTAACAATAGTTGATCAAGTAAGATTCTAGTCTATTTTATCTAAACGTCGACATTGACGAGTCTAGATGCTAAACGATATCGAATTCCTCGAGTTCAAGAACCTTGTTCACGACAATATTATTTGCTCATTTGTTCTCTTGAACGATGATAATGAGGTCAAAATTAATATGCAAGAGCGCTATACGATCATGTCGAAAGAAATCAAAAGGGGGCATTCGAACGTTTAGGCTATCGAAGATTTTATGATGCAATTGTTGGAAAAGCGTGAAGGGAGCGAAGCGAACGATCTACGTCGTTGATCTTCTATGATTGAAGAGTTCTTCTCGAAGATTACGTTTGCTTTCGCAGAAGAACTTTTGCAAATCAATGAAATTGGTCCTCTCTAAATGACGATAATTTTGACTTTTGAAGCATGCTTTTCTTCATGATTGGAAGAAAGATAACCTCGTCTTGTTAATGTTAATCACCCAAGTCTCATCGCGCAGATTTTATATGATGGAGTGGTAAGTCGCATTGTTCTTGCTTCTAGTGTGATTCATTGATCTCCTATGCGACTTCATACTTTGTATCCTATCTACGATTTGTTAGGTCACATCACGTGCAAACATCAGTTATGGGCCGAAGTCTCGCCAAAATCATTGCGCAAAATGAGTCATTGTTCTAAATATAGTCTAGAGCCTATCTTTCTAGAAGTTATAGTAGGAATTGCGAATGTTATAGCACTCCAATTCGCGATTAGTTTTGGATGCTCTGCAGTCAATTCTGGATGCCGTAGAGTCATTTCCCAATCTCGCTCCCTCCTTCTAGCCAAATTTGGATCCAGGTTCTTCGCCACATCTGATGTCTCTTGATGCCCTTCAATATTTAGTCAACCCTCATTGCTTCATCTCTTTCTCACGTCTTTCGCGCCAACTCTTCTTGCACGTTCTCATCATATTATTAGTTCATCATGGAGATCACTCAAATCTATGCTATCGTCGCAAGCAACGTCTTTCTTCTTTTGATGTTCATGAAAGGTTTTTCATTCATCTAGCAAGTTCTTCAATCGCTCAACATTACTATATCTAGGTATCTCATCTATTTATTAATCGTGCGAGGTCATCGTCTCTTGAGATCGTGAAGTCTCGTCGACGTTTTGCTTTAGCTTTTGTATATCTTACTCAACGTCTTTTGCGTCATCTTTCGCGTGACTTCCTTTAACAAAGTGGAAATTAGAACAAAAACTCTTTCGATAATCAACATGACATCGCTTTTCTTTGGTCTTCACTTGAGCTTCTTAGTCGATTTGTTAAATTTGTCACTGTTCAACTATCGACGAATTCATCGCTTCGCGAGGATGATGTCTTTTGCACTCGTCGCGTTGCATACATTCGTTGTTGTTCATTACGACTCTACGTACTCTTTACGCGTGCCAAGGAATCTTTATTTGCTTATCGTAAGTCATATGGTCACTTTCGTCGACACTTCACTCATAGATTGGCAAGGTATATTTACTCTTAGCTTCTTAATAATATTCTCATTACGCTTCATTCGCAAGCTTTCGTACGAATTCTTTCTTCGTAGTTACCAAACGTTGGCGTTCACGATTGAGTACGTGCTCTAACGCCATTTGAGTTCTAAATCATTCGTCAATTAGATTTGTCTTTATGTTTTGGCTAGAATCTTTGGCTTCACATTCGTAATTCATTTCTTTGTCACTTTCTATTGAAATAGCGTGTTTCGAGAACGCCTTTTACGAGCAGTGGTCACCAAGGCTAACGATGGCTTCAAAATAAGCCTCACGATTCATGGCAAATTGAAGATCAATCCAGGACAATATATCAACTTATGAATATTATTAGTCAATTTTTGGTTCTTTCTACAAAGTCATTCATTCATAGTGGCGTCTTGCGACGAAGGCAAGCAAACGAATTTGAAATCGTTGGTCGATTCTCAAAAAGAATTTATCTTCAAACTTTAGCGACTAACTAGGTACGAAGGCGAATCTGATCGAAGCAATTTTCGTCTAGCATTATTTATTGGTTCGCATGGGGCCAGCGCTTCTTTGAAGAAATTTGAAAGAGTTCTCATGATCGCTTCGAGATTTGAAATAGTCGCCCAATTGTCGTATCTACGACAATTGATTCGAGGCTACAACGACTTCATCATTCGCACACGACAAGTTCGCTTAGTTTGGCAATTAGAAAACATCGATAAGTGCGCAAGTCGTCATTGGTGAACTAGTCGCTAACGATGGCAAAGAATGGGGCATCGACGCAAGAGATTTTGAATCAAGCCTTGAAGAACGACGCATTGAATGACAACTACGTACGTAGAATGCAAATTTCATCCCAAGATTGGCATCATTAACTCGTCTAGATTTTACGCATTTCCATCCACTACGCGTTCGAACGTAGTGAGCATAGCTCCTTGAACGAAGGCCAACATTGGCGAGTCTTTGCTCATAAGGGGACGATGAATCTGGATGATGTTTTACGAGCGAAAGTGTTAAGAGATTATAAATCGAATAAGTTAGCCGCGATGCTTACAACGATGGAAAAGGGAGAAGGAGATTGGGATGGAGACATGCTCGTGAACGAAGTTTTTGGGCCTGGTGAAGCAAAGCTGGCGTTCGTGAAAAGAATGCTGAGCGAGCCAAAGGAAAGGAAGAATGGCGATGAAATGCTTGTCATGGGTAAGGCTCCTTGCCCGATTGACCATGATGATTTACTGATGGACCGAAGTGTCTGGATCTCAGGAAATTCGAGATGATTTGCGAAGGCTTGTGCGAGGCTATTTGGATGACGGATTGAGTTTGTTGGAAATGGATTATAAACCAAATAATTGATACGTAAGCATTATTGTCGCCTAGATAAAATTGAAGTATTCCACCTAGCCACGAATATCTTCGACTGTATGGGCAGAGAATCGACAAATTGGTCAAATAATCGTGCGCGGATGGACTCAAGTTGGAGCGCAGGAGTGGAATGAGATTCGGACACTGCTGCAAGACTTTCAGTGAACTGATGGTGTGAACCACGCCTCGTGGTGTAGGCAACCTTGGGTGTGGACCACTGCTGGTGGTGTGGACCACGCCTCGAGGTGTAGACCACTTTGGGTGTACACCACTGCTGATGGTGTAGACCACTTTGTGTGTGCACCACTGCTGATGGTGTGCACCACGCCTCGAGGTGTAGACCACTTTGGATGTACACCACTGCTAATGGCGTGAACCACGCCTCGTGGTGTAGACCACTCTAGGTGTAGACCACTGCTAATGGTGTGAACCACGCCTCGTGTAGACCATTTTGGGTCACGCATAGCCAAGGTGACTGAAATCTATCGCTCCTGTTTGCTTCTATCTGCGAAAGACGGTGAACTCCAGCACAAAGAACACCACGTATCCCACCAAAAGTGCCACCCCCATCCACCTCCTTGCGCCGAAGAACACAATCACCACAAACGCCACAACAGATGCCAAAGCCACCGCCAGCTCAAAAGGGGTTATCCTTCCCGCTTCGTGACCGCTCACATAGACCACTCCAAGACACAGCGTTAGTAAGAAGATGTTGCTGCCGGCGGTGTTTGCTATCACAATACCGCTGTGTCCTCTTGAAGCTCCAATGACGGCTATGAACTTTTCCGGTAATGTCGTAGCCAAAGCTAGGATGGTTATACCATAGACCGTTCCCGAGATGTTCAGCTCCGAGGCAATGGAGGTCGCAGAGTGTGATAGGATATAGCCGGAGAGCGAAAGAGCCAGGAACCCAAAGATGAGCTGGAAGACGTGGCTTCGTAGGCGTCTCGGGGTTTTGGAAGGTGGAGAGGCGGAGGTAATTTCCGCTATCGGAACTCCGTTCTCATTTGAGGTACTCTCACTATGTCCACTTAGACTCACAGGTGCTGGACTGCGATTGTTGGTACTGCTGTTGCCGTTGCTGGCGCCGTCACTGTTGGTGTCGTTGTCGCTGTCGTTATCCGGCGCTGCGAGAACGCCTCGAAATATGGCCACGCCAATGGAAACCAGGTAAAGCCCAAAGACCACAATAAGGATACTGCCAAAGATAACTCCTCCTTTGCCGAAGTATCCGAGCATAATTACCGGAGGAGTAAGTAGGAGTAAAAGCGTCACGTAAATCTTGGAGCTCCTATCGAATTGGACATGGCCACGTTGAAAGAGTAGACCCAAGGAGAAGGCGGCCAGAATATTAGAGATGACGGATCCGATGACGTTCCCAAGAGCCAGCGGTGACTGGTGTTGTGCGACCGCAGCGATTACCACCGCAAGCTAGAATACGGTGAATGGTTGATAGAGTACCAGTGTACGGGCCCACATACCTCTTCCCACTCTGCCCCAGCTGTTAATAAGCCAACAAGCGTTTGGGAGACGCCGAGACGCGATGCCACGATTGCAGTATGGTCGATGAATTTATCCGCTCCATAGTCTAAGAAGAAGATAGCCGCAACGAAGACAGCAATATTGAAGATCAAAATATCGTAATTTATTTCATCCGTAGTGGCGATAAACCATCATAAACATCCTTTGGAGCACAAAGTAAGTGGAGGAGGGGTCTGATTAAGCCGTGTCTCGGCAGTCAGGTTATGTGCAAGTGATTCTTGCGTGTTTCGACTTTATCTACAAAATGTCCGAGATAGCGCTAGCTCCAGATCCATATTGAATAAAGACATAGACATCCAGCTACAACTGCCAGCCCGGTTGCTGCAATACCTCTGAACTGCTCGGGCCGGTCCCAAACCGCAGTAACCGACCACCGAGCCACCTGTGCAGCGCTAACAAAAACCCATCTCTATGCCAGAGAACTCAATCCTTTGTGACGCGGGTACAAGTATCTATACAATTGTCTCCGCAGCCAAGCTGTAGGTCCAAGACTTTCGATACGATCCGTCCGCCATATAAAGTCGACGATCCCTCGGATAGCTTCTCTACCTCCTTAATATTCTCCAACGTAGTCGCCTCGTCGCTCGTCGAAAGCCTCGACGGACATCTGGGTGTGCTAGAGTTCCCGTTGTTTGAGTCGATTATTGGGCTTTGAGACGAAGGAGATCCGCTGCATGGGCTAAAGGGAGCCGAAGAGTGCTTTCGTCGGCTTTCCGCTATATGAGGTAGACGTATTGAATGGTTCTGCTGACTTGCGTAACGTTTGTGTTCTTGTAATAGAGGAGAGGAATATATTCGGTATAGCATGTTGCGTAAGGTTCCTAAGGCAGTGGATGATGATAGAGTGACGGCTTGCTATGTGTCGGGAGGAGGCAGAGGAGGAAGCGGTTTTGAGTGGGTAGTGGGCATATGTTGTCGAGTCTTTCGCTTGATTGGAGCTGTGATCCGAGCAATGAGTCCTGGGAAGAAATCACTCGAGCTCTCAGCTTGAAGCGACGGCCCCGCTGAAGTTCCATGGTCGATCTTTGTCCGGCACTATAGATCACGCTATATGTAGACATTGTGGGCGCTGCAGTCCCTCCGCGTGGAGATACTATCAAACAAACCAAACAGCAGCATCTGCCTTGGTGTTTACAAGGGAAACGGGGCGTAGCCAAGCATTATCAACTAGATTGGGACTAGATCTTTCCCTGCG
>JAABUJ010007497.1_pt1 | contig 10172 bp, 18 predicted proteins | sample 5559131 | NCBI WGS metagenome assembly JAABUJ01 (sample SAMN10711875, study PRJNA513366) | rock metagenome | isolation source: Antarctica rocks | place: Antarctica: Victoria Land, Mt New Zealand nord | collected 2016-01-07 | reverse complement strand
GACTACCTTCAACATCGGACGTGCCTTCCCAACCCGCGCCTGCCAGCGCCGGTCTTGTTTGTCGAGTTTTCAGGACCACCGGGGAGGTACGTCCTCCACGCTCATCCACAGGTCTTGATCATTCCTCTGGCACCGCCGAGTTGGTGTATTACCACTACGACCGTCGTATCGCCGCTGACGTTGAGGCCGACTGGGCCGAGGTATTGGCCGATGTCGAAAGTGTCATTCGTAGCTGTGTGCCCATCCCGCACCAGGCGCCCGCACCAAGGATGTCGGTGTCTTGCTCAAGCTGGTCGCTGCCGCCGGGGAAGCCTACGAGCAGCTCATCGAGGAACACGTCGAGTACGCCGAGCAGATCCTCACCGCCTACATCGATCGCCACCGTTCCGGTGCCGCGTGAGCTCACCAACTGCGACCTTGGCGGACCCTTTCACCCACACCGCGGGATTTGGCGGGCTGTGCGCGGTGATCGCAGCGCTGATCGCGACCACTGGGGTGCTCATCACGGTGATCCAGCGCCATCGGACCGATCGCAAGGAGCAGTGGTGGGGGAGGTTCATCTGGGTCGTGGATCATTCAGCCACCGACCTGGGCATCACGCTCACCGCCAGCATGCTGGATCAGCTAACGACCACTGCCCGGCGACTCAACGACGACGATCTGCTCGCCCTGGCCGCGCGGTACACCCGCCACGTCTACGCTGAGCTGCACGAGCCCTCGCCAGGAGCACGTCAGCAGGCGCACAATGGACCCCAGCACGAGGGAGGCCTTCGATGACCACAACCGCTACCGGCCGGTATACGCTCCGCGACGAGGGCGAGCGCGACGCTGGTCGGATCATGCTGGCTCGCCTGCTGGTGCGCCAAGCAGAGTTGCTCAAACATGAGGTGGATCCCCGGATCGCCTCGGATGCGTCACGGCCGTTGCCTGACGAACTGCGCACCGCCGGCTGACGACACCGGTGAACGATACCGCCCGCACGAAGCTGCACGGCAGTATGCCCGCTGATCAGCACACCCGGGGAGTTTCAAGCGTGAACGATCACCGCCCGAGGGGACAGTTCCGACGGTCTGGCAATCGAACGTTCCGAGGTGTCACCCTCGTCGCGTTCTTGTTCGTCCTGACCAGCACGGTGTACTTCGCTGACGATTCCCTGAACACCGACCAACCCATCCTCGACCTGAGCGGGACCGCCATCTTAGGTTTCATTACTGCGGCATTGGCGTGGATCATTGTCGGTTCCTGGCGCTCCCAGCGTCAGTAGCTCTCTGATCTTACGATTCCTGTGCGCCCGAGCCGTGCACCGTCGCTCCCGATATGACGGTCGATGGGAGCAGGCGCATCGGTAGCCGATGGTCAACTGAGACGTCCGAGCCGCCCTGGAGCGTGGTCACCCGAGCCGCTCACTTTCCAGACGTGATGGAGTGCAACGCTGGTAAAGGGGGTGACGGTAAGGAAGCTGTCATACACGGACAAGTAGCGGGTCAGGTGGTGGCGGGGGGGTGTCGCGGAGGGTGAGCCGCCGCGCGGTCCATGTTCAGTTTCACTTCGCCGTAGGGCGACGGACAGACGTGGATCCAGGAACAGTGGGGCGAAGACTCCCAGCCCAGCCAGGATGGCAGGCTGGGGCACATGGCAGCCGGCGAACCGATGGAGGTCATCTCTCCCGGACCGTGGCGCACACCCAACGGCCGGCTTGCCGGATGGAACTGGCTCCCGAACGGATTCGCCGCCGTTCCCCAGTTCGACCAGCTTTCCCGATGGATACAGCTGTGGACGAAGCTTCCCTTCATAGACCGCTACGGCTACTACCAGGCCTGGCGGCGCGGCGGCTTCATCGTCGTCAACGAAACGACCCTCACCCACACATCAGGCTGAAACCGAGCATTCGAACCGCCCTGCAGAGCCTTCGTACCCCGAACTGTTCCGAAAGTTTCAGGACCCGCTGCAGCACCATCGACCCACTGGTTACTTGTCGGTGTATGACAGCTTCCTTACTGTCACCCCAAGTCCTGCAGGGCGAGCAGAACAAGGCCGGCGGCCGGCGGACCCAGCGGGAACAAGAGCAGCCTGGAAGCGACGCAGGCAGGGGCGCGGGTCCGGTCCGGTCGGCGCGGAGCGTCGGGCGGTGCGCGAGGGGGGTCCGGGGGGCCGGCGCGGCCCCCTGGGGAAAAAAGCACAGTGCGAAGCACCAAATCCGCGGCGCGAAGCGTCGGGCGGTGTGGCTGCCATGCTCACGGTCATGTCCGAACCGATTCCAGCCGACCCCGGCGAAGTAGCTACGTTGCAGACCCAACTCACCGCTTTGGGCTACCTCGTCGATGACCCCGCAGGAATTTACGGACCTTCCACCACAGCGTGCGTCCGACAATTCCAACACCACCGCGGACTGCTCACCGACGGAATCTATGGACCACACACCCACCACGAACTGCAACGGGTCGTCACCATGGTTAACGACCCGCCGCTCCCTCACCACCTATGACAGGGGTTTGGCCGACGCCGTCGGCGATCATCTGACCGCCAGTCCCGCCCGCCTACAGAACTTCAGTCGTGGTCGGTTGTGAGGAATTGGCGCCGCCGATGCCGCAGACCCTCTGTTGACTGTGGCGCGAACGTGTCGCCCCCGCCGAGTTCGGCGGTGATTAGCGGCTGTAGAGCACGCTGTCGCCGCGGCTCTGCGGAACGGGCTCGGTCCGAACGGAGATCAGGCAGGTCAGTCCCGTCGTCGCGTCCACGCTCAGATCAATCTCGCGGACGGTGGTGTCAGGACTGGATGTGCCAGCACCGGTTGATGTACCAGTCGTGACGGTGTCGAAGGCACCGACCAGCCGGACGGCGATGATGGTGCCGGAGTCGCAGGTGTGTCCGGTGTTCGAGTTGGTCACGGTCCCGGGCTGGACCACCGCCGTGACGGCGCTGATACCGCTGGGCCAGCCGGAGACTTGCTGACTGTTGCGTCCGACCGCGATCTGGTTCGCATCTCGATGCGCGGCCGCCAGGGCCAGGACACGACCGGCCGCCGACAGCCCCTGCAGCTCACTCGCTGCGGCCGAGCTGCTGTCGGAGCCGCCTTGAACGTTGCCACGGCTGCGGCCTGGCAGCTGGTCGGATCGGGTACTCGATGCGCAGCCAGCCGTGGTGGCCACCGCGACAATCACCGCCACCGCGACAGCGACAACCAACCCTCGGCCGGGCATCGCCACCTCCGTCGTTCCGCGCAGTCTCACACAGTGTGGACGGGACAGGTAGGTCGATCGGTTGCGCGTTTCAAGGCTCTGCCTCTGCGGATGGCTGGCCCCTCGACGAATTTCGGATCACCAGCTTCAACAGACCACAGCCAACAACATCCACAGCCAACAACGTCATCAAGATATGCAAATGCTAAGCATTTGCGTGGCCTCCGGCCCGAGATATCCGCCGGGATCGGCGGATACCCGGTTCGGTCCGTTGCTCGGCCCGTCGCGGGTGGGGCGACCGGGCGCGGTCGGGGTCGGCGGTAGGACCGGAAAAGGCGACGAGGAGATTGGACCGTCTGACGCGAGCGCCGCAGTTCCTCGGCGTCGTTGGGGCTGGCTACTTGGTGTGGTGTCTGCTGGGCTGAGCCATCAGGATCAGAACGGCGCCGACTGCCGTGAAGATCAGAAACGGCCAACCTGATCGAGTGGCCAGCCACAGTGCGGTGGCTACGGCGGCGGTGATCACCGCCGCCGGCACCGCGATCTTGTCCCACCCAATCCCGGCGGCGTCTGTAGTCAGGCGCAGCTCTGGATGCCGAAGCAAACCCACCACGTTGACGCTCAGCAGAATCGCACCGAGAACGGAAAGAACGATCGCCAGCGCCCGCGCCGTCGGATGCCGGCTCGGATCCGATCCCGCAGCGTTCACCAGCAACGGACTGATGACCACCAACAACGACCCGACTGTTCCGGCGACCGAACCGGTACCGGCCCACCAGGGTCGCTTCCGCCGGTCTGCAAGCGCACTCACCGGCCGCAACCTACTCGTTGCGCACGCAAACCCCGAACTGGCCTTCGATCTGAGGTGCCAGAGGTGTGTGTCGAGTCGTCTCGTGTTTTCGATGCCGTGTCAGATCGGTTTAGATTAGCTGGCGTGGGCGATGAGTCGGCGGAGTTCGGCGACGCTGACTACCCGTTGGTCGTCGGTGTTGTCGGCGAGTTGCTGTTCAACCCATTCCCTGATCAGCGCGGTGACTTTGACGCCGCGGTCGGCGGCCAGGGCCCGGGCAGTGTTCAGGGTGGAGGCTGGCCAGTCGGATGGTGATGCCGACCATCGGATCTTTTGACGGTTTGCTCGGCTGCGACGCCGTTTTTCGATCTGATCAAGAGTTGGCCACAACCGGGTCATACCCGCTTGACGTTCGTCCTGCGCACTGTTGACTCAATCAATGGCGATGAGAGTTGGCCGGATCGCTGCTGCGGTTGTCGTGATCACTGGCGCGTTGATGACCGGCGGGTGCACAGCTACGGCATGTTCGTCCGTACTTTTCTCGGACCAGGTGGTGGTGCACTTCGCGGCACTTGTGAACACCGACGCCTGGAGCACCCTCCGGGCGTGCGTGGGTAGTAGTTGTGAGGAACGGCCCATTGATCGCACCTTCTCCGACCAGACAATCCCGATTGCCGTGGGTCCGGGCAGCGTCACGGTTTCTGTCACCACCCGGAACCGCGCCAATCAAAAACTGTTCAGTGGATCGACCAGGGTCACCACTGTGGTCAGCCAACCCGATGGTCCCGGCTGCCAATCCGTGTACCTCGCCAAGGTCACTGTGACCGGCTCCGGGCTGAGTCCTACCGGTTGAATCGCCTTCGACTTGCTATCGGTGTGGGAGTCGGCGGTTCAGCGCCTGCAACGCCTGGTCGAACGTCAGCAGGATCGCGTTGAGGTCGCGGGTGTAGATGCGGCCGGTGTCCAGTTGCCGGGCGAGTTCGGTCAGCAGCGGAGCCCAGGCGCTTCCGGCGGGTGCCGCCGGCACCGCCGGCCTCGGCGGGCTGGGTAGCGGCCGCGGTGCGGGTGCGGGTGCGGGTGGCAGTTGCACGGTGACGATCCGTTCCACCACCTGCACGGCTGCTTTCCCGGACGCGGCGGCGCGGTGCTGTTCCCACGCCCGGTGCCGGCACGAGGTGCCGCACCACTTCGGCACTCGACCCTTCGCCGGCACCGTCACGTCCGTGCTGCACCAGCTGCACGTCACCGTCGCCGGCCGAACCACCCGTCCCCGCACGCCCGACGTCACGCTGCTACCCGCTGCCGTCATCGGTCCCTCAGATTTTCGTTCGTCGTCTTCGCCGTGAGCTGCTCGCAGATCCGCGGCCGAGTTTCCCTGGCCAACCTATCGTGCCAACGACTACCCAAGATGCTACACACCTCTTGCACTACGGCGAGTTAATACCGTTGTGATGAATAAACTGGGCCGATGAGCAGCGAAAATCTTGACCCGTCCGCCGGCTCTTCTGCGGTGTCGGCGTGCCCGGCGGAGCGAGCCGGGGCGGTGATGACGGTGCGCCGCCGGATCCGGACCGGGGCCCGCCCGGCATCGGTGCCGTGCGCCGGGTGCGGGTCGGCGGTGGCGGTAGCGGCCAGAGGACCGATCCCGAGATGGTGCGGGCAGACGTGCCGGCAACGCGGCTGGGAGCTCCGCCGCGCGGCCGGGCAACTCTCGGATCCGTCGGTGTCGGTGGCGGTGCGGGAGATGGTCGAGGTGCCCGTGACGATCCGACCCGAACGGATGGAATGGGTCGGAGAACTGGCCGAGCTGACCCGGCAGATCACCGCGGCCGAACTCCCCGCCGGGTGCCTGCACCCGGCGTACGAGGCGTTGACGGTGGCCATCAACCAACTCACCCACGCCAACCGCTCCCCTGCCAGTGCACGCCAATTCGGGTTCGTGCCGCACCCGGCATTGGTCGGCCGGGAACGCATCATCGCCGACCAACTGGACACCACCAGCCTCAGCGTCACCGGCCGGGACCCGGCCGTTGCCCGGCGGATGCAGATCGCCTACGAACGCTCCGACCGCCGCCGAACAACGCGGATGCAACGCCGATTCCCGAACAGCTTCTGACCCCCAAGCCCAGCGGCAGATCGGGTCGAGCAAGCTACCGTGCGGCGGTGACGCATCGACGGCGGGTGGGTGTGATCGTCATCGGCGTGGCTGTGTTGCTGGTCGCCGTGGTCGCCGGCCTTCGCCCTCACCTGGTGGCCGGCGCCGCCCAGTCCGCGCCGGTTCCGGGGCCGCCCGCCGTGGGGGACTGCGTTCTGGATCCGCTCCCCGCCGACCCGGTGGGAGACACCACCACCTCGGGGGGCACCGTCCCGGTGTATCCGGCGTTGCAGATCCGGTCGTGCAGCGGAACCCGCTACGCCGAGGTCGTCTCCGTCATTGCGGCACCGAGCCCAGTGGTGGTCCAAGGGCCCACAGCCAACCCGTATCTGGTCGACCCGAACCTCGGCAGGTGTTATTCCGTAGCGCTGCGGTACTTGGGCGTGCCGACACCGCCGGTCCTTCGTTTTTGGGAGCTGAACTTGCAGTTCACCGTGGCGTTGTCCAGGCCGTCCTCCAGGCAGGAGGCGGCTGGGCAGCATTGGGCGGCGTGCGTCGTGAAACCCACCGGCGTGACGTACGACAGCGCAGCTGACCAGCAGTACGGCAGCTCGATCCGGGACGCGCTGCACACCGGCCGAAAGCGCGACCAGCTCGGCAGTTGCGCACCGACTGTCGACTGGAACGCCAGCGGCGGCGGTGCCTACTGCGCAGGACCGCACTCGTTGGAAATCTTCGCCTTCGGCGGCAGCGGCGAGCATCCGGTGAGCCGCAGCCAGCTCGAGCTGACCTGCCAGCAGCTGGTCCGCCGCCTCACCGCCATGCCCGATCCCACCGCGGGCGGTGCCCTGTCCATACAAATCCACGTCGCAGACGACAGCAGCGCAGTCATCACCACCGCGCAGGTCCCCGCCCACTCCCACCAAACCTGCGGCGTCACCACCGGCACCCGCAAACTCGGCGGCAGCCTGATCGCACTAGGCAGGCAACCCATCCCCTGGGCCTAGTAGGACCACTGGCGACCGGCGTGTCACCTGTCACCGCCTTCCATCCTTTGGATGATCAAGGAAGCTACAACTGTCCAAACTGATCGTGGCAACGATCAAAAGTGGGCCGGAGAGCAGGAGGTGTGTAGCAAGTACAGGGTTGGGTGGCGCCTGTTCAGCTATTGATCTGTGGTCGGTGGAAGTAGCGGATCTCGGGGTCGATGCTGGGATCGGGACCATCACACAGCGGGTCGTCATCAGCCATGTTGTGCCAACAGACCCCGATGGTCGGGTCGGCGGTGACGATGTCGTGGTTGGACACGTAGATCTCCTGGGCGCATTTCGCGCAGTGCATCAAGGAACTCCGGTTGTTCAACGGGCGGCACAGGACTTCCGATTGTTGTGCCGTCTGCTGGGCGGCTCGGGTTAGCGTGCCACGGTGACGCATCGACGGCGGGTGGGCCTGGTCGTCATCGGCGTGGCCGTGACGCTGGTCGCCGTGGTCGCCGGTCTCCGCCCCCACCTGGTGCCGGGCGCCGGCCGGGCCGCGCCGGTTCCGGGGCCGCCCGCCGTCGGCGACTGCGTCCTGGATCCGCTCCCCGGCCCACCGCCGGGCATCACCGTCACCGCCACCTCGGGCGGCACCGTTCCGGTGTATCCAGCGCAGCACATCCAACGGTGCAGCGGAATTCGCTACGGCGAGATCGTCTCCGTCATCGCCCCGCCGAGCCGAACGGTGGTCAAGGATGACGGCGCCGGCCGGGCCGGTACCCGGTTGGTGTTCGGCGCCACCGCCGCCGGCCGGCTCCTGCTGGTCGTCGTCGCGGAAGCACCCGATGGCGGGGCGCCATCGTGACTGCCCGACCGATGACCGACACCGAAAGCAGAACGTTCCGCAAGAAAGGCAGCTGAGATGACGATGACCGATGACGAGCTCGCCGCAGCACGCGAAATGTATGACCACACCGACCAAAGCGACGCGCTCGAGCACGCCGAGCTGGACACCTCCACCCTGGATGACCCGATGGTCGGCATCACCGTCCGCTTCCCCGTCTCCACGTTGAACGCCGCCCGGGCGGTCGCCGCCAGCCGCGACATCAAGGTCACCGCAATGCTGCGGGAATGGGTGGAACGGCAACTGGCCGACGAGGTCGACGACCGCCGCGTCGTCAGCGTCGCCGAACTCCGCCGACTCATCGCCCACGCCAGCTGACACCGGTCCCGCCGCAGATCTCCACACTCCACACGGCAAAAATGTTTCACCCCCGCCGACGGCCCGGCAGGGAGCGCGGAGACGACCGTCAGAGTTACCCGAAAATGAGAGTTATCGGGTTAGTCAGCCGAGGTGTCAACCACGGGCTCCTTACCCGGATCTGCGGTTCTCCCTGAGACGCCGGCGCACCGCCGCGCCGCAAGTGAGGAACAGGAACAGGCCGAGAAACATGCCGGGCTGTCGAAGCCACCAGGGCGCGTTCAGGACAAGGTCAACGCAGAAGTACAGAGCCAAGCCAGCCAGCGCGACGACGACCAGCAGCGCGGTACTACACCGCGCAACCAAGGGTGCAAATCGAGAACTCTGGCTCATGAAGCGAGACTAAAGGTGCTGTCGGTGGTGCCGGGCACGCTGCCGGTCATGACCACCAGCACTGATGTTCAGCCCCGTCCGACCTTATGTAGTGAACTGGGGCGCCAGGTAGGCCTCCAGGGCCTTTCTGGCCAAGCTGGACAGGCTCATACCTTCCGCGGCCGCCCGGTGTTCAGCTCTTTCGTGCAGCTGCTCAGGGACACGCACATGGATCGTCGGGGAGTGCTGCCCGCCGCCGGACAGTGATTTGCGGCCGGGGATGAGATTGCGCCGGCCGATCTCCGCCCGGGCCTGGCTGGCGAGCTGCTCGGCGAGGTCCTCGGTCAGCCGGCGGCCGTCGCGGAGGGTGAACTCCTGACGGTCCAGATCAATGGAGCTGACTGCGGTGTCCGGAGTGACCACGTAGTCGCGTGGGTCGATCTTCTTACTCATCCCTGCTCCTTTCGGTAGTAGGTCGGCATGGCGTGAATGACCGCCAGGTCGCCAGGTCGTTTGTCATCAGGTACGGCCACAATCTCCAGCTCCACGCCCTGGCCGTCAGTGCCGATGTAGAGCAGCTTCCCGCCGTCCAGTTCTACGGGCACACCCGCCGCAGACATCGCGTCCCGGATACGCGCAGCGCCCACACGATGCTTCCGGGCACTGCGCGTAATCCGGATGAACATATCGACAGTGTGGCACACATACGGTCTATTCGGTCTAGCTTCCACCCGGCCAACGTGTCGCCGGGGAGCAGAGCCTCTGCAGCGAGTCGAGCTGCGGCCGGCGGTCCAGCCAGTCGGAGGGCTCTGTTCAGGAAGATCCGCACCGCTGGTGGTCAGTCGACTTTGGCACCGCCTGCACGCTCGACAGCGCGGTAGACGGTGGACCGGCCGACGCCGAACAGTTCGGCGAGTTCGGCGGTGGTGTGTTTCCCGGCCCGGTACAGCCCGACAAGGTGTGTCTCCTGGGCAGCGCTGAGCTTGGGTGACTTACCCCGAAGCCGGCCCTTGGCCTTGGCGACCTTCATGCCCTCCCTCGTTCGCATCCTGATGAGGTCGGATTCGAATTCGGCGATCATGGCCAGGACATTGAACAGCAACCGGCCGATCGGATCGTTCGGGTCGTGGACCGATCCGCCGATGTTGAGTTTCACTTCGGCGGCGGTGAGTTCTTCCACGATGTCGCGGGCATCGGGCAGTGATCGGGCCAGCCGGTCGAGTTTGGTGACGACCAGGGTGTCCCCGGCGCGGCAGGCGGCGAGCGCCTCGCGCAGGCCGGGTCGGTCTCGGTTGCGGCCGGTGAGACCATGGTCGACGTAGATCCGTTTGGCCTTCACGCCCAGTGCGGCCAGGCCCTAGCGTTGCGCGGTCAGGTCTTGGTCGTCGGTGGAACAGCGGGCGTATCCGATGAGCATCGCGGCCATGATCAGACTGTACCGGTTGAGCTACCTTCACCGGGCATTAAAGCGGACAGGTCTTCCGGGACGCCCGACCTGGAGTCATCACGAGGGCTTCAACATCGGACCAACATCAAACCAAGTGTCCCGGTCAGCGTT
>JAABUJ010007496.1_pt1 | contig 10174 bp, 7 predicted proteins | sample 5559131 | NCBI WGS metagenome assembly JAABUJ01 (sample SAMN10711875, study PRJNA513366) | rock metagenome | isolation source: Antarctica rocks | place: Antarctica: Victoria Land, Mt New Zealand nord | collected 2016-01-07 | reverse complement strand
CGGCGCCTTGTTGAAGCGCCCGGCGGCGATGAGGTCCCGCGGCTGGCCCGGCACCGTCACGCCGTCGATCAGCGGCCCGACGTTGAGGCCCGAGTTCACGATCGTCTCGACCGGCAGCGCCCGCAGGCAGGCCGCGACGTCCGTGGTGCTGCCGCACCCGAGGGCGGCGACCACCGGCTGCTCCAACGTCTCGGCAACGGCCAGCGGCAGGCTCGCGCCGTCGTCCGAGCTTTCGATGATCGCGCGCTGGAACAACCCGGCGCTGCCTGGCGAGACCAGGTGGTACAGCACCGAGATGCCGCCCGCGGACTCGCCGAAGATCGTGACGTTGCCGGCGTCGCCGCCAAAGCGCGTGATGTTGCGCTGGACCCAGCGCAGCGCCTCCTGCTGGTCTTGCAGGCCGTAGTTGCTGGAAACGTTCAGGTCGTTCTCGGCGTCCAGGGCCGGGGCGGCCAGGAAACCAAGGACGCTGAGGCGGTAGTTGATGGTGACGACGACGGCGCCAGACCGCGCGGCGATGTCGTTACCCCGGTAGTCCGGCCCGTTGGCCGCGGTGCCGCCGCTGCCGGCATTGAAGCTGCCGCCGTGGATGAAGACCAACACGGGCCGGCGCTCCTGCTCGAACAGCGGGGTGTAGACGTTCAGCGACAGGCAGTCCTCGTTGACGCTGGGCGTGCCGAGCCGCGCGGATTGCGGGCAGGCGCTGCCAAACTGGGTGGCGGCCAATGGCTGGGGCCAGGCAGCCCGCGGCTGCGGCGGGCGGAAGCGGAGCGCCCCTGTCGGCGCCGCGGCGTAGGGGATGCCGAGGAACTCCGCGATCCCGCCCTCAAGCAGGCCGGTCACGCGCCCCTTGTCGGTGTCCACCGCGGGAATGGACTGCGGGTCGCCCGCAGTCGCCGGGCCAGGCATGGCGAGGGCGACGACGGCAGCGAGTGCGGCCAAGACTGGTTGGCGCACGCCGCGCAAATATGGACAGGCACAGGCCATTATTTCTCTCCCGGCTGCCTTCTTGTTGGGCAGGCGTTCAGTAGAGCCTAACCACTACAGCCTGTCCACCACCGGAAAGGTCGCCGCGATCGCCCAGGCGAAGGCGAGCGCAGTCGCCACGGCGCCGACCATCGGGTGCCCCGTCCGGCGGTAGGCCCAGCCGCTGAACAGCCCGTACACCACCAGGAACAGCAGGATGACGGGCACGATGATAATCAAGAAGAACAGCCGCGGCGGGTTCAGCGCGATGGCCAGCACCAACGACAGCACGAAGCACGCCTTCGTCGCCGCGTAGGCGCCCCGGCGTGCGCCGGGTCCGCGCGTCAGCCACTCGTCCGCCAGCGAATAGATCAGCGTGCCAACCAGCACCGCCAGCATGATCGGCGCCCGGCCCGGCGGCAGCACGAACGACGTCACGTAGCGGTCGATCGGCAGGCCGATCGCCAGGATGCAATACCCCGCCACCAGCGCCGTCGCCGCCAGGAACGGCCCCGGCGAGAACCGGCCCTTGATCGGCCGCCGCGCCAGCCAAAGCCCCGCCGCGGTCAGCAGCCCATAGACGGCGTAGTGAACGGTCAGGTAGTCGCCCAACAGGCTTGGCAAGAAGTCGGTCGGCAGCCGCCACAGGAGCAGCGGCGTGAGCAGCGCTGGCAGGATGGCGAGCGGCAGCAGGGTCCGCCAACCCAGCCCGGCCCCCAATGGCGTCGTCGCCACCTGGGGCAGCAAGGCCGAGAGCGGCCATGCCAGCGCAACCAGCCCAAGGTAAAGCAGCCCAAGCCATGGCCCCCGCGCGTCGACCCACCCGTTGCCCGATCCTCCACCTTGGCGCCCGAACGCCTGGTTCAGCCAGCTCAGCGCCTCCTCCAGGCTCTGCCGGCTGAACAGCACGCCGATATGCTCGACCCCGCCCGACAGCGTGGAGCGCCGGGCGGTGCCGTCCTCGAACCGCCCATAGGTTTCCCTTTGTTGCGCCGCGTCGCCGGCCGTCATGCGGGCGATGCGCAGCCCCTCGTCGCGGATCGCGCCCGGCTCCAGTGCGCCCGCGATGACCAGCAGGTTGCGCGGCGACGTGGCCGTCACGCTGGGTGAGAACAGCGAGACCGCGACCGTCGCCTGGATGTCCGGATGCGCCCGCGCGTAGCCCACGACGATGTCGGACGCCATGGAGTGCCCGAGCAATGCCATCTGCTGGCCGCCGGGCAACCCGTGCGCGAAGCCCACCACCGCGTCCAGCGCCTGCATGAGCACCGCGTTGCGGGCGGCGTCGTTGGTGAGGCCGCCTTGCAGCGGCGCTGGGTTCTGGCCGTGGCCGGGGAAGTCGAACGTCACGACGCGGAAGCCGTTGCGCGCCAAGGTGGTCGCAAACGGCAGCATGAGCTGCTGCGAGCCGGCGAACCCGTGCGCGACCACCACGACCGGCGCCGGCCCGCCCGCAACAGGGGCAAACACCGTAATGGGAACGACGCCGACCCGCCCCGGCGTGACAACCAGGCCCGCCGTCGCACTCTCCAACTGCCACAACCCGGCCACGATCGCCGCCACCGCGACTACTGCGACCGCTAGCCGCGCAACACTTTTTATTTTCATCCGCATCCGTCGTCCTGGCCGCTGGTCGTAAGTGTCAGGATGCTGTTACAGTCCATGTGTCATGTCCATGCTGCTTGCCAACGCTCCCCCCCAAGCGCCCGCATCAACCCCCCGGCCCCACGCCGGCGTCCCCCATGCCATCGTTATCGGCAGCGGCTTCGGCGGCCTGGCCGCGGCGGTCCGGCTCGGCGCGCGCGGCTACCGGGTGACGGTGCTGGAAAAGCTCGACGCCCCCGGCGGCCGTGCCTACGTGTTCCGCCAGGACGGCTTCACCTTCGACGGCGGCCCCACCATCGTCACAGCGCCGTTCCTGCTTGAGGAGCTTTGGGCACTGTGCGGCCGGCGCCTGGCGGACGACGTCGAGCTGCGCCCGATCACCCCGTTCTACCGCATCCGCTTCGACGGCGGCGCGGAGTTCAACTACACCGGCGACCCCGCCGCCATGCGCGCCGAGATCGCCCGGTTCTGCCCGGCCGACGTCGCGGGCTACGAGCGCTTCATGGCCGCGAGCGAGGCCATTTTCCGCGTCGGCTTCGAGCAGCTGGGCGACGTGCCGTTCAGCAGTTGGACCGACATGGCCCGCTGCGTGCCCGACCTGCTGCGGCTCGGCAGCCTGCGCAGCGTCCACCAGCTCGTCGCCAAGCACATCAGCGACCCGCGGCTCCGGGCGGCGCTCAGCTTCCATCCGCTGCTGGTCGGCGGCAACCCGTTCAGCGCCAGTTCTATTTATGCGCTGATCGCCTTCTTGGAGCGGCGCTGGGGCGTGCATTTCGCCATGGGCGGCACGGGGGCGCTGGTCACTGGCCTCGTGGACCTGATCCGCAGCCAGGGCGGCGCCGTGCATTGCAACCAAGAGGTCGCGGAGATTACCGTGGACCAGGGCGCGGCCACCGGCGTGCGCCTGCGCTCCGGCGCGACGGTCCCGGCCGACATCGTCGTGTCCAACGCCGACTCCGCCTGGACCTACCGTCATCTGGTGGCCCCGCAGCACCGCCGCCGCTGGACCGACCGGCGGATTGAGCGCGCACGATACTCCATGAGCCTGTTCGTCTGGTACTTCGGCACGCGCCGGCAGTATCCGGATGTCGCGCACCACACGATTCTGCTCGGACCCCGCTACCGCGAGCTGCTGCACGACATCTTCAAGCGCCACCACCTCGCCGAAGATTTTTCGTTGTATTTGCACCGTCCGACCGCGACCGACCCATCGTTGGCGCCGCCGGGCTGCGACGCGTTCTATGTGCTGTCCCCGGTCCCGCACCTCGCCAGCGGCACCGACTGGGCCGCCGCCGCCGAAGCCTACCGCAGGTCCCTGGCCCACGCTCTTAGTGAGACAATCCTGCCGGGCCTGGAGGACGCCATCGTCACCCAGCACGTCATGACCCCGCAGGACTTCCACGACCGCCTGCTCTCCTACCGCGGCGCGGCCTTCGGCATGGAGCCGCTGCTCACCCAATCCGCCTGGTTCCGCCCGCACAACCGCAGTGAGGAGCTGGACCGCCTCTTTCTCGTCGGCGCCGGGACCCATCCCGGCGCCGGCCTCCCCGGCGTGCTGTGCTCGGCGCGTATCCTCGACAAGGTGGTGCCGAATGCCTCAGCCTTTGCTCGATAGCGCCGACCTCGCCGCCTGCCGGGACCTGCTGCGCCAGGGGTCCCGCAGTTTCTTCGCGGCCTCGCTGCTGCTGCCGCGCCGGGTGCATCGGCCGGCTTTGGCGCTTTATGCGTTCTGCCGGGTGGCGGACGACCTGATCGACACCGGCGGCGACGATCAGCCGGGGCCGGCCGCGGCGCTCGCAGACCTGCGGGCACGGCTCGACGCCGCCTATGCCGGCCGGCCCCGGCCCATTGCCGCCGACCGGGCGCTGGCCGCCGTCGTCCAGCGCCACGCCATCCCGCGCGCCCTGCTCGACGCCCTGCTGGAGGGCTTCGGGTGGGACGCCGCCGGACGCCGCTACGACAGCCTGGCCGAGCTTGAAGCCTACGCCGCCCGTGTCGCTGGCACCGTCGGCGCGATGATGGCGATGCTGATGGGCGAGCGGTCGGCGGAAGGCGTGGCCCGCGCCTGCGACCTCGGCGTCGCCATGCAGCTCAGCAACATCGCGCGCGACGTGGGCGAGGACGCGCGGGCGGGCCGGCTCTATCTGCCGCAGGACTGGCTGCGCGCGGCGGGGATCGACCCCGACGCCTGGCTGGCCCACCCGAGCTTCGACCTGGCGCTGGCCGGCGTCGTGCAGCGGTTGCTGCGCCGGGCCGACCAGCTCTATCGCCGCGCCGATTCCGGCATCGCCACACTGCCCCGCGCCTGCCGCCCCGGCATCGGCGTCGCCCGGCACCTGTATGCCGAGATCGGCCAGCAGGTCGCCCGCCACGGCTACAACAGCGTTGGGCAGCGCGCCGTCGTGTCGCCCGCCCGCAAGCTGCGTCTGCTGGGCCGCAGCCTACGCGCTGCGGCGAGCGGGCCGCAGCCGGTTGGCCCAACCCGTGCGCTCGACGCTGCGCGCTTCCTCGTGGACGCCGTTGTCGCCGCTCCGCCGCCGCCGCGGCCTGCGGTGCGCCTGCCAATCTGGGAAGCGTTCGACGACCGGGTCGCCTGGCTGTACACGCTGTTCGACCAGCTCAACCAAAGGCAAATAAGCCGCGAGCGGCCCTGATGGTCGCCCAATGGGAATGGGCCATCCTGCTGCTTCTGGTCCTGGCCCTGCTGATCGCGGAACTGATCTCCATCCGCCGCTCGATCCGCCGCGCTAGAGACGAAGCGCCGGGCACCGGCCTATCATCGCCCCCGCTTCCATCACCCCCGCGTCCATCACCACCGCCGCGGAATCCGGAACGGTAGCATCGCCTGCACCCAAGGCGCGCGGAACCGGTCGAGCGACAGGCTCTCATGCACCGCCGTGACCTGCTCACCCAGCAACTGCGTCCCGATCACCGAGCGCGAGTAGAACGGCGTGTCCTCCAACGTTTGCCGCACCGCCGGGACAGCGTCGGCCCGCGTGGCCCGCGGCACCCGCCACAGCCGCGTGGGCGGCAGCACGGCCGGCGGCGGCGGCGGGAACGTCTCCACCCCGCCATCGCGGCCGACCCGCAGCGCCAAAGATTGGTTGCCGCCCGTCCGCCGAGTCGCGTTGTAGAGGATGGCCGCGCCCTCCCGCATCGGCGCGCGGCACCAGTCCCACTCGACGAAATCGTCCTCCAGCGCCGCATCCCCGTCATTGGTGTCGAGGTAGCCCGGCCCCGACCAGCGCAACGCCGGGTGGCTCAGCTCGACCTCGACGCGGGACACCGGGGCGATCGGCGACCAGCGGTGCCGCCCGGCGTCGTCCAACATGAAGCGGCGGCCAGTGACCGCGGACGGATGCACGCGCACCGTGCCGCGCAGGCGCGACGGAATGGGCGCCGTCACCTCGTCGATGTCGACCGTGAGCGTGTCGCCGTCCCAACGCAGCGCGCTCGGCCCGATCGCCAGGTGCCGCGCGCCGCGGTCGACGGCGGTGGCGCCGCGCTCGGTCATCGCCCAGCGCCGCGGCCGGCCATATAGCACGGCGTTCAGCGCGCAGAACTGCAACGGGTCGCCGCCGCGCCGGCGCGACCAGGCGTAATACGGCGAGAACACGCTGCCCAGGAAGGCGATCAGCGTGATCCCGTGCTGCCCGTCGTCGCTCAGTGCGTCGACGTACCACCAGGCGTAGCCGTTGCGCGCGACCGGCTGGTCGAATTGAGGTCCGCCAGCAGGCTCGCCGCCGCCAGACGGCCCGACAGCGCCGCCATCGGCACCCCCGCGCCCGGATGCGTGCTGCCCCCCGCCAAGTACAGCCCCGGCACTGTGGTCCGCGCGCCCGGCCGCTTGAAAGTCGCCGTCGCCCCGTGGACCGCCGGGCCGTATAGCGCCCCGCCCGTCCCCGGAAACAGTTTGTGAAAACCCTCCGGCGTCGTCGTCTCCGTGGCCTCGTGCGTCAGGTGCAGGCCGCATTGGGCCAGCATCTGGAAACTCCGGTCGGCGCATCGCTCGATCTCCGTGGCAGCGGGGGGCTTGGCGTCGCCCGTGGGCGGCGCGTTGATGAGGCACAGCAGGCGCTCGGGACCGGGTTGGACGGCATCGTCGTCCCTGCGGTCCTGGGCGCATACGTAGACAGTCGGCTGTTTTGGCGCCGCGCCGGCGGCCAGGTCGCGGAACTCGGCGGCGTAGTCGCCTGAGAAGAATACGTTGTGGCGCAACAGGGGAAAACCCTCCGTCCGGGCCACCGTCGCCCAGGTAATCGCCGAAAGCGACCGGTCCTTTGCAGCGACGGCCGGCGCCGCGCCACGCACGGCTGCCCCCAGCAGCCCGGCAGCCACGGCGCCCGCATCGGCGTTGACCACGACCGCCTCGGCCGCGACCCGCTCGCCGCCCGCGAGCCGCACCCCCGACACGCGACCGCGCTCCAGCAGCACCTCCGCGGCCTCGGCGCCGTAGCGCAGCGTGGCCCCGCGCGCCACCGCCAGCCCGGCCAGCGCCTGCGCGATCCCGTGCATGCCGCCCTCGACCAGCCACACGCCGTCCCGCTCCACATGCGCCACCAGCATCAGCGTCGCCGGCGCCAGGAACGGCGAGGAGCCGCAATAGGTCGCATAGCGCCCGAACAACTGGCGCAGGCGTGGGTCGCCGAAGTGCTGACCGAGCGCCTTCCACATCGTGTCGAACGGCCGGATGCCCCACAGCGCCAGCACGCCGGCGTCGCGCACCAATGATCCCATGCTCGGCCGCGCGCCCCGGATGAACGGCGCTTCCAACGTCGCGTAGATCCGCCGCGCCTCCGCCGAGAACGCCAGGAACCCCCGCGCCTCCGCCGCCCCGGCGAACCGCCCGATCGCGTCGGCCGAGCGCTCCAGGTCGGCGAATAGGTCGAGCCGCTGGTTGGCGCCCCAGGCGTGCCGGGCCAGGACGCTCGCCGGCTGCAGGGTCAGGTGGTCGGACAGCACAGCCCCCGCATCGGCGAAGATGGCCTCGAACACCCACCGCATCGTGAATACCGTAGGCCCGGCATCCAGCCGCCGCCCGGCCACCGCGACCTCCCGCAGCTTGCCGCCCGGCGTCGCCGCCCGCTCCAGCAGCGTCACGTCCAGCCCCGCGCACGCCAGCTCCAGCGCCGCCACCAAGCCGCCCACCCCGCTGCCGATCACCGCAACCCGACGTGCCACCGTCCCTCCATGCCGCTTTCAAAAACCGCTTGACGCCACTGTCAATTAGGATTGACAGTCTGTTTTGACAATCTAGCCTGACAGTTGGCTGGGCCGGGAGCAAGCGCAATGGACGTTATGGGACGGATCGAGCGTGCGTTGTATGCAGCGGTGTCGCGCGCCGACGTCGAGGGCTGTCCGCCCCGGCTCGCCGCTGCCATGCGCCACGCCGTGTTCCCGCGCGGCGCACGCATCCGCCCGCGGCTGTGCCTCGCCGTCGCCGCCGCCTGCGGCGAGGACGCGCCCGCCGTCACCGACGCCGCCGCCGCCGCCATTGAGCTGCTGCACTGCGCGTCGCTGGTGCACGACGACCTGCCGTGCTTCGACGACGCCGACACCCGCCGCGGCCGGCCCACTGTGCATCGCGCCTTTGGCGAGCCGCTGGCCGTGCTGGCGGGGGACGCGCTGATCGTGCTGGCGTTCCAAGCCCTGGCGCATGGCGCGGCGCTCACCCCGCAGCGGCTGGCGCCGTTGATGCTGACCATCGCCGGGTCGGTTGGGGTGCCGTTCGGCATCGTCGCCGGACAGGCGTGGGAGTGCGAGGACACGGTGGACCTGGCGCAGTACCAACGCGAGAAGACCGGCGCGCTGTTCGCCGCAGCGACCGTCGCCGGCGCCGCCGCGGCAGGTGCCGAGGCCGAACCTTGGCGCGCGTTGGGCGCCCGTCTCGGCGAGGCGTTCCAGGTTGCCGACGACATCCTGGACGCCACCGCCAACCCGGACGCGGTTGGCAAGCCCGTCGGCAAGGATGTCGCTCTGGACCGCCCCAGCGCCGTGCGCGAGCTGGGGCTGGACGGCGCGATCATGCGGCTGGACACGCTGGCGGCGGCGGCCGTCGACGCCGTGCCGCCCTGCCCCGGCGCCGTGGCGCTGCGCAGCCATATCCTGACCGAGACGATGCGGCTGCTGCCCAAGGAACTCGCGCGGCATGCTGCGTGACCCCTAGGCATGACCCTGGCCGCCATCTCAACGGGGCCGTGGCTGGATGACTGGCGGGTCCGGCGCGACCGCCTGATCGCCAGCCCACGGTTTCGCCGCTGGGCCGCCGCCTTCCCGTTCACCCGGCCCATCGCCCGGCGCCGCACCCGCGCGCTGTTCGACCTTTGCGCCGGCTTCGTCTACTCGCAGGTGCTGCAAGCCTGCGTGCAGTTGCGCCTGTTCGACATCCTGGCCGACGGACCCATGACAACCGCGGCCCTGTCCCTGCGGCTCGGCCTGCCGCCGGAGCGGACGCAGCGGCTGCTGCTCGCCGCGGCATCGCTGCGGCTGCTGGCCCGGCGCCGCGGCGGGCGGTTCGGCCTGGGTCCGCTCGGCGCGGCCATGGTTGGCAACGCCGCCGTTTCCGCGATGGTGCTGCACCACCGCGAGCTCTATGCGGACCTCAACGACCCTGTGGCGCTGCTGCGCGGGCAGGCCGGCGCGACCGGTTTGTCACGCTACTGGGCCTACTCCGGCAATGCCGACGCGGCCAAGCTCGAAGAGGGCCAGGTCGCTGCCTACACGGCGCTGATGGCCGCGTCGCAGCCGCTGGTGGCCGACGAGGTCCTGGCCGCATACCGCATCGGCCGGCACCGCTGCCTGTTGGACGTGGGCGGCGGCGACGGCAGCTTTCTTCGCGCCGCGGCGGCCAAAGCGCCAGACCTGCGGCTCATGCTGTTCGATCTGCCGCCGGTGGCGCAGCAGGCCCGCGCCCGCTTTGCCGCCGCCGGTCTGGCGGGCCGGTCCACAGCCATAGGCGGCGATTTCCTGGCCGACCCGCTGCCGCGCGGCGCGGACATCGTTTCGTTGGTCCGCGTCATCCACGACCACGACGACCCCGCCGCGCTCGACATCCTGCGTGCCGCCCGCCGAGCGCTGCCGCCGGGCGGCACACTGCTGCTGGCCGAACCCATGGCCGGGACATCCGGCGCAGAGCCGATTGGCGACGCCTATTTCGGCTTCTACCTCATGGCCATGGGCCACGGCCGCGCCCGCACGCAGGCCGAGCTGTTCGCCTTGCTGCGCGATGCCGGCTTCACCGCCGTCCGTTCCCTGCCGACGCACACGCCGCTGCTGGCCAGCGTCGTCGTCGCAAAATCGCCACAAGATGCGGTGTATCTGTAAATCGCAGTTGACAGGTTCTTTTGTCAGGTTACGTTGACACATCACCGCGGCCAAACTGGCCCGCACAGCTCCGGGAGGGCGCAGATGGATGCATTGGCAGTCGTGCTCACCGAACCAGAGAAGCTGGCGCTCAGCCGCTTGCCGCTGGATGCAGCCGGCCCCGAGGATGTCGTGGTCGACATCGAGTGGAGCGGCATCAGCACCGGGACCGAGCGGCTGCTCTACACCGGGCGCATGCCGCCGTTCCCCGGCATGGGCTATCCTTTGGTGCCGGGCTACG
>JAABUJ010007495.1_pt1 | contig 10176 bp, 10 predicted proteins | sample 5559131 | NCBI WGS metagenome assembly JAABUJ01 (sample SAMN10711875, study PRJNA513366) | rock metagenome | isolation source: Antarctica rocks | place: Antarctica: Victoria Land, Mt New Zealand nord | collected 2016-01-07 | reverse complement strand
AGAAAGAGATCGAGACACATAGCATACTCCTGGACTCAGCACGGCACGCACCAAGGGCGCACCTATTGTTCTACCAGGGAGAAGCCTGCGTATGCCCCATCATCAAAAGGCGGCCAGAACCTAGTACCGGCCGTCTTTCTCGCTACGCATCAGCGCAAAGTTCCGTCGTCCCGCTGCTCCGTCAGGGCGCGGAAAGTACAAAGGCCGGGAGCCGAAGCGCAACAGATCGATCAGGCGTGGAGGACGGACACCCGACTCGGGCGAGGGAGCAGCAGGATCCGAAAGCTCGACCAACGCTGCCAGGGCACGGTGATAGGCAGCCGGCGAGGAGCGTGTCCGGGGCAGGCGCGGCCAACTTGGGGGGCGGCCCAGCACACGCCGTGGAGAACGAGGAGCGCGCGCAATCTTTCCACCCGTCGGATCAGGAGGCGCGTCGTCCTCACGAGCCAGCATGCCGGGGTGGACATCCCCAGCATCGGCTTGATCCTGCGCGCACGCCTGGCGCAGGGGCTCCGGCGGCGACTCGACAGGTCCGCCACCCGGCTTGACCTGATCATTGGCTGCCGTTTGACGAGCCAGTTCATCGTGATAGTGGGCCACCTGGGCATCATACGCGCAGAGAGCCATGGCGAGATCGACAAATAACGCATCGCGCAGCGACGAGTGCAAGGGGAACTTTCGGGCCCGTGCGCCGTAGCGCCGACGCAGCTCGGTCGCCAGGGCTACCTGATTGAGGCGGTCGTTATAGAGGCCGGCAACACGCACGCCGCAGTCCCAATCCCGTTGGGTGCCCTGGAGTACAAGGCGTGCGGCATCGGTGTACGCGCGCAGCGTGCGGCGCAGCGTGGCGGCCGTGCGCTGGGAGGGTTGATGGATCTTGAAGACCAACGTGCGTACAGCCGTGACCGGCCGCTCAACGGACGGCTCGTCACCCATCGCTACGTCGCTGCTCTCTGAGAGGACAGGCGCCACATGCGGAGTCCTCCGCGCCTCTCCGTCCTGGGACAGGATGCTCCCATCAACCATGTGCCCACCGGCCTCTGCCGATGCTCCTTCCTCAGGAACGGCCTTCATTATTCTCCTCTCGCCACGTGCTCGCGGTTAGGGCTCCCGGCCACACGTGCCACTTCCTGCCCCCATGTTTCCCCGCCAGCACACCTCGGGCAGCGGCACTCAAAGTAGGCGTGCGGCCAGTCGCGCGCCGGCCACCGTGTCCTGTTGGTCCCGGTCTATCGACGATCACCCGCCCTTACGACTGGCCGTAGGATAGAGGTCAGGAATACCGTTCGTCTCGCAATGTTGCTCAGGGAGGCGCCCATCCGTTCATGTGTGTACGCCGCTTTCGGGAGCAACATACCTGTGGTTAGGGTCTGAGGGTCGCCTACTATAGCGGCGAACAGGCGCCGAACCCCTCACGGCATCAATCTCCTCGTCGGTCTCTAGAACGTCCGCGCCGCAGCCGTAGCACAGCGCGGACACAGTGAGCAGAGGGATCAAGGCGCACTACTGCTCTGAAGTCCGGTCTGCCGCAGCGAAGTGTACCATGCTGTTCTGGCAGATCGCCGCGGCGACGGCAGGCTGCCCACGTTCACGGATCTTCAAAGCGGTACCCCATGCCACGAACCGTCTTGATGAAACGAGGGCGATGCGGCTCGGGCTCTACCTTCTTCCGCAGCCAGCGCACATGCACGTCCACAGTGCGCATACCACCGCGGAAATCGTAGCCCCAAACTCTCTCCATGAGTAGCCCACGGGGCAGCGCGTGGCCGGTATTTGCCAGCAGGAGCACCAGCAAGTCGAACTCCTTGGGTGTCAGTTTGAGTTCGCGCTTGCCGCGGAAGACCATGCGCTGCCGGGGCGCCACCCGCACCTCGCCAAAGCAGAACTCCTGCTCGGATAGGGGCGCGGCGCTCTCCCCTGAGCGGCGCAGCAGCGCCTTGATCCGCGCATAGAGCTCGCGCAACCCATAGGGTTTGGTCATGTAGTCGTCGTCCCCCACATCGAACCCTGTCACCTTGTCTGTCTCGCTATCTCGCCCGGTGAGAATAAGGATCGGCGTCGTCATCTCCTGGCGCAGGAGGCGGCACACCTCCAGGCCATCAATGTCAGGGAGTAGGAGGTCGAGCACTATTATGTCAGGCCGGCGGTGGCGGGCCAGTGTAAGCCCGGTGCGTCCATCCGCGGCAGCCAGCACCATGTAGCCCTCGCGGGTGAGATTCAGCGCGAGCGCGTCACGCGTGGTTATCGCGTCCTCGACAAGGAGAAGAGACGCGTTGTGCAAGCGTGGTCCCGTAGCAAGCAGGAAGTCGGTATACACTCGTGACGTTGCGCCTTCCTCCCGATCGTCTCCGGACGCTGGCTGCTCCCCCGCCACGTCCACTGCCGTCGCCCCGACCAGCCTCATCGCCACTGTCTCCTGCCGCTCTCAGCGGGCTATCCGCTACACGGCGCCATCCCCTGTCACTCACTGCCCCAGTTCTCCCTCCATGATGCGGGGCATCAGGCCGCCCCCATCCCACCCGTCCACCTGCACCGCCTCTCATCCTCGGTCAATGGCCGGATGTCACGCTTACGCTGCTCTTACGCCCCGCGTCTTCCTCTCTCCGCGGGTGACCCAGCCATCAGGCCAACGCCCCGTGGCCCGCGGAGGTGACGCGGGCCAGGCCGCGCTCCTCCAGCCAACGCTCCGCATCCATGGCCGCTTTACAGCCGTCGCCCGCGGCCGTCACCGCCTGCCGGTAGCGCGGGTCGCGCACAGCGCCAGCAGCAAACACTCCTTCGACAGCGGTAGCCGTGCTCCCGGGATCAAGGGTACGCAGATAGCCCCGATCATCGAGACGGAGCTGTTCCCCGAAAATCGCCGTGTTCGGTTCGCTCCCGATCGCCACGAAAAGCGCGTCTGTCGCCAGCACGGCCTCCGCGCCTGTCGCCATGTTGCGTAGGCGCACACCAGTGACGTAGGACCGACTCGAGAGCACGTGTGGCTCACCGAGCACCTCAGTCACAATGGTGTCCCGGATAACACCGATCCCTTCGCGCACGACGATACGATCCTGCATCCACATGCTAGCGCGGAACCTGCCACGCCGATGCACAATTGTGAGAGCGGAGGCGACGCGTGACAGAGCAATGGCCTCCTCCATGGCTCCATCGCCACCACCCACGACCACGATTCGTTTGTTGCGGAACACGCCGCCGTCCCATGTCGCGCAACTGGACACGCCATAGCCGCGGTAGCGTTCCTCGCCGGGCACGCCCAGCCGCCGCGCCGCTGCTCCAGTGGCCACAACGAGAGCGTGGGCATACTCCGTCTCCTGGTCTGTTGTGATCTGGAAAGGCCGCCGGGTCAGATCCACCGCTGTGACGTCACAGTCGCGTACCTCAGCCCCGAATCGCTGCGGCCTGCAGGCGCATGGTAACCATGAGGTGAGATCCCGCGATACCGTCCAGGAAACCAGGGTAGTTTTCAATGGCGGTGGTCAGGGCGAGCTGACCACCGCCGAACTCACCCGCGTAGACCAGAGGAGCGAGATTGGCCCGCGCCGCGTAGAGCGCTGCTGTGTACCCGGCTGGCCCCGAGCCGGTGATGACCAGCTTCCTCACATGATCAGCCATGGATACTGCCTGCCCTCTTCTTGTATGATGCGCCGGACGGTCACAGCAGGGGCGCGCGGCGCGCTTCTCATCCCTCACGAGCATGCCCGGGGGCGTGGCCTCTCAACGCCGGTCTGACTGTGCGCGTCCCGTTGACTGAAAAGCACACGTTCAGGCGCTGCGGCCGTCATCCAAAACGGCCTGTGATGTAGTCTTCAGTACGCCTCTCCCGTGGCTTGACGAACATCTGAGTAGTCGGTCCAAACTCGATCAGCTCGCCAGAGAGGAAGAAGCCGGTATGGTCAGAGATGCGCGCGGCCTGCTGCAAGTTATGGGTGACGATAACGATGGTATAGCGCCTGCGCAACTCGCGGAGCAGGTCCTCAATCTTCGTCGTGGAGATAGGATCCAGTGCCGAGGCCGGTTCGTCCATCAGGATCACGTCAGGTTGGACAGCCAGCACACGGGCAATACACAGACGCTGCTGCTGCCCCCCAGAAAGGCCCAGCGCTGGGGCGTGCATGCGGTCCTTCACCTCGTCCCATAGGGCGGCCTGACGTAGGCTGCGTTCCACGATCTCGGGCAGTGGTTCCCCGGTCATGCGCAAACGGCGCGGACCGTAGGCCACATTATCAAAGATGGAGGCGGCGAAGGGATTGGGGCGCTGAAACACCATGCCCACGTTCTGGCGAATGCCCACCGCTTCCACGCCGTCCGCGTAGATATCCTGCCCGTCGAGCAGAACCTGACCGGTGAGCAGTGTGTGCGGGATCAGCTCATTAGACTTGTTGCAGAATAACGAGAGGGGCTGATAGAGTGCTGGTATGCTCACCTATAACACACTGGCGCGCAAACCCGGCGCCTTCAAATCGATGACGGGACGCACGATTCAAGAGTTCGAGGACCTGCTGGCGGACGTGCGGGAGCTCTATGAGGCGGCCCGCCAGGAGCGGAGCAGCACGACGCCCCGGCAGCGCGCTCCTGGCGGGGGGGCCAAGCCCCGCTACGCCCTGCGGGAGCGGTTGCTGATGACGATGGTGTGGGTGCGCCTGTCCCTGACGTGCGACGCGGTGGGCGTGCTCGTCGCCGTGGATAAGAGCACCGTCTCGCGCTCCACGCGGCCCCTGTTGCACCTGTTGCGCGAGCGGGGGCAGGAGACGCTGGGCTGGCCGGAGGAGGCCCGCGCGCTCCTGGAAGCGCCCCCGGCAGACGACGCGCCGGCGGCACCGCCGAGCGACGCTCCTGCAGACGCTCCGGAGCAGTTGCAGGAGGACAGCGTCGCCATCATTGATGCCACCGAACAGCGCGTGGAGCGTTCGCAGGACAACGCGACGCAGACGGCGCACTACTCGGGCAAGAAGAAGGCGCACACGCGCAAGACCCTGCTCATCGTCAACGAACACGGCCGGTTGCGCTACGTCAGTGCCTCGGTGCCCGGAGCAACCCATGATCTGATGCTGCTGCGGCGGTGTGGTGCCCTGGAGGACCTCCCTGCTGACCTCTCGCTGATGGCGGACAGCGGCTTCCAGGGGCTGCAGAACGACGTGCCCACGCGCAGTGTGGCGTTGCCCTACAAGGGCAGCCGTGCTCATCCGCTCATCCCGGATCAGAAACTGCAGAACGCCACCCTCGCGCGCATCCGCATCGTGGGGGAGAACACGCTGGCCGCGATGAAGCACGTCCGCATCCTTGCTGATGTCTTTCGCCACCCTGTCCACCTCTATGACGCGATCTTTGTCACGATTGCCGGCTTCGTCACGCACCGTGCCGATCAACGCCTTGTCGACGTCGCGGTGGCGGCGTAAGCCGGGGTGTGCTTATTCTGCAACGAGTCTATTCATCCTATTCAGCGTACGCAAGAAGGTGGATTTGCCGCAGCCGGAGGGACCGATCAACGCGGTGATGCGGTGCTGCTGGAGGACCATGCTGATCCCCTGCAGCGCATGCGTGGCGCCGTAATAAAAGTCGAGGCCGCGCGCCTCCATCTTGCTCGCCGTGGCCGCGCTCTGCTCCGCGCTGACTATCTCGTGGAGGCGTGAGGTAACCAGTCGCGCTGGCTGACCGTCGAGCTGTCCAGCTGACACGTTGCCTTCCATCGTGTTGTGTCTTCCTCCTCGCTCCCTATGCTCACTCACGCACGATGCCCCCACCATAGCGGCGGGCCAGGAAGCGAGCTAGCAGGTTGAGCAACAAGACAAGGCCAACCAGGACGAGGGCTGCTGCCCACGCCTGAGTACGCCAATCACTATACGGAGAGGTGGCATAGGTGAAGATCATGAGGGGAAGAGCGGCTACCGGCTGGTCGACGCCTGACTGCCAGAACTCGCTGCCGAACGCGGTAAAGAGCAGGGGCGCCGTCTCACCGGCCACACGGGCAATGCCCAGGATGACGCCGGTCGCGATGCCACCGGCCGCGGCAGGGATGACCACGCCAATAACAGCCTGCCAGCGCCGCGCGCCCAAGGCCAGCGCCCCGTCGCGCAGGTCCTGCGGCACGAGGAGCAGGACCGCCTCTGTCGTGCGCATCACCGTCGGAAACATCAGCAGCCCCAGGGCAACACCGCCTGAGAGTGCGGAGAAGCGGCCCAGGGTGGCTACCAGCAGCCCATAGGCAACCAGGCCGGCCACGATAGAGGGCAGGCCAGCCAGTACGTCCCCCACGAAACGCACCGCGTCGCCCAGGCGTTGATGCCGCCCGTATTCGGCCAGCCAGATACCGCTACCCACGCCGATGGGTAGGCCGACCGCGCAGGCCAGGGCCATCAGGATCAGCGAACCCACTAGGGCATTGGCCATGCCGCCCCCCGGTTCACCTGACGGAGTGGGTAGGTGGGTAAAGAAGTCTGGAGAGAGCGCACGCGCTCCTTGGGTGACCACATAGAACAGGATAGCCACCAATGGGGCCAGGACGGCGACCGCACAGGCGATACAGACGCCGAGCATAAGGCGATTGGTCAACCGGCGGCGCGCGCTGCTCTGCCGCAAGGAGGCGCCTGCTGAAGACGGGGGGGGAGGAGTCGTCATATGGATCAGGACCCACCCTTGAGACTACGTGTCGTGCGCCACACCAGGAGGCGGGCGCCGGCGTTGAGCAGGACAGAGAGCAGGAAAAGCAACAACCCCAACTCCAACAAGGATGACGTATAGAGGGGATCGGCGGCCTCAGCGAACTGGTTGGCGATCACGCTGGCCAACGTATCGGTGGTCTGAAAGAGGGAGAGGGAGAGATTGCGCCCGTTGCCGATCACCATGGTCACTGCCATCGTCTCGCCCACGGCACGCCCCAGGCCCAGGACGATGGCCCCAATGATGCCTGCGCGGGCGTAGACGAGCACCACATGGTAGATTGTTTCCCACTGGGTGGCCCCCAGGGCCAGGGAAGCGGCCCGCTGGTCCGGGGGCACTGCGCGGAGCACCTCACGACTGATCGCGGTGATCGTGGGCACGATCATCACCGTCAGGACCAGCACGGCGTCCAGAAGGCCGAGGCCCAACGGTGGACCCGAGAAGAGAGGGATCAGTCCCAGGTGAGCGCCCAGCCACACCTCCAGATCCCGCACCAGCGGCGTCAAGACAAAGATGGCCCACAGGCCATAGACGATACTGGGGATAGCGGCCAACAGCTCTACGAGCAAAGACATAATGCTCCGCGCCTGCGGCGGCGCCAGCTCGGTCAGGTAGATGGCCACAGCCAGGCTGACCGGCGCCGCCACGAGCAGGGCCAGTAGTGAGGAGGCCAGGGTGCCAAATATATAGATGAGCGCCCCATAGTGACCCGTGACGGGGTTCCAGGTGCTGCTGGCGAGGAAGCCCAGGCCAAACCGCTGCAGAGAGGGCCACGCCTGGATGATCAGGGTGCCGGCCATGACCACGGCAGAGGCAAGGACAAGCAGGGCAGCAAAGGTGAGCGCGCCGGTGAAGGTATAGTCCGCTATAACGCCAGGCGTCAGGCCTCTTTTCGCCTTAGAAGGGATAGTGGGCGGCAGAGGGCTCGGCGGAATGCGCTCGTCACCCGTGGCCTGCTGTGCCATGGATCAGCGATCTCCTCTTACCCTGATCTTTACCATCTTAATACTAGTTCGCGTTGCAAAATGGGCATACAGGACTCCAAGGACACATTATATTATGGTTTCGGGCAACATGATCGCATTATGTGGACACTCCCTTTCATTTCGCAGCACCAACTACTACTACTAGGAGAGTGGGCAACCGTCCCGTCGTCATGACAAGAGGGTAGCACAGCGCCCGCTCACATCAGGAGCAGGCGCTGTGCCGAATGCTACCTGTGCGGCTTACACGCCAACTTTGGCGATGGTCTGCTGGGCCGCTTTCTGAATGCTGGCAGGGAGCGGCACATACTGCAGGTCCCCGGCGTATTTCTGTCCCTCGCTCACAACCCAGGTCATCACCTGGACCAGCGCCTTGGACCGCGCGGCGTCGCGCGGCTTCTGATACACCAGCGCCCAGGAGTAGCCGACGATCGGATAGCTCTGCGCGCCCGTCGCGTTGACGATGGAGAAATGCGTGGCGTCGACATTCGGCAGGGTGGCCGCCGCATTGCGCGTGGTGGCCAGGGTGGGGTAGACGAAAGAGCCCCCTCGGCTCTGCACCTGCGCGTGGGCCATCTTGTTCTGGATAGCATAGGCCAATTCGACGTAGCCGATGGCGCCAGGTGTGTTGCGCACTTGAGCGGCCACGCCAGCGTTGCCCTTGCCACCCACGCCAGCCGGCCACTGCACCGATTTACCGGTACCCACGGCGCTTTTCCAGTCCGCGCTGACCGTGCTCAAATAATCAGTGAAGATATAGGTGGTGCCGCTGCCATCGGAGCGATGCACCACGGCGATGGGCAGCTTGGGCAGCTTGAGTTCAGCGTTGTCCTTAGCCAGGGCCGCATCGTCCCAGGAAGTGATCTTGCCCAGGTAGATGCCTGCCAGGACAGCGCGCGAGATCTTGACGTACCCGTTTACACTCGGCAGGTTGTACACAATCGCCTCGGCGCCCAGAGCAACAGGGAATTGCAGGACAGGGCCGCCCGCGGCCTCAGCGGCTTTGAGTTCAGTCGGGTTCATCGGTACGTCGCTGGCGCCAAAATCCACCGTCTTCTTGGTGAACTGTTGAATGCCGCCGCCACTGCCGATGGGCTGGTAGTTGACCCGCACGTCAGGATGCGCTTTGGAGTAGACGAAGAACCCCTTGTTGAAGAACGGGAAGACGAACGTTGAGCCGGCGCCGGTCAGGGTGATCGGGGCTGCTGCGGTGCGCGCGGCGGCAGGCTGCAGCGACGCAACCCCGGTGAGGAGAAGCGCGCTAGCACAACTTGCCAGTGCAGCCCGGCGTAGTGCGCTGGACCGGGAAACCAGACGATCGGACGAAAGAGATACCACGAACAACCTCCTTGTAGCTGCTCTATACTGGGCAGCATGCTGGGTGAGTAAAACCCTTTCTATAGGTGAGCGCTCTGCTCCCGAGCAGGCGCATGACCCGCTGTCGAGGGCCCGGGGCACGGCGCCTGCTAGTTGGTCTTACTCTGTAGATAAAACGTGGTCTGTATGCCATGATGATCAAAAGAACGACCGAGAACACAGCACACATCCCGCTGTAAGGATACGCGGCCCTCCTTAAGTTCGGGTTAAGACTATGTTAAATCTGGATTAAGAGGCACGATCGCCAGTGGCGTGACAACGCCGGGCGAGGGAGTGGGATAGCCTCTGCAATGCTGACTTGACCGTAGCGGAGCGCATCACATAGCAGCGTTCGCGGCTATCGTAACACTCACGGGCCCATCTGGAAGAAAGATGGCAACGGTGGCAGCGATACCAAATAGTTTAGAACCAGTGCGGCGCATCTCGTGCGGTTCGCTCCTTCTCCCAGCAATAGGGAGGGCTGGACGATCAGACCTTCGGGTCACTCACCATATCTGGATACACAAGGGCAAGGGGAACGGAGCATGATGGGAGCGCACGAGATGCTCAGAGGACGTGGAGGCTGAGACGTGCAAGACCCACGTGCTAGAGTGACGAGTCACCCGACCTGAAGCTCAGTCTCCAGTAATTAAAAGGGCACATCCTCCGCCACCACGTTTTTGAGCGGGGCTGCCGGGATAGGGGCTGCTGCGTTTAATAAACGGGTCCTTCAATCAATAACGTTGTCACACCACGGCCCCCTCACCTCTGGCGGGCAGCCGGATTATTGCTCACTTTGTTCCCTGACGGACCCAATTAAATTAATTAGTCGCCCGAACCCTTCTCCAGGCAGGGGGCAACGAGCCCTCGGCAAGCAAGAGGTCGATCGAGGAGCCACTGTCACCTGGCAGCCATCTCATGGCCCGGCGATAGAAGTCGAAGACGGCGCTCTGGCCAATGGGCGCCCATCGCCGCGGGTGCCCTGGTGATAGCTCCTGGCTCCGAGGGCTCCCCCGACTTTGTCGTGCTCTCCAAGTAGCGAGGAGGCCAACACCGGTCGTCCCCGTCAGCCACGACCAGGCAGAGTTGTGGCCCCGCTGAGATGCCGCAGCGCAAGGGCATCTCAGCGGGGCCGGGAGAGTGTACCAGAACAGACGTGCCGAGGGGCGACACGCCC
>JAABUJ010007494.1_pt1 | contig 10176 bp, 10 predicted proteins | sample 5559131 | NCBI WGS metagenome assembly JAABUJ01 (sample SAMN10711875, study PRJNA513366) | rock metagenome | isolation source: Antarctica rocks | place: Antarctica: Victoria Land, Mt New Zealand nord | collected 2016-01-07 | reverse complement strand
CGCTTTCCCACCATGCTACTTTCCTCTTTGGGTTTCCCCGCCAAGTTAAGTGGGTGTCCTAGAAGGTCATCTACCCTCAACCTTCTGCTCCTGTGGAGCTATCCATCAAGCACCGAAACGGCGCACTGCTAGGGTAATGGTGGCCTTGACAATGTTAGCAGGTGGTTTGACGTTCGCAACACTGAGCATACCCGTTGCTCTGTTTAATCACGAACCGTAGTGGTTGGGACTGGCCTCGCATCCCAACGTACCTAATTTCACCTCTAACGGAGGTATTGCTACCTGAGTCTGGACAAGATCAAGCTTGCTGACGCAAGCCTTTCCCGTTCAACGGGAAGGGTTCTTGACGATTAAGACGCTCCTCGCGCCTTTTGCAGTGTTTTACCGAGGTCATTGCCGCCAACCCTTAATACATCGTCCTGATACTTGAGCAACGCACCAAGGCTATCGCGTACCGGACCTTCGACGAGTTCGGTCTGCTCAAGTGCCAGCAACGAGCTGATCCAGTCGAGCGTCTCGGCAACACCGGGAGCTTTGAACAGGTCGATTGTGCGTAGCTCGCGTACAAAGGTACACACCTGTCGAGCAAGCTGTACAGGTACCTCTGGCATACGCGCCATGACAATCGAGTATTCTTTGTCGAGTGTGGGAAAGTCAATCCAGTAATAGAGACAGCGGCGGCGTAGTGCATCGTGAATTTCGCGTGTGCGGTTCGACGTGATAATAACGAATGGCGGCTCTTTCGCCTTGATTGTGCCAATTTCAGGAATAGTAATCTGAAAATCGGAGAGCAGTTCAAGCAAATATGCCTCGAACTCTTCGTCGCTACGGTCTAGCTCGTCAATCAATAAAACTGGTGGTAGTGAATTTGCGGGATCAATAGCCTGCAATAGTGGACGCTGCATCAGAAAGTCCGGGCCAAATATTTCCTTTAGCTCTTCCTGTCGATTTGTGTCACCTGCCTCCATTAAGCGTATGTGCAGCATCTGGCGTGTATAGTTCCACTCATATACAGCCGTATTTACGTCAATACCCTCGTAGCACTGCAAACGAATCAGCCTTGTATGTAGTAGTGCAGACAGTACCTTGGCGACCTCTGTCTTACCAACTCCTGGCTCACCCTCTAGCAGAAGCGGCTTACGTTGTTTGAGTGCGAGAAACACGGCGGTTGCCAGGCTACGGTCAGCTATATAGCTTTGGGCAAACATCGCCCTTTGAATATCCTCAATAGTAGAAAATGTTGGTACTGTTGCTTGTTCCTGCTCCAACGCAAGCCTCCATCCAGTAAAAAACTAGTGCAGTATAGCACAGGGAAGTGTTCGTACACTTATTCTAAGCCATAAAAGGGGATATTAGCAAGTGAGCATGACAGGGCTTGCCCTGTCATGCTCACTTGCTAATATCCCTATACCACTATCTTCCCATCCTTCAAAAAGAGCGTCTCATCAACCCACACCTCACCTGACTCACGGAGATCGCAAATCATATCCCAGTGGAGCGCAGAATGATTCAATCCCCCCGTTTCTGGATAGCTATTGCCGAGTGCAAGGTGAACCGTACCACCAATCTTTTCATCAAAGAGAATGTTCTGGATGCCGCGCTGAATACGCATATTATTGCCAAAGGCGAATTCGCCGAGATAACGTGCCCCCTCGTCCAGATCGAGCATATGCTGCAATACCTCTTGTCCCTGCCGTGCGCTCGCCTCGATGACCTTGCCATCTTTGAACACCAGACGAATCCCCTCTACCGCATGTCCATCGTAGGGCGTTGGTATTTCGTATTGGATAACACCATTAGCACTATTCTCGACGGGACCAGTGAAAAATTCGCCACTCGGAAAATTGCGCTTACCATCGCTGTTGATAAAGATACGGTCCTCAATTGAAAGTGTCAGGTCTGTACCATTGTCTAGTATATGTACCTTCTTGCGTCCCTTGAGCCAATCGACGAGGCGTTGTTGTTGCGCTGAAAGTTCCTGCCATTTCGCTATAGGATCGGGATCATTCAAAAAGCATGCGTCGAACACAAACTTCTCGAACTCCATAAGCGACATATGCGCGTCTTGTGCAGAACTCTGCGTCGGATAGAGCGTCAAACTCCACCGAAACTCGCCTGCCTGCTCTCGTGCCTGCCGACTACTCCACGCACTACGAGAGGCTTTACGGCGCAGTGCAGAACGTGCCGGGTCTATACCACTTAATGCCTTTGTGTTATTGCTCGAAAGAATGGTGAGTTGCGCGTTTACACGCTCTGCTACCACCTGTGCTGCTGGAGAAGGCAGAGTAAGTTGTGCATCATTGCCTTCACGCAACAATATTTCGTCTAAACTTTCAAGCGAAATCTGTGGTAGTGGATAAGCTCCTGCATGTAAGACCTCACGATAGACGGCTTCGACCAGCGGTGCCGCCGTTGGCGTTGCGTTGATCGCAACAACATCACCAGCTTTAACATACAGGGAATAATGTACGAGTGTATGTGCCCAACGCTGAATCCGAATGTCTTGCATCTGTCAACTCTCTTTTTATGTGTTATAAGTAGTATGTATTCGTCGAAAGCTTGATTTAGCGTCCCTGTGGTTTCTTTCCTGGCACCGTCGGTGTGCCAGCATTACCAGTAACAAGTGTGAAAAATGCTGCTCGCGTCTGATCTACTGTGCATGGTGGAACGCCATCCTTGGCAAACTGCACCGTCACAAACGTAATTCGGTTAATAGCATCGGCTCTCCCCACGGTAGAGACAGCGAAAGCGACTAATCCGTCGGTTCCCGTTGTTCCTGCCAGTTGTGCCTGTGTTCCATCGGGCCAGAGAACCGTTGCTATAGCAGTGGCTCCCCCTATCCCCTGCGGATTGCCGACATCGTTAGGATCGTTAGGGTTCGTTTTTACCATTTGCACAAACTTCGCATACACGGCAACAGCGGCGGTACCAAATGGCGGCGTTGACTGTGTTGCCCATGCCCCACACGAATATGGTGGTAGTGCTGGCGTTGGTGAGATAGTATTGCTATTCAAATTAATTGTAGCTGTCACGGCTGGATTCCCAGAGTTAGCCATGTTGCTAGAGTTGGTTCCACAGGCGACAACGAGCATACTCACCAGAAGGAGGCTCAAAATAGACCAGAATTTAAACGAAAATGGTAGTGAGAGCAAATTTTTCCATTGTGTTGCAAATCGTATCCACATAGGCAAGATATTCCCTTTTGTTACTTTTGATACTTGAAAAAGTATAGCATATCAAGCTAGGAGGCTTGTATAATCATGGTATTTCTGCCACGAAAGTACCAGATACCCTTTGAAAATGAACGTGTGGAAGGGGAATATTTTGTAGTGTAGATGAAAGAGGAGATGAGAGAGCGTATCTTAATACAGGATGACGCTCTCTAACAGATAGTAAACAGCCAAACTCATCGTCAACTGACGATAACCTTTAACTGCATGCCTGAGTGAATGGTGCAATATATGTTGAATGTGCCTGCTTGTGTGAATGGACCAATAGGAGCAGAACCGCTGGGGACGCTTACATTTACCTTTGGTGCTCCCGCTTCTGTCGCTGGAACCTGAGTAGAACCCTTCCATGAACCATTCACAATACTGTGTAAGACTGGAACATCGTCAACGAGTATAAGCTTTTGACCTTTTTTGACATTGATGGAAGTTTCCTTGAAATTATTCGAGGACATATGTGCTTGTGGACCAGTGTTCAACGTTGATGCATCCACAATGGTACATGCTGCGAAGAGGACTGTCATGAGCGCGAATGCAATCATGCCTACAAGAACTTTCTTATACATAGATACTTATTCCTTCCCATTACTTGCTTGCTGATGTATCCTTCCCGTTTGAGCAATGCTCGTACAGGAACAGTTTTTTTTGCGTAACTCTATTCTCTATTACTATAGCAAAATAGTTCCAACATAGCAAAAAGACAGGGAGGATGTCCCTCCCTTGTATAGAGTTGCCTGCAATTTTTGTTGATGCTTGTATGATGGCGATTATACCACAATTTCCTCACTTCTTGTTGTGTTTGTGTTACGTTTGTGCTATGTGCGTGGTGCCTCCTCCGGTACGTTCGCGGGTCTGTCTGCAACAGTACCTTCCATCTTTTCAGCTATGTTCTCTTTTGCTGCCTCAAACTCTTCAGGACGGGTCTCACGCCAATGTATCCATAGGGCAATGATAAGAGCCTGTATTACACCTGCAATGGGAGAGGCAAAGAGTGCGCCAACAACCCCAAACAGTTCGGCACCAGCGATCAAAGCTGCAATGGAGACAATAGGATGCAGTCCTACCGCTTTACCGACAATACGTGGTCCAATAACATCGCCCTCAAGAATGTGTACAACAATAAAGTAAACCAGCACACCGAGCGCGATTAACCAACCCTGCGTGAGTGCGATGAGTGTGCAGATGAGGCCGGAGACGAGCGTGCCCAGGATAGGGATAAACTCCAATATGAACGCTAGGACTCCGAGTAAGAGTGCATACGGCACATGGAAGAGCGTCAAGCCGCCACCAACTAGTACCCCAATGAGTAGCGACAACAGAAATTGACCGCGAATGTAGCCACCAACGACACGCTGTAAAGTATCCAGTAGAAAGTTCGCTTGCGCTGCCTGCGGCATATTCGTGCGAAACCAACGCGTCATGCGAGATCCATCAATCAGGAAGTAGATACTGAGGACCGCGATGACCACCACATCTAACAGAAAGCTGAAAAAGCCTGTCAAGAATGGTACTGCACTACCCGCGATTCCTTCGATACGAGCAATAATCTGATCACGTGCCGAGACAATTTGGCTTTGCGAGATGCCGAAATTGTGTAGTATCTGTTCCAAAGGTGTCAATTGCCCATTGTTTTTTGGGGTGAGCCAGTACGTTACAAAAGCCGAAAGCGTGCCTGCTTGCTGAAGTGCTGTACTTATGATAAAGTAGATCAGCAAACTTACCAAACCCAGGACAAGAATGTACATAATGAGAATCGCCAGGAAACGCGGCATAACGCGCTCCAACAATTTGACACCAGGAGCAAGCGCATAAGCGAGCAGTGCCGCAATGATAAGCAGGAGAATTGTGCTCGCGATATGCCCGGCACCCCACAAGACAACAGCAACTAACGCGGTCCATGCGAGGATAGCGATTGGAATATCGCGCCGCCTTGCCCACTTGGACGATGTTGCTTCTCCGCGTGGTACGACCAGCGGACGAATGTTTGAAGACATAGGGATAAGTTCCTTCCGAAAAACTGTAATAAGCTCTATAATAGAGGAATAGAACGCAATAGATGTAGACGTATTTGCTCTTACTCTCATATGTGTATACGGAATATACAGTTAGACGGTATACATTCTGATAAAGTCACGGAGGTAGCAGGTAAGAAGCTATTTCTGGCTAAGAAGATTTATTCAGCCATCGAACTCAGGTGTGTCATTTATAGGTTGTAGGAGGAGATGAAAGGCTATCAAAAAGGGGCACACAGCCGTTCGAGTCGTATTGCCGTGTGCCCCTGCGTTCGAAGGGTATTAGGCTTTTTTAGTAGCGTTTTCAACGTTCTTCTTTGCTGTTCCAGCAGCATGTTCGACATTCTTCTTTGCGGCATGTGCCGCATGTTCGACTGCATGTTCTTGATGACCTTGTGCGAGATGAGCATGATGCGCTGCCGTCTCGTGTTCACCTTTGCTGTGATGTTCTGCTGCCTTTTCATGATGTTCTGCTGCTTTGCGATGGTGTTCTGCCGCTTTTGTATGATGTTCCGTTGCTGGATGAGTCGTAGCCATGTCTTACTCCTTTGTATACTACAATACAATGCTTTTCAAGCTATCCACATATCCTTCGTGATTGTACAAATAGCTTCTCATTCTAGTACGTAGAACAAACGAAATTATGATACAAAGATTGTTTCATCAGACTGAGTTCTTCCTATTGCAGTAAAATGATGCGGATGTAGTTTTTTGTTTCGGGAGGCAGGTAGAGACGCCAGTTTATACCTCCTCCTTGAACGGCTCTTTGAACGGCTCCTGGGCCAGCATTATATGCTGCAAGTGCCATCGCATAATCTCCATCGTACTGCTTGACATAGTGGCTCATAAGATATGCTGCACCACTGAGTGCTTGAGGAGGATTCCACGGATTGACTCCTAGTGCCGCTGCTGTCGCTGGCTCGAATTGAGCGATTCCCTGCGCTCCAGCAGGGGAGAACGCGGAAGGATTAAACCCGCTTTCCTGGGCTATTTGGCGCACAAAGAGGTCGGGGGCGAGTCCTACCGTTAGAGCGTCATTTCTAGCAAGAGCAATGTACCCGCTATGAGAGGCTGCAATTCCTGCCACAGGACTGAGCATCGGCGCATTCGTAGGAATACAGAGCGTTTGTTCGGGAAAGATGCGGTTCGCGTTGGCGATGTGGTTGTGGGAGGCCAGGAACCACCAGGAAGAGTGAAAGCGAGCGGCAATTCCGTTCAGCGTGTCGCCCCGCACTATTGTGTACGCCATGTTTCCTCTTGCACAGGAGGTCTGAGCAAAGGCCCTGAATATCGAAAGACTGAGAATATTTCCGAGCAGCAAAGCTCCTACGAAGAGGAGAACACAAGTAGGTCTTGTGGCAGCATGTATTTTCACCCGTTGCCACAAGAGAGCAGGCGTAAGCTTTTGCACGAAATGCATCCTTTCCAGAGTACATGCCCATGCACTCATACATAGGCAACACTGTTCCGTGGACCCTCTACATCTACATAAATGAGATAGAAGGCTAGACTTGTTTTATATCTTTAGAATGGTGACGTTTGTAGTTAAGGATTGCAATAACGCAAAATGTTCCTCATTGGAAAGTGTACGCCTTGTCGAGAGTTCTGGATTACTCACTACGAGGTGATTTGATGAGTGGTTTTGACTCTTTGACACGAAGGTAGAAGAAGCAAGCAAGGAAAAAGCAATGGACTTGGAACGATTGGAATTGCATGTGGCGCGATGCCCTCTTCAAGAACTAAGCGCAAAAACTGCTTACTGCTATTACGAGGCAGAACCAAGGACACAAAAGAGTCGTCGAAAAAGGTAGTGAGTCGGGTTGCTACATTTTACCTAAAAACCTGAAATAACAAAACGTCTCAAGCCGCTTCTACATTGACTTGAGACGTTTTCTAACACTTGATGGGTAGCGCATACGGGATACGGTTGGGACTGTTTTTGGGTGTTTCTCTCCGTCTTCGATTGGCTCTATTCCTCGCTTCATCTCCCTTTGTGTTTCTCGTTGTTTCCCATAGTTTTCTGTGGTTGCTACATACGGCAATAGTTATCGCACAGCCTTTCCCTTAAACATAGATTGCTATAGGTATTATTTGAAGTACAGGTGCTTTAATCTTGGTTTCAACTTTGGGTAAGTTCATACCACTATTAGGCTGATTAAGACCTCCAACTAAGTTTGATATTGTGTTGTCATCAAAACCACCTAAAGCTGTACCTTGTAACAAGTCTACGCCGTCATTTATGTTTGTTAGTTTATCGACAACTTTGCCTAGAAGTTTGTACTCTTTGTATTGTAGTTCTGTCATTGATGTGTCTCTAAGATATTCGGTAAACAGATATGCTACTGCTTTATAAGTGGAGGACCTATTCAAATCAATCACTGTGGTTCTAATGTCTTTTTTTTCTAGTTGGTCCAGCATACCTTTGATAAAGGTGTGTATTTGTTTCATTTGGGCTAATGATGCTTGGTCGAAAACGTTGGTTGAAGATGTTTGTATATTTACCTGCGTAGGTTTATTGTTTTTGGGTTTGCTAGATGTATTTTGCGTTTGAGTAAATAGCTCCATCAAACTCATCAGCCTTTCGATTGTACTAAATGACTCAGTTAGTGGATTTAGTTGAAACTGTCCGTGTATTTCAACGAAATCCTGCGGTTCTATAGCATCCCAACTTTTTGTACTTCCATCGAATTCTTTCACTAACTCAGCATCTATAAGAGTTACCCTGAGACGTTGTAGTAGAGAACCGTATGTATGATAACGTTCTGAAGCTTTTTCCACTCCATTTTCATTACCTTGTTTTCGATTAGCTGAACCAGTCAAATTGATTTTAATTACATTAAGTATATTGGGTATTCCAAAATCCGTCCCTCCATTTATTCCAATGTCCTGCTCTGAATTTCGGCTTTGTGTACTTCGTGTAGTAATCTTTTCGACGATACTAAATCCTTTTTCTACAGAAGCTAAAAGGTCAAAAAGTGCATTAGTATCAATGTAAATTGGGATAATTAGGTCATCTGAATACAGCTTTTCTGTATCTTTTTGTTTTTTAAGCATGTTTCCTCATTTCACAATACTAGATATCTGTAAAGATATTGAATTCTGATTGTTGTGCATCAGACTGTTGTACTTTTTGTGCTTGCTTAAATGTCCCATATTGTGGTGGCATTTGTACCTCCACTCCTCGCAATAACTCAACGATAGTGAGTATTTGAATACTCGGATAGTTCTTGTTCCATCCTGACGAGTGGTAGTATCCAGCACTTAACGCTTCCTTTTTCATATCCTGGGTTGGTGTTTCCAGTGTGATAAAGATACCGATAGCAGCATCCTCGCGTTTTACGGTGCCTACGAGGTCTCTAATATCTCCTGATTTCACATGGCCTGATTTTACCTGAACGAGTACACGTTTTGGTTTCTCGCGTGGGTTGTCGATAAAGGTTATGACACCATCTATGCCTTTATCACTGCCTTTTTTCCCTACTTTGCTACCTTCCTGGCCTCCTAGTGGTTTTGCTTTAATCAGGGATAAAGCCCACCATTGAAATTGGTAGCGATCATCCTGGGCGAGCTGCTTTGCTGAACCATAGTCGAGCGGTTCTCCAACTACTTTGAATTTGATATCGGGAAACATGGCTGTGAGTCGGTATTTTTGAAGGGCAATGCTCAGGTGAGTTATGTCTATCCCTATCCATTTGCGGTTAAGCTTTTGTGCAGCAGCGATAGCAGTACCGCAACCACAAAAAGGGTCAAGTATGATATCGTCAGGATTACTACTAGCTTCTATGATGCGTTCTAGTAAGGCAAGAGGTTTTTGTGTAGGATAGCCAAGACGTTCTGCTGCTTGAGAATTGATAGGGGGAATATCATCCCATAAGGCTTGAAGTGGAAGTCCTTTGTTGTCATCCAGATAACGTTTAAGTCTGATGCCTCCTCCTTTGGTAAAATGTAATCGTCCTTCAGCATCAAGACGTTGCATTGTTTCTTCGGGGCACCGCCAGAGAGTTTGTACTCCTTTGTACTCGTATTCATAGCCTCCACCAGATAGACCTTTTGCGCTTAAACTAGTGTCCATCCATAATCTTCCATCTGTGTCACGTTGGCGAAATCGAGCTATGTACTCCTGGTCATGTGGTACGTATGGTTTGTTCCAAGTAAACTCTTGAGACTTGGCATAATAAAGAATATTGTCTACAAGATTACCATAGTTTTTTGCGTCACCGTGTGCATAAGTACGCTTCTAAATAACCTCATTGCGAAAATTTTGAGGTTTAAATATAGTGTCGAGGATAACTTTGAGATAATGGCTTGCTGTAGGGTCACAATGTAAGTATAAGCTGCCCGTAGGTTTGAGTATTCGGTGCAATTCAACTAATCTAATGGTCATCATTACGAGATATGCCATCATTTGATTTGCTCCTACAAAGTCACGAAGCGATATTATCAATTTTGAGACACGATCAGGTGCGTCCGTTATTAATTCGTAATATGTTTGCTCCGCTACAGGGTTCCAATGCCATGTATCTTCAAACGCTGTGATTTGTGCTTCGCTGTCTATGCCACTCTCATCCTTAAATAGCACGTTGTAATTGCGGCTTGAGTTAAAAGGTGGGTCAAGGTAGATGAGGTCTACGCTCTCGCTCGGAATATACTCACGTAGAATTTTGAGGTTATCACCATAAAATAACGTGTTTTGTGTGATTGGCTGTGGACTCACGCAACATATCCTCCCTATCCGTAAAATATGTAGTTTTGTAGATAATGCGCCTATAATAGCACAATTTTGAACGTTTGTAACTTCCTTTATTGCTAATACTACTCTGTTAGTTTCTCCGAGGACGAAACGCTTTGACCTGTTCGGTTTCAATCAGCCATAACACCACGTCCTGAAACAGCAGGACGAGTACCTGCCGATGGCAAGCCGGAAGGCTGAGCTGTCG
>JAABUJ010007493.1_pt1 | contig 10178 bp, 10 predicted proteins | sample 5559131 | NCBI WGS metagenome assembly JAABUJ01 (sample SAMN10711875, study PRJNA513366) | rock metagenome | isolation source: Antarctica rocks | place: Antarctica: Victoria Land, Mt New Zealand nord | collected 2016-01-07 | reverse complement strand
CGCCGTTCGGCGTCCTGGACGGCCTGGTGACCGCGATCGACCACAAGGACTCCTATACGCGCGAGCACTCCGAGTGGGTGGCCCGCTTCGCCGACGTGCTGGCGCAAGCGCTGGACTTCGACCGGGAAGCGCGGGAACGCCTCTGGATGGCCGCGCTGATCCATGATGTCGGCAAGATCGGCGTGCCCGACCGCATCCTGCGCAAACCGGATCGCCTGACCGACGAGGAATACGCGGTCATGAAGCAGCACGTCGTGCTCTCGGATCTCATTATAGCGCAGGTGATACCAGGACCCGACATCGTGGACGCGGTGCGGCACCACCACGAGCGCTGGGACGGCAGGGGCTATCCGCACGGCATCGCGGGAACCGACGTGCCGTTGCACGGGCGCATCCTGATCATCGCCGATGCGGCGTCCGCCATGTATATGAGCCGGCCGTACCGCAAGGGCCTCTCGCTGGAGACAATGGTCGACGAACTGCGCCGCAACCGCGGCACGCAGCTCGACCCCACGCTGACAGACCTGTTTGTCGACGCCCTCCTCGCGCCCTTGTCCCCGCTCAAGGCCGCGGCGTCTGAACCCAGCGCTACCGAGGCGGCGTAATCACGAACGTTGTCCGCTACGCCCATCCGCGCTCTTCGGCGACTAATTCCGCTGCTTCCTCATCCGAGATTTCTTCTAAGTCCAAAGATGGACCCGCAAGGCGTACGTATTCCTCTACCGATTCTCTCGGCACGGAAAACTTTCCGACGCGGTAGCTTGTATAACGCCCTTCCTCAACCCATTTTTTGAGCGTTGGTCCTGGAACCCCATACAAATCCCCTACCCGTTCCGTATCCTCGGTGGCAGGCTCCGGGGCCGAGGACGCGCCGTTACCAGTACGCACGGCTTCGACGATGGTATTGATCGCCTGTGCACGCTCGATCTCGCCCCGCTGCCGCAATTCGTCAGCGGCAGCTAGGGCCACCTTAATCGTTTGTGCCGTAACCATGCTGGCTCCTTTCCGCTCAGAGCGTGGTGACCTCTTGTTTCATGGGTACCGTATCACGGCGGGTAGCCCAATCCGGCTTCCCAAACCATAGTTTGCGCTTACTGTCGTATTCGATGATAGCCTCTACCTGCATCTCTTCATCATGCAGGACAACCGGCGTATCGGACCGTAGAACACTCAATATATCTTGATCATCCTGTGCGGACCCCTCTTTACCGATGTAAACCCGCTCCTCCGGGTCCATCATCATGGTGTTAAAGTCTACATAAATACGAGTCGCCATTAGTCTCTCCTTACGGGCCTCGCGCTGGGTTCGGCATGCGTTTGAAATGAGCGCTTAATTCCACTGCTAGATCATCCGGCAGTATGTGGACTATTACGCCTGTTGCCGTCATCAATGCCATCAGTGTACTATGAAAACCTTTACCAGGACTAGCGATGAGCTTAACGTCGTACCCAATGGCGCTCACCGCGACAACGAGTTCTGTATCCACGGCGTAACTGATGCTGAGGTGTGGGAATCGTCCTGCGATGGCGAGTTCGTCAATTGTCGCGCCAGGGTGATATTGAACCGAGAATCCAAACAGATTCTGTACCTGCACATGCTCCCGATAGCCCTTTTGCAGGTCTGTTGGTAGTGAAATGCCGCCACGAACAACCCAGTTTGTTTCCTCCATTGGCATCATGAATGATTACCCGGCGCGTGTAAGCGGCGTGAGCGCGCGGCGGGCGGGGCGCTCGGCGGAGAGGCGGCCGAGCAGGGACGCCAGCGCTTCAAGTGAGCGCAGGTTGTGCGCCGGCAGGAACAGGTCGACGTAGGGGAGCGCCGCGCTCATGCCGCGCGTGAGCGGCTGGTAGCCGTCCAGCCCCAACAAGGGGTTGAGCCACACCAGCAGATGACAGGAGCGCTGTAGGTGCGCCATCTCGGCCGCGAGCAGCGCCGGGGCGCCACGGTCCCAGCCGTCGCTGATGACCACCGCGATAGCGCCGCGGCCGAGCGCACGGCGCGCCCAGCGGCGGTTGAACATGCTCATCGACTCGCCGATGCGCGTCCCGCCCGAGAAGTCGAGCACCTCGCGCGCCACCTCGTCGAGGGCGCGGTCGGGGTCGCGCGTGCGTAGTTGGTGCGTGATGCGCGTCAGGCGCGTCCCGAACACGAACGTCTCGACCCCCTCCAATCCCTGCGTGGTGGCGTGCAGGAAGCGCAGCAACAGGCGCGTGTAGCGGTCCATCGAGCCGCTGATGTCGCAGATGAGCACGAGCGGGCGCGGCTCGCGTTTGCGCCGGCGGCGCGGCAGCGCCAGCACTTCCCCGCCGTAGCGCAGGTTGTGGCGCACAGTCCGGCGCGGGTCGAGCAGCCGGCCGTGGCGCGCGCTCTCGCTGCGGCGCAGGCGGCGCAGTGGCGGCGTGAAGGTGAGGCCGGACAGCAGGCGGCGCAACTCGGCGGACTCAGCCGGCGTGAGGTCGGCGAAGTCCTTGCGGAGCAGCGCCTCGGACGCGCTGTAGGCCACGGCCTGGCCCTCGTCGCCTTCGGCCCCCGCGTCTTCCTCGCCGGCCTCCGCGCCCTCACCGGCCAGCAAAATCGTGCTGCCGCCGCGCGCCGCCGCGCGGTTGGCGTTATGTCCCTGCCCAGCCCCCTCACGCGGCTGGCCGCTTTCGGCCCTGGTGTACGCGGCCATCGCGGCGCCGTACTCCTCGATAATCTGAGGCAGGCCGCTCCAGAAGCGCGCGAAGGCGGCGGCGAATACGGCTTCGTGGACGTGCGCGTCGAGCAGGACGGCGCGGGCCGCGGCGTAGACGTCGTCACGCCGCGACAGGTCAACGAAGCCGAGCGCCTGCACGAGGTCGAGCGCCTGCCCCGTGCCCGGCGCCAGGCCTAACCGGCGCAGCACGCCCACGAAGCGTAGCGCCGCGACGGTGAGACCGTCGCCTTCGTTAGCTGGTCTATTAGTTATCACCTGTCACCTTTGCCACCAGCGCGGCGCCCTCGGGGCCGTTGAGGCGGTGCAGGTCTTCCTCGTACTTGACGACGGCGCCGAGCGTGGCCTGCACCGTTTCGCGGTCGACCTCGCGCTGGCCCAGCGCCACCAGCGCCTCGACCCAGTCGAGCGTTTCCGACACGCCGGGCGACTTGTAGAGATCCATGCCGCGCAGGGCCTGTACCATAGCGCAGACCTGCGCCGCCAGCCGCTCCGACGCCTCGGGGACCTTCAGGGCCACGATGCGCCGCTCTTTCTCCAGCGTGGGATAGTCGATCCAGTGGTAGAGGCAGCGCCGCTTGAGCGCGTCGTGGATCTCGCGCGTGCGGTTCGAGGTCAGCACCACCACGGGCGGCGCGGCCGCCTTGATCGTGCCCAACTCGGGGATGCTAACCTGGAAGTCGGAGAGCAGTTCGAGCAGAAAGGCCTCGAACTCGGCGTCGGCGCGGTCGAGTTCGTCGATCAGCAGCACCGGCGGGACGGGGTCGGTGTGCGAGATGGCCTGCAGCAACGGCCGCGCGATCAGAAAGTCGGGGCCGAAGATATCTTTCAGTCCCTCGCCCTCGCCCAGCGCGCGTGTCTCGCCACGCGCCTCCAGTAGGCGGATCTCCAGCATCTGGCGCGCATAGTTCCACTCGTAGACGGCCGAACTAACGTCCAGACCCTCGTAGCACTGTAGGCGGATCAGGCGCGCGCCCATCACGCCGGCCAGCACCTTGGCCACCTCGGTCTTGCCGGTGCCCGCCTCGCCTTCGAGCAGCAGGGGCTTGCCCAGGCGCAGCGCCAGGAAAAGGCTCATCAGTAGGGCGCGGTCGCCCACGTAGAGATGCTCCAGCAGCGCCTCTTGCAACTGGTCGAGCGTCAGCGTGGCCGCTGGTTCCGGTCGTCCTCCATTCATTGGCCGTTCTCCTCGGTCGGCAGGGGCACGGCCGGACCGCCCTCGCCCTCCTCCTGCATGGTCGAGACATCGCGCCAGTCGGGCGGCTCGACGGAGGGGACATCGTGCAGGTGCGCGGCGTCGTTGTAGCGGCGCAGCCGCCAGCGCGGCGTGCCGTTGTTGCGCGAGAAGTACTCCCAGTGCGTGATGGAGGTGTTGCGCGTGTAGAACTCGATGTCGGGGCGCGGCAGCGGGTTGACGCCAAAAAAGTATAGAAATGAGTTGTCGATCACGCCGCCGTGACAAACGATCACGACGCGCTTGCCCGCGTACTGGCGGCTGATGCGCTCGAACGCCTCAGCGCAACGAAAATAGAACGTAGCCCAACTCTCGCCGCCGGGCGAGAGGGGCCGGAAGGGCTCTTGTTCGAACTCAGGGACGCCGTAGCGCTCCCTGAACTGGTCTAGCGTCATGCCATCGGCGTCGCCGGGGCGCATCTCCTGCACTTCGGCGTCCCAGATGATGGGTAGGTTCAGGGCCGGCGCGATGATCTCAGCGGTCTGGCGGGCGCGTGGGAACGTACTGGCGATGAGGACATCGGCCTCGATCTCGCCCGTCGCGGCCAGGCGGTCGCGCAGGCGTTCAGCCTGAGCCACGCCGCGCGGCGTGAGGCCACGATCGCCACGCATGCCGCCAATGATGGGCTCAACGTTGACCACGGCCTCGCCGTGGCGGATCAAATATAGATGTGTCACACCTACAGTGTAGCAGCCAGCGGCTAGGAGCCAGTTGGGAACCGTCTGTCCTACGGATGCGCGTTGGGGTCGTCGACGAACAATCCTTCGGCGACCGCGGCCTGACGCTGAACTATGTCCGCCGTCACGAACGTGGCGACTGGCAGCCCGCGTCCCAGTCGCAGGTCCGACACGGCCAACGCTGCGGCGAGATGGACCGTGTCATAGCCGCGCAGGCCGTGTCGCTCGGCAAGATCCATGGCGCGCTCCGCGACGGCAACCGTCGCGGCCACGACACGGTAGCGGTGATGCCACACCCGGCGGAAGGCGCGCATGGCGCTTGCCGCCTCTACCTGCGTGAGTTCGCCCGTACGTACCTTGCGGCCAAGCGCCGCGACCGCTTCCGGCCCCGTCAAGCGGACGGTGTATAGCGTATGGCCCGCGGCCGGGTCGACCAAGGCGGTGGCCCACGCCGTGCCCGACTCACGCGCGAAGACCTTGACGAGCGCATGTGTGTCGAGACGAGCGCATGTGTGTCGAGATAGTAGGCCGCCACTAGCGGCGCTCGCGGATGACCTGCTCCGAGAGCGGCTCGCCTCGCGTGGCCACCGGCTCGAAGGGCTCGTCGGCCGCGAACTCGTCGGATGGCAGTTCATCGAGCAGGCCGGCGGCGAGCAGGTCGCGCGTGAGGGCACGCTCAGCCGCCGCGGTATCCGCGGCGATTGCACCCGACGCGGTCGAAATGGTGAGCGCGTCGGGCCCCGCACGCACCTCGACGCGGGCTCCGTCGACGAGCCGCGCGTCGTCGTCCAACTCGACCCGGTTACCTCTGATTACTCCGCTGTAAATTGCCATTGATGTAGCCTCCATATCCCTATTGTAGCTGATGGCTAACGGCTACCAGCTATATTCTACCCTGGACCCTGGATTTGTCATTCGGGTGTGTCATTATCGAAGGGTTTTGCTGTGCCAGTTCTTCCATATGCTGCTAGCATACGTATGCTAGCAGCATATTTTCGTGAGCTTTTATCTACGCCGACTGTATGTACCCTATAAGCAGAACCCGATTGAATGTCCCATCGGCGATGCAAAGCGGGAAAGTCCCACTACGGTGCGGCCTGATCTGAGCGATCGATGGCAAGCTGCTTACGACCGGCAGGCGACGGAGGGAGAGCGGACAATGCTTGCTGTCTTGTGGCGACGGAGCTTCGCCCTCCTCTTAGTCGTCGGCCTCATCTCCAGCTTCGGGGACTTGGTGGTCGGGATTGCGCTCCCCTTCTACGTCTATGACCTGACCCATTCAGTCCTGGCGACAGGGGCTATGTTCATCGCGTCTACTTTCCCCGGTCTCGTCGTCGGCTCGGTCGCCGGCGTCTTCGTGGATCGCTGGGATCGCAAGCGCACGATGGTCGTGGCCGACCTCACGCGTGTCGCCCTCCTCCTTCTCCTGCTCGCCGTGCGGTCCCGTGACACCATCTGGATCGTGTACCTCGTCGCCTTCGTCGAGTCATCGGTGTCCAAGTTCTTCGAGCCGGCCAAAAGCGCGCTGATCCCGCGCCTCGTCGAGGCACGGCAGCTAACGGCGGCCAATGCGTTGAGCAGCGTGGGCGGCAATGTCATCAGCGTGGTCGCGCCGACCGTTGGCGGGGCATTGTTGGTAGTGGGCGGGCTGCCCGGCGTCGTACTTGTGGACAGCTTTTCTTTCCTGGCCTCCGGCCTGCTGATTGCCCTGATCGTCGTCCCCGTAGCGACAAGAGAGGAGGTGGGGAACCGCACGGCAGCGGTGGCGACACCCACGCAGGCGTGGGTCGCCGTGTGGCGCGAGTGGCTGGAGGGGCTGCGGCTCGTACGGACGTCGTCCGCGCTCGTGGCCCTCTTTGCCGTCACGGGGCTAGCCATGCTCGGTCAAGGCTTCCTCACGGCGCTCAATGTCGTCTTCGTGAAGACAGTCTTGCACGGCGATGCGCGCGTCTTCGGGTGGATGGTGACCGTGGCGGGGATCGGGGGGCTGGTCGGCGGCGTGGTCGTCGGGCGCATCGGTTCTCGCGTGCCCCCGGCGCGCCTCGTCACCCTCGGCTTCGCGGCGGCGGGTGTGATCCTGGTGGTGCGCAGCAACGTCCCGATCCTGCCGATCTTCCTCGCCCTCACGGGCTTGGCGCCGGTCTTCCTCACGGGCCTTGGCGTCAGTTTGCAAACGTTGCTGCAAGGCAGCGTGCCCGATCGCTACCGCGGGCGCGTCTTCGGGGCTTTCGGGACGACGAACGCCCTCCTCGTCCTCATCGGTCTCGGTCTAGGCAGCACGTTGGGTGGCCGCGTTGGCGTCGTGACCATGCTTGATGTCGCGGGCATCCTCTTCATCATTGCGAGCGTGATCTCGCTTGTCCTCTTGCCGGCAGCTCTTAGCGCGGACATCCCATCACCAACACACGCGATCAGCATGCCCCACGAGAAATCGACCGTTTAGCGCCGGTTAGCGAGAAAAATGATGTCCCTTCTCACAACCTCCAGGGAACATACAAAATAGTAGAGATGTAATAGGGAGACGGACATGGCGATGGGGATAGACGCGGGAACAGCCGCGCGAGAGCGCGAGGAGGCGACGCTGGCGGCGGAGCGGGTGCGGCTGGTGCGCCTCTGCGCGCGGCTGACCGGCGACGCGGGCGCGGCCGAAGACCTGGCGCAGGAAACGCTACTCGCCGCGTTCCAGCACGAGCAGGCCCTACGCGACCCCGCGAAGCGCGCGCAGTGGCTGTCTGGCATCGCGCGCAACCTCTGTTTGCATTGGGGGCGACGCAAAGGGCTGGAACGCGCCAGGTTCGCGTACCCACGCCCCTGTGACGACGCGTTTCCGCCGGACGAGGCCGATGCGCGCGCCGACGACGTCGATCTGGAGGGCGATCTGGAGCGGGGCGAACTCGTGGACCTGCTCGATCGGGCGTTGGCGCTGCTGCCGCCCGATACCCGCGCGGCGCTGGTCCAGCGCTACGTCCATGCGTCGCCTCATGCGGAGGTCGCGGCCCGTCTCGGCGTGAGCGAGGAGGCGGCAAAGAAGCGGGTGGAGCGCGGCGCGACGGCCCTCAAACGCGTCCTTGCCACGGACCTGCGCCAGGAGGCGCTCACGTATGGGCTGATATGTCCGGGCGCCACGGGTACGGACGGCTGGCGGGAGACACGCCTGTGGTGTCCCGGCTGCGGCCAGCGCAAACTCGAAGGGCTGCTACGGCCCGATGAGGGCGAACTCTTCATGCGCTGCCCCACCTGTTCTTCCCCTTACGCGGATGTCTTCCCCTACGCGGACTACATCTCGTCGCACCTGGGGGACGGCCTACGCGGCCTGCACACATACAAACCGGCCGTCTCGCGCGTCCTGGACGTCATCGATGACCTGTTCCGCGGCCGCTGGCTGGACGGCGGCGTGGTGTGCGGCGGCTGTGGGGAGCGGCTGCCGATCACGCGGGGTATACCGCCCGCGTCGGCGCCCCTCTTCGGCCACTCACGGCCGGACCCCGACGCGATCTACGTCTGGTGTCCCCGCTGCGACTTCGTCGACGTGGAGACCTGGCACTCGCTCACCTGGAGTCTGCCCGCGGCGCGCCGGTTCTGGCGAGAGCACCCCCGGATGCGCTTCCTACCGGCGCGCGAGATCGACATCGCGGGCAGCCCGGCGGTGCTGACCGGGTTCGAGAGCCTGACGGACGGGGCGCGGCTGGAGGTCGTCACCCTGCGGGACACCTACCGTGTCGTCGGCATCGAAGACGCGCATGAATAGGGGGCGCGCCGGCGGGTGGCCGCCGCGCCTGACGATGCCGCGGCGGTGGGCCGCGTCGCCCACGCTGGTCGGGACCTTCGCCATCCTGCGCCTGCTGCCCCAGGTCAGCCGCGGGCGGACGGCGCTGCTCGCGGCGGGTGTGCTGGCCGCCACGGCGCTGCCCCTGGCGGCCGTGGTTGTCACGGGGATGCTCGTCGGCGCGATTCCACCAGCGGTCAAGGGCGGATTAGACTCCCCGGAGGGGCGGGGCGCCCTGTCACTATTGGTCGTGGCCGGCGTCCTGATCGTGACCGAGCGCTTGCTCGGTCCCTTCCTGGCGGCGCTGGCCGGCACGTTCGGCCGCGCGGTCGACCGACGCTTGCAGGAGCGCGTGATGGCGGCGGTCGGCGGCCCCAGTGGGGTGGCGCATCTGGAAGATCCGGCCGTCCTCGACTTGATCGAGACGGCGCAGGGACTCGGCGCCAACGAGGTGCGGCCGGGCGCCGCCGTGACCGCGCTGGCCAGCTTGCTGCCAAGCTGGTTCCAGGCGTTGGGGTCCGCGCTCATCCTGGCGGCGTTCCACTGGTGGCTCGCCCTGGTGTGGGTCGCGCTGTGGCCGCTCGTCACCTACTACTTCCAGCGCGAGTATATCCGCGTGGGCGAGGCGGCGCGTGGGCAGGCGGCCACACTGCGCCGCGCCGCGTACTACCGCTCCCTGGCGCTCACCCCCAGCGCCGCCAAGGAGCTGCGCATTTGGGGCCTGACGGATTGGCTGGTCGCCCGTTTTGAGGAGACCTGGCGCCACGCGATGGAGCCCACATGGCGGGCCCGCGGCCCCGGCCGGCCGGCCATCTGGCTGTCCACGGCCGCCATCACCGCGCTGAACCTGGGCTCGTTCGGGGCGCTGGCCTGGGCGGCCACGCGGGGAGAGATCGGTCTGGCGGCGCTGGCGGTGTACACGCAGGCCTTGCTGGGAGCCAACAACTTCCGCGCCTTCGACGACGTGAACACCCACCTGGCGTACGCCGCCGTTTCCGTGCCCAGTCTGCTGGCCCTGGAGCGCCGCCTCGCGGATGGCCGCTCCCCAGCGGCGCTGCCCGCCCGACTCCTGCCGCCGGACGCCCCGCGCACGGACATCCGTTTCCACGATGTCGCGTTCCGCTACCCCGGCCGCTGCGACGACGCGCTCACTGGGCTCGACCTGACCATCCCGGCGGGGCGCTCGCTGGCCATCGTGGGGACCAACGGGGCCGGCAAGACCACCCTGATCAAACTCCTCTGCCGCCTCTACGATCCCACTGGCGGCCACATCACCGTGGACGGCGTGGACCTGCGCGACGTCGATGCGCGCGCCTGGCAGCGCCGCGTGGCCGCCATCTTCCAGGATTTCGCCCGCTACCACCTGCCGGCGCGCGACAACGTGGGCATGGGCGCGCACGAGCTAGAGGACGACCCGGAGCGGCTGCGGGCGGCGGCGCGCAAGGCGGACGCCCTGGAACTGATCGAGGCGCTGCCACGCGGCTGGGACACCGTGCTCTCGCGCGAGTACACGGGCGGGACGGACCTGTCGGGGGGCGAGTGGCAGCGGGTCGCGCTGGCGCGCGCGCTCGTCGCGGTCGAGGGCGGCGCGCGGGTCTTGATCCTCGATGAGCCCACGGCCAGCCTGGACGTACGGGCGGAAGCCGCGCTGTACGACAGATTCCTCGACATCACCGCGGGGCTGACCACCATCCTCATCTCGCACCGCTTCTCCACGGTCCGCCGCGCCGACCTCATCTGCGTGTTGGACGGCGGCGCGGTGGTCGAGCAGGGCACGCACGACGCGTTGATGGCGGCGGGCGGCCGCT
>JAABUJ010007492.1_pt1 | contig 10182 bp, 9 predicted proteins | sample 5559131 | NCBI WGS metagenome assembly JAABUJ01 (sample SAMN10711875, study PRJNA513366) | rock metagenome | isolation source: Antarctica rocks | place: Antarctica: Victoria Land, Mt New Zealand nord | collected 2016-01-07 | reverse complement strand
CTTGGGAACTTGAAGCCCATCTCCTTGTTCAGCAAGCCCCCCTGCCAGAGCGCGGCGATGCGGCGCTTGTCGAGGCGTTCCCCGGCGAAGACCGGCGGGAGGACAGGGAAAATCGGCCATCCGGGCGGCGAGCGACGGACCGGCGCACCCCCCGCAATCCGACCGTGGCAGATGGGCAACAGCCCGGTCAGGGAAGGGGTCGGCATGGACGTGACGGCGGGTCTCGAACGGTATCTGCGCCATCATCGGGCGGAGGGGAGCACCGCCAAGACGCAGGAGAATCACACCATCTCCATCGGACAGTTCGCGGCCTGGTTGGCACGGGAAGGACGGTCCGGCGACCTCGCCGACCTCGATGCCGATGCCCTGCGCGTCTACATCGAACATCTCCGGGCGCGGGGATTGGCGCAGGCGAGCGTGGCGACGAAAGTCCGCAGCCTCAAGGCATTCGGCAAGTGGCTGGTGCGGGAGGAGTACGTCGGCAAGGACCCGTTCGGGCGGGTCGGTCAGACGAAAGTCGATGACACCGCGAAGGCGACCCTGACGCCCGCCGAGGTGGACCGGCTCCTCGCCACCTGCGACCGGCGACGGGTGGTCGGGGCGCGGGACTTCGCGCTCATCTTGCTGCTCTTCTCGACCGGGCTGCGCGCCGGGGAGGCGGTCGCGCTGCGCCGTGACGACCTCGATGGCGATAAGGGGCTCATCACCGTGCGGCGCGGGAAGGGCGGGAAGTTCCGCGTCGTGCCGCTCGGTCGTACCGTGGAGCGGGCCATCGACAAGTACCTCGACCATCCCCGCCGTCGCCAGTACGGGCGCTCGCCTCTGCTCTTCCTCACCGACGACGGCAACCCGCTCGACCCGAATCACCTCTGGCATCTCCTCGAACGGCGCGGGAAGCGGGCGGGGGTCCATGCCCATCCCCATAAGTTCCGGCATAGCGCGGCCATCCAGTACCTGCGTTCGGGCGGGCGCGTGGAAGTGCTGCGGTCGATGTTAGGCCACACGACGCTGGACATGACGTTGCACTATGCGCGCATCGTGGGCTTGGACCTGGCGGAAGCCCATGCCACCGCCGACCCCGCACGGAGCCTCAAGACACGGGTGTAAGCGACGGCGTTTCTGCGCGGTGAAACACATGAAGGCGTGCTTGCCGTTCTCGATGCCCGCTTCCTCCATAGGGGTGCAGCGGGCATCGGGAATGGGACATGGAGAAGCCAATTGATGGCTGTAGTTTATAACGTCGCTATCGAGACGGATACGCATCGCCATTGTCCATGTCGTCCCTTGGGTGCTATGTTTTGCCCTCTCGGTCTACGAGGTTGAGGTGTTCGATGCGGGAACTCTTCGCTGAGTACTACATGCCTGCCGATGAAGACATCAGACGGGCGTGGAAAGAGGGCATCATCTCCTTCGATACGAACGTGCTGCTCAACCTTTACCGCGAAAAAGGCGGAGCGGATATCTACAGCAACCTGACAACCTTACTCTTCCCGTCCGAAATTAAAGCGACTTTCATTATCCTTCAGCAAATAGACCTATTAGCACCGGGTTTGGTGAGCAACGTTTCGCAGAGCGAAAGAGTGCTCCTTGTCGAGGAGGCAACACGCATTGCCTATAATCCGCTCTGGCCTTAGCCGACTGCTCTAATCCACTCTCCAAACGCCCATCGATGGTTGGCAAAGGAAGCTGCAATCATCGACTTGTGGCACGGGTCGTTCGGCGGATGCGACGACATGAAATCCCCGATGCTCGCTGCCGCTATAGGGGCGCAGCGAGCATCAAGAATCCCGGTGCTGCATCGCGAGCGGGGACAGGGCAACGAAAGGAGCATTTGATGGCTCATGTGTGACTCCATTGTTTGACTCCATACCGCCGCCATCGTGGCTTGGCTGTCGTTCCACCGACCCGGCACCGAGCCTCATGATACGCGGATGACGGAAAATGACGCTGTTCACCAGTGCAATAGAGAGCCTTTATTGAGGCCGCAAATAGCGTCATTGTCTCGCTCGAAGGGCTGCTGGATGGTGTTGCCATAACCTTGCTGACACACCGACGATGAAGGTGCTGATGCCCGAACCTGCCCACTCGCAATTGGCCCTCGGTAATGGCGACGCCCCGATACGATGCCCGATGGTCGCTGCGACCCTATAGCGGCAGCGACCATCGAGCATGGCGCTGCATCGCACCGCGACCGACGCCCATCGCTAATCGTGTTGTCTGAACCATGAGACGCCGCGCCAAGGGCTACAACAAGCACAGTGGCGAGAGAACACGAGCCAGCGCAGTTCTTATCCACCGGCTATCCACAGCGTGTACACAGGTTATCCACCAGATGAGCGCTGATGGCCCTCGGCCTGCCCCTGGTATGGCCGACCCTCAGCCATTGTCGATGGGCGGCAATTCCCTGGGGAGATAGCCTTCCCAACACGCCCGCTTCGGCCCGCGCACCAACCGATACGTGACGCTTGTCAGCACAGCGTGGCTGCCCGGTAACAGCGTCAACAACGTGTCCCTGTCGCTTGCTGCAAGCTGTTCTTGCACCTCGGCCATAAACAGCATGTCGCGGAATCCTTGCTGCGCCACGATACTATCGAGCGCGGCGAGCGCCGCGTTCTTGTACGCACTGCCACGATTCAGGGCACCACTGGCGGCAGGAACCAACACGCTCCGCACATCGCACCATAACAGCGCGTAAGGTCGGCGTAGCTCGGGCAGGATGTTGTGGTAGTAGTTGCCCACCGCGCCACCAAGGCCACCGCCACCGGTCATGACGCGGCGCACCACCGGCTCGCACGACCATAACGAAAAGGCATGTGTCCCCTCGCGCTCCCACGAGACAAACGCGGACGGCGCGGTACCAGCGGCAAGTGGTGTGGTCGCGCAGGGAAACAAGGGGAACATCGACGCCGCAACCGGCAGTGCCGACACCGCCAATTCGACTGGCAAGTCGAGCAACAGCGTCAGGAACGGGCGCGACTCGGGATGGGCGAAGGCGTCACGCCAGTACGCCTCATCAAGGATAGTGGCTTGTCGCTGCTCACGAGCCATCATCACGACGGTCCCCCCGCATCGTTTGCGCGGCTTGGCCGGTCGATGAGCCACCAGTCGATGTCGTCCGGTGGTGATTGCTGCTGCGATGGCAGATGCAATGCCCTGAGCGCGGCGATAATTGAGGTGGCGAAGCACTCATCGCAGCCTCTCCACACCTTCACGTTGCCGACACCGATGGACGAGAGCGGTCGCTGACGCAGGGGACGATGGCAGTTGGGGCAGGCGTAACCGGGCATGGGGGCACCTCCGTGGCGTAGGACGGAAGGGTGCCTTATCGGCCTTGTCACCGACAAACGCAAAGCCCCCCTGAATAAACAGGAAGGCTCGTAGACAAGTCGTGCTTCTTTCACACCGCTTGCTCCACACGAGCCGCATCGTTCTCCCCGCTCGTGTAGCGGGGCTGGTGACCACCTTGGCGATGCCCGAGGTTGGTGCGGCGGTCACAGGTCCAGTACCCTCACGCCGACTCTTGATGCTGCATAAAGTGTACAGCGCGTGAACCCGCCCGTCAATTAAGCACCCAGACGCCACCACGAGGGGATGTGGTCAGGGACAGACGCCTCAGCGGCCCACTGAGCGTCGGTTATGCGCTACGAATGGCAATGTGCCCCCTGCGACATAACTTGCTTCGCAGCGGGTTCTGATGGGGAAGCCGGGACGCTGAACGGTCGATGCTCTATGTTTTGGGAAACAATAACGCACTCGGTCGAAAGTCTGGCTCTGCGCCAGGAGCGGAGTAGGTTTCAATACGGCACCATTACGCTGCGGCGCGGGAATCTGCTGCCCATATCCCGAATACGACAAATTTGTCCTCGTACTATATAATCCGGCAAGACACAGAACGATAGTACGTACACAACTACCATTACTGACGGGCACTACAGGGGGAAACCAATGTCAAGCGGAAATATTACTGCACTTCTTGTCCCGCAAGGAAAGGTTGTCGATTTCATCGATTGGACTTTTCGGAACGAGACGCCAGAAGAATATGTACGGCAGGAAGTTGAGAAATCGATTGTTCGCGAGTATGGATATTCGCGGGATGACATCAGGGTAGAGTTCGGGATTAAGATGGGCTCAGCTAAACCTCGGATTGACCTGGCCCTCTTTCCCGAACATGCCAGCCAGAAGCAAGAGAACATTTGGGCAATCATCGAGTGTAAAGCAAGTGATATCCCTTCAACACACAAAAAAGAGGGCATTGAGCAATCAAAGAGTTATATGTCGGCATGCGTCAATGCAGAGTTTGGCATGTGGACAAATGGGATAGAGCGATTCTGTTTCCGTAAAGTTACTACAGGTTCCGGTTTCGAGTTCATCGAGATTGCAGATTGGCCGGTCAAAGGGAAATCGTTAGAGGATGCTGAGCGTCCATCATTCTCCGCTCTACGTAGCGCCACAAGCGATGTACTCCTCTTCACGTTCAGGCGCTGCCACAACTACATCGCTGGGAATCAAGGTTTGCAGAAGCCGGAAGCCTTTTGGGAATTACTGAAACTCATCTTCTGCAAAATCACTGACGAGCGCGGGACAGACATCCAGTTCTATGCCACTTCTCAAGAACGGCAGAATCTTATGGGACAATTGAAGGTAAAAGCACGTATCGACAAGCTGTTCACAGAGGTCCGCACGAAATACGGCAGCATCTTCAAGGAGAATGATGCTGTCGATTTAGAGCCCCGCGTCCTGGCATACCTTGTCTCGCAGCTTCAACCATACTCGCTACTCGACAGCGAGACGGACGTGAAGGGGAAAGCGTACGAAGAAGTTGTGGGTTCCAATTTACGTGGGGCACGCGGAGAATTCTTCACACCACGTAACATTTGCAAGATGGCGGTGGCAATGCTCGACCCATCGCCATCCGACATCGTGCTCGACCCTTCTTGTGGAACTGGGGGGTTCCTGGTCACGACAATGAATTATGTGCTGGCGAAGATTCGTCTCGCTGAACAGCGGCGATGGCGAAACCCAGAGAGCCCGACCGAGCGTGAGCAGAGTGAATTTTTCCGCAAGGTCTACGAGTACGCCGAGCATAAAATTGTCGGGATTGACCTCAATCCGAATTTGGTTAAGGCTTCCAAAATGAACATGGTTATGAACAACGACGGTGCGGGTGGGCTGTATCAGGCCAATTCCCTCACACGACCGGTAACGTGGGATGAAGCACTCCGCAAGCGCGACTTAATCGGTCGTGTCGATATAGTGCTTACCAACCCTCCGTTTGGTGCCAAGATAAAAATTGACGACCCAAGTATCCTTGAGCAGTTTGACCTTGCACACGTATGGGATTACGATGCCGAAACAGATTCCTTTGCTATGCGGAAGCCGAAAACGCTGCAAAAATCGCAGCCGCCAGAACTCCTATTCATCGAGCGCTGTATCCAGTTCTTGAAGCCAGGAACGGGTGTTCTAGCCATTGTTTTACCTGATGGTATTCTTGGCGCACCAGGACTCGCATATGTGCGCGAATGGATTCTCCAACAAACACGGGTGCTGGCGAGTATCGACTTACATCCCGACACGTTCCAACCGAACAACAGCACACAGACAAGCCTGCTTGTGTTGCAGCGGAAGACGTTCGCGGAGATTGCGTTAGAGCAGGCCGCCAATAGGAAACAGGAATACAATGTCTTCATGGCCTTGGCGAATCACGTAGGACATGACAAGCGCGGAAATTCTACTTACGTGCGTGACGCACACGGACATGAAGTCGTCAATACCCGGCGAGAACGTATCCGTGAAATCCAAAACGGCATCCCGGTGTATCGAGAGATTGAAACGAAAACAAAGGCCGTGGATGACAACACGCAGCAACTAGCCGAGGTGTTCAGAGATTGGCGAGCGGAGCAGCGTGTATGACAGCGCAAGAAGCCAACAACGTTCCTGCCAGTAATAGCGTCACCTTTGATTCCGTTCCCCTACGTGAATTATGGGGTGGGGACCGGCGATTCGAGGGAGAGACGTATCTCACCGGAGGGTATCGGCTTCGACGGCTCATCGAGTCTTCCGGTATTCCCTTCGCCCCGATGCAACAATTTGCGCGTGTGTGGCAACCTGGGCGTCTTAAGGGTATTCCAGTTTCATCCAACCACGGACAACCTTTCTTTGCCGCAACCCAAGTCTTCGACATACGGCCAACCGCAAGGAAATGGCTGGCAGCAGAGCGTACCAATCAACTGGCCGAACGATATGTTAAACAAGGATGTGTTCTTGTCACATGTTCAGGCAGTGTCGGTGATGCAATACTCAGCTATGCTCCTCATGAAGGTGTAATTATTTCCCACGATTTACTCCGAGTCGAAGTACACGAACAGGCATTCCTTGGTTACATGTATGCTTTTCTTCGCAGTCGTTATGGCAGAATGATGCTCCGGTCCAGTCGATATGGAAACATCATCAAGCACCTTGAGCCGGAACATCTCCATGAAGTACCGATGCCACTACTCGAAGAAGATGTCTATCGAATGCTCACCTCACGCGTGAAGAAGGTATTCCAATTACGGGATGAGGCATACAATCTCGTTCGCGAGGCAGAAGATTTGTACTCTACACAATTGGGTGCGGAACTCTTACCAGCCCCTCCCGAACAAGGTTATTCAGTACAGTCATCGGCCTTATTCCGACATCAGCGGCGTCTCGATGGATTCCATTATAATCCGACAGCAACGGGGGTTCTTGCAGCGCTGAAAGCGACTGGAAAGCAAATCGAGCCGTTATCGAAATATGTCGATAGCGTTTTTGGTGTTCCTCGTTTCAAGCACATCTACGTGGATGGTGGCATACCCTACCTCGATAGCGAAGACCTCTTTAAGATAAATCCGGAAGTGTCGAAGTTCATCCCCTCAGCAACCAAGAAAGACGCGGAGAAATACTATGTCAAAAAGGGCTGGCTCCTGATGGCTAGCTCAGGCCAGTTATACGGTCTCAACGGAAGCGTGGTTTTAGCTGATGCTTGGCATGAGAACAAGATTATATCGAACCATGTTCTTCGTATTATTCCGCGAGACATACGCGCAGGATATTTACAGATGGTATTGAATCACCCGGTTTATGGTCGGCCACTCGTCTTGCGTCTTGCATTCGGTACCGAAGTCCCCGAGATACCGGCAGAGGACGTTAGAGATTTTCCGGTCGTCCGTTTAGCGGTTGACGAGGAGACGGCAATTGCAGACCGTGTTGAGCGGGCGAGTGCTCTGCGTATGGCAGCAGATGAGGAGGAGAACGCGATTGTGACGTTGGTTGAAAACATCATCGAATCGCTGCTGCCTAACATCATAGGTGAAGAGATAGAAGGACACGAGCCATTATCGGATGAGGACACAGCGAATGGCTGAGAAATAACGAAGCGTTTTTGATATTATCGTTTTGATGAATCGCCTCCGAAGATAGTCGTCTGAAAACTTGGAAAACCCCGAGGAACCGCGTATCCCCGTGTAGGGCTGCATCGATTGCGGTTGCTCGGCGCGCTGATATGCATGGTGCATCGTAGTATTAGCACGCCGGTCCATCGAGAACAGGGTTTTATCCTACCGCAATGCGGTACGACCAACGTCAACCATCGGTCGCACCCCTGGCGGGTAATCGTACCGTGGCACGGTACGATTACCGGGCCAATCGCTTGTGGGGCGAACGAGCGTACGTGGGAAAGACTTCCTTCCCCTGGGCCGCGCCGAACACGGTGGAAGGGGATGCACAGGGCTTGCCGCCAAAGCGGTCAGTTGGACCATCCACGCCGCCACTAAAATGCCCCCAGAACGCCCATTCTATTTCACGATGGGTAACGAAGTACCTGCGAGGCACTTTCGTGTCTCTCCGGCCATCTGAGCGCCTCTGGCGGCGGTTGGGCGGGTCGCCGACCGGGTGCTTCGCTTGGTCGCGCACGCATCGTCCCAAGGGTTGCCCTGGCAGGGTGCCCATCCTCCTGAGCATTCGCGCATCCTACCGACGTGAGCCCTGTTTCTGGCGTCATGGCGAAGCGCTGTTCAATTGACACCGGGTTGTACATCTCGATATGCGTCCATGTCTTCGCTCGCTTCGGGGCTGTCTGCGCCTTGGAGTGCGCGAGTTCGGCGACATGCTCCATCTTCCAACTACTGTTTTTTGCCACTCGGACGTTGCGATTATCTCACCTGTATACTCCTCCTCGGACGAGGACAGTGTGGCCAATTACCAATTGTGCTAAATTGTGGCGAGTTGTCTCGGCAGTTTGATTGCTTGACCATATGGCTTTACAAACCCGGAGAGCACGGTGCCGAGTGGTATTTCGATGCGGTAGGAACCCGACTGCAACTTCGCTTCTTCTACAAGTGCAGCAAGGTTTGCCACATCTCGTTCCAAGCCGGGGTCGATATTGACCGGCGTATCCGCTGATTCACCGATGACCCGAGGAATGTTCACCGTCATGGCACCCTCCTCGGGCGGTAGGATGCTGCGATGCCACCCGCCCCTTCGGCATACAGATAGCACTCGAATGCACACTTGCGGTGTATCTGCGGCCCTTCTACGCGGTGTGGTGTCTTATTCTCACCAGAGGCTATCCGTTGGAGCCGTGTACACATGACAAGGGTGTGAAAGACGGGCAATACCACGGCGCGGTCTGACCACGCTCCGCGCTGCTCCGCCCCGTTCGGGCAGGCATACCGCGCAGTCTCGTTAAACGTGGCAGATTGCCGTGATGCTATGCGCTAACTCCCTTCTTCTTCGCCGGAATATTGCGAAAGAAGCGAAAGAACGGTCATTGTTGAAACCAGTGTCTCTGGACGCCATATCCGCGCTCTCCTCCAAAATCGCACGAATTTGTTCGGTTGTTCGGTCTCGTGCGGAACGTTCCATGTGTCATTCAGGCTAAGGCACCAATCACATTCATCGCTGCCCATTATTGATGCAACATGTCATCGTGTCTCACTTTAGTGAGGTGCCAATGTCGTCGCTCAAGGTGTCCTTCGTCGCTCGTACCTGATATTCGGTCATGACGATGTTCACGGCCTGGATACAATATGCACAGCGGGCAGTGACGCCTTGCTGGTTCTCCACGAGTGGTCCACCGCACGAACGACATCCCGCGCTCTCACGAGGAACATAACGTGCCATGAGAAAGGGCAGTGGTCCCCTTGCCGGTAAGCGCTGACGCATTGCTTCCACCCGCCACGCCACCTCATCAGCCGCATTATCAGCCTCATTCACTTCACGTCTCGTGCGTGTGAGCGAGATGGTCGCGTTCGAGGGAAGTAATTCCGCTTGCTGCGTAGCTTTGTCACCCTGTGTCGTGTCCACCGAGCATGGTTGACTCAGGTGGCGGGCACGATAATCCGCCAAGAATTCTGATGCTTGCTCAACATAGCCCGCTTGCTCAACATAGCCCATTGCATTACCTCGCGATAAGAGACATTTTGGGAAGTAGTGCCCGCGGCGAAAGCCTTGGTGGGGGGGCGGGCAACCAGGACGCACAAGCCATCCTGATTACCCGCCTTCCACCACCGACTACAGCGCCGCCCACATCTCGCGGGGCCGACCCGCCGTATCTTCGTAGGTCCGTTCCACCAAGCCGCCTTCCAGGAGCACGTCGAGGGCCTGGTCGAGCGCATCGGCGGCAATGTGATTCTTGAAAACGGCGTCGATAATGGCGGAGCGGCTCATCGGCCCGCGTGCCCTTAAGGCTTCCACGATACGGTCCGCGACATCATTGCCCGTCTTGTCGCCGAAGATATAGCGCGCACTGGCCTCGCAGTAGTCCCATACCGCCAGTGCGGCCACAAGATGCTCTGCTTTAATGACCGGCGAGCAATCGAGCAAGGCGTACACCAGGCTAAGGCGCAATACCTGCGCTTCCGAACGCGCCGTCACGGCCCCAAATTGCCCGCGGTGGCCATCAGATAATCGGGGATACACGTCGGCCCAGAGCGCACGCGCTTCTTCATCTCGCATCAAGAAGTCCTCGCGCCGACGAGCGAAATCGACCGCTTTGGCGACTCGTGCGCTCAGGTCGCGCAGGACCGATTCCCTCACCGCCCCACCTTCGGGCAGTAGATAACATTCGTAATTGCGGTAGGTGGAGTAGACTGGGTGGGTGGCGGGTGGTGGCACCGCGCCGAGGCCCTCCGTGGAGGCACCATGATCCTGCGCTACGCCCGC
>JAABUJ010007491.1_pt1 | contig 10182 bp, 11 predicted proteins | sample 5559131 | NCBI WGS metagenome assembly JAABUJ01 (sample SAMN10711875, study PRJNA513366) | rock metagenome | isolation source: Antarctica rocks | place: Antarctica: Victoria Land, Mt New Zealand nord | collected 2016-01-07 | reverse complement strand
CGCACGAGGCGGTTGAGCTCTATCCGGCCGAGTCGCGGTTAACCGACACGAGCAACCAATTCCATCTCTGGTGCAGCGCCGACCCTGACTTCCGCTTCCCGTTCGGCTGGCGCGAGCGCCTGGTGTCCGACGCCAACGGCTATGGGATAGTCCAACGCCCCTGGGCGCCCGATGAGAGGCCAGCCGACTGCCTCGACGCCCAGGGGTTGGCGGCGCGGCTGCGGAACGCGAGGCGACGAGGAGGAGTTCCCGCATGTATTCGCCCAAAATCGACACCGACCTGATTCCCATTCTGTACCGGCTGGCGAAGGCCCGCGGCATGCCGATGACGCGACTCGTCAACGCGTGCCTGCACGCCATGCTCGACACGCCAGCCGTGCGACTGGAGTTGGCTGCGGCGCAAACAAAAGGCGATGTTCCGTGCGGTGTGCGGGGAGAGGCGCCTACCGCACGGGTCACGGCGACGCGCCATGCGCGCGGTGGTGGCCGAGAAGGACGCTGCGTCCCCACGCGTCCACACGACCGATCTCCCATACAGGGCACAGACGGTATGAGAGGAGGACAGCCTTGACGACATTGACGGCCATCGTCCGCGGGTGCGGCACTCGCCGGAAAGGCGGGGTGTATTGGGAGGTGAAGCTCGGGAGCGGGTCGCGGGCGCGCCCGCTCGAAGAATTCCTCCTGGACCCGCCGCAGCCGGTCCCGCCCCACCTGCGCGTCTCCCCGCGTGGCGTCCAACCGATCGAGGTCGGTGGGGTCACGCACGTCATTGATTGGATCGGCAGCGAGAATTACCCGAACGTGTGCGACTTCCTTGAAGAGGTTCGTTTCGCCGGTTTGTCGCGCCGCATCCCCGAGAGCTTCGACTTCGGCAAGCTCACCCCTGAGAGCCGCATCCTGCTCGTGCACGCGCGCGCCTGGGTTGGCAACAGCGCAGCGTATGGCCCCTTCCATTGTCCCACGACGACGGAGGGGCATCCGGAGGAAACGGCCTGCTGCGTAGGGGTTTGGTGGCGCGACGTTGAGGGCGGCGTCCCGCTCGCCGACGCGGGCGACACTCCCCTGGCCGTGCGCCGCTCCATGCCGAGCTTTGTGTACACGGCCGCCCGCCGGCCCGACGGCGTCACGCCGGACTATCGCGCCGCGTTCTTCGCCAGTTTCCCCGCCACACGGCTGGTCGTCATCGAGGGCGGCCACGAGCGGGCGCTCACGCGGGCGCGCCGCGCGCATCTCGACGTCGACGTCGTGGAGGATTGACACTCCCCGCCCTACGGGCGAGGATTCTTGCTTCATCCGCTGTCGCCCCCCTCGGAGGTCTGACACAACGTCCACAAGCGTTGTAGCTGTCGGTGTGCCCCACCGCCAGCGCTGGTGACAGGTGTCCGCGTGATCTCAGCCGTGTTCATGACCCGCTTGGTTTTCGCGTGATCAGACGGCACCGGACGTCAGCAGTCTACCACGGGGCGTCAACGCTCCGCGCCGCTTTCGCGGTCCGTCACCGGACCGTGATTCCATTCATCCCCGCCGCACATGGCAGGGCTTTCTGGGAGGTGTAGGTAATCGCATGACCACACAACTCGCGCTCCCTGGGACCGACCTGCGCCCTTTCTCCATCGACGTCGCCCTCGACCGCCTGCCGCCCGACGAGGACCTCATGGGGCCGCCCCCGGATAAGGCCTTCGTCGAGTCGGTCCGCCGGGTGGACGTGCTCCACCCTATCCTGATCGAGGGCGTGCCCGACGACCCCCTCTTCCTGGTGTGGGCCGGCGCGCGCCGGATCAAGGCGGCGCGCCTCGTCGGACGCGCCACGGTCCCCGCACGCCTCTACCCGCGCGGATCGCTCTCGCCGGACCTGGTGACCATCATCGAGAACGCCCATCGCTCCGATAACGCGCTCCGTGGTCACAAGGCGGTGGAGAACCTCCGCGCCGCGCTACCCGACGACGCGGCCATCTGCGCCGCCACGGGCCTCACCTTGCCAGAGTTGCGGGCGCGCGCCAAGCTCGACGCGCTGCACCCCGCGCTCCTCGCTGCGGCGCGCATGGGGCGGATCAAGGAGACAATCGCGCTGGACGCCGCGCGGCTCTCCACTGAAGATCAGGAGGCCCTGACCGCTCTCCTGACACGCAACGGGAAGCTGACCGCAGCCGACGTCAAGGAGGCGCGCCTGGCGCGCAAGTCCGCCGAGGTAGCCAGCCTCTCGCCGCGCCTGTTCGAGACACCGGGGGCCGCTCTCACCGAGCCGACGCCCCCCGACGAGAAGGCGACATCCGACTGGCGCGCCGCCCTCGACGCGCTGCTCATCCGCGCGCTCGCGCTCGTCCCCTCCGACGAGGCGCGCCTGCGCGCCCAACTGCTGGCCGCGCAGGGTCTCCTGGCCGCCTGCTCCGCCTAACCCCGTCCCGCACGGACCCGCGTCGCTCCCCACTCCGTGGCTGCGGAGTGGAGGGACGACACCCGTACCGTCCATCCCCGCGACCGACGCTCGACAGGAGAGCCATGACCAACTGTCTCACATCCACGGCGCCCATCACCGACCGCGAGGCCCTGGCGCGCCGCGTGTGCGGCCGGGGCGCCGTCCGCCTGCCCGGCTACCGCTACCTAATCGGACGCACCCGCCGCTGGCGGGCTATCGTCCTCGCCGACGGACCCGTCACGGGCGAGGATCTGCGCGCCATGGACGAGGAGGTACGGGCCGCCGGCCTGCTGCGGCCCTTCCACCTGTGGGCCGAGGACTGCCACTACGGCGACACCATCGCCTGGCGGGTCCACCGCATCCCGCCACGCCCGCGCTCCGCGCCGACCTCGGCCGCCGCGGCCGCCCGCCAATCCCACCGGCGCGTTGACCGTCACGACACGCCCCCTCTGTCATGACCACCGGGGCGCCGCGCGACGAACGCCCCCATACCCTGGAGGAACGCGATGTTTGTCACATCCCACCCCATCTCCATGCCCCCGTCTAGCCCCATCGACCCCATCGCCGACTCCGCTGCCCCTGCGCAGACGTTCCGCACCTTTGTCACTGGGCCGCGCAACGCCCTCGCGTATAACGCCGCACTGACGGTCGCCCGCGCGCCGGGGACGGTCCACAACCCGCTGTACCTCAGTGGCGACGCGGGCGTGGGGAAGACCCATCTGCTCCGCGCAATCGCGGCCTATCTGCGTCCGCGCCTGAATGGAGCGGAGGTCATCGTCGTGGGTGGCGATGAGTTCGCTCACGCGTTCGCGGCGCATCTGCGCGGCGGTCGGTTGTGCGCCTTCCAGCGGCGCTACCGGCGGGCTGGGGCCTTGTTGGTCGACGATGTCGCCGCGCTGGTTGGCCGCGAGGCGGCGGCTGAGGAACTGGTGCGCACGGTTGATGCGCTGCGCGCGGCGAACCATCAGATTGTCGTCGCCGACGCGCGGCGACCCAACGAGATACGTGGGTTCCCCGCACGACTCCATACGCGCCTGGCCGCCGGCCCCACCGCGATACTCAGATCGCCGGACGTGGCGACACGCCTGGCCATGCTGCGGCAGCACGCGGCGCGGCGCGGTCTCCAGGTCGCGGACGATGTCCTGAGCGCCCTGGCGCGTCGCCTTCATGACAGCGGCTCCGCGCGCGAACTCGACGAGGCTCTGACGCGCCTCAGCGCCGTCTCCCTCGACGGCGTGGCCCTCTCACCGGAGGTGGCGATAGGGGTGGCCGATGAGATCAACCGGATGATCAGCCGTCCCCACGGGCACGCCCGCGTCGAGGATGTGCTCGACGCCGTTTGCGCCTATTATGGCCTCCCGCGCACGGCGTTGCTCGGCAAGGGCCGCGCGATGACGGTGGCCCAGGCGCGCCAGGTCGCCATGTACCTCCTCCGGGAGGATGCGGGCCTCACGTCGACACAGATCGGCCAGGAGATCGGACGCGACCATTCCACGGTCCTGCACGGTTACGCCCGCGTCGCCGACGCCCTCGACGCCAGCGACACACTCATGGACAAGATACTCGACAGCATCCGACGGGGCATGCGGCAGGGATGCGCGCGGACGGCGGGCTAGTGCGCCGATCCGGCGAACCGGATCGGCGATGAATACGATAATCGATCGCGCGTCGGCAGGCGTGCCCAACGCGTGATCGCGATAGGAGACGATACATGAGCGGAATAGAAGACCTGGACATCGCCCAACCGGCGATGGACGACCAACCGCCAGACGACTGCCCCAACGAGGAGACCGCGACGTTCGGCGTTGCCATCGACGCCCTGCTCCGTGGCGCGGGGGAGGCGGCGCCGGTCGGCGACGAGGCGGCCCAGGATAGCGCCGACAATGGAGGCGACGAGAATGGGAGCGACGAGAACGCCGACAGCGCGGGAAGCGAAAACGGAGGAGACGGCGCGCACGACGAGGGCGAGGACACGCTCCCGATCACGACGGCCACGGGAACACGAGCGGCTGCCGCGCCCGTGAGCCCCGCGGCGTCGACGCCACCATCGGCGCGCGGTCGAACCTTCGTGGTCACGCTCCGTATCGCACTCACGGGCGACGACGCCGCGCATCCCGGTCTGGCGCCGTACGGGCATGTGGTCGCCGGCTCCCAGACGATGGGCGTCGTCACTGCCGACGCGACGCCAGCGATCGTGCGCCGCGTGGCCCTGGACGATGCGGCCGCGCTCGGGGCGGCACTGCTGGCCCTGCCAGGGGACTACGCGACACGGGATGCCGCGCGTAAAGCCGCCGCCGCGGTCAAGGCGGAGGCCGACAAACAGGAGCGCAAAGATCAACAGGCCGCGCAACGCAGGGAGGCGGCCGCGGCGAAGAAGAAGGCTGACCTACTCGCCGCGGCGCGGAAGGCGGGGTCCGCCCTGGCCGCCGTCCCAGGAACGATGTCCACCACATCACCTCCGGTCGCGCAGCCGACGCCAACCTCGGCGGCAAGTGACGACATGATGCCCACCTCTACCTCCGCGCCAAGCGACGACGTGATCTCCATCTCTACCTCCGCGCCAAGCGACGACGTGATCTCCATCTCTACCTCCGCGCCAAGCGACGACGTGAACCCCACCTCGTGCATGACGCAACCGGCGGCGTCACCCGCACTCCCTGTAAGCCCTGCGACAGGCAAGACGACAGGCAAAACCAAAACGACCGCATCGTCCACCCTCCAACCCTCGTTGTTCTCATGAGCGAAAGGCCGCAGACATGATGACCACACAGACCACCGCCGCCGCGCCCGCCACGACGCCCGCCACGCCGACCAGTAGCCACGTCGCGCGGCCGCCACTCTACAAATATCAGACCATGCAGTGGGACGCCTCTGATTTCGGAGAGGACTGGGCGAGCTTGTCCGACGTGGACGTGCAGGGGTTGCTCGCCGCGATCTATCCCGAACTCGGCAACGCCAGGGCGAAGGTCGAAACCATCGGCACGGGCGATGAGGCCCGGCGCGTCGTGACGTTCGAGCGCGCCATCGGGACCAAAGGCGTGGGTGTGCCGGTCGTGATCGACAATCGGGCGTCGGCCATCGGGGACGACGACCTGGTCGAGCCGGCTGCGTCGGCGTTCATCGACCCGCGACCGGCCCTGTTGTGGGACGCCATCACGTTCCTCCCCGCCTGCGAACTGCGCGCCTACGAACTCGCCTACGATATGCAGCATCTCACCCTCGACGAGATGGTGGCCAAGGGCGATACGCTCGAGTGCGCCATTGAGGAGGCCGAGCGCGAGGTTGAGGCCGCGACCGCTCTCACGCGGCTGCTCATTCCCGCCGTCGCGCGGCTCGCGGGGGACACGCGCTAACCCCTATCGCGCTGCCCGAATAGGAGAGTGGCGAGCCGCGGTGACTGCGCCAACCCCTCCCCCTCACTCGTCGTCTCATGGAGGTCATGCCATGCCCAGTCCCCCTATCGCTTCAGCGTCCCGACCCGCACGATCCCGCGCGCCGTGCGCGCGCCTCGTCGCGCCGCTCGACCCGGCTCACGCCGTCGGCGCCCTCCGCCCATCCTACCCTCCCCACATCACTCGCCTCACGCCGTCCCTGGCGATCATCCGGCCGGTGTCGCCCCGCCCCTTCATGTCCGCCCTGACCGACACGCGGGACATACTTGAGGTCCCTGCCATCGTCGCCCACTACTTCCCTGGCCGGTTCGAGGCGCGGCCGCCAGAGACGCGGACCTCGACACGCGGCCTGATGCGCTGGGTCGTCGGACTCATCCGCGACGCGTCCCTCTTCCCGGTCCTGGAGGACGACTGGATCGACGAGATCGAGGACGAGCACGATCTCACTTGCGAGGAGGATGAGGATGTCTTCTACGCCCACCACATTCCCGCCGATGGGGGCTACCCCTACGAGTGGCGGCGCGTCGTCGACGACGTGTGGACGGCGCCGGGTCCCGCCGAGACGCTGCTCTACGTCATCTGTGGCAACCCGACGAGCGACGACGAGGACGAGGGGAACCCCGTCCCCGACGCTGTCGCACGCCTGCGACGGGCGCTCGCCCGGCCGGGCATGGCACGCCTGTCGGGGCGCGTCCACGCGCTTGTACGGGCGGCGCTCGCCACCTCCCGGCGCTACACCCCGCGCGCGGAGGTCTCTGGCTTTGATCACGCGCTAACCACCGATCTGGGCGGCGTCTTCGCCCGCCACGGTGGCGCGCTCACCGGCGTGCCAACGCTCGCCGCGATCATGGCGCGCGCGACCGGAAATTGCTTCCTCGACATCGACAGGTTATCCTGGTGCGAGATGGGATATGAGGCGATGCCGTGGACGCTGGGCAACGTGCGCGCCTTTGCCACGGAGTGGGCCGAGGCGCGGCCGCTCATGTCCACGGCGTACGACGGGACCCTCGGCCCGTTGCGCGATGACCCCTCCCTATTCGCGCCACTTGTCGCGGCTCTGGAGGAGACGCTGGCGCTCTATCGCGCCTACGCGCGGGAACGCGGACAGCCCGACCCCACTGTCCGTCGGCGGCCGATACCGGCCGCGCGCAGACGCGTACGATGGCGCCGGCGGAGGCACCCATGACGCCATGCGGCGGCGTGATCACGCCGGCCACCCCGTCGCGCACGATCCCTACGATCGTCCAGTCACGGGCACCGGGTCCAGGCGATGTCGTCGCCGCCCTCGTTCCACGGGCCCCGCTCCACCCCCGGTTCGCCGCAGGCGCGGTCCGCGCGGCTGGCCAGGCCGCCGCTCTCACGGACGTCTTCGGGCGCGTCTTGCCCGATCGGTGGGCGCGCTGGACGAGCGGGTGGCCTGAGGGACTCCGCTGCACGCCGGACTGCCCGCGCCTGCTCGCGCGGGCGTTGGTCGACGCGGCGCGCGCGGCCGACCTGTTCCCGCTGCTCCCGACAGAGCGGCTGGACGAGATGGATGCGCGCCTGGAGCCGGGCCAGGTCCCCTTCTACGCCTGCAGCATCCCGTTCTCCGACGCCTCTCTGTACGCGCACGACCGCTGTGGGAAAGCCGGTCCGCTGGAGCGTCTCCTCTACACTCTGGCCCTGACGCCCTACGTCGGCGTGACCGAGGCGAGCGCCGACCTGGACAGCGCGCCGTCCAGCCCAGATGACCCGCTCCTCCCGCTCGTCGATCTGCTTGGACAAGGCCAGGAGGTGGCGGCCGCCGCGTCTGACCTGCTGCGTGGCGCGGAGGCCGCCCGCCTCTTCGCCTGGGTCGGCGACCCCGCGCCGCTGATCCCCACCGTGCTGGCCTACATGGCCCAGGAGACCGGCGACGCGTTCCTCGATTGGGATGAGGACTCCTGGGACAACGCCCAACTGGACGCCGCGGAGGACCCGTACGCCTGGGACGCGGATATCGTCGACGCGTACAGCGCCCACTGGCGACACACCCGCGCCACGTTGAAGGAGATGGAACGGCTCTGGACGGCCCTGGCCGACCCGCGCGAGATCCCTCGCCTCGCCCGCGCTATCCGGCAGGCCACCATGGGCGCGGGCGCCAGGGAAACGAACGATTGACCTGATTGAGGCCGCATTATTCACCACGATACGGAAGGACACGACCCATGATCACCCACGGCCACAGACGGGATGAGACGGCGGCAGGCACGACGACCACAGCGACTACGGGCGCGATCGCGCGCACGCGCACGATCGAGGTTGGCCTCCCGCTGTACTACGGACTCCACCTCAACCTCGTCGAGGACCGCGACGGCACCCACGAGGCCGGTAGCCCAGCCCGTGGCGCTCTCGTCTTCTTCGACGGCGTCATCCGCCGCTATACGTGCGACCCCAAGACCGGACAGGCCGTCAAGATCGAAGACATCGGCGCCGACGCGCTCCAGCTGACGATCGCGGGGCAGGGCTGGACGACGGGCGCGCAGGAGCATGGGACGGTCGAGTTTGACGTGCGCGCCGGCGTGACGCGCAAAATTGTGCATATCGCCGCCGAGGTGCGGCCGTTGCGGCTGCTCGTCGACGACCGCGTCGAGACCTACACCGTGCCGCTCCCGGACCTACTCTGGTTCGCTTCCTGGACCGACGCGGGGCGCTGGGACCGGCTCTACGCCATCCTGCCCACGACGGGCCCCGCGGCCGGGCGCGCCCTGCGTCCCGACGACCACCTCTACGTCCCGCCCCTCTTCAATATCGGGCTGCGCTCCGGCGTGGTGTGCTGGGGCAACGTGCGGACGCCACCGGCTAGGAAGCCATTGCTGTACGCCAGCCCCGAGAACGTGTCGGTACGTGAGCTGTGCGGCATCTTCTGCGCGTCGGACTTCAAGCCACAGTACCGTCGAGGACGGAGCAGGAAGCACCCTGAGGCGCTGGAGACGGTGTGGCGCGCGCTTGATCGCCGGCGCTGCGCGCGCTACCCGCTCGGCGATCTGGTCCCGGCGCTCACGTACGGCGAGGCGCTGACGATGGAACCTCGCGGCAATTTGGGTATCCGCGGAGATTGGGAGTGACGATGATGAAACCTTTCGTGTCGTACCTGTTCGCGCGTGGCGCCGAGGCCGGAGCGCCGGTCCCCTGCGTCACGCTGCGCTGCGGCGACCCGGCGCCCGCGACGTTAACCGTCCTCCTGGCCGCGAACGGCCTGTTCGCGCGGGTGGTGACGCCGGCGCTGCGGGCCATCCTGCCATTGATCGCTTTTGACGATGGCGACGCGGTGCGCGGTCTGGATGTCCGGGCGGCGGTCCTGGCCCCTATCCCCGGTGCCGCGTCCCCGCTCACGCCCGTCGACCTGCCCGGACTCGCCTTCGCCGTGGCGCGCCAGGAGGGGCGCTCGCTCCCCATCGCTGTCGGCTACGGGCGCGCCGCGGAACCGGGTGACCCGCTGACCTACGTCGTGGCCGCGACCGGCGTCTACGCGGCCTACACGACGCCGGTCTACACGGCGCGCGTCCGCATCGCCGCTATCCCGCCGGGGCTCGACCTTGGGCTGGACCCCGTGGAGGAAGGGGTAGCCCTGCGCGTGCCGCGCGTGCCGGCCGCCCTCCTGCACCAGATCGTGGCTCAGGCGCTGGCGATCACGCGCGTCAGCGGACATGAAGCCCTGTGGCAGCTGCGCTGGGACGACGACGCCGGCTGGACCGTCACGCGACCCGCGCAGGACACGGCGCCGGGCCACGTCGGCTACGTCCCCGATGGCGACCCGGCCGTGCTGCTGACCATCCATAGTCACGGCCGGCATCCCACCTACTGGTCGAGGACCGATGACGTCGACGAATTGGGCTGCGGCTTCAACGCTGTCGTCGGCGACCTGGGCGACGGGCTGCGCTCGGCGCGCCTTCTGGCGCGTGTCTCCGTCTTCGGCTACCGTCTCGCCCTGCCCGCCGCCGCCCTCTTCGACGGGCTCTTGCCCATCGCTGATGGACTGACAACGCCACCACCACGAGGGACGCGGCGGCGTGGCCGCGACGACGGGCCACCCCGCTCCTTTGATGCGGACGCGGATTGTCTGGACGGCCCAGTTACCGCCGATACCCTGGGCGACGCCGCGCGGCGGGCGACATCATGGACCGCCGGGGGCGACACGGCCAGGGAGAAGGGACGCGGGGGCGCGCTGGGCCGTCTGGTGGCGCGCCTCCACGGTGGCGCCCAATGAGCGACCCACACCGTGTCTACACGTTCTATCCTCCGCGACCTGAACGCGGCGTCCGCATCGTGGTCGTCGGGACCGGTGGGAACGGTGGCTGGCTGCTCGACGGTCTGGCCGGTCTCCTGCTCGACCTCACCGAGTGCCGCCAGGCT
>JAABUJ010007489.1_pt1 | contig 10186 bp, 13 predicted proteins | sample 5559131 | NCBI WGS metagenome assembly JAABUJ01 (sample SAMN10711875, study PRJNA513366) | rock metagenome | isolation source: Antarctica rocks | place: Antarctica: Victoria Land, Mt New Zealand nord | collected 2016-01-07 | reverse complement strand
TCATCTGCACCCCGTTCTGTATGCTGTTGATTTTGGCCGTCTACATGTTCGTCTGCCACCAAGGCCCAGCGCATTCCGGCAGGCATCTCTTCCTCTTGGCCTAGCAGTCGAACATCGAGGTCGACGATAGCATCTTCTTCCTCGTCGTTGATCACGTGCACAGCAAGTTCTATATGCTCATTCGTAAAGTATGCTTTGGCTAGATTTAGCAGCTGTATCTGCATCTTCGGTGGCTTTGGGAGTACTTCGACACTCAAGTTTCGCTCTCTGTGAAGCGGCGTTCTGGACAAAGTGGTATCTTTTGCAGCCCAGCTATGATCTTGCCTTAATTGATCACGACCGGAGATTAAGATGGCCAGTTCGAAACGCTCATTGTCGAAGTGGAGCGTGACGCTGGACAGCTCTACATTCCCAGCATCAAGAGGTAACGCAGTAAGCGAAAAGACCTTAGCACTACCAGGGGCAAAAGTCAATTCACCATTCCCAACCAGGATATCGTCCGATGATTTTTGTAGCGAGACCTCGTACAATTGACGCTGCGAATCAGCTGCGGATGCTTGGGATTCTGCGCTATCGTCGTGCAGGATCTTGGTGTCTCGCAAGCCTCCCACGAATTTGAGACAGATCTCCGCCAGCCGAATGGTGGTAGACTTCTCATGCGCCAATGATGATATGACAACCTGGAAAGGTAGACCTATACCCACATGACCTTGAGGCGTTTCGAACGCAAATGTCGCAGAGACTTCGAGCTACGTCAACGTCACTCTTGTGCTGACCAGCCATGTGGCCAATACTCACTGCAAGATAGTACCTCGTCGCTCGATAAGCTGACTTTGGGTCTGGTTGTAGAGCTCTCTACTTCATCAAGGCAGCTTGAGAAATCGTAACGGTGACCGGCGCTTGACGGTAGGCCTAGTAATGTGAGATTGGCCATGCTAACTCTGGAATATGACGCCAAAAGGGGATTTTGGCACTCACGGTTGCACAAGAGCTCCCATTCGACGGCGATCACGGTTGCTTCATCATTCAAAAGGCGAGCACAATCTCTCAACATCCAATCAAGCTCTGCCATCAGGTCGTACCAGCCTTCTCGGCGCCAGCTCAAATTCTGCCATAGAGGAAGCAATATTTGTATGGCGGCCTTTTCTTCGCCGTTTCTAATATTAAGCCGTGCCATGTCGAGCCGTAGCCGCTCTACCGTACGGGTTCGAGAGTGTCTCGTGAAATGATCTGTGGACTTCCGAAACATTTCGAGCTGTCTTTCGAGGTTCGTTGATCCTTGCTCTGTGGAATGAGGGGACCGGCCAAATGGCTCCGAGAAAAGATAAGTTTCATATACGGACAGCACGCTTGACGCTCGGGAAGATTCCATCGTTGGAGCACCATTATATGAAGACGCCATGACGGTTGCTCCTCAATCTTCTCCAACATGGACTCGACCGAGCCAACGATTGCAAAGCAGCTTAGACAGTCGCGGAGGTTACAGAATGGCTTCGAATGACAATCATGCTCATTGCAACTTGATGTATAATGAATTCGAGAACTAGCCTTGAGCAAAGGTGCGGTGTTCTGATTTGGGCATGCTCTGAATCCTTGACAGCAAGCTCATATAGCGCCACTATACATTGGGCTGAAGGAGCATTACTGTTTTCTTGATCCCGAGGAGCTTAGTTTCAACGCCTTGAGTGTATTCCTCTCCTAGTCCTCCATGGCCCCAATCCGGTACTCGAGTCGATGTTGATGCAGCTTGTCGTCAAGGGCCGCGGCTTTTACATCTAATCTCCGATTGACGTCATTCGTGCCGAGTTGGGAAACTTTGCTTCTTAACCATGCTTTGGACATTGATGCTTCCTTACGTCGGTCAGTCGTGCTAACAAAATTGCGATGTCGGAATTGAAGACTTCGTTCTTGGGTGCTCTCCAGGCCTCATTGTCGGTTCTGCTCGTCATCAGCTATGGCGTTGTAGCTGCCCAATTCGATTTGCTGAAAGGCAGCAGTACCAAGCAAATCAGTACACTATGTGTGCGAATGTTCCTGCCTGCCCTCTTAATCACGAACGTGGGCAGTCAGCTGCATGCTGATACTGGCATCCGTTATGTACCAATTCTCTGTGAGTACTGCAAGTGCAAGGACTACGGACCATGCCAGCTGACCTTCCAATAGTATGGGCATTGTTTTACACTCTTACCTCAATGGGCTTGGGATTGTTAGCTACACGGCTTTTCAAGTTGCCTTCATGGATAACGCCCGCTTTGTGCTTCAACAACACGACCTCACTCCCCCTCTTACTTATTGAGTCTCTTGAGACGACTGGGATCCTCGAGAAGTTGATCTTGAGTGACAATGATTCTTCATCTGCGGCTTTGCTTAGAGCCAAGTCTTACTTCTTATTCAATTCCATCGTGGGCAATTCATTGACGTTCGCCCTTGGGCCCAGACTCCTTGATGGAGAAGAATCGCCAGAAGAGGTTGAGGAGGACCAAAAGCAGGCAAACGGCAGATTTATACAAACGCGGCAAGACGCCGAGCAGGGTTACTACCAGAGAACGGACCGACTGGAAGAACAGCGAAATGGCCACGGCAATGCCGATAATCAGCATGCTGAAGACATTGAAGAAGCCCACGAGGAGACGTCACTACTCCCGGAGCCCGTTGTGCGGCGAGTGCAGCAAGCCGAACGCTCTGGCTACGGCATTGGAAAGGAGCAGTGGGATAAGCTACGTCCCTGGACTCAATATCTTCTAGAATTCTCTTACTCGTTTCTGAATGCCCCCCTCATAGGAGCTGTCATTGGTGCTATCCTTGGACTGGCGCCTCCCTTACATAAGGCCTTTTTCAGTTCCCCTCAGGAAGGAGGTATCTTCACTGCCTGGCTGACCGATAGCGTCAGCAAAATTGGTGGACTCTTTGCGACTCTGCAGGTCGTGGTGGTTGGCGTTAAGCTTAGCTCGAGCCTTCGCAAGATGAAAAAGGGCGAGGAAAGTGGACGGGTTCCGTGGGTGCCGACTACGTTTGTTCTATTTGTCCGTTTCGTTCTGTGGCCCGCGTAAGTACTTGCACCCTTTAGCCTATTTTCGCCCGTCCTTTACGGCACGGGTCTAATGCTATCCATGACATGTCCAATAATCGATCTCAATTTCTGGGCATAGGCTAATGCTCGATAGCATTTCAATCTCATTCATATACCTGCTAGCAGCTCGCACAACCTGGCTTTCTGCAGATCCGATCTTGTGGTTCACAATGATGTTAATGCCTACTGGACCCCCAGCCATGAAGCTTACCGCTCTTGCCGATGTTAACGGCAGCAACGAAGGCGAGAAGATGTCGATAGCTAAGTTTCTATGCGTAAGTCCACTTGGATAACTGAAGTAGCATAGATAGATCTGGACGGCTAACGAGTGAAATGTGCGCAGATTGCTTACATTATCAGCCCGCTCATCTGCTTTACTGTCGTTGGAAGCCTGAAAGCCTCGACAGCAGCGATGCCATCTATGTGATAGTCTAGTCCTATTGACACTATGTCGTCATACCAACATGGTGTTAATACACCTTTCGCATGAAAATACATACAATGACACTCGAGGATTAGCCAGGCGCTAGAAATGCTTTTCTTTGTACGTAATGCGCTTGAGCCGATAGGATATTACACCTATCAGTATGCCAGTCGCCTGACAATCAGAATATGTGGCGTACACTCCTCGACACTGGCTCGCGAGTCAAGACCCCAAGAATATTCTTTTCACTCGACTCTACGTTCAAGGACTGGCCACCCTACCGGAACCGTCGCTTCTCAAGGCGATGGACATGAAAATACGATCGGACGTGAGGGGTGCCGCTTGTTGGTCGACCCGATCATACCTCTCCAACTCCATAGGAATGGTGCACTGCGTCCGGCACTTTGTTTGAAGTAATCTTTCGACGATAGGCCTATTGAGCAGCGGTGACACATGGTAAAAAAGGGAAAGCGTTGCTCGATGGAAGTCCACAGATGAAAGACCTCGGAGGCGATGATGCAGAAGGATCGATGATCTAGCCACCTCGAACAGTCTTCGGAAATTGCGCGCTGCCAGCGCATGGAATAGCGGTTGACCATGGGCTTCTAGTGGTCACAGAGTGCAGATAGAATCCGTCGTCTGGTGATGACTGACCATTGACCGTTCACCTTGCAATATCCCGGATCATGGGGAATCAACAGCACAATTCCCTTATCAGGGCATGGCTTCGCAATGATTCTTAGTCTATACTCGACCGCAAGTGCCTCACACTATCGGACCGCAAAGTCGTGGAGGGGAAAACGCTTCCCCGACTCAAGTTTGGTATGGATGTCATTTCGGTCACCACAACTATGCGTCTCTTTCAGGTGCCGGTGAAGGTCTTGCCTGGTGTACCTTCGGCCTGAATCTTCGCAGTCGTCAAAGGAGCAAGCATACTCGACACCGTGGCAGTACCTCTCCCAGTGATCGAGTTCCTCGAGGTCTGCTACGCCGCTACGCAAGCGTCTCACCAGCACAAGATGCCTTGCGCTTTCAGCGATCTCCCGACGTGCTTGTTCTGTCAGAAGATACCCATCGGTTTTCGCACGAAGCAGATCCAAAGTCTCGATGCCTCTTCTACCTTTCCAAGCATCGAGCTTCATTTTTCCAATGCCGTGCTCGACGTTGAGACGAAAGTATTCGGCGTTACCATGCGTCATATCGAGGACCGTCTCGTGCGTCTTTTCGGAGTCAGTTGCCCACTTTGCTGCGGCATTGACGTACTTGAGGTATAAACGGTATCCTTTGCTTGGATTTCTTCCACGCTCGAGATTTTTTCCGGTGCCAATGCTGACAAAGACACTGACAGCTTTCGGATATTTGTTGTGCAGCTGCTTGACGGATCTGTACGCTTCTTCTGAGGGATTGTTGGCGCCGAACCCGCCGTCTATTAACTCGAACCTCTCGTCGTCCTCTTCCAAGCGGACGGACTCGAAATACAATGGTGCTGCCGACGTTGCGCGGCCAACCTGCCATATCGGATAACTGTCTTCGCGCCCAGTGTTCCGTTCCAGCGGGTCGTCCTTGCGACTTTTCGGATGACGATAGGAGCGCATCAGATAAGGAATTCTGACTCCCCCTAAAGAGAACTTCTGCCACGCTAGCACGATCCTTCGCCACCGTCAGGTCCACTCCAATTCGCTGGATTACAACTTACGTTCGACACATGTCCTCATTAGGCTGAAGGAAAAGCGTATTTACTAGCCCTGAAGGGCTCCTGCGCCGTACAATTTCCTTGATCACGTCTTCTAGGTTTTTGTGATTGTATTTGTCGCGTGGAACCCAAGGTGGCTTTCTTATATGGAAACGACGTGGGTGTCCAAAGACTCGATCTGCGAGCTGCTCGTACGCCTCGATGCACTCTTCGACGTTCATGGACAGGCGACCAAGCATGATGGCGATAAGTCTGCAGCTCAATCAGCCATCCGACCAGGTTTCGGCGTGGGTAGAGTGGGTGCACCCTCCAGTGCTGGTACCAGCTATGTAGTCAAAATAGTGACATGGCAAATAATGGGATGAGGCTCTTGTTGGGCCGTACTCCTCGGTGTTAGAGCTTTTTGTGTGATTCAATGTTACTGGCGGAGGGTGGCGCATGCCCAAAGGAGACACAGAGCATGGAGCTTTGGGGTGATGCTGTTCCAGAGCCGCTATTTGCTTCATGAGTTCACGAAGTATCAAAAGGCTCGAGTAGCCCCGAACGCCGCCACCGTCTGCTTCCAATGTCAGTATTGTCTTCAGGGATACATCACATGGCGACGGCACCTAAAGTCAGCAACGTCTTTCTTTTCCACGGATCGGCTTTCTTGGTTTTGGACAAGGCGTGATTGGCTGTAGAGCCATCAGCTGTCTCCTGGGCATGCTGAGTCGATTGGGATGCAGGCGATATTCCTTCATCGTTTGATCCTAAATTTTCATCCTGGAGTTGCACTGTGGTCGGACTTTTCTGAGGTAACTGAAGCTCTGGACGTCTGCCACGTGTTGATGCCCACAGCCCAAAGGCTCGCTGATAATTGGCGGCATTGTCTGGTTCGACTTGGGCGTTCCGCAGGTCTGAAGGCGCTGAAACAGGCCTGGGGCTAGGAGACATTACTTTGTATCACGCAAGCACTGGACGCCGATCGCATGAAGCAAATCACTGAAAATTGAATCAATCGGACACCACTTATAAGGAATCAAGGCGGAAATGTCCTCGATGCACGACCACATTGGGGAGGCAACTGGACTCCAACTGCGACGGACTCTGACGGGGCTACTACCGTCATTTTTGGGCCCCATCTGCCTTGAGGGACTGTAGTGCGGCTCGGCGGACGGTGTTATGGCCATAAGCTCGACACAGATAACACAGCTGGAAAAGCAAAGAACGCCCACTTTCACTTCATGGAGGCAGAAACCGCATTAAAGCGGGAAGATCTTCTACCGGAGAACGCCAACGTGCAGCACTCAGGTAAAGAGGGCGTCCCCAGCCCGGCCATGCATGACTGGCTTTTCACTGAAGGGAGTAAGAAGGAAGATATTCGTTCAGCAGGAAGTGGTAGCTGAGTCTCTTGTACTACCCCAGGTCACGCCCAGACCGTCAATGTGCACTTCTCAAACAGGCAAGAGCTATACTGCAAGAAGCAGATTTTGGCGACGTTACACAAAAAGGGAAAAGAGGGTGTACGACGATTAATGGCTAATGGCACAGTGCATCTTCCGAGGTGTGGTTACACAAAGCGCTTGAAGCACGAGACCCAACTACGCCCTCTTCGAGCCTCGCTCTGAACGTCGTATTCATCTAATGTTGCTTTTCTCTAGAGCCTTTCGTCTTCCTGTGGTCAATGGTCTAAGAGGCCACACAGAAGTCTACACACATCCTCTAATCCTTTGTTAGTTCGTAGTCACCATGAGGCCACCCTGCAAGTCCTCTTCAGCTGCGGCACCCACCTGTCGGTGCATTACGCGCACAGCACCCAACCTGTTACATTCCGTTCCTTGTCATGCACTCCGTCTTATCTACATAAGGAAGGCTGATTTCTTACGGTCAGGCTACCATCATGCTTCTATTGCATTTCAAGATACATCGTATTCCTTCAAAATCTCTTCTTAGCCCTGATCCAGGGTGACCGTCCACACGTTAGTGAATTATAGGCAGTATAAATCAGCTCCAACAGGCAGTCCATGGGCACCAATACCGCACAAGAGTCAGGACACCGCTCTTCTGAAAGCCGGACCAACAGCTGGGAGAAAAACCCCTCAAAGGCTTTTGTATACGATCCATCGAGTCACAAGCTATCGACGGACTATCTCAGTACATTAGACAGTCAGTTGATCTACTCCATCTCTCTTGCTTCGGTTGATTCTTGGCACAGAGTCCGATAATTTCGAAGTCCATCTACCATGGTGGCGGAACAGTGTGGACATATACGTGGACTCAGCCGCCAGGACTGGTTTCGTTGCCACTGTCCGCCTTGATAAGCTAGGACCGAAAAAAAATTGGCAACGAAGACTCAGGCAAAATTATACCGTCCTAAGAGTCAAAGGACTGAAGCCCTAAGAGAAGGAAGGCCCAAGGCTTTCTACGATGCTGAGGTCTATTTCATTTCGCAGTCCTAATCCCGGGAGCGGCTGGATTGCGGTGGTATTATGGGTTGACGGCCGAATTGGAATACTCGACTTTGGATGAACTTCTTTCAGCGTGGACGCTTTCTGACTGTAGGGTGTTCTCCGGGCTCTATGCTTCCGCCATTGTCTCTGGTCAGTACGCTTGTTATATATCTCCATTTGGTCTTGCTCCGCGCTGCTACGTATCTTGCTGTTTCGGTCAAGCAATGATATCGCGCGGAGCAATGTTCGGATGAAATCTTCGACGGTTAGATTCGGTGAAAATATATGTTTTGAAGATTTCGAACCTCTACTTTCTCGATCAGCTTCACCAAGCACACTTTTCTCCCTGCCTATATCTTAGATGGACGGAAGCATCCGGACCTCACTGAGGTTTAGGCCCTGTCTTGGTCTTACCACCGCGAATGAGGCTTTGGCGTCTCTACATTTGATATAATCAATAGTCCGGAATTCTGCGAAGTGAATTTGCGACATCGCGTATCTCCTTTGCCGCAAGAATACGTCTTAGTCTTTTATATCTATACTTCATCGACCGTCCAACGTAATAGTTCTATCAAGACTCTGGCGAGGAGGCGGCTGCTTACATCGCGCTCGAGCATCGTACCTATATTTGATACATTGGGGTACTGATAACACGGCGTGGAAAGCTCTTGTTTGATATGTAGTACCGTCATTGTGAGCAGAGTTCTTGCATCTCTCAAGGGTAGCGCCTAGTGTTTCAGGAACTCAGCTCAGAGACGATGTCTCCGACAGGATGCATGACCAAAGCTCCCAGGGAACAGACGTTCATTACCGACTAACTCCCCTTCCACGCTGGATAAAGGCCCAACTGTCTTAGAAAAGTACTAAGCTTAAAACGGGATCTGCTTGATATGTCAGGACGATTGTTACAGGTAACTTTCGAGACTCAGGCTCCGACCACTCTCGAAGCTTAAGCTATGTGGACTGTTACTCTCCGATGGTCGGTCGTTCGGAAACCGTGCGCAGCATGTCTTCCCCTGCATCGAAAGCACAGACCTGGTCTTGAACGGCGCTTCGTGCCTACCGTGAACGCAACAACCCAAAACACCAAAGGGGCAGCAGCCAGTCATACCAAGCTTTCCCTTATCACTTATTGAAGCTGTTCCTGCGAATTCCCAAACCCCAGACGCTGTCTCCTGGTATTTGCGCTGCCTCCTGCACAGAGGCCTTGTAACATGCAACTATGTTATGGTCATCGACAACCACTGGCACACGACTTGCCAGACACTAAAGCGCTGAAGTCACGAGTATATTCTTAACGCTCGTCGGTTTAGGCTTCGGAAACCGTGGTTAGCAACCACGGCCTGACTGTACTCAAAACGACCTTGTCGAGTTGTCATCTGCGAGTCCTGCGCAAGATCTGTGAGAGACTGTTCAGTAAATCTTCTTCTTATTGGTCTCACACGCCTTGGTGGTAGTCGATGGTGAGTCAAGGGTCTGCGAAAGAGGCGTGACTGAACGCCGCCTTCCGCCAGCCGAATCTAATCTTTGATGATAAGCAATTGTCCAGACGGCAACATGGCTATGATGTTTGCATTTTGGTCTCTTGGATACATCGGACGTTTGAATTTCTATGTCTGAAGAATTGATGGGAGGCGTTATCTACATGAGCAGAATCGCATGTTCATAAGCCAAGCGCTTTGGATAAACCTAAATACGCTAAAATATCATCTCTTCGGAAACCTCTCATATTGCTGCGCTTCTTGCTCCTTGGCCGTCTCGATCAGCTTACTCGTTCACCATCAGATCTTTGAGGCATTGCACTCGCTTGTTAGTTTTGCCTCCCATATTCTCCTATACCATCTCCATCCAACCGTTGTGCCTTGCTTTCCTGCAATTCTTCAAACAAAAATGTAGATTCTCGGCTTCTCTGGATCTCCATTGCAATATCCTGCACCGTATATACATCACCGAGCTTCGCTAGGTTCATGAAGGTTATCCACTCGCTCCGCCCGATTCTTAGCTGGCGGTCTCACATGTGACTGGTCAACTGCTATCTCCCGCCAGTATGTGAACCGACGTGCAGCTTTCTCCAACTCGAAAACCACCTTCATCTTCCCATAGCCATTCAATCCATCTCAAGGTGCTTTTCTTAACTAACAACATGGCTACCATCCACATTGACCCCTCCGCCGGCCCAAAAAACCCACCTCAAATCGAGCCCGAAGAGACCTACTACGGTTCCTTCAGAGATTCCCACCCCGCTGTCCAGCTCCGCATCGCCACCGGCGGTGCCGGCCAGTCCGGTTTCATCAAAGCCCTCGCCGACGCCTTCATCGACGCCCAAGCCAAACAAACCGGCTGCGCGCCCTTCGCCGTCGCCTGGCTGAAATCCGACACCGCAGGCTCCTTCAACTACCTGGCTCAAGGGTCCGCCGACCTCAGCATCACATACCACCCCGCCGCCGAGGCCATCGCCATTGCGCAGGGTTTCGCTGAACGAAGCATCTACGCCTGGCGCGACCATTTCATGCTCGTGGGTCCGCAATAAACACGCCCTCTATCCCCCATGTCCACCACCCATCATCCAC
>JAABUJ010007487.1_pt1 | contig 10186 bp, 12 predicted proteins | sample 5559131 | NCBI WGS metagenome assembly JAABUJ01 (sample SAMN10711875, study PRJNA513366) | rock metagenome | isolation source: Antarctica rocks | place: Antarctica: Victoria Land, Mt New Zealand nord | collected 2016-01-07 | reverse complement strand
TGATTCCGCGCACGTCGTATCGCCTCCTGAGATTTCCAGCCGTCGAGAAGCCGGAAACGCTAGGCGGCGCGCGGCGTGCGCCCTCTCCTCAGCCGCTCACCAAGCCCACGGAAACGTCAGAAGCGCCAAAAAGTGGAGTCGGCATGCTGGACCCTCTCGGCAGAGAGGACAGCCAGACGCCACGTCAATACGGCTCGGAGGTTCGTCGCCAGGTGATCGAGCTGGCGCGTGCGGGCACGAAGGTCAAGCAGTTCGCCCGCACGTTCCAGATGAGCGACGGGACGATCTACAAGTGGCTCAAGCAAGCAGGACCGGATCGACCGCGGCGAGGCCGAGGGTGCAATGACGTCGCAGCAGCTCGAGCTCGCCGCGGCCCGCCGGCGGATCCGGCAGTTGGAGACGGAGCTTGCGGTCGCTAGGAAGGTGAACGAGGTGTTCCTGGCGGAGGGCCTGAGCCCAAAAGGCTCTACCGGGTGATCGAGTCTCTGACTGGGCAGGGCATCAACGTGCAGCAGGCGTGCGTCTCTCTTGATGTCTCGCAGTCGGGCTATTGCGCGTGGGAGGGCCGGCCGGACGCGCCACGGACGCTGCGGCGGATCTGGCTGGCGAGGGAGATCGCCGACTTCACAAAGCCTCCGGCGGGACCGACGGCGCGCTGCGTGTAACGGCAGAGCTCCGATACGGGCGGGAGATCCACGTCGGACACAACGCCGTCGAGTCGATCATGCGCGAGATCGGGATCAGGGGTCTGCCGACCCGCAGGTTGCCGTGCGGCGCGAGGGTGTCGAAGGTGACCTCTCTGGATCTGGTGGGGCCGCGGCTGGGCCTACGGCGCGATCTACCGCAACAGCACCGAGCGCACCGCCGCCCATGACGGCTGGCTCTGGCACTACAACCCATCTCCGCAAACACTCAGCCCTCGGCCACCACCGCCCATCACCAAGGTCATCAACCTTCTCGGGACTTACAACTAGACTGCCGGAGGTGTTGAGCCGGTTCCCACTGCGCACGTCGTGAAGAGTGTGAGGGTGGCGTACGGCGGTCCCGCCGCCCGGCTGCGCGCGTTGGCGGGCGAACGAGCCGACGTGTGGGGACGCCGAGCTCTCGTGGCCGCTGGTTGCCTGCTTGTGCTCGACTCGGCCGCCACCTTACATCTGGGTTACACGCTGACCCTCAGCTACTTGCTGATCGCCATTGCATGCGTGATCGGCGCGCCGAAGCTCGTGAGGTGCTGGAGCGCGCAACCGCCAGTCGTTCAGACCTTGGCTGCCGCACTGCTTGCCGTCTACGTTCTGGCGGCCGTCACCGGCCAACCCGAGACGCTTGCGACCTCCCAGCGCGCGGGCTCCCAGCGGGAGTATGTGTACTTGGTCGATCTGAGTCTCGGGCTGATGAGCATGATGCTGGTCCCGGCACTCTGGAGCCGGCGCTCGGCGGCTCCGCTGGCACGGGCCATCGCTGTCGCCGGAGCGCTTGCAGGCGCCTACGCCGTATACCAGTGGTTCGCGCTGCGCTACGGACTGCCGTTCTCGGATGTCAACAACACCCTCGACTCGAACGGCACCACGACCGGTGCATCGCAAGGAATCGGTCTTTTTGGTGGCCAGCGGATTCGCGGGACGTTTCTCGAGCCTCACTTCTTGGGCATGTTTCTCGCAGCTGCACTACCACTTCAGGCCTGGAGCACACTGCGACTTCGAGGTCTGACACGCGCTCTATCCGCAATAAGCGTGCTGCTCTCGGCAACCGCCCTGCTGCTGACCGACTCTGCGCCTGCATGGGGGACGCTGTCGCTGGGGGTCGTGAGCGCCGCGCTGCTTACGAGCATCGGGATGGGCAAGGTGAAGACGTCCGCGGCAGTAGGGATCGCAGCAGTGGCCTTATGCCTGGCTGTCGTTCCGACGGTTGCCGCTCCGAGCGTACTCGCATCGCTCACGGGAAGGTCGACCACCGAGGCCAGGTCGACAACGACCTTCCGGACCAACATCTGGAGATTGGACGTCCAGTTGTGGGAGCGTCGTCCGGTGCTCGGCTACGGTCCAGGCCAGAGCGCGGTGCAAGTCGCATACGCCTACGCAGCGCCTGCGAAACCTCGAACACTGGTCTCGGCTCAAGGCCTCTGGGCTTCAGCGCTGGTCGATTCCGGTGTCGTCGGCCTGTGCGTATGGATCTACCTGCTTGGTGCCTTGGTGACCACCGGCGTTGTCGGTGTTATCCGCAGACCGACACTACTCGCCGGCGCCGCTTTCGCCGCCGCCGTCGTAGTGACTATCGATGTCGCCACTTCCGGCGACCGGCTCGAACCACGTCACTGGCTCGTGCTGGGTCTAGCGCTGGCGCTGAGCCGCGGCGCGGCCGGCACCGAGTCCGGCGAGCGCCAGGAGCAGGCCGGCTAGCAGCCCGCCGGCTGTCCAGGGCAGCACCGAAGAGGCGACCACGCCGGCTGCTCGGGCCGGTAGAAGCGTGTCCGAAAGATCCGTGGCGAATAGTGCTTGCTCCTGACGCGACGAGAGAGATCCGAGCACACGAGCGCCGGGCAGCGTCGGATCGGTCAGACTAACGGCGCCCACAGCAAAAATTGTCCCTCTACCGCCCGCTCGTTGGACGTCGAGCTCGGCAACCGAGCTTAGGGTTCGCGGTGTCCACCCCACCGACAGCCGAGTCCAGCGCGTTGGCACGAGTACTGGGGCAGACGGCGTGTAATCGCTTGGACCCCTGCCGATGAGAAGGGCGACCTTTATCGGTGCACTCGCGCCCCGCACCCACACGCTCATGGTGTACCGGATGCCCGGAATAACGGTATAGGGAACTGTGTGTGCGATTCCACATCCCCGCGGTCCTGCACAATTCACCACTAGGTCGGTTTTGCCGAAGCGCGGATTGAGGTGGTCAAGGGTCAGTGAGCTCGGCGGGATGGAGAACTTCGAGAAGGCGTTCCATCCGTCGACTCCCCCGTCGTAATTGCCGAGGAGGATACTTCGGCCTTGAGCGCGTGCATAGATGAGTGCACCCAGGGAAACCAGCTGAGCCGCGACCGAGTTAGCAACGGCCTCGGCCTCTGCACTCGTTCGGCCGCGCGCGATGATCTCCAGGCCTCCGGCCGCCGTCACGCGTGTCCCGACCGCCCCCTGGGAGGATCCGCCGGACGTCACCACCTCCGGAGACGGACTCACTGCGCCGGCACGAACAAGTCCGGCTAGGAGCTTGCTCGTTTGTCCGGATGGCGCTTCTCCAGCTCTAGGAGGTGGCGTTATGAGCGTCGCTACCGCCCTGTAACGGCCAGACAGCGGTGTCTTCAGCGCTGCACCGGTCGCAGCTCCGAGTACGGGCAACGCAAGTATTAAGGTCAGCGCAGTTCGCCGGGCACCGAACCACCCGAATAGAGAACGGCGCTCAGCGCCGGAAACCGCGGGGGTCTTCGGAGGAGTCCTACCCGCAGCCGTCACTATATGAAGCGTACCGGCTAACGAAACTGTCCGTCGAACGGCGGAGGGATGGAGATGCTTCCGCTGATACGTTGTCTCCGATGTCGACGGTCCTGCGGGCCAACTGGACGATCGGAGTGGGCGACGACGGCAAGGTTGCGTGTTATGTCGGTGGTCGGCACGGCGTCGAGAATTTCATGAAGATCGCGTCGGCCGCGCGCAGTTCCTCCGGCCAAGACGACCTCCTGCATGCCCTCATTCACACCGGGTCAGCATGGGGTCAGTCGCGCAGGGCTGCTTGCCCACATGCGCACACGATGTGATCGCGACCTGGAAGATGCTCCCTCGACCTGCTGTAGACGAATCCTCACGGCCTGCCGCTACAGTACTTATCAACGCCCTTGCGATGCATTCAGTCTCGGATGCAGCACGAGTGTTCCTGGATAACGTCATCCGCGGCCTGCCTGAGGCGTGGCCAGAAGCTCACGTTGTAGTGATCGTCCGACATGGCGCGAAACTCCCGAGCGGGGCTCGCATAACTGCCATCCGACTTGGTTCGTCAGGGTCAGGTGTGCTACGCGTTGTCGACGAGCTGGTCCGCGTCCGGTGGATCATCCGTCGTGTCGCGCCCGACGTGGTCATCAATCCCAACGAGTCGATCCCGGGAGGCGTGAGAGCGCCGTTGGTCGTCGTAGCCCAGAACCTCTTCTTTCACTGCCCGGAGATCGGGCCGCTCAGGCACGGCTCAGGGGCTGCTCGCTTGCGCTCGAGACTTCAATTCGCTTTCTACCGCTGGAGGATGCCTCACGCATATGCGCGTGCGGACGCAACAGTCACCGTTTCCGCGCACGCGGCAGGGGAGCTTGCCGAGCACGCCGAACTCGATCTGGAGAAAGCTCACGTCGTGCATTATGGCGCCGACCGCTTACCGATAGGGGCACGAGCCAGACCCGGCACTAATAAGAAGATCTTGATCGTGGGTGCTGTCGCTCACTACAAGAGGGTGGAGCAAGCGCTCGAGGCGTTGGCCATACTGCGACAGGCTGGCGATTATGTGTTATGGCTAGCCGGAGGCTGCTGGCCAGGCCAGGAAGATGTTCTCCGGTCACGCGCTCGAGAGCTGGGGCTCCAAGATGCCGTCAGATTCCTGGGACCGGTCGGTTCCGACGAGCTCGTAGCTCTGTTTGCGAGCTCTCATGTCGGACTTGCCCTCTCAGCCTGCGAGTCGTTCGGCATCCCTGTGATCGAGGGGCTGCGAGCTGGACTTCCACACGTGGTCGCGGACGAGCCGTGGAGCGCGGAGACCGTTGCGGACTCTGTGGTACGCGTCGATGCTCGTGATCCCAGCGCGATCGCCATGGGAATCAGGCGCCTGGAAGACCCGAAGGAATGGGAGATCATGGCCCAGCGCGGACGCGAGCGAGCGTCGCGCTACACCTGGCAAGCCAACGCTGCCGGGATCGCGGCAGTCGCGATTCGGGTCGTCGAACAACGACGTATGAGCACGGCTGGATGAGTTTTGCGCACGCGCGCCAACGGCCTTCGCGGGCGGTTCGCAGTGCTGTACGCGCTCCACGCTCATGTCAGGGAGGATCGCGTCATCCGTGAGATCGACACTTTGAGCGGCGCTCCGGCCCGGGCAAACTTTGCAATGCCGGTGCCGAGCCCTGGGACCCACGTCTCGAAACGCGCCCGACGAGCGATGCCGCCTTCGGCTCGTCGCGGCTCGCTCGATAACCGCGAAAAGCTCGTCCCGGCCGGCGCGTCCGCACTGATGACCCGGTCCTGTCGATGCCAGCGCGTGAAGTCGCCTAGAGGAGCCCATTGCGATCGCGGCTACGGCACATGCTGTCCGGGTGGCTGGCGGCATACGACGCAGTCCAGCCGCCCGCGCCGAACCCGTGGCCCTCGCCGGGGACCGGGCTTAGCCTCCGAGAGTTGCTGGATACCGTGACTGCCGCGTGCATCATTCGTATGCTGCGGTGCTTGCGCCAACTGCTCCAGAACGTCTCCACCGGTGAAATCACCGTTGAGGAAGTCCCGGTGCCAGCACGCGGCGACGCGTCGCTGCTCGTTGCCACACGGCACTCGCTGATCAGCGCCGGCACTGAGCGCGCCGTGCTCGAGCTGGGCCGGGCGTCACTCGCCGCCAAGGCCCGGGCGCGGCCTGATCTCGTCCGCCAAGTGGTCGAATCGGTCCGCACCGAGGGCGTCGGCCGAACCTACGCGAAAGTCCGCGGTCGCCTAGGCGAGCCCAACGCACTCGGGTACAGCCTGGCCGGCGTCGTGCTCGAGGCATGTGACGACGCGCCAGCCGCACCGGGTCAGCTCGTGGCTTGCGCCGGCGCTGGACTAGCTTCGCACGCCGGGGTGGTGGCCGTTCCGCGCACGCTCTGCGCACTGGTGCCCGAAGCGGTCCCCAGCGCAGATGCGGCCTACGCCACCGTCGCAGCGATCGCCCTACACGGGGTGCGGCTGGCGGAGGCGCGGCTGGGAGACGTCGTCGCGATCGTCGGACTCGGACTCGTGGGCCAGCTCGCGGTTGAGCTCGTACAGGCCGCCGGCGCAGTCGCAGTAGGAGTGGATCCGGATACTCGGCGCGTCGGACTGGCGCGCGAGGCCGGCGCGCTGGCGGTCGGCGAACCGGCGGAGCTGGAGGCCGAGATCGCGCGGCTCACCGACAGGCGAGGCGCCGACGCGGTGCTCGTGACCGCAGCCAGCCGTTCGGCCGAGCCTCTGGTGACGGCGACCACGGTTGCGCGGGAACGGGCAGTTGTCTGCATCGTTGGCGACGTCGGGATCTCTTCCCCACGCGCGCCGCTGTTCTCGAAGGAGCTGCGTCTTGTCGTCTCACGCTCCTACGGTCCCGGACGCTATGACCCGACATACGAAGAGGGTGGCATCGACTATCCCGCCGGATACGTGCGGTGGACCGAGGGGCGGAACCTTGAGGAGGTCCTGCGACTGATGGGCACGGGCCAGTTAAGACCGGGACGACTCACTACGCACGTGTTCGATCTCGCCGAAGGCGCACGCGCCTACGCCCTCCTGGAGAGCGCGGAGCCGTCCCTGGGCATTTTGCTGCGCCATTCCGAGCCCAGCGACCCCGGGGCGAGGACGCTGCGCCTGGATGATGGCCGACGACGCCGTCGGATCGGTCGAACCCGAATTCGCGTCGGTGTGGTGGGAGCAGGCACCTTTGCGCGCACGGTGCTGATGCCAGCGATCGCCAGGGACGCTGATATCACCGCGATCGCAACGCAGACCGGGGTCTCCGCGCGGGCGAGCGCACATCGCTTCGGCGCCAGGATCGCTACCACGGACGCCTCAGCGCTAATCGAGTCTGACGAGGTCGACGCGGTCGTGATCGCCACGCGGCATGACCTCCACGCGGCGATCACGGTCGCAGCGCTGCGGGCTGGTAAGCACGTGTTCGTGGAGAAGCCGCTCGCCCTGTCAGAGGAGGACCTAGCGCATGTTGCGGCGGCCGCCTCCGATAGCCCGGGGATCCTGATGGTGGGCTTCAATCGGCGCTTTGCCCCGCTCGCCCGCGATCTACAGGGCGCGCTGTCAGGCCACGGACCGCTGGTCATCAGCTATCGCGTAAATGCTGGGAGGCTGCCACGTTCGCACTGGACGCATGATCCGATCGTGGGCGGCGGCCGGATCGTTGGCGAGGTGTGCCATTTCGTCGATTTCGCCGGGTTCCTGTGTGGCTCATCACCGAGCACAATCACGGGCATGGCGGTCGCCGGCACCTCGGAGCCCCTCGAAGACGACGTGGTGGGGACGCTCCGCTTCGCCGACGGGTCGGTGGCGACGATTGTGTACTGCGCGCTGGGAGATCCGTCGCTGCCCAAGGAACGTGTCGAGGTGCTGGGGGAGATGGGCGCTGGGGTACTCGAGGACTTCAGCAAACTAACGCTGCACCGGGGCGGGCGCTCGACGCGTGTGGAACGGCGCCGAGACAAGGGACACGCCGCCGAACTTGTGGCCTTCCTCGACTCCTGTCGAGGAGGCAGCCAACCATGGCCAATCGAAGAAATGGTTGCCACGACTCGCGCGACGTTCGCCTTGCGCGAGGCGATCCGCGGCGTCCCGGGTTAATGCGAGTCGGGATCGTCTCCCAGTATTACCTGCCCGAGACCGGAGCGACGCAGAATCGGCTGGCCGCGTTTTCGGCGGGCTTGATCGAACGCGGCCATGAGGTGGTTGTCATCTGCGAGCAGCCCAACCACCCGGCCGGGATCTATCCGCCCGGATGGGGTAGGCGAGCGGTTGTTACCGAGCGATCGGGTGCGCTCACCGTGCACCGCCTGTGGGTGGCCACCTCGCCGCGAAAGACGACCGGGCGGCGACTGGCGTTCTACGGCACATTTGCCGCCGGCGCCTTCGCAGCCCTACTCGCGGTTTCCCGACCCGATGTCATTCTCGCCAGCTCGCCTCCCTTGCCCGGCGCTTGGGTAGCCGCCCTCGCCGCCCGGATTAGGAGGATCCCATTCGTGCTTGACGTGCGCGACCTGTGGCCGGCCGCTGCCGCCGCGCTTGGCGAACTTTCCGACCAGCGGATCTTGCGTATCCTCGAGGCTGGAGAGCGCTGGCTGTATCGAACCGCGGCAGCGGTGACAGCAACGACAGCACCCTTTTGCCGGCACATCGATTCCATTGCTGGGCGACTGGTCGCGACCCATCTGCCGAACGGTGCGCTCGATTCGCTCTTGGCGCTGCCCGAATCGTCGCCGGCCGGCGGCGAGTTCATCGTCGGATATGCGGGAAACCTGGGCATTGCGCAAGGTCTTGGGATCGCGCTCGATGCGGCGGAGCTACTGCGCGACGAACCCGCTATCCGCTTCAGGCTCGTGGGCGCCGGCCCACTCGCCGGCGAACTCGAACTCGAGCGCGCGCGGCGCGATCTGGCCAACCTAACGTTCGAGCCCGCCCTCCCGGTCGACCGCGTGGGCACCTTCCTGCAGTCCTGCCACGCGCTTCTCGTCCCGTTGCGCGCTCACCCGGTACTGACCGACTTCATACCTTCGAAACTCTATGACGCGATGGCGGTCGGACGCCCGGCGTTGGTCGCCGCTGGCCGGGAGGCAGCAGCCCTCGTCCAGGAGACCGCGTGCGGTGTAGTTGTGCCGCCCGAAGACGGAGCGGCGCTGGCCAATGCTGTTCGTAGCCTGGCGGCCAATCGATCATTGGGAATCGAGCTCGGCGCCGCCGGTCGGCGCGCGGCTCAGGAGCGTTCCCGATCGCGCCAGGTCGGCCGACTCGTGGATGTCTTACAAACGAGCGCCGACCGGCGAAACGAGGCGTGATCCAGGCGTGATCCAGTATGTCCAGCATCGTCGGATCATTCAGGAGGCACGTTGGCCACGACCACTGGATCGCTGAGCGCCCGCCCGGGACAGACCTCGCGCCCCTTTCTCACTCGGTCTGATGGTGCGGGTCCTGTCGGTTGTCGGCACTCGAACTTCGTAAAGATGGCTCCGCTGGCGCAGGCGCTGGCCCGGGACCGCGGCTTCGAGCATGTCCTGGTGCATACCGGCCAGCACTATGACTTCACGATGTCGAGCGTGTTCTTTCAGGAGCTCGAGCTTCCCGCGCCGGATGGGCGTGGACATCGGAACTGGCCCCAGTGTGGACGCTTGAAGTGGCCCCACCTCCGTCCGACCGGCGGTCGACTGTTCGGTGCTCTTGGAGCTCGAGCGGGAGGCGGCGGAAGGGATGCGTTCATGCATGGAGCTGTTTGAGCAGATCAGGAGGGACCGCGATCGCGAGGGACTGTCGACGCGGGCGTTGGCGGTCAAGCACGGCGTCCACCGACGGGCGGTTCGGCAGGCGCTCGCCTCGCCTGTGCCGTGGGTCAAGCGCAAGCTGGTGTCGCGCCCGGCGCCGAAGCTGGGTGAGCATCGCGCGCTGATCGACGCTTGGTTGGAGGCCGATCGGGCGGCGCGACAAGGGGCACGGTACGGAGATGGAAACGTTCATCTCCGGCTGTCGAGAGGGCAGTCACCGTGGCCAATCGAGGATATGGTGGCCGCAACGCGCGCGACGTTCGCGATTCGTGACGCGGTGAACGGGCGCTAGCCGCCCGTGCGCGTTCTGGTCGTCTCGCAGTACTATCACCCTGAGGTGGGTGCGACCCAAAACCGCATGACGGCGTTCGTCGAGGCGATTGAGGCGGCGGGACACGAGGTGATCGTTGTCTGCGAGCAGCCCAACCAGCCAAGCGGCGTCTTCCAAGCCGGCTACGGCCGCTCGCTGGTCCGGCGTGAGCGTGGGGAGCATGTAACGGTGAATCGCCTATGGGTCATGACGTCGCCTCAGAAAACGACGCTGAGCCGACTGATGTTCTACGCGAGTTTTGTGGTGGGAGCATTCGTTGCGACTGCGGCCGTACGCTCCTACGACGTCCTGCTCATCACATCTCCGCCACTGCCCGGAGCATTTGCTGCAGAGCTCGCGGCGCGCCTCCGAGGCGTGCCGGTCGTTCTCGACGTGCGCGACCTCTGGCCGGCTGCTGCCGAAGCACTGGGTGAACTCTCAAACCCACGGGTGATCGCGGCGTTCGAGCGGATCGAACGTTGGATGTACCGGAATGCCGCCGCGGTTACAGCGACCACGCGCCCATTTTGGGCTCTCTCGGCATCGATGTGGTCAGAGTCATGGTGAGTACAGCTCGTGGGGTAGGCGGAGAGTGATCGGTCCGCAGGTGAGCAGGACGAGCGCGAGCGCTGCTTTGGCTGAGTGGAATCCGTAGG
>JAABUJ010007486.1_pt1 | contig 10187 bp, 12 predicted proteins | sample 5559131 | NCBI WGS metagenome assembly JAABUJ01 (sample SAMN10711875, study PRJNA513366) | rock metagenome | isolation source: Antarctica rocks | place: Antarctica: Victoria Land, Mt New Zealand nord | collected 2016-01-07 | reverse complement strand
GCTGTGCGCTCGGTCCGACGACCTGGTCGCCGCCGAGTGGGAAGGACTGCGCACCCTCTACGCCGAGCGGGCTCCTCGCTTCCTGGCCACCGCCCTGCCGGGTCTCGACCAGGCCGCCGTCCGCCACGTTCCCCACCATGTCGCTCACGCCGCCTCCGCCTATCTGGCGGGCCCGTCGCCTTCCACCGCCGTCATGGTGCTGGACGGCCGCGGCGAAGCGTCGTCCTACCTCGCCGGCCGCGCCGGCGCCGGCGGTCTCGAGGTGTTGGCCACCCAAGCGCTGCCCCACTCCATCGGTCTGTTGTACGAGGAGGTCACCGATCACCTCGGTTTCCGGCGGTCATCCGACGAGTACAAGGTCATGGCTCTGGCCTCTTACGCCGATGCCGCCCACATCGACGTCTTCCGCGGCGCCGTGCGGGTGAACCCCGACGGTGGCTTCCGGGTCGATCCCGTCGATCTGGGTTCGCTGGTGCCACGAAGGGAGTCGGACGAGCCGGTGGATCGCCGCCACGCCGAGCTGGCGGCCAGCGTTCAGCGGCGGGTAGAAGAAGTGATCCTCGAGCTGGCCCATTGGCTGCACGAGCGCACCGGCGAGTCGGCGGTGGCGCTGGCCGGCGGCGTGGCGTTGAACTGCGTGGCCAACAGCCGGCTGGCGGCCGAAGGTCCGTTCGAGTCGGTGTGGGTCCAGCCGGCGGCTGGTGACGCCGGCACCGCCTTGGGGGCCGCCCTGTACGTGGCGGACGGCCTTGGTGATCACGTGCAACCGATGTCCACCGCCGCGCTCGGTCGGAGCTGGTCGGATGACGAGCTGCGGGCGGTGCTCGAACAGTCGTTGGTCGACTACGAGGAACCCGACGACGTGGCCGAGACGGTCGCCGAGGCGTTGGCCGAGGACCGGATCGTCGCCTGGTTCCAAGGGCGCAGCGAATGGGGCCCACGAGCGCTGGGCCAGCGCAGCCTGCTGGCCGATCCGCGCCAAGTCGCCAACCTCGAACGCCTCAACCTGGTCAAGGGTCGTGAGCAGTTCCGGCCGGTGGCGCCGATGGTGCTCGAGGACCGGGCCGCCGACGTGTTCGTGGGCCCGTTGCCCAGTCCGTACATGCTGTTCGTGCACCAGGTCCGCGCCGAGTGGAAGGGCCGCATCCCCGCCGCCACCCACGTCGACGGGACCGCTCGGGCCCAGACCGTCCAACGTGATCCAGACGATGCCATGTCCCGGGTGCTCGAAGCCTTCGAGCGGCGCACCGGCGTCCCGGTGGTGGTCAACACCAGCTTCAACACGGCGGGTCGGCCGATGGTCGACTCGCCCCATGACGCGCTCGAGTGCTTCGGATCCTCGCCGGTGGACCTTCTGGCCATCGGCCCGTTCGTGGTGCGCTCGGCCCGGCAGAGCTCCGCGCCGGCGGCGGTGCGAAGCGGCCAAGAGCCGTTGGCACGCGAGGCCGCCTTGGCCGGTGCCGCCGGCTGATCCGGGCTCGTGCAACCGCCGTACCGGCAGGCCGAACGGGTCACCAAGGTCCTGGACGGCAGGACCCTCGTCTGCGCCGAATCCTGCACTGCCGGCCTGCTGACCCAGGCCTTGGCCGCCCAGGAGGGGTCGGCGGAGTGGCTGCGGGGCGGAGTCGTGGCCTACCAGGCCGAGGTGAAGCGAGCCCTACTGGGGGTCGAGGCGAAGAACATCTTCAGCGTCGACGCCGCCGAGCAGATGGCGACCGGCGTGGCCGAGCTCCTCGGTGCACAGGTCGCAGTGGCCACCACAGGAGTGGCGGGGCCGGAACCCGAATCGGGCGTTGAGCCCGGCGCCGTCGTGGTGGCTTGGGCGATCGACGGCGCCGTCGGCTCGACCCAGTTGCACCTCGACGGCGACCCACCCCACGTCTGCCACTCTGCCGCCGGGGCCGCGCTCGACCTGCTGGCCGCCGCCCTGAGAGCTGCAGACGCGAAATGGCCGGCGGCCGCACCTGGGCGCAGCCGCCGGCCTCGCTAGCTCTTACTTACGTTTGTCCGAACGGCCCTTGTCGGTCACCCCGGCGTCGTCGTCGACGTCGATCTTCTCCTTGCGGACCTCGTCGCTGACCTCGCGCTGCTCGGTCTCGACGTCCTTCTCCAAGCGCACCCGCTCCTTGGGGACGGTGCGCTTCTCGGTGACGACCTCCTCCTCCTTGAGGACCACCTCGTGCTCGCCCTCGGAGATCTCGGCTCCCTTGGTGGCTTGGTCGACGTTGGCGTCGGTGATGGGCTCACGCTCGAGCCGCACCTTCTCCTTGCGGACCGGCACGGTGGTGGTGACGTTCTCGGTCACCACGTACTTGCGAAGCCGAACCCGACCGGCTTCCTTGGACCGGGTGCCGGCGACCAGTTCCTCCTCGGAGCGCGTCATGGCGTCGTCGCGGCCGCCCCCTGACCGACCTGTGTCGGTCGTGGCGGTCTGGGCCTGCCCCGGAGTCACGTCCCGGTCGGAGCTGTCGTCCCAGGCCTTGTAGTCCTTGCGGCCGTAGTACTGGTAGAGCTTCTGCTCCTCTTCGGCGGGAAGGTCCCAGTCGTCGGCCTTGACGTTGGGGGCGTCCTTGACGTGGCCCTTGGTGAAAGGGACCTTGAGCACGTCTCCGTCGCTGCCGGCGCCTTCGATCGGGATGAAGGTGTCGCGCATACCGAACATCCCGGTCTTGACGGCCATCCATTCGGGTTTGCCGGTGCCCCGGTCCATGTAGACGGCGCTCAAGGTGCCGATCTTCTGGTTCTCCTGGTCGACCACGTCGGCGCCGACCCAGTCATCCCAGGTTGCCTGCTGGGTATTTGCCATTTTCTCTTCTCCTTGTAGTGAATTGAATGGTGCTACGGGTCTGGAGGGTGGTGTCCTGGGCCAGGGCCGTCATGCGACCCGGCTGGCGGCGGTGGTCGAAGGTCGTAGTTCCAGGTCGATGGATAGATCGTCGCGGCCGAGACTCCGGCGCAACCGGGGCAGGACCTGATCACCGACGTGGGTGGCGAGATCGTCGACGTCGACGGCGTCATCGAGCCGGACCCAGGCGGTGGCGGTGGTGCCGTCAGGCGCCAGGCGGGCAGATGCGTCGGTGACCCCGGGTAGCGCCGCCAGTTCGGAGCCGACGATGGCGGCCACCGCGTTGGCGCCGACCACCGTGGTCTCGCCGGCCTCGGTCCGCGAGCGGTGGAAGTCGTCTGATGCCGGCTCCGGGATGATCATGCGGCCCAGCCAGCGCAGGGCCAACAGGGCGATGAGGAAGGCCAAGACGCCGATCGCCAGCCAGATCCAACGTGCTTGGCGCTCGATGTGGCTGAGCAGGTCCCGAGAGAGGATGGGCTTGTTCTTGACCCCGGTCCCGAAGGCGCCGAAGCTCGCTGCCAACGCCAGAGCGGCGGCGATGGCAACCAGGATCAGCACGGTGGTCAGGACCCGCCGGCTGGTGCGGTCGGCGCGATCGGTGGCGGCGAAGCGCATCTGGGTGCGGCGCGCTCGCGTTCGCAGCGAGGTGTCGAGTTCGAGTTGGTCAGGCGCCGAAGCCATGGACTTCTCCTCAGTTCTGCTGGTCGACGCGGACGCTGATGGGGGGCGCCTCCGCCAGGGAGAACCGCCTGAGCTCGTCGCCGACCGCGCCGGTGACCGCTTGTTTGAGGCCGGAGGGGTCTTTGCGGGAGGTCTTGGCGGAGACAGCCAGGCGCTTCTTGTTGATGCGGACCTTGGCTTTGGTGATCCCGTCGACCCTGGCCGTCATCTCCGCCAACTCGTTCTCCAGGTGGCGACGGCGAACCATCACCCGCAGGTGTTCACCGTCGTTGACCTCCAACGTGTGGGGACGCCGGGGGGCCAGCTCGACCAGGAGCAGGATCAAGGTGACCGCCAGGATGGCGATCATCAGCGGTCGGGTATCTACCCAGGGGGTGGTGCGCAACCGGCGGTCCCAAGAGCTCCAATCGATCAGCAACGGTTCGTGACCGAGCTGGGCCGCCGCCACCTCGAGGGCGATGAGAAGCCCGGCGATCACCAGGGCCACCGCGACCAGAGCGCCCAGCAGGCGGTTGAAACCCTTCACGTCACTGCACCCTCGCCCGAGAACGGTATGAACGAGGGGGCAAGAGCTCGTCGACGATGACGTCGACGCGGACTCCTTTGCCCTTTCCGATCAACTCTCCGAGCTGGTGCTTCAGTTCGGCCCGGAGGCCCTCGATGGTGTCCGCTACCGGGTCCGGGTAAGCCAGCGACGCGTTGACCGTGAGGCGCATGCCGGCGGGATCGCCCAGCTCGATCTCCGAGGGCGCACCGGAGACGGCGGCGCGGATCACGCCGTCGGCGCCGGTGGCTGCCTCTCCGGCGATCCGGTGAACGGCTCTGCCTGAGATCGTGGTGATTCCGCCTTGGCGCCATGCCGGCGGCGTTCCTACCGGCGTGGTGGGCGCCGGAGCAGCGTCGCTCACTGCTGTCCCTTGTGGCCGCCACCGAGGTAGTCGCTCACGTCGATCTCACCGTCGACGACCATCACCACGACCCAGCCGACGAAACCGGCAAAGGCCACGATGAGGGCATCGCCGAAGCCGCCAAAGGCGAATGCGATGCCGATGATGAGCCCGGTGAGCAGGCCGATGTGGGAACGGGACAATGGATCTACTCCTCGAGTGCAGCGGGTGGGCGCGGCGGTTCAGGGATCTGGACGTCGGCGATGATCACGTCGATCGGCTGCCCGTCGACCAGGGGTAGAAGGGTCCGGCGCACATCGGCCGCCGTTTCCGGGGCGGGGCGGGTGGTGCCCAACACCAGGTGGACCTCGACGCGCCCGTCGTGCTCACGGATGCCGGCGACGCGCCGCCCCGGCAAGTATGTGGCCACCTCTCCGGCGATACCGCCGGAGAGGTCGGCTACTCCTGGCACTTGCCGGACTCTGGTCGCCAATTCGTCGACGTCGACTGTGGTCACTCGACCCGGGACTCCTCTTCGTCGTCGCTACCACCGAGGTACACGTCGTTGATGGCGATGTTCACCTCCACGACTTCCAGGCCCAACATCCCCTCGACCCGCGACTTCACGTTCTTGCGAACGCCGTCCGCCAGGTCAGGGACCGAGACGCCGTACTCCACGATCACGTCGAGGTCGATGGCGGCCTGACGCTCGCCTACTTCGACCGAAACTCCCTGTGAGGCGCCGGACGAGGTGCCGAGCTTGTCGCGGATGGCGCCGATGGCTCGGCCGGCGGCCCCCCCGCCCATGGCGTGTACCCCGTTGACCTCCCGGGCCGCGACTCCGGCGATCTTGGACACCACCGAGTCCTGGATGGTGGTGCGGCCGTCTTCGGTGATCAGTTCCGAACCCGGAGACTTCTCCAGGGAACCACTCGACGGAGAGTTGGCGGCGTGAGCCGGCCGATCAGTCTCTGTGGGCTTGGCGGTGGAACCGGGGGCTTCGGGCACGGTTGCCCTCTCTTTCGCTAGACGCGGGCAGTGGTGAGTCCTGCCCAGCACTAAACCGGGCGAAACGATCCGGCCCGGAACCAATCGAACGGGTGAAATTTCGCAGATCTACCGCCTCGGGAAACCGCCTTGAGGACCCGGAGCAGGCCGGCTCGGATACGTCAGATGAGCCGGGCGATCGGGCTCTCCCCAAGCTTGTCAGCCAAGGCATCGGGGCCCCCGTACACCGCCGATGCGCCGGCGTCACGAAGTTCAGCGGCGCTGAATCCGCCGGTCTCCACCGCCACCGTCTCCAAGCCGGCGCGGCGTGCCGCCTCCACATCCCAGACCGCGTCACCGATCACCAGCACCCGGCCCGGCGGCAGGTCGGCCTTGTCCAGCGCCACGCTGAACACGTCCGGTTCGGGCTTGGCCGACTCCACGTCTCCTGAGGACACCACCAAGTCGATGGCATCGTCGGCGCCGATCTTGGACCGCATGGCGTCCAGCAGGTCGGTCGGTGACGAAGTGGCCAACACCACCGTGAGCCCAGAGTCGTGCAGCCGGTGCAGCAGATCGGCTGCACCGTCGAGCACATGAACTTCGGGGAGCAGCTCATCGAAGTGCCGCCGCCAGGCCGCTTCTATGTCGTCGTCGGCGCGGCCGATGAGCTCGTCCAGCAACTCCGAGCCGCCCATGCCGATCAACCGGTGGATGGAGCACAGCGGGGCGTCGTGGCCGTGCTCTCGCAACGCTCGCGACCAGGCGATGGTGTGGTGGTAGTTGCTGTCGACCAGCGTTCCGTCGACATCGACCAGGACCCCGGAGGATGGCATCCTCTCCTGCTACCCACGCGGCCGCCCCCCACTCAGGACCGCAGCCCGGTTGGTCAGGCGGCGACCCGGGTGCCGAGCAGCTCCTGCATGTTGCCGACGTAGAACCGTTCCTGGGTGGCGTCGTCAAAGCCTTGGAGGTGGCTGGCGAACCGCTCGATCGGGTTCTTGGTCCCCTCAGGGTGGGGGGTGTCCGTGGAGAACATGAGCATGTCCGGCCCGACCTGCTCGGTGATCCACGCCACGTCGTCCTTGGGGAACGGTGTGAACTTGACCTGGCGGCGGATGTAGTCGGCGGCCGGCATGGGCAGCGCCTGGAGGTCCGGCTCCGTGCGGGCGAATTGCACGCGCACGGTGATTCGCTCGGCCGGGTCAAAGGCGCCGTAGGCCTCGTAGCCGCGGCCAAAGGCGGTGCCGACGGCGTCGGGGTCGGAGGCCCGGCCGCTACCCGCTCGGCTCCTTTGGCCATGTTGAGATCCTTGGGCGCCGGCAGTGGCCGGAGCTGGTCGCGCAGCTTGGGGTCCACGTAGCCGACCAGCCAGTCGCTCGGCTCCAAGATGTGGCTGTCGGCGTCGAAGTAGCGGCGGTCGGTGGCGGTCGGCATAGGGGCCCCTGTCGCTAGGTGTGGGAGTAAGGTTACCGTTACCGCGGGAGACGTGGCCAGTGGTCGCGGCTCAGCTGGTTCTCTCGACGAAGAGCTGCTTGGCGGTGGGGTAGTCGGCTTTGCCGGCTGGGGTGCGGGGGACGGCGTCCAGGAGCTCCAACCGGCGGGGGAGCTTGTAGCTCGACAGTTCGGTCCGGGCCTGATCAAGCACGGCCGCGAGGTCGGGCTCGGTGCCGGGCGCCGGCGAGGCGACGGCCACCACCCGCTGGCCGAACCGCTCGTCGGGGACGCCGAACACCAGGCAGTCCTCGATCGACGGGTCGCGCTTGAGGACCTCTTCGACCTCTTCGGGGAAGACCTTCTCGCCGCCGGTGTTGATGCACTGCGAGCCGCGCCCCAGCAGCACCAGCGAGCCGTCGGTGTCGATGGTGGCGAAGTCGCCGGGGAACGAGTACCTGACCCCGTCGATCTCGCGGAAGGTGGCCGCCGACTTGACCTCGTCCTTGTAGTAGGCGTCGGGCACGCCGTTGGCCAGCGCCACCGCTCCCTCCTGCCCCGACCCGGCCTCGACGGGCCGGTCGTCGGTGTCGAACACCTTGACGCCAGGGACTGGCATGAACCGCCCGGTGGCGGCGATGTCGTCGTGACGGGAGATGGACACGCCCATCAGCCCCTCGGTGGAGGAGATGTAGTCGAGCACGGTGGCTGTGGGCAGGTGCCCGAGCAGGCCGGCCTTCACCTCGGCGGAGAACATGGCACCGGAGGAGGAGATGAACCGCACGCTGGACAGGTCCCAGTGCGACGGCGCCTCGTCCAGCGCCTGCAACATCGGTCGAGCGAAGGGGTCGCCGACCACCACCAGCAGGTTGACCCGCTCCCGTTCTACCGCCTGCCACAGCTCGGCGGGGTCGAAGCGGCGCTGGTCGAGCAGCACCACGGTCCCGCCCAGCAGCATGGCCGTCTGCATGCCTATGACCAGGCCGGTGGCGTGCATCAACGGGCAGGCGGGCAGCGAAACGATGTGATCGCCGGTGTCGCGGAGGCGCTTGGCCATGGCGGTGGCGTCGGCGATGGTGGTCACCGGCGCTTGGCCAACCGTGGACGGGACCGCGGTGAGAAGGGCGGCCACACCCCGGCCGACCCGGCCCATGACGCCCTTAGGCATGCCGGTGGTGCCGCCGGTGTAGATGACCGACGGATCCTCGGCTGGGCGCTCGATGCGGCTCATGGGCTCGGACCGAACAACCAGGTCCTCGTAGGCGACGGCGCCGGGCACTTGGCCGGGAGAGCCGTCGTCGACCTCCACCAGGAGCTTCAACTTGGTGGCGCGACCGCGGATGCGGGCGACGCGGTCACCCAGGCTGGAGTGGAAGACCAGAACCTCGGCGTCGGAGTTGTCAAGCAGATACAGGAGCTCGGTGTCCAGGTACCGGTAGTTGACGTTGACCGGAACGCCGCGGACTTTGAGGGCGCCGTACCAGGACTCCACGAACTCGACGCTGTTGAACAGGAATTGGGCGACGCGCGCACCCGGTGCGATTCCGGCGGCGGCGAAGGCGCCGGCCAGACGGGCGGCCCGTTGGTCGAGCTCGCCCCACGTGCGCCGCCGCTCGCCCTGCACCACTGCATCGGCGTCAGGGAGGGCGTCGGCCAGCGACTCCCACAGCGTGGCCCAGTGCAGTTCCGGTGTTTTCATTTTCTTACCCGGCCGGGGCCCCAACCCCGGCCTCCTCCGTCTGGGCGGCGCATGAATTGCGCCGCCCACGGCCGTGCTGGGCTCGAGGTCCGCTGCTCAAGCGGCCGGGAGCCAGGCGCGGGCCGCCGTGGCCAGAGCGGTGATGCCGGTCGAGAGGGTGGGCTGGATGACCGGCGCGTACAGCGGCGAGTGGTTCGACGGAAGGTCGCGCACCAGGGCGGCGATCTCCTCGGCGGTGGTGGCGCCGGCGAACAGGGCACCGTCGGCACCGCCGAGCAGCCAGAAGACGCAGGGCACACCGGCGGCGGAGGCCAGCAGGCCGACGTCTTCACTGCCGGTTACCAGGCCCGGGTCGAAGATGGTTCCCTGCCCGAACTGCTCCTCGAAGGCGAGCCTGGTTAAGGCCGAGGCGTCGTGGTCGTTGAGCACGGCGGGGAAGCTGGAGATGGTCTCGATGTCCGGGTCGCGGGGCGCACCCGATGCCGCCGCTTCGGCCCGGATGATCCGCTGGATGGCGTCAAGGGCCCGGCTACGGACAGCCGGTTCGAAGGAGCGGAGGTTGACCAGCAGCTCGGCATGGTCGGGGATCACGTTGGCGGCACTTCCCGCTCGGATCGATCCGACCGTCACCACCGCCGTGTCGGTGCCGGCCAGCTCCCGCGACACGACCGTCTGCAGCCGCAGGACGGTGGCGGCGGCCATGACCACCGGATCGACGCCGGCTTCGGGACGCGACCCATGGCCGCCCCGGCCGTGCAGGGTGACCCGCATCGAGTCGCTGGCGGCAAAGGCCGGACCGGGACGGATGGCCAGGAAGCCGGCGGGGAGCGGGGCCACGTGTTGGCCGAGCACCACGTCCGGCTTGGGGAAGCGGTCATACAGGCCGTCGTCGATCATGGCCTTGGCGCCGGCGCCCAGTTCCTCGGCCGGCTGGAACAACACGAGCAGCGTGCCCGTCCACCCATCTCGCTCAGCGACCAGCTGGCGGGCGGCGCCCAGCAGGCAGGCGACGTGCATGTCGTGCCCGCAGGCGTGCATGACCGGAACGTCGTTGCCGGCGCGGTCGGTGCTCCGGACCTGGCTGGCGAAGGGAAGGTCGGTCTTCTCCAGCACCGGCAGGGCGTCCATGTCCGCCCGCAGCAACGCCACCGGACCGGCGCCGTTGTGCATGACACCGACCACACCGGTCCCGCCGATGCCGGCGGTCACCTCGTACCCCAGGGACCGGAGCTCGTTCTCCACCAGCGCCGCCGTCCGGTGCTCCTGGAACGACAGCTCGGGCTGGCGGTGCAGGTCCCGGTAGACCTGCTCCAGGTCCAGTCGCTCGGCCCCGACGGTCGTGGACATCGGCAGTCCTGCTCTCTACGGCTAACGGTGAGGTGAGCGCGGACGGTACCCCGTTTGCCGACGTCGCTCAGTTGCCGTGGCCGGCGTCGGGGGTGAAGCTCGCGCATGGCTGAGAACGAACCCTTCTATCCCGACGCCGAGCGGATCCGGTACCTCGGGCCCGACACCGACGAACCGCTGGCCTACCGCTGGTACGACGCCGACCGGGTGGTGGCGGGACGGACCATGGCCGAGCACCTGCGCCTGGCCGTCTGCTACTGGCATTCCTTCAACTGGCCCGGTCACGACATCTTCGGCGAGGGCA
>JAABUJ010007485.1_pt1 | contig 10189 bp, 9 predicted proteins | sample 5559131 | NCBI WGS metagenome assembly JAABUJ01 (sample SAMN10711875, study PRJNA513366) | rock metagenome | isolation source: Antarctica rocks | place: Antarctica: Victoria Land, Mt New Zealand nord | collected 2016-01-07 | reverse complement strand
CCAGCACCTTGTCCATGTCCGACGCCAGGTTGTCCATCGCCTCCTGCGGGGTCTTCTCGCCGCTGACCGCGACGGCGACATTCTGCCAGAATAGTTGGGCGAGCTTCGGGTAGTCGGGCACGTTGGTCCCGGTGGGCGTCCAGGCGATGCGGGCGGGGCTGCGGTAGAACTCCACCAAGCCGCCGAGCTTGGGCGCCAGGTCGGTCATCGGCTGGCTGTTGATGTCGCTCTGGCGGATCGGCGTCAGGCCCTTGATGGTCTTGCGCAGCGAGACCGACTTGCAGATGCAGAACTGGCCGTACAGCCAGGCCGCCTTGCGCCGTTCCAGCGGCACGTAGTTCATCAGGGTCCAGGAGCCGACGTCCTGGTAGCCGTTCTGCATGCCCTTCTTCCAATACGGCCCGTGCGGCGAGGGCGCCATGCGCCATTTCGGCGTGCCGTCGGCGTTCACCACCGGCAGCCCGGGCGCGGTCAGGGCCTTGGTGAACGCCGAGTACCAGAAGATCTGCTGGGCGATATGGCCCTGCCCCGGCACCGGGCCAGCCTCCACGAAGGTCATGCCGGCGGCTTCGGGCGGAGCGTACTTCTTGAGCCACTCGACGTATTTGGTCAGCGCGAACACCGCCGCCGCGCTGTTGGCCGCACCCCCGCGGGTGACGCTGGCGCCGGTCGGGTGGCAGTCCTCGACGCGGATGCCCCACTCGTCGACCGGCAGCCCGTTCGGCAACCCGACATCCGCCTCGCCGGCCATGCTGAGCCAGGCGTCGGTGAAGCGCCAGCCGAGCGACGGGTCCTTCTTGCCGTAGTCCATGTGGCCGTACACGCGGACGCCGTCGATTTCCTTCACGTCGTTGGTGAAGAACTCGGCGATGTCCTCGTACGCCGACCAGTTGACGGGCACGCCGAGCTCGTAGCCGTATTTCTTGGCGAAACGGTCCTTCAGGTCGGGCCGGGCGAACCAGTCGGCGCGGAACCAGTACAGATTGGCGAATTGCTGGTCGGGGATTTGGTACATCTTCCCGTTCGGCGCCGTCACGAAGCTTTTGCCGATGAAGTCGTCCACGTCGAGCGTGGGCAAGGTCACGTCCTTGCCTTCGCCTTTCATGAAGTCCGACAGGATCGTGGTCACGCCGTAGCGGAAATGCGTGCCGATGTGATCGCTGTCGTTGTCGTACATGTCGTAGATCGGCTTGCCGGACTGCATCTCGGTCTGCAGCTTCTCGACCAGGTCGCCTTCCTTGATGTAGTCCGACGTCACCTTGATCCCGGTGATGTCGGTGAAAGCCTTGGTGAGCACCTGCGACTCGTAGATGTGCGTGTCCAGGATTTCGGTGACGACGTGGATCTCCATGCCCTGGAACGGCTTGGCGGCATCGATGAAGAACTGCATCTCCTTCATCTGCGCCTCCTTCGACAGGGTCGAGGGCTGGAACTCGTTGTCCACCCAGCGCTGGGCGGCGGCGCTTTGGGCGCTCGCCGGCGTCGGCGTCACTGTCGCCGCGGCCGCAGCCACGGCGGTCGCGCCCGCCAGTGCCTGCCGCCGCGTGATCTCGAATTTATCCATTTGGACGTTCCCCTCTTTTACCTCTCCGGAGTCTTCTCCGCGGCCGGCTTGGAGAGAGCGCCGGCCGCGTTCGCCTCGCGCCGCGGCCTATCCGTAGCGGCCGATCAGCACGAGCAGGACGACGCTGATGCCGAGCGCCCACCACTGGTCGAAGTCGGTGAACGCGATCCAGCCCAGGTTGAAGAAGGCCGCGGTCAGCAGGCCGATGAACAGCCGGTCGCCGCGGGTCGACCGCAGCGGCAGCACGCCGCGCCGGGCCACGCTGGGCGACACCGCTTCCCATACCGTCATCGCCGCCAGCATCGACCCGATGACCACGAAGAACACGGCGGTGGGCGTCGTCCAGGCCATCCAGCTCATGGCGCGCTTCCCTCACACGCGGCCAAGGGCGAACCCCTTGGCGATGTAGTTGCGGATGAACCAGATCACGACGGCGCCGGGCACGATGGTCAGCACGCCGGCCGCCGCCAGCAGGCCGAAATCCAACCCGGTGGCGCTCTCGGTGCGGGTCATGATCGAGACGATCGGCTTGGCCTCGGTCGAGGTCAGGTTGCTGGCCATCAGCAGCTCGACCCAGCTGAACATGAAGCAGAAGAACGCCGTCACGCCGACGCCGGCGCGGATCAGCGGCAGGAACACCAGCAGGAAGAAGCGCGGGAAGCTGTAGCCGTCCAGCGCCGCCGTCTCGTCGAGCTCGCGGGGGACGCCGGACATGAAGCCCTCCAAGATCCAGACGGCGAGCGGCACGTTGAACAGGCAGTGCGCCAACGCCACCGCGAACGGCGTGTCGAACAGGCCGACCGATTGGTAGAACTGGTAGAACGGCAGGATGAACACGGCCGGCGGCGACATGCGGTTGGTCAGCAGCCAGAAGAACACCTGCTTGTCGCCCAGGAAACGGTAGCGTGAAAAGGCGTAGGCGGCGGGCAGCGCGACGCTCACGGAGATGATGACGTTCAAGGCCACGAATTCGAACGAGTGCCAGTAGGTGATATACCAGGTCGGGTCGCGGAAGATGTGCAGGTAGTTCTCCAGCGTCGGATGCAGCGGCACGATCTCCAGCCGCGTCAGGATGTCGGGTGTCAGCCGCACCGACATGTTGAGCAGCCAGTAGATCGGCAGCATCAGCAGCGCGAAGTACACGGCCGGCACCACGCGCCGCAGGATTTTGCCCTCGCGCTTCACGCTGGCCCCTCGGCGCGGCCCTGCGCGCTGAGCACGGTGTAGAACAACCAGCTGAACAGCAGGATGATGAGGAAGTAGATCAGCGAGAACGCCGCCGCCGGGCCGAGGTCGAACTGGCCGATGGCGAGCTTGGTCAGGAACTCGCTGAGGAAGGTGGTCGAGTCGCCAGGGCCGCCGCCGGTCAGCACCAGCGGTTCGGTGTAGATGACGAAGCTGTCCATGAAGCGCAGCAGGATGGCAATGGTCAGCACGCCGCGCAGTTTCGGCAGCTGCACGTAGCGGAACACCGACCAGGACGACGCGCCGTCAACGGCCGCCGCCTGATAGAACGCGTCCGGGATCGAGCGCAGCCCGGCGTAGCACAGCAGCACCACCAGCGGCGTCCAGTGCCAGACATCCAGCAGCAGCAGAGTCGACCAGGCGTCGCGCGGGTGGAGCGCGTAGTTGTAGTCGATGCCGAGCACGGTGTTCATGAAATAGCCGCCGAGGCCCACGTCGGCGCGGCCGAAGATCTGCCAGATAGTGCCGACGACGTTCCAGGGGATCAGCAGCGGCAGCCCGAGCAGCACCAGCGCCGCCGACGCCGCGGCCCCGCGCACCGGCATGACCAGCGCCAGGGCCAGGCCGAGCGGGATTTCGATCAGGAGCACGCAGCCGGAGAACACCAGTTGGCGGACCAGCGCCCGCTGCAGCCCGGCGTCGTGCAAGGTGTCGCGGAACCACTCGTCGCCCACGAACACGTGGCGGTCCGGCCCCAGGATGTCCTGCACGGAGTAGTTGACGACCGTCATCAGCGGAATGACGGCGGTGAACAGGACCACCACCATCACCGGCATGACCAGGAACCACGCCGATTGCTTGACCGGTTTCATGCGACCAGCACGCCGTCGGCATACAACCTGATCCACCGGCGCGGCAGCCAGACGGGCAGGTTCGCCCCCGACGGCACCGCGATCTCCGGCGCCGCCTTGATCGCGAGCCGGCTCTCGCCGACGCGGGCGTGGATCAGCTGGTGCCCGCCGAGCGGTTCGATCTCGTCCACGGTCACGCTCAACTGCACCGAATCGCCGGGGTCGGAAAGCCCCACGAACTCCGGCCGGATGCCGAGCGTGAGGGCGCCCGCGGCGGCGGCGGCGGCGGCGGCGAGCGTGACGGGCTGGCCGGCGACGGTGGCCGTGCCGCCGCTGACGTCGCAGGGCAGCAGGTTCATGCCGGGGCTGCCGACGAAGTGGGCGACGAAGACGTGGGCGGGCCGCTCGAACAACTCCTGCGGCGAGCCCTGCTGCAGCACCTCGCCGTCGTTCATGACCACGACGTGGTCGGCGAAGGTCAGCGCCTCGGTCTGGTCGTGGGTGACGTAGATCAGGGTCAGCTTCAGCTCGGCGTGGATTTGCTTGAGCTTGCGGCGCAACTGCCATTTCAGCGCCGGGTCGATGACGGTCAGCGGCTCGTCGAACAGGATCGCGGCGACGTCGGTGCGGACCAGCCCGCGCCCCATGGAAATGCGCTGCTTGGCGTCGGCGGTCAGCCCGGCGGCGCGGCGGCCGAGGTCGGCGGTCAGGTCGAGGATCGCCGCCACCTGCTCCACCCGCCCGCGGATGACGGACGACGCCACGCCGCGGTTGCGCAGCGGGAAAGCGAGGTTCTGGAACACCGTCATGGTGTCGTAGATGACCGGGAACTGGAACACCTGGGCGATGTTGCGGGCGCGGGCGCTGCGGTCGGTCACGTCGACGCCGTCGAACAGCAGCCGTCCGCGCGAGGGCCGCACCAGGCCCGAAAGGATGTTGAGCAGCGTGCTTTTCCCCGATCCGGACGGGCCGAGCAGCGCGTACGCGCCGCCATCCTCCCACACCAGGTCGAGCGGGCGCAGCGCGTAGTCCGCCGGCCGTGTCGGGTTCGCGCGGTAGCTGTGGGCGACGTCATGCAGCTGAATACGCGCCACGCCGGCCCTCCCCGCTGTGAGTGGCGCGGATGGACTGGAAACGGGGCGCGCAGGCCAGGGCGCCGGCGGCGTCGAAGGCGTACAGGCGCGCCCGGTCGAACCGGAACACCGCGGCCGAGCCGATCGCCGCGTCGTGCACGCCGTCCATCTGCAGCAGCACCGGGGTGCCGCCGTAGCGGCCGTGCAGCAAGGTTTCCGAGCCGTTGATCTCGGCGAGTTCGATCGCGACCGGCAATTCGCTGCGCCCGGGGCCGGCGTCCAACGACACGTGGGCGGCGTGCAGGCCGAACGTGTAGCGGGCGGCGGGCAGGTCCTCGAAGCCGTCCGGTAGCGGCAGTGCGGCACCGCCGTCCAGTTGAATGTGCTTGCGGCCGTTCGCGACCGCGATGGCGCCGGGGAGGAAGTTCATCGCCGGGTCGCTGATCAGGTGCGCGGTCTGCAGGTTGGACGGCGTGCGATAGACCTCCAGCGCCGGGCCGTCCTGCAGCTTGCGGCCCGCGCTGAGCACGCAGGTTTGCCCGCCCAGCCGGAGCGCCTCCTGCGGCTCCGTGGTGGCGTACACCACGATGCGCTCGCTGCCGCGGAACAGCGACTTCATCTCCGCGCGGAGATCCTCGCGCAATTTGTAGTCGAGGTTGACCAGCGGCTCGTCGAGCAGCAGCAGCCGGCTGTCCTTGACCATGGCGCGGGCCAGCGCGGTGCGCTGCTGCTGGCCGCCCGACAGCTCCGCCGGCAGCCGCTGCAGGAACGGCGTGAGGCCGAGCCGTTCGGCCATCTCACGCACCCGCTGGTCGCGCGCGCGCCGGCCGAGTCGCCCGGCGACCACCAGCGGCGAGGCGATATTGTGGTACACCGTGAAGTTCGGATAGTTGATGAATTGCTGGTACACCATCGACACGCTGCGGCGGCGCACGTCGACTCCGGTGACATCCTGGCCGTCGTCGAGGATGCGGCCGCCGGTCGGCTGGTCCAGCCCGGCCATCAGCCGCATCAATGAGGTTTTGCCGGCCCGGATCGGCCCCAGCAAGGTGGTGATCGACCCCGGCTCCAAGGTCAGGTCGACCGGGTGCAGGACGCGTTCCGGCCCGGCGGTTCGTTCGACCTGGCGCAGCACGAAGCTCACGAGGCAGCCCGCACCTGGCGACCCAACGCGTCGTCCAGCGCGGCTTCGGTGCCGCCGGGGACGTGCAGGCCGAGCTTGGAGCGGCGCCACAGGATATCCTCGGCGGTCTCGGCCCACTCCTGGGCGCACAGGTAGTCCACCTCGCGCTGGTGCAACTCGCCGCCGTAGTGCCGCCCGAGCCCGGCCATGGAGGTGCAGCCGTCGAGCAGGCGGTCGGCGCGGGTGCCGTAGGCGCGGGCTAGGCGATAGGACAGCGTCGCGCTCAGGAACGGGTGCCGCGCACGGAATCCGGCGAGGAAACCATCGAAGTCCGCGTCCGGCATGTCACCGCCGGGGAGTGGCGACTTGGCGGTCCAGGCGGGTCCGGCGTGCGGAAGATGCGGCTGCAGCTTCTGCATCGCGTGTTCGGCCAGGCGGCGGGAGGTGGTGATCTTGCCGCCGAACACCGACAGCAGCGCCGGGCGGTCCGGTCCGGCGTCGACGTCGAGCACGTAGTCCCGCGTGACGGCCGACGCGCTTTTGGCCGCGTCGTCGAACAGCGGGCGCACGCCGGCGTAGCTCCAGACCACGTCGGCGGGGGTCACCTGGCGCCGGAAATAGCGGTTCACGACGGCGACCAGGTACTCGGTCTCGTCGGGGGCGATGTGCACGCGGCCGGGATCGCCGTCGAACGGCACGTCGGTGGTGCCGACCAGGGTGAAGCGGCCCTCGTACGGGATGGCGAACACGATGCGGCGGTCGGTGTTCTGCAGGATGTAGGCCTCGGCCCCGTCATGCAGGCGCGGCAGCACGATGTGGCTGCCCTTGATCAGGCGCACCTGCTTGGCGCTGTTGACGCCCACCGCCTGGTTCAGCACGCCCTCCACCCACGGCCCGGCGGCGTTGACCAGCACCCGCGCCACGACCGTCTCGCGGCGTCCGTCCGGCCCGATCAGCTCGCAGCTCCAGGCATCGCCGGCCCGCACGGCCTGCGCGAGCCGGGTCCGGGTCAGGATGCGCGCGCCGCGCTCCGCGGCGTCGCGGGCATTGAGCACCACCAGCCGCGAGTCCTCGACCCAGCAATCGGCGTAGATGAAGCCGCGGCGCAGGCCGGCCTTCAACGGCGCGCCGGCCGGATGGCGGTCGAGGCGGACGCCCCGCGTCGCCGGCAGCCGCTTGCGGGGGGCGAGGTGGTCGTACAGCAGCAGGCCGAGCCGGATCATCCACGCCGGGCGCACGCTGTTCTCGTGCGGCAGGACGAAGTCGAGCGGCCAGATGATGTGCGGCGCGGTCGCCAGCAGCCGCTCGCGTTCCAGCAGGCCCTCCCGCACCAGGCGGAACTCGTAGTACTCCAGGTAGCGCAGGCCGCCATGGATGAGCTTGCTCGATGCGGACGAGGTCGCGCCGCCGAGGTCGCCCTTCTCGCAGAGCGTAACCGACAGGCCCCGCCCGGCGGCGTCGCGGGCGATGCCGGCGCCGTTGATGCCCCCGCCCACAACCAGGACGTCGATCGGCGTGACTACCACGTTCCCCCGTTTTCGTTTTCGAACCTCGATGCTAGAAGTGAAACTCGGATCGCCGCAATGAAAAACGTCAGGCGGCGTCATCGGCACGCGCGACATGCAGCTCGGCCCCCGCCTCGGCGAGCAGGCGCGGGATCGGATCGGGCGGCATGGCGTCGGTGAACAGGGCATGGATGTCGCCGAGGCAGCCCAGCCGCACCATGGCGGGACGGCCGAACTTGGAGTGGTCGGCGGCGAGGAACACCCGGCGCGAATTGCGCAGGATCGCCTGCGAAATCCGCACCTCGCGGTAGTCGTAGTCCAGCAGCGTCCCGTCGAGGCCGATGCCGCTGATGCCCATGACGGCGAAATCGACGTGGAACTGGTCGATCGCGTCGCGCGTGGCCTCGCCCACCAGGCCGCCGTCATGGTTGCGCACCAGCCCCCCGGTGACGATGATCTCGCAATCCTCCGACTGGGACAGCACCCGCGCCACGTTGAGGTCGTTGGTCACGACCCGCAGGTTCCGGTGCTCGACCAGCGCCCGCGCGACCTCCTCGGTGGTGGTGCCGATGTTGAGGATGAGGGATGCGCCGTGCGGGATGCAGGCCGCGACCAGGCGGGCGATCCGGCGCTTCTCGTCGTGCAGCAGCACGCGCCGGGCCGAGTAGCCGACGTTGCGGCCCCCCAGCGGCGGCCCGGCGCCCCCGTGGTAGCGGTTGAGCTGGCCGTCCCGGTACAAGGCGTTCACGTCGCGGCGTATGGTTTGCGCCGTGACGCCGAACCGCTCGGCCAAGGTCTCGACGCTGACGAACCCCCGCTGCGTCGCCAATTCGACGATGGCGGCCCGGCGCTGCGAGGACGACGGCGCCTCCCCTGGGCGGGCTGCGGTCAGGTCGCGCCTGCGGAGGGCGGCGGGGCCGGTGGCGCGAACAGGCTGTTTGCGGATACGAACATGCGCGGCTAGGGTGGCATTGGAGAACCGGCCGTGACAATCCAACTCGTCATCGCGACCCGCAACTTATTTCCGACCCCTGTGGCGGCGGTGGAGACGCCGGGCGCGGCGGCGCGCAACGCGGAGCTCAGGGCCGTCATCCTGCAGCGGCGGCAATCGTCGCCATCGTTGCGGGCGTCCAACGCGGGCGGCTGGCACTCCGACCGGGATTTGCTGTCATGGGGGGGTGTCCGCGCTGCCGAAGTGGCCGAGATGGCGCGGGCCGTCGCCAACCACATGACCCGCGACCGTGCGGGCCAGGAGGTTCGGCCGGCCTGGATCATGACCGCCTGGGCCAACGTGAACGGCCCCGGGGACAGCAATTTCTGCCACTACCATCCGGGCTCGTTCTGGTCCGGCGCCTACTACGTCGACGACGGCGGCGCGGTCGCCGATCCGGCCCTCGGCGGCGGCTTCGAGGTCCTCGACCCACGCGGCCCGGCCCCGGCGATGTCGACGCCGACGCTGGCGTTCGCCGGCGAGGGCGGGTTGGCGGCGGGGATGACCGAGACGATCGAGCCGCGGCCGGGCCTGCTGGTTCTGTTCCCGTCCTGGCTGCAGCACCAGGTCCGGCCCTACCGCGGCGCCGGGCAGCGCATCTCCATCGCGTTCAACCTGCGGCTCTGAGTGGGGTCGCAGGCGATGTTCGCCGCTAAGGCATCATGGGCGCCATGCTTGCTCACGGCATTGGGCGTTTTGCTTCATGTCGGTGCCGCCGCGGCTCAAAGCCCGCCGCAGAGCCTGGACGAACTGCCGCCCTTGCACTTGGGCGAGATTCCCCACCTTGCGGACGAAGCCGCAGCGAAGGCCTTCTGTTCGCGCCACGACATCGTCGTTTGGGCTAGTCCGGACATCGGACTTTACTACCTTGGGAATGCCCCGGAATACGGGCGTAGGATGCCGGGGTTCTACTCCTGCCTGACGCTCGCGAGGCGCGCCGATTACTGGGACAAGAATCCGTTTTCAACGGTTCCCGACAGTGGACGGGTGTTTCCGATCGACCCAACCCTGCTTGGGCCTGGTGTGTGACGCCCCTCGGACCCCACGCGCTCCATGCGCGCCATCCATAAGTGACTTCCAGACGAGCGTCGGCTATCTAGGCGCCTGCGTTCAATAACCTAGGGCGGGCTGCCCTGTGGAGAGTACGGTGCGATTCAGTCCTGTTACCCTGATTTGGCTGTTCGGCGCGCTGGTGGGTGTCGCCGTGTACGTCGGCGGCGTTGACGACGTTCTCGCCCAAGTGCGTATGCTGGCCGCGAACGCGGCCCTGCTGACCGACATCACGCTGTGGCGGTTCGCAAACATGGCGAGCGAACTCATCCCGGCGCTCGCGACCGGCGCGCTCGTGGCTTTCGTCCCGCTCGCCATCCTCGCGATCCGGGCCGGGCAGCGCGGACGAGTGGCGCTGCTGGCGGTGCCGGCGGTGTTCGTCTGGCTCACCAGCACGGGTTATCCCAGCCGGATGAACTGGATGGAGGCGCTGCTGCTGGCAGGCAGCGGAGCGGCGATCATGACGCTGCGGCTGCGTAGCCGTCCAGGTGCCGTGTTGCACATGAATTAGGCGTCCGGCACCGGGGCTCCGACGCGAAGGGGATTGCGTTGCTACCTGGGCGTGCAGAGCCGGATGCCATCGAGCACGTCAGGCCGCGGCTTGCACGCACACCGAGGCCGGGCGTGGCTTCAGCCCATTGCTCCTGACGGCTTTCGCCGCGCTGCCAAGCGGGATAGCCGCCTTGATCCGCGACACCACCTTAGCGGGAAAGGCGATGTTGAGTCCTACCGGCACGTGATGCTCCCGCTAGCCCTGGCGACGGCCGCGTCGAGCCGCTGCTGTCCGCTGGTCCCGGGCATGATGACATCCAACCGTTCTGCTAGGTCAGAACCCGTAAAGGCGCTT
>JAABUJ010007483.1_pt1 | contig 10197 bp, 6 predicted proteins | sample 5559131 | NCBI WGS metagenome assembly JAABUJ01 (sample SAMN10711875, study PRJNA513366) | rock metagenome | isolation source: Antarctica rocks | place: Antarctica: Victoria Land, Mt New Zealand nord | collected 2016-01-07 | reverse complement strand
ATCCGTCCGCGTCGCGATCGCCCGCGCCATCGCCCGCACGCTGCCGCGATGCCCATGCTGCCAACGCCACACACGCCGCCTTAATTTATGACACAGTAAGACTAGCGGGTCTGCCCGTCCCTAGTGGCTGATCATCCAAGGGCGTGCGGCTGGGAAACTCTTCGGACCAGCAACCGCCTCCGCCTTTAATCGAGCGCCGGCCGGTTTGCAGCATCCGCACGAGGCCGGGTGACGCCCTGCCGAGCGTGTGGGCGCGTTGGCGCTTCTCTCGTTGGTCGCCATTGCCTGCCGTCGCTCCGAAGCCATCCCGGCGAGCCGCGGAGCGGTCAGGGTGGCGCGGGGCGCTTCGGCGCCACAGCCGAGGCAGGGCTGCGGCGCCTGGAACTCGGCCATCGGCCGAAGTGCGGTGAACGGGCCGCAGTCCGGGCAGAGATACTCGTAGGTTGGCAACGCGGCGGTCTCCTACAGGTCGGGTGCGAGCGGCATGTCCACGCCGCCCTTGACCCCGCCGCTCGGCCCGTCAGCGCCGGGGTTAATGTCAAAGTCGAAGATTTCCGTTGGAAGCCACAACGTCGCGCACGAGTTCGGCACGTCCACCACGCCGCTGATGTGGCCCTGCACCGGCGCCGTACCGAGGATCGAGTAGGCCTGCGCCCCGGAGTAGCCGAACTTTTTCATGTACTCGATCGCGTTCAGGCAGGCCTGGCGGTACGCGACATTCACGTCCAAATAGTGCTGCTCGCCTTGCTCATCGACGGAGATGCCCTCAAAAATGAGGTAGTCGCTGTACACTGGCTTGATGACGCTCGGCTTGAAGATCGGGTTCTTGATGCCGTACTTCGCCATGCCGTCCTTGATCAGATTGACGCGTAGGTGAATCCAGCCCGGCATCTCGATGGCGCCGCAGAAGGTGATCTCGCCGTCGCCCTGGCTGAAATGCAGGTCGCCCATCGAGAGCCCGGCGCCTGGCACATAAACCGGGAAGAACACCTTCGCGCCGCGCGACAAATCCTTGATGTCGCAGTTGCCGCCATGCTCGCGCGGCGGCACGGTGCGCGCGCCCGTGGCGGCCGCGGCGGCCTTCGCGTCGCCCTGCAGCCGGCCCATGTGGGCGGTCGGCCCGAACGGCGGGTTGGCAAGGCCGGGCACGCGGTCGGGGTTGGTCGCAATCAGCGCGTTCTCACGCCGGTTCCAAGTCTCGAGCAGCTTCGGGTCTGGCAAGCAGCCGATCAGCCCCGGATGGATGAGGCCGGCGAAGTTCACGCCGGGCACGTGCCGCGACGAGGTGAACATGCCGTGGAAGTCCCAGATCGATTTCTGCGCCTGGGGAAAGTGGTCGGTGAGGAACCCGCCGCCGTTCTTCTTGGAAAAGAAGCCGTTGAAGCCCCACGAATTGCTGGGGAACGCGCCGATGTCCAAGAAATCCACCACCAGCAGGTCGCCGGGCTCGGCGCCCTCGACGCCCACCGGGCCGCTGAGAAAGTGCACAATACTGAGGTCAATATCTCGCACGTCTGAGGCGTCGTCGTTGTTCTTGATGAACCCGCCGGTCCAGTCATAGCACTCGATGACGAAGTCGGCGCCCGGCTTGACGGTGGCCACCATCGGGATGTCCGGGTGCCAGCGGTTATGGACCATGTCGTTGTCGTAAGCCGACTTCGAAAGATCGACCTTGATCAGCGTGTCCGGCATGTTGGCTCCTTGTTGACCGGTATCAAACGGCGAGGTAGCGCGCGACCGTGGCCGCATCGATGTCGGCGCGGGCGTCCTGGTGGACGATCGCGCCGCCCTCGATGACCAGCACCCGGTCGGCGATATCGAGCGCGAAACTCAGCACCTGCTCCGAGGCGATGATGCTCAGCCCGCGCTCGTCGCGGATGCGCCGCAGCGTGCGCGCAAGCTCCAGGATGATGGAGGGCTGGATGCCCTCCGTCGGTTCGTCGAGCAGCAGCACCTTTGGATCGGTCGCCAGTGCGCGGGCAATGGCGAGCTGCTGCTGCTGGCCGCCGGACAGGTTGCCGCCCCGGCGGTCGCGCATTTCCTGCAGCACGGGGAACAGCTCATAAATATCCGGCTGCACCTTCGGCCTGGCGTGCACGAACAGCCCGGTCTCGATGTTCTCCTGCACCGTCATCGCCGGGAAGATCATGCGGCCCTGCGGCACGTAGGCCACACCTTTCGCGACGCGCTTGTAGCTCGGCAGCTGGGTCAGGTCTGCGTCGCCCAGCCGGATGCTTCCGCTCGTGACCGGGACGAGGCCGATCAGGGACTTCATCAAAGTCGTCTTGCCCATGCCGTTGCGGCCGACGACGACCACGATTTCGCCGGGGGCGACGGTGAAGTCCAGCCCGTGCAACACCTCGCTTTGGCCGTAGCCGGCATGGAGGTTCGCCACCGTCAGCATGGGATTTCGCCCTCAATGCCCAAGATAAACCTCCACCACCTTGGGGTCGGCCTTCACGTGCGCGATCGAGCCCTCGGACAGAACGCGCCCCTGGTGCAGCACCGTCACCTTGTGCGCGATATCCTCGACGAACGCCATGTCGTGCTCGATCACCAGCACCGAGCGGTCCCGGATGACGGTGTTCAGCAGCTCGGCGGTCTTCTTGCGCTCGTTGACGCTCATGCCGGCGACCGGCTCGTCGAGCATGAGCAGCGCCGGGTCCTGGATGAGCAGCATGCCGATTTCCAACCACTGCTTCTGGCCGTGGCTCAGCGTGCCGGCCATCTGGTCGAGCTGGTCGGTGAGGAAGATGGTGCCGGCGATCTCCTCGACCCGGGTGCTCACCTCGGCGTCGCGCCGGAACGCGAGCGCCCCGAACACCGAACGGCCGCGCGGGAACGAGATTTCCAGGTTCTCGAACAACGTCAAATCCTCGTAGATCGATGGCGTCTGGAACTTGCGGCCGACGCCGGCGCAGACGATTTGATGCTCCTTCATCCGCGTCAGCTCGGCGCCGTCGAACACGATCGAGCCGGCGGTCACCTTGGTGCGGCCGCAGATCAGGTCGAGCACCGTTGTCTTGCCCGCCCCGTTCGGCCCGATGATCACCCGGATCTCGTTGCGGTCGACATACAGCGACAGGTCGTTCACAGCGCGGAACCCGTCGAACGAGACGGTCAGCCCTTCGATGGCCAGCAGGTAGTCGGTTTTCGGCGCCATGATATCTCCTACTCGCCTGCCACGACCGGTGTCCGCTGCACCTCGACCGAGGCGATGGTCGGCGCGCGCCTGCGGGACGGCGGCAGCATGCGGTCCACCAGCGGGTCGAGGTAGCGGCGATAGATCCCGGCCAGCCCCTGCGGAAAGGCGATCACCACGACAATGAACAGCGCGCCCAGGCCCAGCACCCAGAGTTCGGGGAATTGCTCGGACAGCGCCGACCGCGCCCAGTTCACCGCCAGCGCGCCGTAGACAGCACCCAGGATGGAGGTCCGGCCGCCGACCGCGCAGTAAATTACCATCTCGATCGACGGCACAATGCCGACGAAGCTCGGCGACATGAAGCCGACCTGCAAGGTGAACATCGCGCCACCGATCGCCGCCAGCCCGGCGGCGAAGCAGAACACGAAGATTTTAAAATCGGCGACGGCGTAGCCCGAGAACCGCACCCGGTCTTCCCGGTCGCGCATCGCCACCAGGATGCGCCCGAGCTTGCTGCGGCGGACGTATTGCGCGAGCAGGACGCAGCCGAGCAGCAGCCCGGCGTTGACGAAATACAGCACCAGCTTGGCGTGGTCGGGCCGGATGTCCCACCCGTCGAGCGTGCGCAGCTCGGTGATGCCGTTGACGCCGCCGGTGTAGCCCTGCTGGCCGATGATCAGGATCGTCAGGATCGCCGCGATCGCCTGGGTGATAATCGCGAAATACGTCCCGCCGACCCGGCGCTTGAACATCGCCAGCCCAATCAGGAACGCGAGCAGCACCGGGACCGCGAGGATCGCGACGAGGGTGAAGGGCAGGCTGTGGAACGGCCGCCAGAACCACGGCAATACGGTAATCTGGTTCCAGTCCATGAAGTCGGGGATGCCGGGCGTGGACTGGATCTTGGTGTTCTCCGGGCTGGACGCCTCCAGCTTGAGGAACATCGCCATGCAGTAGCCGCCGAGCCCGAAGAAGATGCCCTGGCCGAGGCTCAGGATGCCGGCGTCGCCCCAGCAGAGCACCAGGCCGAGGGCGACGAACCCGTAGGTCAGGTATTTTCCGATTAGGTTGAGCCGGAACGCATCCAGCCCGAGCGGCAGCGCGACCAGGATCAGCAGCGCCAGCAGGGCGACGAACAGGGCGTCCTTGCGGGTCAGGAAAAACGACATCCTGCGGCTCTTACCGACGCACTTTCAGGGTGAACAATCCTTGCGGCCGCAGCATCAGGATGCCGACCACGGCGAGCAGAACCAGCACCTGCGCCATCGAGCCGCTGAGGAAGAACTCGAGCGTGGAGCGCGTCTGGGAGATGGTGAACGCGGACGCGATGGTGCCGATCAGGCTTTCCGCGCCGCCGAACACCACGATCAGGAAAGTGTCGACGATGTATAGCTGGCCCGCGGTCGGGCTGGTGGAGCCGATCATGGTGAAGGCGCTGCCCGCGACGCCAGCGATGCCGAAGGTGTAGCGGTCGATGCGCTGGGTGTTGATGCCGACCGCGCCCGCCATCGCGCGGTTCTGCATGACCGCGCGGACCTGCTTGCCCCAGTCCGCGCGAAAGATCAGCACGTAGACGCCGATCGCGATGGCCGTCGTCAGCCCCATGACGATCAAGCCGTTGATCGGGATTTGGATGGAATCGGACAGGTTGGTCGCGCCCATCATCCAGTCGGGCTGGTCCACCCCGACCTCGCGCGCGCCGAACACCGAGCGGTACACCTGCTGCAAAATCAGGCTGAGGCCCCGGGTCGCGAGCAAGGTGTCGAGCAGACGGCGGTACAGATGCCGGATCAGCGACCACTCGACCAGCATTCCCAGCAATCCGGCACCGCAGAACGCCAGCACCACCGCGAACAGGAAGTAGGCTGGAAACGCCGCGGGAATGTAGGTCGTGAAGAATGTCGAGGTGAGGTAGGTGATGTACGCGCCCAGAATCATGAACTCGCCATGCGCCATGTTGATGACGCCCATCTGGCCGAAGATCACCGCCAGGCCGAGCGCCATCAACACGAATACGGAGAACAGGATCAGCCCGGCAAACCCCTGCATGGCCATGATCGAGCCGAGATCGCCGAGCGAGTAGTCGCCGAACATCGGTCCGCGCCCTTACTGGTAGCCGGCCGGGAACGGGTTCGGCTTGACCAAGTCCGCGGTCTCGTAGACCACCTCGTACTGCCCGGTCGGCAGCGCCTTGCCGACGCGCGTCTTGCTCCAGAGGTGGTGGTTCGGATGGATGCGGACGTAGCCCTCGGGCGCGTCCTTGAACTCGACGCCGGGCGAGGCGGCGGCAATCTTGTCGACGTCGAAGCTGCCGGCCTTCTCCACCGTAAGTTTCCACAGCCACGGCCCGAGATAGGCCGCCTGCGTCACGTCGCCGATGACGCTCCTCTCGCCCCACATTTTCTTGAAGGCGGGGACGAACTTCGCGTTGTTGGCGTTGTCCAGGCTCTGGAAATACTTCATGCACGCGAACGCGCCGGCGATGTTCTCGCCGCCGATGCCAAGGATTTCGTCCTCCGTCACCGAAATGGTGAGCAGCGTCTGCTTGCTGAGGTCGACGCCGGCGGCCTTCAACTGCTTGTAGAACGCGACGTTGGAGCCGCCGACGATGATTGCGTAGATCACGTCGGGCTTGGCCAGCTTGATCTTGTTGATCGCCGAATTGAACTGCGTGTGGCCGAGCGGGAAGTAGTCCTCGCCGACGACCTTGCACCCGGTTAGATGCCCCTCGATGTGCTTGCGTGCGATCTTGTTGGAGGTGCGCGGCCAGATGTAGTCCGACCCAGCAGGTAGAAGCTTTTCGCGCCCTTGGTCTTGTTGATCCAGTCCAGGCCGGCGAGGATTTGCTGTGTCGCCGCCTGCCCGGTGTAGATCACGTTCTTCGACTGCTCTAGTCCCTCGTAGAAGGTGGGATAGTAAAGCATGCCGTTGTACTGCTCGAACACCGGCAACACAGCCTTGCGGGACGCTGAGGTCCAGCAACCGAACACGGCGGCGCAGTGATCGTTCACCAGCAGCTTCTTCGCCTTCTCGGCGAAGGTCGGCCAATCGCTGCTGCCGTCCTCCTGGATGAACTTGATTTGCCGGCCGAGCACCCCGCCGGTCTCGTTGATCTGCGAAATGGCGAGCTTCTCCGCCTCGACCGAGCCCGTCTCGCTGATCGCCATCGTTCCGGTGATGGAGTGCAGGATGCCGACGGTGACGCTGTCGCCGGTGATGGCAAGTCCCGTGGTGTTCACCGCAGCGGTGTCGGCGGCCGCCATGCGCGGCAGCATCGCCGCGGCCGGGATCGCGGCCATTCCCACCAGCACCTGGCGGCGCAGGGCGGAACGGGGAGCGTTTGCGGCGTCGTCTTGCATCGGGAACCTCGTTGACCTGCTGGTATCGATGCCGGGAGATTCATGACAATCCCAGCGTGCCGCAATACGTCAAAACGCGTATATATTGGCCCAATAAGACTCTTGACCTTTGAAGTCTCCAAACGCCAGGATCGCGCGCGGGAATTTCAGTCTCATTTATTATCCGGTTCGAGTTGCAGTGGCGCTAGTATAGCATCTGTATTGAACTCTATATTGGCGTGTTTTTATGCTGGACGGCGTGCATATGGCGTAAAATGCGGCAAAGAAGGACTGAGGCGGTTCATGGCGACGCGGCAACGGATCGCCCGGGTCAGGCGTGAGTACAATCAGTGGGTCGCCAACCAGATGCTGGAGGACTACGCCCTCCGCTTCACCGCCAAAAGCGCCCGGCGCTGGTCGGCCGCGCGGGTCGCGACCACGGCGCTCGGCGGCATATCGTTCCTGGCGCTGGAAGCGATCGGCGGCACGGTGACGATCGCCTACGGCTTCACCAACGCCGTCCCGGCAATCCTGGCGACGGCCGTGCTGATTTTCGCAAGCTGCGTCCCAATCAGCTATTACGCTGCCCGCGACGGCGTGGACATCGACCTGCTGACCCGCGGCGCCGGCTTCGGCTACATCGGCTCGACCGTCACCTCGCTGATCTACGCCGCCTTCACCTTCATTTTCTTCGCGATCGAGGCGGTGATCCTGGCAAGCACGCTGGACGACTGCTTCGGCATTCCGCCCGCACTCGGCTACCTGCTCTGCTCGCTCGCGATCGTCCCCCTGGTCACCCACGGCATCACCTTCATCAGCCGGGTGCAGCTATGGTCGCAGCCGGCCTGGGTGGTCCTGCAACTCCTGCCATTCGTCGCCATCGGCCTGGGCGCGTCGGGCGCGTTCGGGCAGTGGACCGAGTATCCCGGCACGGCTGCGGGCGCGGACGGCTCGTTCAGCCTGCCCCTGTTCGGAGCGGCCGCCTCCGTCGTGTTCGCACTTGTGGCCCAGATCGGCGAGCAGGTGGACTACCTGCGGTTCCTCCCGGTGCGGCGACCTGGCGGCGACGTGGGCTGGTGGGGGGCGATGCTGGCCGGCGGCCCCGGCTGGATCGTCATCGGCGTGCTCAAGCTGCTGGCCGGGTCGTTCCTCGCCACGCTCGCGGCCGGGCAGGGGGTGGCGCTCGGGCTGGCCGCGCACCCGGCGGAGATGTACCGGGCGGCGTTCGGCTTCGTCACCCACACGCCGGGCGGCGCGTTGGCACTGTCGGCGGCGTTCATCGTGGTGTCGCAGGTCAAGATCAACATCACCAATGCCTACGCCGGGTCGATCGCGTGGTCGAACTTCTTCTCTCGCCTGACGCATAGCCATCCGGGGCGGGTGGTATGGCTGGTGTTCAACATCGCCATCGCGCTGTTGCTCATGGAACTCGGCATCTACCAGGCGATCGAGCGCACCTTGGTGGTGTACTCGATTGTCGCCGCTGCCTGGGTCGGCGCGCTGGTGGCCGACCTGGTGGTGAACAAGCCGCTCGGCCTCAGTCCCAAGCACATCGAGTTCAAGCGCGCCCACCTTTTCGACGTCAATCCGGTCGGCACCGGCGCCATGCTGCTGGCGGTCGGCCTGGCGCTGGCCGCCTATGCCGGCGTCGCGGGCGGGCTGGCCCAGGCGACTTCCCCGTTCGTCGCGTTCGCGACCGCGTTCATCGCCGCCCCGCTGATCGCCTGGGCCACTGGCGGCCGCTACTACCTGGCCCGGAAAAGCCGGGCGCATTGGCGGCGGCTCACGTCGCTGCAATGCGTCATCTGCGAGAACCCGTTCGAGCCCGAGGACATGGCGTTCTGCCCGGCCTACTCAGGTGCGATCTGCTCGCTCTGCTGCTCGCTGGACGCGCGGTGCCACGACATGTGCAAACCGGCGGCCCGGCTCGGCAGCCAGCTCGCCATCCCGTTGCAGGCGATCCTGTCGCGCGCGCTTGCCGGGCCGGTGGCCGGACAGACGGCCCGATATGCCGGCGCGTTCGCGCTGCTGTCCGGCACGCTCGGCCTCATTTTGGGCGGGATTTACAGCCGGACTACCACCGGCACGGCGATGGAGGCGGCGAGCCTGGCGGAGACGTTCCGCACCACCTTCTTCCTGCTGCTCCCCGTCACCGCCGTCGCTGCGTGGCTGCTGGTGTTGGCGCAGGACAGCCGGCGGTTCGCCCGCGAGGAGCGGCGCCGGCAGACCACGCTGCTGCTGGCCGAGATCGACGCCCACAAGCGCACCGACGCCCAGTTGCAGGTGGCGAAAGAGGCCGCAGAATCGGCGAACCTGGCCAAAAGCCGCTACGTCGTCGGCATCAGCCATGAGCTGCGGAGCCCGCTGAATGCCATCCTCGGCTACGCCCAGCTATTGGAGCGCGATCCGGGCATGGAGGGGCGGCACCGCGAGGGCGTCAGCATCATCCGGCGCAGCGGCGAGCACCTCGCCGGCCTGATCGACGGCCTGCTGGACATCGCGAAGATCGAGGCCGGCCGGATCGAAATCTATCGCGACGAGGTGCACCTCGTCGATTTCACCGAGCAGCTGGTCAGCATGTTCCGGCTGCAAGCCGAGGCGAAGGGCTTGAGCTTCACCTTCACGCGGCCGGATCGCTGCCCCACGGTGGTGTACACCGATGAGCGCAGGCTGCGGCAAACCCTGATCAACCTGCTCTCCAACGCGATCAAGTTCACGGCGCGGGGCGGGGTCAGCCTGCGGCTTGCCTGGCGCAACCAAATCGCCGAATTCGAAATCGCCGATACCGGGATCGGCGTGGCGCCCGAAGATGCGGCGCGCATTTTCGAGCCGTTCGAGCGGGTCCAGCAAACCCGGGCGGCGGCCACGCCGGGCATCGGCCTTGGATTGACCATCAGCAAGCTGCTGACCCAGATCATGGGCGGAGAGCTGACGCTCGCGAGCGTGCCGGGACAGGGCAGCCAGTTCCGCGTCCGGCTCATGCTGTCCGAAGCCGTGCACACGAAGCGTCCGGCGCCGCTGGAGCAGCGGGTCCAAGGCTTCCGCGGCCGCCGCTTGACGGTGCTGGTCGCCGACGACGACCCGGTGCACCGTGGATTGATGCAGGACTTGCTGTCGCCGCTGGGCTTCGTCCTGTTCACCGCCAGCAACGGTCCCGACTGCCTCGCCATGGCCGCGCAATGCCGTCCGGACCTGCTGCTGGTGGACATCTCCATGCCCGGCCTGAGTGGCTGGGAGGTGGCGGCTCGGCTGCGGGCGGACGGCCTGGACCGGCTGGTCATCATCGTCATCTCCGCCCATGCCGGAGCGCTGCAGCGGACGGCCGTCGAGCAGCCGTATCACGACGACATATTAGCCAAACCGATCGACATCCCGCTGTTGCTTGCCAAGGTGAGCCGCCATCTCGCGATCGAGTGGACCACCCAGGAGGACATGCCGCCGGCGCCCGCCGTGCCCGTCGCACGCGGCCGGTTGGAGCCCCGCTACACCGATAGCCTGCGCGAACTGGGCGCCATCGGCTATATCCGTGGCATTCATGCGAAGCTTGACTCGTTGGAAAGCGAATTGCCGTGCGAACGCGAGCGCATCTGGCGTGGTGCATGGATCGGCACAAGCAACTTCAGCGGTTTAGGGAGCGTCAAAAACGCATTTGGGGTTAGAATCGGCATAGTTCATACCGCAACGAACACAATTTGACCGCTAATTGCGAACTCT
>JAABUJ010007482.1_pt1 | contig 10198 bp, 14 predicted proteins | sample 5559131 | NCBI WGS metagenome assembly JAABUJ01 (sample SAMN10711875, study PRJNA513366) | rock metagenome | isolation source: Antarctica rocks | place: Antarctica: Victoria Land, Mt New Zealand nord | collected 2016-01-07 | reverse complement strand
CGCGCGCGGGCTATCCTCGTCGCCCGCCACGGCCTCGACGGGGCGCCCCCGCGCACCTTGCAGGAGATCGGCCAGCAGCTCGGGCTCACCCGTGAGCGCGTGCGCCAGGTCGAGGCCAAAGCGCTCACGCGCCTGCGCGACCCCGCCCTGCGCCACTGGCTCGCCGACGACGCCACCCCCGCCGCCTCCTGACACGCCCGCACCTGACACGCCCGCACCTGCGATACTGTGGGCAAGGCCCCGCGCCGCCAGGGGACGCGTGGACGGCGCGGCGCCGCTAACGGGACAGACGAACCAGGGGAGGGACACATGACCGACGCTCAGGCCCGCGCTCATGTCTGGACACTTTGCCTCGCCGCCCTCGTGCTCTGCGCCCTCACCGGCCCCGTCGCCGGCCTTCTCACTCCGCTGGCCCATGCCTCCGCGCCCGCCCTTCATGTCGTGGCCGCGATCCTCGCCACCGCCCTCGTCGGCGCGTATGTGGCCCTCGCCGTCCTGCTCATCGTCGCTGTCCTGCGCGTCGTGCGGCCCCGTCTGGACGGCCACCGCTAGCCCGTTGGGGGAGCGATGGGGCGGCCCTCATTGTGGGGCGACAGGGCGCGCAGGCGTGGCCCCATAGGGCCGATTCTGTGGGACCACACAAGCCGTTTCCAAGGGACCAACCGTGGGACTAGGACCATAGCCGTGGTCCCACGCTAGTCCCTCGTTTTACGCGTGAAATAGGCCCTGTGGGACCAGGGTGGTCCCACCCTTTACCCTGGGGTGGGGACCACCCGTGGTCCCAGCCCCCACATACGACGGCCCCGCGCGCAGCGACGGGGCCGGAGGGTATGGGCTAGGCGTCCGGGCTCAGAGGCGCTCGCGGACGGTGACGGTGGCGCGGCTGCCCGTCGTCGCCCCGCCCACTGAGTCCTGGGAGGGAACCGCCGCCGGCAACGCCAGCACGACCCGCTCCCCGTCTTGATCGACCGCCGCGACCGCCGCGCCGCCCACGTTCTCCGTCGTCAGGTCCTGGCCGGTGAGCGTCCTGTCGTCGCCGACCGTCCTGTCGTCGCCGACCGTCCCCAGCACGCGCCCGTTCGTCGGTCGGCGCACCGCGATCGGCCCCCCCGCGTCGAGCGTCACCAGCCGACCGCGCCACCGCCGACGAGGGTGGCGCGCGTCAGTCGGAGACCACGCGAGCGCTGCTGCCCCCCGACGAGGTGATGAACATCCGAGAGGACGAGCTGCTGGTGACGATGCCGCAGCGCCCGCCCGCACGCCTCACCCAGCGCCGCTACGACGCCGACGCCGAGGTGAAGCGGCGCGCCCCGGCCAGGGGCCAGTATTGGGTGGCACCGCTCGGCCCGGATCGCCCGGACGGCCCGCTCACGCCGCCGCCGCCGTTGGAACTGCCGGCGCCCACGCCAGTCGAGAGCCAGGCGGCCCAACCGGAGCACGATCACACCGCCGGCGGCACGGGCAATGTCGCCGACGCGGCCGACACCGCGACGGACGGCGCGACGCGGGGGACGGCGCTCGTCGCCGTGGGGGTCCCCACGTCATTGGAGGACGAGGCCGACCCGTTCGGTCCCGACGTTGAGCATTAGGAGCGGCTATGACGCGGCTATGACGCGGCTCCCAGGGTCGCTACAAGGGCCGTAGAGGGGCGCGGGGTAGGAGATAGAGACAACCCCGCGCCCCTTCTCTCTGCCGCTCCTGCGGCGTCACAGCGAATAATTGCGTTTGTTACAGTGATTGTATGCGGTCTCATCCCTCCACACGCTCACGGCATTCTATCGCCGATAGCTTTCTCGTTCTCCTGGTCGTCCTCGGCGTCGTCGCGGTCGTTGCCGTGCAGGGGCCGCCCCTGGTGCTGCCGCGCCTGCGCCATGGGTCTGCACTGGTGCTGCCGCGCCTGCGCCACGGGCTACAGGGGACCCTCCACGGAGATGCGCGCACGGCCGGGGGGCCGGTGGTGTGCCGGGCGGGAAACGTCCTGGCGAGCGCACATAAGGGCGATCACCTGATCTTGCGGCAACGCTGTGTCACCGCTTTTGGCCGGGTGGCGCTCATCCTCCATGCCCAAGACGGCGACACCCACATCAGCGTCCTTCCCGACCGGGGCTATTGGCCCCTCCTCAATCGGCACAATCTCGCTTTACAGGGAGGGACACTGGTCGTCGAGGTGGCCCCCGCCGACCGTGCCGGCGTCACGATCCCGACGCTCGGTGAGCATGTGCGCGTCACCGGCGCCTACGTCACGGATCGTGTCCACGGTTGGCGCGAGCTGCACCCTGCCTGGCAGATCGTCCGCGTGTTCTGATGCGTGTTGTGCCTGAACAACGCCACGACGAGTACCCGCCATCCCCAGACGAGCCCTCGCCGATCCGGGGCATCTCTCACAACGTGTTCGTCCTGGCCCTGGTGAGCCTCTGCACGGACACCTCCAGCGAGATGATCTACCCGCTGGTGCCGCTCTTCCTGACGGGCGTGCTCGGCGCGCCGGTGACGGTGGTGGGCCTGATCGAGGGCCTGGCGGACGCGACGGCCAACGGGCTCAAGCTGGTGTCCGGGCGCATCACCGACCGCCGGGGGGGGCGGCGCGCCTGGGTCTTCGCCGGCTACGGCCTCTCAGCCCTCTCGAAGCCGCTGCTGGCCCTGGCGACGGTCTGGCCACTGGTCCTGCTGGCGCGCCTAGTTGATCGCGTCGGCAAGGGCACGCGGGGGACGCCACGCGATGCCATTATCGCCGCGTCGAGCGACCCGGCCACGCGCGGCAGCGCCTTCGGCTTCCATCGCAGCATGGACACGATCGGCGCGGTGGCCGGCCCGGTGGCCGGCTACGCGCTGCTGACCTGGACCGGCCAAAACGTCCGGCTGGTCTTCCTCCTGGCCACCATCCCGGCCATCGCGGGCGTGCTGCTTATCGGGCGCGTCCGCGAACCGCGGCGCGTCACCGCGCGCGCTCCGCTGATGGATAGTGCGGCCGCATCCTTCACCTGGCGCGGCGCCCCGCGCCCCTATCGCGTCTTCCTCGGCATTGGCGTGCTCTTTGCCCTGGGCAATTCCTCCGACACCTTCCTCATCCTCCGCGCGCATAACCTGGGGCTCGACGCGCTCGCCACCGTGCTGGCCTACGCTGTCTATAACGTGGTCTATGCGGCGGTGGGCTGGCCGGCCGGCATCCTGTCCGACCGGCGCGGTCGGCGCGGCCTTCTCGTCGCGGGGTTCCTGATCTTCGCCGTCGTCTACGGCGGCTTGGGCGTGGCCATGGGTGCGCTTGCCGTGTGGCCCCTTTTCGCGCTGTACGGCCTCTATATCGCCCTGACCGATGGCGTCACGAAAGCCTACATCACCGACCTCGTGCCGGCGACCCAACGCGGCGGGGCGCTGGGCCTGTACGCCGCGACGACGGGCCTCATGGCGCTGGTGTCCAGCGTACTCGCGGGACTCTTGTGGGATCATGTGAGTCCCGCCGCGCCCTTCTACCTTGGCGGGATGACAGCCCTGGGCGCGGCCGTCGCCGTAGGTCTGTTTATCCCGCGACAGCCGGTAGCACACACCTAGCACTCCCCGCCTCGCGCCACACGCCACGCGGGCTCGCCGCGGTCGTGCGCGTCGCGCCCTCAGCCCGCCATCGGCTCTGTGACGTCCTTCGTCCCCGCTGTGCGTTACACTTGCAGTGATGACCGACACAATGACTATCGGGGAGGTGGCCCGGCGGGCCGGCGTCAACCCCCGCACGCTGCGCTACTACGAGCGCATCGGTCTCCTTATGCCCTCCGCACGCACGGACGCCGGCTATCGCCTCTATACGGAGCGGGACGCGGCCCGCCTCTCCTTCATCCGCCGCGCGCAAGCTCTGGGGCTCTCGCTCACGGAGATCGCCGCTGTCATCGCGTTGCGCGAGGCCGGGACAACGCCCTGCCGGCATGTGAGCGCCGTGGCGCGGGCGAAGGCCATGGCGATAGATGCGCGCATAGGCGAGCTGGCGGCGCTACAGGACGAGTTGACGCGCCTGGCGGACCGCGCGGAGGCGGTCGAGGCGCGGTGCGTCGAGGACTCGTCGATCTGCCTCGCGGTCGAGGGCACAGCGCGCCCTTGACCTTCCACCTGAGTGGAAGGTATAGACTCCTGGTGTCGGACGTGAGGAGCGTCCCCGTGTCATGCACCGCCGGAGAGAAACCGATGAACGCATCCCCTATCACGTCGACGGTCACCTGCCCCACCTGTGGGGGCGAGGCAACCGAACTAATGCCCACGGATGCCTGCCGGTATCTCTACACCTGCGGCTACTGCGGCGTCACTCTGCGCCCGCGTCCGGGCGACTGTTGCGTCTTCTGCTCCTACGGCAACGTCCCCTGCCCCCCGAAACAGGCGGAGCGCGGGGCCTGTTCATGAGGGGGTCGCGGATTGCCGCGCCCATCGGCGGGGTCGTCGCCGGGGGCGCCTCGGTCGTCTGCATGGCGAGTATGGGCGCGATGATCGCGGCCTCGGCGGCCGGCGCGACGGCGGGCATGGCCGGCATGAGCGCGGTGGCCGCCTCCACGCCCCATGTCCCTGCCGTCACGCGCGCGCTGCGCGTCGTGGGGCTCGGGGCGCTCACGCACGTCCCCAACACCGTGCTGCAACCGCTCCTGCTCGTCCTGCTCCTCGTCGCCAGCGGGGCGGCCCTCTGGCGCGCACGCAGCGCCCAGACCACGCCGACGCTGGCCCTCGCTCTCCTCATCATCGCGGCCGCGGTGGGCCTCTACGCCTCCATCTATATCACGGTCTCCGAGCCGGGCTACTGGATCGCGCTGGCGGTCCTGATCTTCGCGTCCGTCCTCTCGGCCTGGTCCGGGCGGCGCAGGGGTCGGTTGTGGACAGCATGAGCCACCCAACCGCTCGCGTGCCCTACGTGCGCGTGATCCACAGCCCGCGCTACTTCCCCCTCTGGCTGGGTCAGATCATCTCCAACCTGGGTGACACCCTCAACTACGTCGCCCTCGTGGTGCTCGTCTTCCGCTTGAGCCATTCCGGCCTGGCGGTCTCGGCGCTAGTCCTGATGGAGATCGTGCCCACGTTGCTGCTCGGCCCCCTCGCTGGCGTCGTGATCGACCGCCTCGACCGCAAGCGCGTGCTGATCGTGGTCGATAGCGCGCGCGCCGTGCTCGTCCTCGCCCTGGCCTTCACGCACGCCCTGTGGGCCGTCTATGCCCTGGCCGCCCTCCTGGCCGTGGGCTCCACCCTGTTCAACCCGGCGCTGCAAGCGGTGATCCCAGCCCTGCTCGACGAGGAGGAGCGCCTGGCCGCCAACGCCGTGGCCTGGTCCAGCGGCCGCCTCGTGCAGATCATCGGGGCCGCCGTCGCGGGCGGCCTGATCGCCTGGGCCGGCACGACGCCGGCGTTCCTGGCCAACGCGGCAAGCTTCGCCGTTTCGGCGGCCCTGCTCGCGCGCCTGTCCATCCCCCGCCGTGAGGGGCCTCTCCGAACGGGCGGGCTGGGCGCGTGGCTGGGGGATGCGCGTGAGGGCCTGGCCTACGCGCGGCGCGATCCCTTCGTGGCCCGCCTCGTCCCCGTGCAGGCGCTCACCAGCCTGGCCACCGGCGCGACGTCGGCCTTGCTCGTGGTCCTGGCGAGCACACATCTCCACCTGGCGGCGCAGGGCTTCGGCTGGCTGCTCGCGGCCATCGGCGTCGGCGCCCTGCTCGGCCCCTTCCTCTCCAACGGGCTCACCAGAGGTCGCTCCCTCGATGTGCGCCTGCTGTTCGTGCCCTACCTGATCCGTGGCGCCGGCGACGTCGCCCTCGGCCTGGTCGTGGGACTGCCCTGGGCGCTCGTGATCCTGTTCGTCTACGGCCTGAACACCTCGACCGGGATGGTGGCGTCCACCACGATCCTGCAAACGGTCATCCCCAACCGGGTGCGTGGCCGCGTCTTCACCTTGCTCGATGTGACGTGGGCGGCCATGCGGCTCCTCTCGCTGGGGCTGGGCGGCCTGCTCGCGGATCGCGTCGGCATCGTGGCCGTCTACATCGCGGGCGGGACGCTGCTCGCCCTCGCGGGAGCCCTCGGCCTCGCCTTGCTCGGACGCCTTCCCCTCGACCGATCAGTGACAGATCAGGGCACGAGGACACACAGGCGCCACGCCTCGTAAACCGTCCCCCTGACCACGATGGCCTCTCGGCGTCCCACGCGGGCTCGCCGTGGTCGTGCTCGTCACGACCACGATGACCTCGACCCGGGCCCGGCGCCCGGTCGTCCTCCTGCCCCTGGCCGCCTCGCGTGCTCTTACCGCCGCTCATCGGCGCGGCTGTCGCGCCCCCTGGATTGCTCGGACGCGGGGGTGCGGTCGGGCGTCGCCTGCCGGTCCTGCTCCCGTTGGATCTGTAGCGCCTCGTTCCAATCCTTCGCCCCGGCTGGGGGCCGCGCGCGCACGATGGCCTCGACGCGCGGGTACGCCTCCGTCACCTGTGCCCACAGCTTGCCGCCGCCGGCGTCGTTGTCGAACCCGCAATGCACGATGACACCTCCCTACCAGGCCGTGCGATCGCCGCTACGTGGCTACTCGTTGGCGTCGTATGCTATGAGGAAGGGGGGTGATGCGCCTGGCACGCCCCGTGATCGCAGAGGAGGGGAGGAGTGTGATCGCCGCCTGCCGCCGGCTTGGCGATGTGGTGGGCGCCTTGCAGAGACCGGCCTTGGGCGAGGAAAACCGCGCGGAGTTGCAAGCCGAGAGCGCCTCAGCTATCGGCATCCTCGACCGAGAGACCGGGTTCACGGAGTAGGGATAGGTGACATGATCCAGCGGCCGTTTATGGCGATGTTACTTTGCACTAATAGCAAGTTGTTGTTTCCTGTCCCTCTCGCCGGCGGTGGCCCGCGCCGTGCCGGCCTGCCCTGGCCCCTAACGCGCTACCGTGGCCTGCACGCGTCGCGTGAGGGGCTGTGGCGGCCACTAGGCGCTTGTCATAGCGACATCGACAAAAAGTTGTCTATGCGACGAGACCCAGGTCCTCGAACAGGGTCTGCATGTCCTTGCGGATCGTTTCGTAGTGTTCATCGATGGCACTCCAGGTCTTCGGCTTCCGGCCCATCTTTGGCTTGGCTGTTCCGGCCAGAATCGGCTTGATGACCTTGTCGCGCAGGACCACCAGCGCGGCGATCGTGCGCAGCCCATCCGACGGCGCCTGATAGCGCCGTGAGGACCCCACCTTGCCGATCAGCCCCTTGGCCCGCAGCTTCTTGAGGTCGTAGGCGGCGTGCCGCGGCTGGTAGGCCGATCCGGTTGGCCCGAGCAGTGTTTGCACCTGCGCGGCGACCTGGCCCAGGGTGAAGCCGTTAGGGGCTGGTGCGAGCGCGAGCACCGCCGTCAGGACGGCACGCATCCGCGGCTTGTTGAGGTCGATGCCTCCCACTCTGGTCTGGCCCAGGTACGCCGGTGCGGGTAGTTGCTCCACCATGTCGTCGGCCACGAAGGCGTGGTCCACGCAGTCCAGCGTGGTCAGGAAATGATCCACCATGTCGTGAAGCCGCGCGACCAGCCGCGGGAAACGCGCCACCACCCGCCCACACCCCAACTCCTTCGCGTGATGCGCTTGCGCCTCGAACCGGAGCACATGTTCGCCTTTGGTATAGGCCTTCAGGGTCAGCTTGCCAAAGTGCAGCTTGAACACCGTCAGGTCATACACAGGTGTCTCGACCACGACCGCCAAACGCGGCGCTGGGGCGGCTTTCATCTGGCGCGGACGCTTTTTAGCGCCGAAGATCGTCCGCAGGTGCGGGACCCGCAGGTGGGCGCGCATGCGATCGATCAGGCCCTGGAAGACCTGCTCCATCTGCCCGCCGCAGCGGAACAGCAGGTTGCGGCTGTACTCGACCTGATAGACCGAGTAGTCGTACCGGAAGTGGCATAGGTCGTACCTCACGGTACTCTCGCCGGGTAGCAGGGTGACGTTGCCGCCACCCCGCCCCCTAAGAACTGCTCGGGCGGGTTTCCCCGCAAGCAGCTCAAGCCTTTCAAACGCCCGTCGCCGGGTGCGGTTTCGCCACAGAGAGCCGTTGGCTATGGACGTGCCGATGGCAGTTGGGATGGAGGAGCACGCGGTTGTCCGCGCTGTCGCTGCCGCCGTGGGAACGCCACACGATGTGGTGGTTGTGCCAACCACTGAGTTTGGTGATCTTGTCGGCGCAGATGGGGCAGACGCCGCCTTGCTCCTTCCAGAGGTGCAGCAATCTCCGTTTCCCGATCAGGTTGCTCTCCATCGACACGCCGAGGCGTTCCTCGAAGTAGAGTTCCCAGGCCGGATCGTACGGGTTCGCCGCCCCCGTGATCTTGCGATGCCGCATGATCGGCATGCGCGCGGCAGAGAACAGTTCTCACCACCGTCGTGGAACCGACATCCCCACTATACAAGCCAGCACAGCTCGTAGTCGGAATAGGGGGGACGTGATGCGTGCGAGTGCTGAACTGGGGCAGCCGCCCTCGTTATCGCAGTGGACACGAGACGCTGCAACAACCGTCGACCGCTTGGCGGGACCGACGCCTGTGGCATCATGTTTGTGCTCTGCGTCCTGACGCCACTCGAACACGAGGGCCTACTGTGTTGGCGGCCGCACCATGAAGTCCTCAATGACCGCCACGAGGGAGTCGCTATGGGCTGTCAATCCGAGGTAAATCCGCTCTGGACCAGTTCGATCAGCCTGCCACTGGTGTTTGCCCGTCGCCACCATATACTCAAGACGATATCCTCTCGTCTCGCTAAATAGGTCGCCTGCTCCTCGCACGCCATACAGGACCGTCAGTTGATCCCAACTAGGACGCGTCCGACCGGGACCGCCAAGAAACGTCTCATAGGCGAGCCGGACTGGGTTGTGCGGCGGCGTGATCGCCGTCAGGCGCGCACCCGTCAAGACCGAGCCACCCCACTCGTTGACCGCTAGGCGCCCCGGCCATGCGTTGAGCACACGGGCAGCCGCTTGTTGGTCCATGTGCCAGTTGAATCCATCGCGGCCATGCGGAAATCTTCCACCGCCCATTGTGACAAGTGTCTTAACTTTTGCCCGAACCAGATCCACACCGGCAGCGGCACTGAACTCGTCCGGGCCTGAATCGAGAAGCGCGGCTAGAACCGTGAGGAGCCCAAGCGCGATGACGACGACAGTGCCGTCACTTTGTGCGGCTAAGAGCTTCCGATAGAGAGAAACGCCGGCCCACGTCTTGGCCCTTGACCCGGCGAAACGCGTGGCAACAAGCTCATTATATAGCCGATACTCCGACGTGCGGAGCCACTCCAGATGTGCGCGATACAGTCGATACCGTTCACCGACATCGTGCGGTGGAACAAGCACCGACGCGACCGGAACGTCGACGCCATAGTAGGCATTGATGGCCGCGATGCACGGCGGCCCCCATGTGGTGGGCGCGTCACAGATGACCCCCAGGATCTTTGCTTCACCGTGGCCGACCAACGCATGCAAAACCGCTAGCGCGCCGGCGTCGTCACAGTCGGTGTCCATATCCGTGTCGAGAATGACCGGCAGTGTAGGCATGTATCGGACCCCATTACACTAAGTGGTCCATCCGGCAAGTCAGGGCTACTTTCAAGACCGCGTCATGCGAGGCAAGGCGCTCACCTTCACGCATGAAACACGGTAGCCGAGCTTGCGAGCCCGGCAAAACAGCGCGATAGCGACTTACCGGATGGACCACTGAGCGGGCGCCTCGACAGCGCAGGATCTACTCCCGCAGGGTTATTGCCACACGCTCACCGCGGAGCCCTCCGGCTTTCACCCGTTGTCGGCCAACCATCCCAGTGCGTCAACGCATAGCACTCCCGCGCAGGATACCACGTCGAGGGTCATCTCGGCTCATTCCCGCACTGCGGATGCAGACCATCGTGTCCTGCGATTGCCGGTGCGGGCGTTTCTGTTGCAGCAACGTGGCAGCAACGACAAGCTTGTCTCCCCACGTCGCGTCAGGGACATGGGAGCGCCTCACATGCATCGCGCCGGATGCGACCAAATGGTCACGGGACGCGCAGGACACTGCGGGACACGGCAGGAACGTCGTCAGCTATTGAGAACCCGCGCGCTATTGACAGGGCGGGGTGCACCACGAAATAGTGGACGCACGGGATCAGGCCGAGCGGGCGCGCCCGATGGGCTGCCGCCGCCAGGGATGATCGGCGGCCGGGCGCAGGGGTTGCGGCGGCGTGAGGACGGGCGGAGCACC
>JAABUJ010007480.1_pt1 | contig 10199 bp, 8 predicted proteins | sample 5559131 | NCBI WGS metagenome assembly JAABUJ01 (sample SAMN10711875, study PRJNA513366) | rock metagenome | isolation source: Antarctica rocks | place: Antarctica: Victoria Land, Mt New Zealand nord | collected 2016-01-07 | reverse complement strand
CCGGAAGAGGGGACGACGGACCGCTGGCGACCAAGCGCCATGGAGGCGGGACGCCGACTTGAGCGACCGAGCGCGCTCTTCGAGAAGCTGGACGACGCGCTCGTCACCCAAGAACGGGAGCGGCTACAGCAATCGGCCGAGGCTGTGCGGCGTTGAGGGGAGATCGCCGCACCGTGGAGTACTATGTCGTCAAAACGTTCAGAAGAGGTGTGATGCTGTCCCCCATCGTCGCGCCTGATGGGGGTGATGCCCCCCATGAGAGGTGAGGTTATGTCCGTTGTGAGTTACCTACGCGCCGCGCCCAAAGTCGAGTTGCACGTCCACCTGGAAGGCGCGATCCAGCCGCCCACGCTCTTGGAACTGGCCCGGCGCAACCACATCCCGTTGCCTGCCGACACCATTGACGGGGTGCGCCGCTGGTTCACCTACCGCGACTTCCCGCACTTCGCCGAGATCTACCTGACCATCACGCGCTGCCTCAAGACGGTGGACGACTACGAGTTGATCGCCCACGAGTTCGGGGCCGCGATGGCGCGCCAGAACGTCCGCTACGCCGAGGTCACCTTCTCGCCCGGCACGCACCGTGGCCTCGGCATCCCGCACGACGTTTCTTTCGGCGGCCTGACGCGCGGGCGGGAGCGCGCCCGCGTCGACTTCGGCGTGGAGATTGCCTGGGTCTTCGACATCGTGCGTCAGGTCCCCCTCGACGCGGACGGTCGCGCACTGGCCGACTATGTAACAGACGCGGCCATCGCAGGCCGGGCGGACGGGGTGGTGGCGCTGGGCCTGGGCGGGGCCGAGGCCAGCCACCCGCCGGAGCCGTTCGCGCCCTGGTTCGAGCGCGCGCGGGCGGCCGGGCTCCACAGCGCGCCGCACGCGGGCGAAACGGCTGGCCCCGCAAGTGTCTGGGGGGCGCTGCGCGCCCTGGAGGCGGAGCGCATCGGGCACGGCGTGCGCGCGAGCGAGGATCCGGCGCTGGTAGAGTATCTGGCCGAGCGCGGTATCCCGCTGGAAGTGTGTCCGACAAGCAACGTGCGCATCGGCGTCTACCCGGATCTGGCGGCGCATCCCTTGTCGCGCCTGCATGCGGCAGGCGTCATCGTCACGATCAACTCCGACGACCCACCCCTCTTCAACACCACCTTGAACGACGAGGTCGTTCTGCTGGACGACCCGTTCGGGCTGGGCGTGCCGGCCATCGATGAGATCCTGCTCAACGGCGTGCGGCACAGCTTCCTGGCGCCGGAGCGCAAGCAGGAGATGGCTGCGGCCTTCACGGTCGAATGGGCGACCCTGAAGGTCGCCCATCTCGATGGCGACGCCGCGCTATGATGATGGGGGGCACGTCAAGGGCTAGGAAGACGCCTGCCGGCGGGCGCGGCGACGGGGAAAGGCGCGCGTCATGCCCGTCGATTTCCTGACGGACGAGCAGGAGCGACGCTATGGGCGCTACGCCGGGGAGTTGTCGTCCGTTGAGTTCGCGCGCTCTTTTTACCTCGACGACGCGGATCGCGCGCTGATCTCCGGCCGCCGTGGGGAGCACAATCGCCTGGGTCTGGCCCTTCAGCTCACCACCGTCCGTTTCCTGGGGGCATTCCTCGCCGATCCGACCGACGTGCCCGCCAGCGTCGTCGCCTACGTCGCGGCGCAGCTCGGCGTCGCCGACCCGGCCTGTCTGGACCGCTATCGGGTCGGCGAGACCCGGTGGGATCACGCCGACGAGATCAAGCGGATCTACGGATACCGCGATTTCGGCGACCAGCCGGAGCACGTCCGGTTGGTACGCTGGCTCTACGCCCGCGCGTGGGTCAGCGCCGAGCGGCCCAGCATGTTGTTCGACCTGGCCACGGCGCGGCTGGTCGAGCGCAAGGTGCTCCTGCCCGGCGTCACCACCCTGGCCCGCCTGGTGGCGCGCGTGCGCGACCGCGTCGCCGCGCGTCTGTGGGAGACACTGGCCGCTGCACCCAATGACGTGCAGCGCGCGCGGCTAGAGCGTCTGGTCGTTGTACCCACCGGGCAGCGCGTCAGCCCGCTCGAACAGTTGGGCCGCTCCCCCACGCGCGCGAACGCCGCAGGCCTCCTGGGCGCACTCAAGCGGCTTGGCGCGTTCCAGGCCCTCGACGTCGGCGGGCTGGACCTGGCGCACGTCCCGGCGAGCCGCCTCACGGCGCTCGCCCGGCATGCCGCGGGCGCGTGGGCGGGCACGATCGCGCGCATGCCGCCCGACCGGCGCGTCGCCACCCTGCTCGCCTTCGCCCACGTCTACGAGGCGCGCGCCCAGGACGACGCCCTCGACGTGCTCGACCAGGTGATCGTGGCGCTCTTCGCGCGGGTCGAGCGCGAGGGCGACCGGGCGCGCCTAGACGCCATCCGCGCCCTCGACGTCGCCGCCCTGCTCCTACGCGATGTCGCCCATATGGTACGCGATGCCGAGATCCGCGATGCCGAGGTGCGCGCGACCATCGAAGAGGCCATCGGCGGGATCGCCATCGACCACGCTATCGCCGTCGTGGACACCCTGACCCGGCCGCCAGATGACCACTACTACGACGACCTGTTCACGCGCTACAGCACGATGCGCCAGTTTTTACCCACGCTGCTGCGCACGGTGACCTTCGCGGGGACGAGCGCGGCGCGGCTGGTCCTCGACGCCGTTGCCTACCTCCGCGAGATCGAGGGCCAGAAGGCCCCGGATATGCTGGAGGCGCCACTCGCGGTCGTGCCGCCAGCCTGGCGCCGCCTCGTGGTCCAGACGGCGCCGACCTATCGTGCGGATCGCAAGGCGTATACGTTCGCGCTCTTGGAGCAGCTCCAGGCGGCGCTGAAGCGGCATGATGTGTTCGTCTCCCCGAGCGAGAAGTGGGCCGACCCGCGGGCCAAGCTGTTGCAGGGCGCCGCGTGGGAGGCGGCGCGGCCGCAGGTCTGTCGCGGGCTGGGGCACACGACCGACGCCATCGCCGAGGTGGACACGCTCTCCCGGTACCTCTGATGAGCGCTACCGTCGCACGGCCGCCAACCTGGCGCGCAACCCGTTCGTGCGCGTCGAGCGCGAGAAGGGGCGCGACACGGTGGTGATCTCGCCGCTGGAGAAGCTCGACGAGCCGGCCAGCCTCCACCGGCTGCGCGACGGCGTGCAGGCGCGGCTGCCACGCGTGGACCTCTCCGACGTGATCCTGGAGGTCCAAACGTGGACCGGTTTCGCGGATGCCTTCACGCACATTAGCGAGGGCAACGCGCGCGTGCATGACCTGACGACGAGCATCTGCGCCGTTCTGCTTGCCGAGGCCTGCAACATCGGCCTGGAGCCGCTCATCCGCCCCGATGTCCCGGCGCTCACGCGCGGCCGCCTGGAGTGGGTGCAGCAGAACTACGTCCGCGCCGAGACCATCGCCCGCGCCAACGCCGTGTTGGTTGACGCGCAGGCGCGCATCCTGCTGGCCCAGGCGTGGGGCGGCGGCGACGTCGCCAGCGCCGACGGACTGCGCTTCCGCGTCCCCGTGCGCACCATCAACGCCGGCGCCAGCCCCCCGTATTTCCACCTCGGCGTCGGTGTCACCTATTACAACTTGAGCAGCGACCAGTTCAGCGGACTGCACCACATCGTCGTCCCCGGCACGCTCAAGGACGGGCCCTATCTGCTGGCCGTCCTCCTGGAGCAGGAAACACAGGTGCAGCCCACCATCATCATGTCGGACAGCGGCGCCTACTCAGACCAGCTCTTCGGGTTGTTCTGGCTCCTCGGGTACCAATTCTCGCCCCGCCTGGCGGATGCCGGAGACGCCCGGCTGTGGCGCATCGATCCCAAGGCTGACTACGGCGCCCTCAACGGCATGGCCCGTCACCGCCTCAACACGACACTCATCACGCAGCACTGGGATGACCTGCTGCGCGTGGCCGGATCGCTCAAGATGGGGACGGTCGGGGCCGTCGAGTTGATGCGCTCGCTCCAGGGCGGCAGCCATCAGTCGGCGCTGGCCCGCGCGATCGGTGAGCTCGGGCGCATCCCCAAGACGCTGCACCTGCTCGCCGTCTATGACGATGAGGCCTACAGGCGGCGCATGGTGACCCAACTCAATCGCGGCGAGAGCCGGCACAGCCTGGCGCGGGCCGTCTTCCACGGGCGGAAAGGAGAGTTGCGTCAGCGGTACCGCGAGGGTCAGGAGGATCAGTTGGGCGCGCTGGGGTTGGTCGTCAACATGCTGGTCCTCTGGATTAGGTGGGATTGCTTTCTTAGCCGGGAGCCTCCTCACCCGATCGTCGCTGGCCAAATGGCGATCGTGTGGCCGGCCGGCGTGAATGTTTGGACGCGACTGGGGCACCATCCCGCGAGTGTATAGATAGTGCCGTTGGCGGCGACCGCGACGCCTGTTGGGAAGGCCGGTTGGTCAGAGACTGCATTGTGCGCGTTGAACCATCCAGTCGTCCCCGTGGCCCAGCGCGTGAGCGGGGTTCCCGTCCCCGAGAACTGTTGGATGCGCGCATTGAGCTTGTCCGCGATATCGAGGCGACCCTGTGGGTCGAGGGCAATGCTGACCGGGTGGCGGAACTCGTCCGGCTTGCTGCCCTTGGAGCCCCAGGCGCGTAGCGTCGTCCCGTGGGGCGAGAGGACGAGGATGCGGATGGTCTCGTCCGCGATATAGACCCGCCCGTGTACGTCGACGGCGATCCCACTTGGCCGGCTGGGCTGCCGAAGCCACGGCGAGAGCCGCCACACCGCGTGGACGCGCCCGGCTGCGTCGAGCACCTGAACACGGCTGTTTCCTTTGTCCGCCACGTACACGTCGCCGCGCCGATCGATGGTCACGCCGGCGGGGTTCTCGAACTGGCCGGGTGCCGTTCCGGTCTCGCCCCACACCGCCGTCACGCGTCCCGTGGGCGCCAGCTTGTCGATATGCCCGGCATTCGGGTCAGTGACGTAGATAGCACCATGCACATCGACGGCAATGCCGACCGGATGGTGCACCGCACTGCGGTGCCCTCCGGGCGTCGTCCAAGTGGCGAGGAGGTGTCCCATGGGCGACCATTTCTGGACCTCGACGCCGGCCGCGCTCCCACCTGCACCAGCGGCGACGCCCAGGGCGGTGTACACATTGCCTTGGGCGTCGAGGGCGATACCGTTTGCGTCTCCGTAATCAGTGGTCGCGTCGCAGGATACCCCTGTCGTCGACACCGCTGCCGCTGGTGCATGGTCGTTGATGTCCGCCCCACCCGTCGGCTGCTGCTGTGCGGTGCTGGCACCGAGTAGCCCCGACGTGAGCAGGGTGCTCGCAAGTGCCGCACAGGCGAGGGTCGCCTTCATCGCCGCTCTCCTTCCTTGTCTCCCTGAGTGCACGCGCGATTGTCCGTCGCGCATAGTGCTTGTCGGACCGCCGCATCCGGTGCGCTGCGCGCCATGCGCAAGCCTCTGCTTCATCATACAACGCCGTCCATTGCCTGGTTCCCATGCGACGGGATCGGTACTGGGTTATCGATCCTCCCATCCACCCAGTCGGTCTCCGACCGACCGAGGGGGCTTGCCCCCTCGCACCCCCGTTTCGCCTGCGGCGCCTCACGCCGGGCCTGGCAACCGTACATCATGCCACTGTCACCCACTGCCCGGACGTGAGGCGTCCTCGGCGACCGATTCCCGCCCCCGTGCCGCCATCTCCTCGGTCAGCGCGGCGATCTGCGCCTTGAGCGAGCGGATGACGACGTTGCGCCCATCCTTGTGAACCAGCGCCGCATCCAACTGCCCCTCGAGGTCGGCCATTCGTTGGCGCAAGGCCACCAGGTGCGACGCGGCCGACGCTGTGCCATCACCAGCCGCCGCGCGGTTGAAGATGAAGGCGGGGCTCGGCGGATCTGGCAGAGGCATGTCACTCTTCGCATCCACAATCTCCCGCATCCGTTCGGTGTCGCCGTCTGCCAGCGCCCGCTCCTCGGGTAACATGGGGATTTTGGCCTCGAAGCGAATCACGCCCGCGCGTTGCTCCAACTCCTCGGCTTGGTCGGCGTCGATATACATCCGGCATTGCTGACAGGCCAGGCGATGCGCGCAGGCCTGCCAGGCCGGGTTGCCGCAGAAGCGCGGGCGCTGGTCCGCGCCGTAGCCCAGGTAGAAGAATACGGACGGTTTGCCCTGCGCGGCGGCCTGCGGGTCGAGCAGGCCCTCCACGACACGCAGCAAGTCGTCGGCTTTGCGCATCGTCCGGGCGAACTGGAACGGGTCGGTGCGGGCGTAGTGCTTGACCGTGTCCGGATTCGTGTGGCCCAGGAAGGTAGAGATGTCGTCCAGGGGGACGTCCGCCCGGCGCAGCATGGTCGCGATGGTGCTGCGGCCGCGGTGCGCTGTGATCGCGCCGCGCGCGTCGACCTCGGGGACGTTGGCGGCGCGGCAGAGGATGGGGATCAGCCGATCATTCATCCATGCCGTACCCAGGCGCATCCCCCGGTAGGAGAACAGGAAATCGACCGCGATCCCATCCTTGCGATCGAGCCGTGGCGGCTGCCCCGCCGGCCTCTTCCGCGCCCAAGCCTCGACAGCGTCGGCGGTGTACGACGGGATGGGCACCCAGAAGGGCCCGCGATTCTTGCCCGAGGGGACGTGCAGGTAGGTGAAGTGCGCGTCCTGCTCGACGGGCACGCCGTCCTCGTCCCGCATGTCCGGGTCCCAATCGCGGCGCACGCACCCGACGCGCAGCCGACCGATCTCGTTGGGGAGCCGCGCCGACGTCACCCACAGGAGGGCCACCGCAGAGACGAAGGCGCGTGGGTAGGTCCGGTGCGGGCTGAGGTCCGCGTCGGTGAGGGTCGCCGCCGCGCGCATGAGCTTCCACCACAGCGCCGCGTCGATATCGCGCGGGTTGGGCTGGAGCAGCCGCTGGATATGCAGGGGTGTCTGGAAGGCCTGCACCGGCTTGAAGCGGATCGGGAGCCGCCGCGGCGGTGCGCCGGCGACCCGCTGCGGCCGGTCCTGCCAATCGGCGAAGACGCGGCGCATGGTCTGCAGCTTGTTGTCGATCGTCGTCGGTCGCACGCGCCGTCCGAGATCGGCCCGGCCCTGCATCCGATCCAGCATGAGCGACGCGGCATCGTCGCCGACATGCGCGCCGCAGGCGTACGTCACGTATGCCTGCGCGAGATCCTCATCCCACTGCTCCGGCGAGACGATGGCGGGATGCGTACGGGCGAGCCAGCGGCCCACCGCGAGCATGCGCCGGTGGTGGGATGCGTGCGTGGACGGCGCGAGGCCCCGGGCGGTCTCATACCAGGCCGCTGCCCAGGCCACCCACTCGGGGGCGATGCCCACTGTATCACGCTGCGGTTGTGGGTTGCCGGTGGCGTAGGGCACGCGCGCGTACGCCGCCTCGTCGATTAGGCCGAGCGCCCGCAGGGCACGCGCGACCTTGTGGACCTGCGACCGCATCTGCACGCGCGAGGTGGACGGAGGGACCTCCGTTAGGAGGCCAATCGTGTCCATGGACACCTGCTCGAGGTACGGGCTCCGGCCCAACAGGAACAACAAACTCAACGTCCCGCGCAGATGCGCCGTCGCCGCCGCGCCCGTGCTGTAGCCATCCTGGCACAGCACGTCCACGACGCGCCGCATCTCTCGCTCGACCTGTTCGCCTCCGAATACGGCGCGCGCCGTGGGGAACGCATGGCCGCCAAGGCCGACCGGGCGCAGGTCGGTGACCCCGCCGAAGAGGTACGCCACCGTCCTGATCGCCGCCCGCGCGTTGTCGCGCGCCGGGCCGTGGCGCGCGTCGGCGAAGGCCTGCCCGTCGCGCCCGATGAGATCCAGCCAGGTGGCCGGAGACCACTCCCAGAATGACAGGCCCCGTTGCTCCATCTCGCGATACATGACGGGCACGATGCGTCCCGTCGCGGTTGCGCGATCGATGCTATGCAAGCTGGCTACGTCGGAGAGCGGGCGCGCCAAGCGCGCGAGGACCTGTCGCGCCCGCTGCGCCGCAGCATCGTTCGTCGGATGGACATGCTTCGTGCGGTCGGCCAAGGCGGCGCGTTCCTCCGCTGTCAAGGGCGTGCGATCGTAATCCTCGGGGACGAGCGGCATGCGCCAGACCAGGTCCGACGCGGGGACAGCAACGGGGTGGTTAGGCGCCATCGCTCGCCTCGTCGATGATCTGTCGCATACGCCGGTCATACGGGGCGAGGGCGGCGCCGAGCAGCGTAGCCAGGTGCGTCGGCGCCAGATGGACGTACACTTGCGTCGAGGCGACGCTGGCGTGCCCCGCGTACAGCGCGATGTCCTGCAGATCGACGCCGCAGCGCTGGAGGACGGTGAGGCGCAGATGCCGCAAGGTGTGCGGCGTGAGTTGCGGCAACTCGAGTCGCCGCCGGATGCGCGCGATGACATCATTGAAGGCGCCGATGGCCAGGGGCGCGCCCGGGTTGCGCTGCGATTCGGAGAGGAACAACGGGCCGTCGACCTCGCCACCGAACGCGGCCAGGAGATGTGCCCGATCCTGGCGCAGGTATCGCGTGAGCAAGGCGCCCGTCGCCGCGGAGAAGGTAACCGTCCGGCGCAGCCCGGTCTTGGACAGCTCCGACCGCACCGTCACGAGCCCAGCCTCCAGGTCGATATCGTCGCGCCGGAGGCCGAGCAACTCCTGGCGCCGCAGCGCCCCGTCGTAGGCCAGCAGCACCAACACCTGATCACGCAGACTCTCGCGCTGCACGATGTGCGTCACGATACGCTCCCACACGTCATCGGGCGGTATCCACGCCAGCCGTTGGCGCCGGACGAAGGGTCCGCGTCGTGGCCGCTCGCCTCCGTACCTGCGGCTCCCGTGTGGCACGGGGTTCTGCGTGTCGGCGCGGAAGCCACGGACGATACAGAAGTCGAAGAAAAGACGAGCGGTCACGATGCGTTGCTGGATGGTGGCGGGCGACAATTTCGTCCCCGTGATGCGCGTGATGTTGGCCTTGTTGCCGGGCGTTCGCGGCGCGCGTGTGGACAACCCGTCGATGTAGGCATCAATGTCGTCGAGACTCGCTTCAACGAAACGGTTGGGATCGGCGCCGGCGAACGCCCGCAGCAGATCCTCGAGATTGCGGGCGTATGCGTCGACCGTCTTCGGGCTCTTCTGCCGCCGCGCCTGGGATTCGACAAACGCGCGGGCAGTCGGATGCTCCGCGACGCCTGGGTAATACTGCCACTTGATCGGGTGCATACGCTCGCTCCTCTCGGCATCGGGATGCATGTCCGGCGGGCAGCACGACGACGTCGGCTCTATGAGGCCCACGCTAACACGTCACGATGGGTAAGGGAAGCAGTTGTGCACCAGGATATCCGAGCTAACAGGTACCACACGATACAGCGACCTGGCGCTGGCGCAGATGCGGGAACAAGGGCTGGAGGTCCGGGACGAGGACGTGGCGCGCCTCTCCCCGCTGGGGTACAGCCATGTCAATCTCCTGGGACGGTATCACTTCAGCTTGCCGGACGCGATCGCGCGTGGCGAACTGCGCCCCCTCCGCGATCCGGCCGCGCGCGACGATGACCAGCCACCCGCGCCGTAGCCATCGCCATCCCAACCCTACGGGTTCACTCGTTTCCACGGCCAGCACGTCTTATCCCGACTTTTCGTTCCGTTGGTTGTCGGACCCCGGAGACGCGACAGTGCGTTAGAGCGAAAGGTAGGCAGCCCCATGGTCGTGCATACAGCCCCCTTGTCCGTTGCGGTGAGCACTGCGACGGAGATCCTGACGGTCATCATGGCGGAGGAGCCCCACGGCGCGACCGCCGATCAAGTCGCCCGCGCCATTGGGCTCGGCCTCGACGGTGACACGGTGCAGGGTGAGTTAGAGGAGATGGTAGCCTGCGGTCTCCTCGACCGGCGCGGGCTCGGCCGTTGCGCCCTCTATACCCAGCACAACACACCCTGACCGTGTGAGGATGGGGCGGTCGGCGCGGGGTGACGCAGGGTTATGATTGGTCCTGACCCACGCTGTTGACCGCCCCGCCCACGAACGCCCGCGTTTGTCCTCTCATCTTTGACTGTTAAGTGCAACACTACTATGCACTAAGGTTGCATGATTATGTTGCACCCCGATTGGATAGCGTGGTACCCATGGCACCCACACATGCCGACGGCGCACGGGATAGGCCAGGCAGCCACGACATGGCGGGGTCGTCGCTATGCAAAGCGCGGAGAGTTGCTCGTCGCATCACCTGATGGTGCCGCGCACATCGG
>JAABUJ010007479.1_pt1 | contig 10199 bp, 7 predicted proteins | sample 5559131 | NCBI WGS metagenome assembly JAABUJ01 (sample SAMN10711875, study PRJNA513366) | rock metagenome | isolation source: Antarctica rocks | place: Antarctica: Victoria Land, Mt New Zealand nord | collected 2016-01-07 | reverse complement strand
TCCTGTGTCACGTCCCCCTGGCAGTACGGGCAGCCCATCATCCCCTCCTCCATGCACTCCTATAAAGGAGAAGGATACTCGACCGCTTGGCTCCCCACCACCAGTGATTCTGAATTCTGACGCAACCCTAACCGGACCCGATAGCCTCGGGAAGACGTGAGGCTATCGCGCGCATACGCGCGATCGTCGTGCTCCGGCCCTGATGGGTCGGACGCTGGCAACATCTTCGTCTATCAACAGGTGGTGTCGACGCGTGAAGAGGTCCGCGCGGCTGACGCCGGCGACGCGATCGGAAAGGCCACGGGGATGCGCATCCCGCCAGAGAGCCGGGGCGACGCGCGAGAGCGCGTCGCGGGGTGGCTACCTGCTTGGCTAGGTCTTTACACCCTTATCGTACACCCGGTACCGTGCCCGTACCGTGCGCTTTCTGGCCGGTCGCGCGCCAGTGAAAGGACGGGTCTCGCCGGTACCGTGCCCGTACCGTGCGCATTTTGGGTGAAGGCGCGTTGTGAGTGGGCGCCGCGCGCTGCCATCATGCCGTTATATGCGCTTTTCGGCATTTTACGCTCGTGAGCGCCGAGGTATGCGGCGCCGGGGCAGTAGAACGACCGGGCGCTACGCCATGGTTACCTTAACGCGAGCGATTGAGACAAGGTATCGATCGGTGATACAGCGCGTATAGGCGGGGCGGATGCCGACCCAACAAGAGCGGCGGGCGGACCGATCGGTCGAGCGGGATCGCGCATCGAGACGGCATCTCGACGCGCCGTTCGTCGGAGCCCCACGCCATACAATCGACGCAACGCCGTTACCCACTATACGCCTAAACGATAGAACTCCCGAAACGCGCCGCACACGTAGCGTCGGGCAGTGGCGAACGCACTCCCTCAATTGACGGAGTGACCGTGAGCGACTGTCCACGGGACGCCTGGTCACGTACGTCGGCGCGCGCTATTAGCGTGCCATGACCGTGCGCGCTTCGTGCGACATAGGCCGTTCGGGAGGCAATTGGATGTCCTTCGGGCGTACAAGAAATGAGGCGCCGTTTTCGGGGCTAGAAATCACCTCCCATCTCTGGTGGGAGGTGTGTCTGGAGGGGCCGCGCGAACTCGACCGTTTCAAGGTCTTTTCTCGCAAGTGGGACGGCCGCGAAAAGAGACCCGTGTCGACGCGGGACGTGGCCGGATTGTTGGATCGCCGGCCACGCCGGCGCGTTCACTGGAACCTCCCAGGAAGCCCACGCCCTTATGAGTTTTGACAATCAGAATCGGTAATGGAGCGATAACAGTGCCGCACCAGGCAGAGGGGCGACAAGCCACCCGTTGCAAGGCTCCAGCAGCCAGTCCTATCGATGCTGTAGCGCTAGTCTGCCTGCTCCTATGATCAGGCGTCTTGTGTTACCTGTTTTGGTCGTCAAAACTCATTAGGCGTGGGAGGAATAGGATACGCCCTGCCTACGTGCCGCGACAAGCGACGCGTATTCTGTGATAAAAAATGACGTAGATATGGTATACTAAGACTATGAGCACCCGCACCATCGCCCTGACGTTGCGCCCTACCACCGACGAGCGCGCCGCCCTTGAGCGGTTGCGCGTGCAGTTTAATGCGGCGTGCGACTATATCAGCCGTGTGGCGTGGGATGCTCAGGAATTTAACAAAGTCAGGCTCCAGCGCTTGACCTACGCCACCGTGCGCGCTGACTACGGCCTCATGGCCCAGCACGTCATCCGCGCTATCGCTGTCGTGGCCGATAGCTACAAAGCCGACAAGGCCAAGCGGCACACTTTTCGGCCCACGGGGGCGGTCGTCCTCGATACGCCGCGCCTGTACCGCATCGTCCACAATCAAGCGAGCATCACGACGCTGGACGGTCGCATCAAGATCCAGCTGGGCATCGGTGGGCATCAGCGGCAGATGCTCAGGGAGGCCGCGAAACTGGCCGAGGCCGACCTCGTGTGCGATGAAAAGGGGCGCTGGCGATTGAAAGTGTGCGCCCATTTCCTCGACGTGCCCGTGTCCACACCGCACGATGTGCTTGGTGTCGACCTCGGCATCGTCGCTATCGCGACCGATAGCGACGGCGCGCAGTACAGCGGCGCAAAGGTACTGGGACTGCGTGCCCGCTACGCGCATATGCGCCGCAAGCTCCAAAAGAAGGGCACGCGTAGCGCCCGCAAATTGCGTCGCAAGCGGAGCAAGCGAGAGCACCGTTTCCAGGCTGACGTGAACCACGTCATTAGCAAGGCGATAGTCCAGCGCGCGGCCCAATCGGGGCGAGCTGTGGCGGTCGAAGACCTGACGCACCTGCGACGCAGGGGACGGTTGAATAGGTCGCAGCGACGAACGCACAGCGGTTGGAGTTACGCCGATCTTCGCGCCAAGATTGCCTACAAAGCGGCCATGGTGGGTGTCGTTGTCGTGGCCATCGACCCACGCTACACGTCCCAGACATGTAGCCGGTGCGGGCACTGCGAGAGGGCGAATCGTCACTCTCAATCCTCCTTTCGATGCCGTCAGTGTGGCTTCGCTGCCCACGCTGATTGGAACGCTGCTGAGAACATTCGTGTTCGCGGCAGGGCTATTTTGTCAGAGAGCCATACATTCCGACCGCCGGTGTCTCAAACGGCGGAGGGACAAGCCCACGGTCTTTAGCCGGGGGTATCTGACCTCAGGACGGCCATATTACGCAAGTGTAGCCGTGCAACGGTACCGCGAACGGTCGTCGATCGCGGAGGGCGCGGTGCGGTATGGCCGCCGTGTCCTACCGAGAGGTCCGGGATGGCAACCCCTTAGCGACAGCGCGGTTCGGTCGGTGATCGACGCGTCCATATATGACACGACATCGTGCGCGGGTCGCCCTGGCGATACCTATACGCCGTTTGGCATCAAGCCGCTGCTTGTTCGCATCCTCGCATGCCTGGTCGTGCGCCTAATTGGGCGGTCATGATCGACGAACCTTCCGGGTGTTATGCGCCATCTTTCGTTCCCCACGCGCCATCCTTGGTGTCATTTCTCCTTGCGATGGCGTCCTCGCCATGACGTCGGTGACGACGGACAGTCGGGCGCTTCATGACGCTTTCCGTTTGCTGCATTGTGTTTGTGCAGGGATTACCGACCCTGTTGCGGTGTATCACGTCACACTGTCTTTAACGCTCCCATAATCAAGACATGATGTCGCGCTTCTACATACTCATCATACTCAGCGCTACGCCCTTGAAATGGGTTGGCATCAGCCCCTACAGTTATATGTCATTGATCGCTTTGTTTTTCCAGGTAGTGGACCCCGCGGCGCGCCGCGACCATCCCGCGTGAAAATAGGGCGAGCCAGCAGCATCAGCGGCGGCTATTTTCAGACGAGCTGATCATGCCGCCTTTCCACTCTCGCCAGTACAAATAGACGTTGCAACCAGTGAAAAATGTAGTCTTGTGCTCATTCTTTACAAGTTGTAGGGGTGTCTTGGCGTCTAAATCGTCATAGCCGTAGTGGAAAGGCGGTGTGATCAAAACAGTGCGTTGCCTGGAAAGTTTTCGGGGTCTCCGGCACTTCTGGTGATGCGGAAAGGGCTGAAAAATAAGCTGCTCAAGCGCGTTCTGTCGCTCTGGCGACCGACAATTCAAGGTCACGGCTATACGCGGAATGGGGTGTTGGGAACGGGGCAGCTACACTGCCACATCTTGTAGTGCAAAGGGAGTTATTGTACTACAAATAGTGATTGATGGTGCTGACTAGCTCTCACCAGAAGTGCCTGAGACCTAGTTTTCGCGATCAGCGACAGTTATAGGTAGTAGCGTTGTCCTGGAGGACGATCAGACCAAGGATGATGTCCCTTTCGCCGAGCCATTGGGAGGGTTACGATAATGTGGTGGGGTATGTTGATCCCGCCCTAAGCGCATCACCTCCATGCATATCCCCACAATCACTCCACGCCGTATCGTTTCGACGTGTCTCAGTGTCGGGATCGTTTTGGCGAACACGGAGCTTGTGACGTCAGGTATGCCCTTCTCGCTTTCTCCGAGTGTACCGGCGACGCGAGATACCGTCGCGGCGACCCTCGCCCTGTTCGACGGCGACGCCGACGAAGCCACCGTCGTCGCGCCCCTTATGGCGCTGCGTCAGGACCCTGTTTGGATGCTAAGTAGGTGTCGGTATGTTCGTGCAAGCCAGACAGGCTCCAGTAGACGCGCAACCAGGCGTGTGCGTCGTGCAGGAACTTACCAACTTGTACTTAGCCTGAATTATTCATGAGCATTTTGGTCTAATCAGATTGACCGCATTTGGGCGAACACCCACCTCTGTAGACCGGCAAAAAACGGCCGTAGAACCGATTTCGGCGTCCAAAGTGGACTCTGGGAGCCTGCAAGGCCGCCATCGGCAACCAATCCAATTCGATGAATGTTTTCATGAATAATTCAGGCTAGCCCTCCATCATGGGCACAAGCGCTGCGCCATCGCCCTGACTCATGGCCCCACGGACCACCTGTACCGCGTGTATCTGAAGCGGGCACAGGGTGCTGAGGGCGTCATCTGGCGGCGGTCCGCATAGCCGCGCCAACGATACAAGCCAGTCGCAGGGCACGGCCCATACCCCGCGACCGACTGTCCAGAACCACCGTCGGCGCACAGCCCATACACCATCAGTGGTCTTACTCCCTCTATCGGCAATCGGCGCCACACCCTATCATTCAGCGGGCGAGGCGCGACCGCATCGGCACTACGCTCGATTCACCCCACGCCGAACGTCGCGGTCCCGGCGCCCTGACGGTCGCCCAGCGTGCATGTCACCGTCGCGTGCGCTTGCCCCGTAGTCCGTGACCCATATCGCCACGTCCACGACACCTCTCCGCGCGCGTCGGCCGTCTGTGTCACCTGGAGGCCGCGATTTGTCGACGCTGTACCGGAGGCGTAGACGACGCGGACACCGCAGTGCGCGCCCGGCAGCGTGGAGCCCCGCACCATGGTGTCGATCCGATAGGCGGTCGGGTTCGGGCTGACCTGTACACGGACAGCGAGGACGCTCCCTGGCCTTACGGAGGGAGCAGGCGTCCCCTCGTCCGGAGTTGGAGTCCCTGTCATCGGACCTGGCGTGCCCGATCCCGGCGCCGGCGTCGCACCCCCGCTCCCCCACTGGATGCTCAGGATGGGGTGGAGTTCGATAGCGTTGGGGGCCACACCACTTTGTCCGTGCTTAAAGTCGAAAAAGCCGACGCCGGTGACGTGAACCTTGACGTTGACGCGTTGGAACGAGATCGTCGGGTGGAACGCCGCCATGAAGGCGGTCCGTACCGCACGCATGGCCGGTAGGAAGGGGCTCGACGGGCCGACGCACATGGGGGAGGGGATCTCGGCGATCATCGTGCGTCCGCCTGTGTCGGCGAGGACGAGATGGTAATCCGAGTCGTCCTCCTGCTTATAGCGCAGCAAGATCGCGTCAAGCGACCACACCGTCGTTTCGACGGGCTTGACGCGGCTGTTCAGGGGAGGTGACGCCGGCGCCGACAACGCGCGCAACTGGACGATGTTCGTGGGGACGGCCGTCCGCTGATCGACGAGGCGTGCGTCCGGGTCCATGCCGACTTTGACGGACCAGCGCTCGACCCCGCAGCCGGTCTCGTGTGACGGTTGGACGGCCGCGCGCGGGCGGTGAGAAGGCATGGCGGCGAGACGCGACGAGGGGAGGGCGACGCAGAGTAAGGCAGCTAGGGTAATGGTGGCGCTCGTCCGGTGGTACATGAGTCCTCCTGGTCATCAACGCGGCCGCCTCAAGGAGTCCCCCGCTAAAGGCGTGAGGAGGAATTGGGGCCACGTCGCTTGCTTGCATTGAACATTTTACGCTTCTCTTGTGGTAAAATAAGGGTATGAGCATACGGATTATTGCCCTGACGCTGGCTCCTACGGACGCCCAACGCGCCGCCTTCCTGCGGCTGCGCCGGGCTTTCGCGGACGCTTGCAACCACATCTCGAGGGTGGCCTGGGACACCGGCACGTTTAACCGTGTCCGCTTGCAAACCCTTGTCTACCAAGATGTCAGGGCAACGTATGGACTCATGGCCCAACACACCTGTCAGGCCGTGTCGATTGTCGCACAAACGTACAGGGCTGACAAGGACACTAAACGGGCATTCAAGCCAACCATGGCCGTGACGCTGGACACGCCGCGCCTCTATCGCATCACGGGTAATCACGGCGCTATCACGACGCTTGACGGGCGGTCGGCCGTCAAACTGAACATTGGCGGCATACAGCGCGCATGGCTGAAAGGGGCTACGGCGCTCAAAGAGGCCGATCTGGTGTGCGACCGCAAGGGACGCTGGCGGCTCATGGTCAGCGCCGTCTATGCCGACCCGCCCCCCATGGACACCAACGGTGTGATCGGCGTTGACTTGGGCCGGACGGACATCGCCATGACCAGCGACGGCGACACGTTCAGCGGGCAACAGGTGACGACGGTCCGGGACCGCTACAGCCGCACACGGAGGATGATCCAACGCCACGTCTCGAAAGGCACACGGAGTAGCCGCCGACGTGGGCGGCAGACTCTGGCACGGTTGTCGGGGCGCGAACATCGCTTTCAGGCGCAGGTGAACCACACCATCAGTCGGCGCATCGTCACATGGGCTGTCGAGTCGGAGCGGGCGATCGCCCTGGAAGACTTGACGGGCATGCGCGAGCGGACCACTAGACAGGCGCGGACCAAGACGGAACGGCGGCGATCCAACAGCTGGGCCTTCCATCAGTTGCGCCTGTTCCTGGCCTACAAGTGTGTCGGCGAGGGCGTCCCCCTGGTGCGGGTGAACCCCGCGTACACGTCCCAGATATGCCATTGCTGTCTCCATATCGGTGAGCGCTCCGGGAAGCGGTTCACCTGCCTGAACGCCGCTTGTCGCTGGGGGGGCGACGCTGATCTGAATGGGGCACGCAACATCGCGCTCCTGGGGTGCTCCTTAAACGCGCCTCATGGTCCGTGGCTGTGTTGCTCGTACCAACCCGGTCGCAGGGCTCTTGAAATCCCCCCGCTTTAGCTGTGGGGAAGTTTAATCTTCCTTCATCATACTCGGCGTCGCCCACGCGCCCAACCCCGTCGTGTTATACTCTCACTAAGGGCCTATCAAAAAATAAAGTTATCATATTAGGCGGCGTGGGGGAGGATGGTGTAGTTCCACTCGCCGTGGAACACATCCGGCTGTAGGTGCATCGAGGCCATCTCCTCCTTGGTCGGCTTGAGGCCGGTAGGATAGCTGGCGGTGTCGAGGCGGCTCTCGACGGTCAGGCCGGTGTCCGTGGTGGTGGCGGCGATCAGGCTCAGGATCACGGCGTAGCTGACCAAGGGCTGGCCCCGCCAATTCTGGGTGATGAAGGAGAACAGGCGATGCTCGATCTTGTTCCACTTGCTCGTGCCCGGCGGGAAATGGCACACGCTGATCTCCAGGCCGGTCTCGTCGGCCAGGCGCTGCAACTCCCACTTCCACAGGTGCGTGCGCGACCCGTTGCTGCCGCCGCCATCAGCCGTGATCAGCAGCCGGTGTGCGTGGGGATAGCGCTCTCGCCCCGCGTCGTGCCACCACCGCTGGATGCTCTCCACCGCGAACGCGGCCGTATCGTGGTCGATCCCGACGTTGACCCAGCCCGCGTTGGCGGCCAGATCGTACACGCCGTAAGGCGTCACCCGCCCCAGCCCAGGGATCGGAAAGTCGTGCATCCGCACCTCCTCTGGCTGGCCCTTGGGCTGCCACTCCCGCCCGCCGTTCTTAAAGTCGCCGACCAGTTCCTTCTTCTTGGCGTCGACCGAGACCACGGGGTCGCCCGCCGCCAGGGACGCCTCCGCCGCCTGGTTGATGTGCGCGAACTGGGCGTCGCGGTCGGGGTGACTCTCCCCCTCGCGCGTCTTGCGGTTGCCTTGCAGGCTGTAGCGCGCCGCGTGCAGCGTGTTGGCGACCCATTGGTAGCTGACCTGATGCCCGTGGGCGCGCAACTCGGCGGCCAGTTTGCGCAGGCTCTTGCTCGTCCAGCGCAGCGGCGACTCCGGGTCCCCGCGCGTCGTCGGCTCGATCAATCGCTCCAGATCGGCCCGCACGTCCGGGTCTTTCGCCGCCGTCGTCTTGCGCCCGCCCCCCGGCCGCCGGATGCGTCCCGCCGCGGCGACCGGGACTGTCCCGCTGAGTTCTTTGATGCCCACCTGGATCACTGTGCGCGACAGGCCGGTCGCCCGCGCCACCGCGCTGATCCCGCCCCAGCCGATGGCCAGCGCCTCGGACGCCGCCACCGCGCGCCGTCCCCGTTCGTCCAACGTCCCTGCCACGCGCGCGTACCGCTCGGTGAGTGCCGTGTCGTCCTGCTTAATCATCCCGTCAGTATACGGCTGACAGGCTTACATGACTACTTTATTTTCTGATAAGCCCTAACCTTACCCCACGCGCCTTTCGCCCCCCACGCGCCCCGTACCGAGGGTCATGTAGAGTAGAGAGGACACCACGATCATGCCCACCGCAACCGCACCTCTACGCGCCATCGCCGCCGAGCTGCGCGCCTCTTCGGTCCCGCCCGACCCCTCCGACTTGATCGCCGTCCGTGCCGTCCACCTGGCTCTGTGGCGCTTCACCATCGCCAACGCGCGCCATGACACATCGTCGCACGTCGATGGCATCTCGTCACCTGTCATCGAGACACTGCATACGGTCCTGAGGGCTGCGTACCACATGGCCGCCGGCGTCATGGTCCGCGATCGACACGGCGACGAGTACTACCACGAACTCACGCTGCTGTCAGCGCTGGAGTTGCTCGGGGACGTTGACTCCTAAGAGCGTGTCCACAAACCCCCCAGCTCCCAGGTCTCGTTTTCGACCCAACGGGGACCACATCGGTGGTTGCGGGGGCCGCCGGAGGACGCGCCCGCCACCCTCGTGCGGTTGCTCACCCTCAGGAACGGCGCGGGGGCGGGTGCGGAGCGTCGGGTGACCGCTGGTGGACGCAGGATCGTGTGTGGATGGCACCAACGGATCCTGGGATCGATCAAAACGTGAGGGGGACAGGTGGGAGGTTTGTGGACACGCTCTAAGCTAGACTTTGGCCATTTGGACAATACATAAGAGGCAGATTGCGCTGTAGGCAACTCCTACCACAGAGAGGTCTACCATGCTCAATCTGCCTGACACCATTATGGCGTATCTGCTCCCCTTCGCGCCACTGTTCACCCGCCGTACCTGGCGGCATGTGCCCCTGCTCGTGGCCGGAGCCATCCTTGCGCCCGGTCGGCGTATGGTCAGTTCCATCTTGCGGGTCACCGGACATGGCGAGGATGCGGCCTTCTCGACGTATCACCGCGTGCTCAATCGGGCCGTGTGGTCGAGCCTGGGGGCGAGTCGCATCCTGCTCGGCCTGCTCATCGTCGCCTTTGCCCCCGACGGGCCGCTCGTGCTGGGCATCGATGAAACGCTGGAGCGCCGACGCGGGAAGACGATCACCGCCGCCGGCATCTACCGCGATCCGGTCCGCTCCAGCCATGGGCACTTTGTCAAAGCGCGCGCCTTGCGCTGGGTCAGCCTGATGCTGCTCGTGCCCATCCCCTGGGCCAACCGGACCTGGGCCTTGCCCTTCCTGAGCGTGCTTGCGCCCTCGGAACGCTATGACCAGGAGCACGACCGCCGGCACAAGGTCATCACCGCGTGGGCCCGCCAGATGGTCCGCATCGTCCATCGCTGGTGTCCCACACGCTCGCTCGTCCTCGTGGGGGACACGACCTACGCCGCCATCGAGTTCCTTGCGAGCACGCGGTCTGTGGCGACGATCGTGACCCGCCTGCGCCTGGACGCGCGCTTGTTTGAGCCCGCACCGCCGCGTGTACCGGGACACAAGGGCCGCCCCCGTGTCGTCGGGACGCGGCTGCCGACCTTGGCCGCGCGTCTCGTCGATCCGGCGACGGTCTGGCTCCCCCTGACGGTCCCGTTCTGGTACGGCGAGACCAACCGGGCCATCGAGATCGTCTCCGGCACGGCGGTGTGGTACAGCACCGGCCTGCCGCCCGTCCCCGTCCGCTGGGTCCTCATCCGCGATCCCGCCAACGCCTTTCCGCCCCAGGCCCTGCTCTGCACCGACCTCGACGCGACCCCGGAGCAGATCGTGGCGTGGTTCGTCTTGCGGTGGTGCCTGGAGATTGCCCAGTCACACGACCCCCATACCATGCATCACGCTCAGGCTCTTGATC
>JAABUJ010007478.1_pt1 | contig 10200 bp, 5 predicted proteins | sample 5559131 | NCBI WGS metagenome assembly JAABUJ01 (sample SAMN10711875, study PRJNA513366) | rock metagenome | isolation source: Antarctica rocks | place: Antarctica: Victoria Land, Mt New Zealand nord | collected 2016-01-07 | reverse complement strand
TGGCCGCTGAAGCGGTCGATCTGGGTATCGTGAAGAGAAAGCGTCAACGTGATCCTACCCCCGCGCGCTTCGCGCAATTGTGCTTGACTTTTGCCTCAACGGCTTAACTTGTGACCAATAGCGTTAGTGCATGGGGATCCGCGCCGGGCGGCACGCGCATTGCGGACCCTGCTCGTCGGCGCCGCCATTGCCGTGCTCCTTAGCGCCACGCTGGGCTGGCTGGTTGCGCTGGTGGGCACCGTTGACTTCAGGGCCGAGGGTCTCCCCGCAGAGATCCTGGGCCGTACACAGCCCTCGCTGTTCGACCTCGCCGTCGCCCTGGCCGGAGGCGCCGCCGGATCCTATGCGTTGGTGCAGCCGCGGCTCTCCGCCGCGCTGGCCGGGGTAGCCATCGCCACGGCGTTGATGCCGCCGCTGTGCGTGGTCGGGATCGGGATCTCGCTCGGGCAGATGGCCGTCTGGGGCGGGGGCCTGCTGCTGTTCTTGACCAACTTCGTGGCCATTGTCTTCGCCGGTTCGGCCATCTTCGCCCTGGCCGGGTTCCTCCCAGCGGGCGCGCCCCGCCGCCGGCTGCTGCTGCGCGCACGGTTGGTGAACCTCCTGCTCCTGCTGCCCGTCGCGGTCCTGCTGACGACCTTCACCGTCAGTATCGCGCGCCAAGCCCAGACCACCGCCGCCATCCACGACACCCTGGTTGGCGCGTTGCGGCGGCATCGTGATACCAGTCTGATCGGCGTCGGGCAGACGACGAACGGGGACACGCTGCAGGTTGTGGCCACGATTCGTTCCCCCGCGACCCTGAAGCTGACGGACGCCCAGCGTATCGAGGCGGCGTTGGCAGCCCGCCTGCGTGAGCGGGTGGCGCTTCAGGTGCTGCTGGTGCCTATGACCAACCTCGATCCCCTCAATCCCCCGACGGTGACCGCCACCCCCACGCCCCGCCGGGCTCCCATCGGCCGCCGCACCGCCCATAGCGGTGGGGCAGCGTCTCTGGTTCCGACACCGCGCGGGACGGGAGGCCCCCCAACGCCAGGACGCCGCCCCACTGTACGCACCGCCATAACGGCCACGCGGACCAGCGCCGCCGCTGTGCTAACGTCGCGCGCGATCAGACACCCCTCCCCGACAGCCGCCGGGACCACGACACCCACCCCGCGTCAGATCGCGCTGCCGCGCCGCCGCGCCGCGCCGACAGGGGGAGCCAGGCCACGCTCAACCCCCACCCGCACGCCCAACCCCATCGTACGGGAGCCGCGGGCGCCGACCGTAACACCCATCGCGTACGCCGTGGTTGGGTGGTTGGCGGGACGGGGGACGTGGGCGTGTATGCCCATCAATCCCCTGGGCTAACGGCGATCGTGGCTGCCCTGCCAGACGGCGCGCTCGTGCAGCGGACGGGGCAGCAGGTTGACGCCGACGGCTACCTGTGGGTGCAAGTCATTCTGCCGGATGGACGCGTCGTCTGGATTCCCAGGGCCTACCTTGTGCCCTATCGGGCGTATACCCCACCCCACCGTTGACGAAACACGATCACCTAGCAGCACCTGAATGAAACGATGTCCTTAGCCGAGCGGCGTCGCGTGTTCCAGAACCGCCGGGACGCGGTGTACGCGGTCCTGCACGAGGCGTAAACGGCATCAAGCAGGGACCACCCCGAAGGCTGACGTGGGCCACAGCTCGATTGCATGCCGAATCCTGACGCGTCCCCCCCGTCACCCTATGATTGTTGGCAGCGCTAATAGGGGATGGGCGGATGGGTCACTCCCTGCCACCCATCCGCCCATCTCGGCGCGAGATTGTTGTCCCTTCGGGGAGACGTTGGCGTCCCTCCCTACCGGCCTACTGCGCGAGGCCCTGCGTGGACTGTAGCGTGCTGTGGTCCGGGGCGAAGACGGTTTGCTCGGCCACGAAGCCGGTGCCGCTCGCCGACGTCAGCACGATGCCGTGCTGTGCCGCGAGTCCGGGGAACAGCCGCCCCACGTCGATGTTGTAGCGAACCGTCGGCGGCACGGCGATGCGCTGCGTGAGCATGCGCCCGTCGCTGCCGTAGGCGGTGACGTCGATCGGCACCGTCGTGGCCGAGGGGTTGTAGACGAGCAGGAAGTCGCTGTGTCCCTGCGTATCCCCGGCCGGGAAGCTCCAGCGCACGCCGGCGCCGTTGCGCCCAAACACGTCCGAGCCGGCGATGCGGTAGCCGTTGGGCGAACCGAAGTACTCAGGACGCTCCACCACGATCGGCTGGTTGCTCGTGACGACGCTGGCCACGCCGCTGGCGTTGAACAGGTCGTTGAGCTTGAGGTTGGCGCGGCTGCGTCCCGTCACCAGGATGGTGCGGCTGCCCAGGCTCGTACCCGTGCGGCTGTAGAAGCTGGCCGTGACGAGCGCGGAGGTCGCGTTGGGGTTGAGGACGGTCAGGAAGGTCTGGAAACGGTTGACCGTCGTGCCCTCGGCGAAGAGCCAACTCGTGGCGGGGCCGTTGCTGCCCGCCCGCGTGGTCATACCGTAGCCGTTGGTGCTGAAGGTCAGCGTGCGCTCGACCACGACCGGGTGGTCCGAGGTCGCGATGATCGAGAGCGACTGGCCGGGCAGCAACGCGTTGATGTCGGTGACGCTGTTGGAGTGCGGGGCGACCGTGACGGTCACGCTCTTGCCCGCGCGTCCGCCGAACGGCAGCAGTTGCAGTTGGACGTGCGCGGCGACGCTCGGGTCGGGGTTCATGATCGAGACGTTCTCGTGGAACGTCAGGCCAGTGTAGCCCTCGGCGAGGTACCACGTCGTACCCAGGCCGGTGTTGCCGAGCAGCGTGTCGCCGTCGCGCCCATCGCGCTGGATCGAGAGTTGGGCTGAGACCTGGCGGTCGGCGTTGAGCTGCAGGCCGAAGGTCCCGGACGGCAGCCCGTACTGGGACACAGGGATGACGGCCTGCGCGTGCGCCGCGACCGTGGCGGTCTTGTTGTAGGTCGCGCCGTTGTCGAAGTAGAAATGCAGGCTCAGGGTGGCCGGTTGGTTGTTGGTGTTGAGGACCTGCACCACGGAGTGCGCCGTCGCCGTGTTGATCCCACCGGCGAAGTAGAACAGCGGTGAGCGCGCGAGGTTGCCGGTGAACGCGGCCACGGCCGTGACGCGGCTCTCGTTGCCCACGGCGCTGATCGTGTTCTGCCCGTTTAATACTGTGCTCGGCACGGTAAAGGTGGCGCTGAAGGCTCCATTGGTCGTCGTGATCGCCGTGGGCGCCGTGACCAGCGCCGCGCCGTTGAGCGCGAGCGTGACCTGCTCCTGGCGGCCAAAGCCCTTCCCGGTGACGGTGACGGTAGCGCCGGGGGCGGCGGCGGACGGGCTCACCGAGATGCTCGGCGTGAGCGCCGAGATGGTGATGCCGGCGGTGGCCGAGCGCTTGCTGATGGCGCCGGTCGCGCGCAGCGTGTGCGGGCCAACCGGGATGCTATAGGGGATGCTCACGCCCGTCGCGGAGAGCGTGCCTTGCGCCGTGGCCGTGATCGTCGCCAGCGGCGTGATGACGCCATCGACCGTCACGGTGACGGCTTCATTAGGCGCGAAGCTGCCGCCCGAGAGGGTGATCAGGCCGCCGCGGTTGGTCGCGGCGGGTGTGACGGCGAAGGTCGCGGCCACGGTCGCCAGGGTCAACGTCGCCGTCGCGGTGCGCTTGCTGACCGCACCGGCGGCCGTGAGCATGTGCGCGCCGACCGTGGCCGTGTACGGGATGGTCACGGCCGTGGATGGGAACAGGCCCTGCGGCGTGGCATGGACCACCGCCAGGGGCGACGCGAGGTCGCTCAGGGTCACGGTGATCGTCTCATCGGCGGCCCAGCCGGCGCCGCTGAGCGTGGTCACGCCGCCGCGCGTGGTGGTCGCGGGCGTGGCGACCAGGGTCGCGCTGACCGCGCCGATAGTCAGCGTGGCCGTGGCGGTGCGCCCGCTGACCGCGCCCGTCGCGGTCAAGGTGTGGGTCCCGACCGTGGCCGTGTACGGGATCGTCACCGGCGTGCCGGGGAACGCGCCCTGCGCGTCGGCGTGGACCACCGCCAGCGGCGTGGCGACACCGTCCAACGTCACCGTAATGACCTCATTAGCAACCCATCCGGTTCCCCCGAGGACCGTTGTCCCCCCGCGGGTCGTGGACGCCGGCGTCGCCGTGAGCGTCGCGCTGGCCGTAGCGACGGTGACGGCGGCGGTGGCACTGCGCTGGCTCGCCGCGCCAGTGGCCACGATCTTGTGCGCCCCCGGTCCGGAGACAGCCGGGACGGTGAAGTTAGTCGCCGGCACCTGGCCGGCGACCGTCGCCTGGACCCGGACGGAGTAGGTGAGGTTGCCGTCGAAGGCGAGCACCACCGTCTCGTTGGCCGCGAAGCCGCTGCCGGAGACCGACACGATGCCTCCGCGTGTGCTGGCCGGGGGCGTGACGGTGAGCGTCGGCGCCGCGGCGGGAGCCGTGGCCGCGGCGTTCGCGCCGGTGGCGGCGACCGCCGGCCGCGCGGCGAAAGCGCTGAGAACTAGCAGGCTTACCAGGAGCGCCGGAAGGGCTACTCCCAGTCGTTTCAACATTGTAAACATCATTCGTTCCTCATATGTGTCGTGCGTCGCCGGGCGTCGCCGGAACCTATAAGGTCGTGGCGCCCGGCGCTGGGGACCACAGGGGAGACGCCATGGACGGCCGGGCGGCAGTGGTCTACGTAGAGTAGACCACTGCCGCCCGGTTAGACTATTGCGCGAGGCCCTGGCTGGACTCGAAGGTGCGCGCGTCGATCGTCGTAATGCCCTGCTCGGCGATGAAGCCCTGGCCGTTGCCGGACTGCAGGACGACGCCGTGCTGCGGGCTGAGACCAAGCGTGTTCACCGCGATGTTGGTGTGCGCGGTCGGCGCGATGGTGTACTGCTTCGTCATCATCTTGCCGGTGTTGTCGTAGAAGGTCGCCGTCACCGGGACCGTCACGCTCGATGGGTTGAAGAGCACCAGCGCTTCGTCAACGCCCTGCGCCGTGCCGCTGGGCGGCGTGGTGTTGCCGGCCGGGAAGGTCCAGCGTACGCCGGCGCCGTTGCGCCCGAACACGACTGAGCCCGACTTGGCCGTCGCATACGCGCCGGTGTACTCGGCGCGCTCCACCACGACGCCCTGGTTGCTCGTGACCACTGCGGCGATGCCATCGCCTTGCACCACGTCGCCCAGATTGATCGTCGCGCGGCTACGCGGACCCACGCTGATGGTGCGGTTACCCAATGTGCCGCCGCCGTTCGCGTAGAAGCTCGCCGTGACCGTCGCCGCGACATCGCGGGGATTGAGCACCGTGTAGATAGTCTGCACGCCGTTGGCGGTCGTGCCGGCCGCGAAGAGCCACTCCGTCGCCGGGGTGGTCGCTCCCGCGCGGGTGGTGAGGCCGTCAGCGTTCATACCAAAGGTCTGGGTGCGCTCCACGAGTACCGGGACATCGGAGAGGGCTACGACGCTCACACCCTGGTTGGGGACGACATTGTTGATGTTGAACACGCTGTTCGTATGCGCGGGCACCGTGACGGTTTCCATCTTGCGCGCGCTGCCGGTGACGCCCAGGAACTGCATCTGCACATGCGCGGCCCGCGTCGCGTCGGCGTTGAGGACCGAGATGGTCTCCGTGCCGCCGTTGGTCGAACCAGCGGCGAGATACCAATGGGTGCTCAGGCCGGGGGAGCCGGGCAGGTTGTCACCGTCGGTGTGATTGTAGCGGGCGATAACGAGCTCGGCCGCGACCTGACGGTCGGCGCGTACCTGCACGCCAAACGTACCCTGCGGCAGGCCCAACGAACTGGCGACGAAGCGTTTCGTGGACTGCGCCGGGACGTTGACGGTCTTCGTCACCTGGGCGCCGTTGGCGTAATAGAAGACCATGTTGACGCTGGCCGGTTGGGCGTTCGTGTTGATGATGTCGATGTTGGTGCTGTCGGCCGCCGTGTTCATGCCGCCGGACATGTAGAACTGCGTGGCGCGCGGCAGATTCCCCGTCAGCGCGGCGATCGCGCTCACGCGGCTCTCGTTGCCGATAGCGCTAACTGTGTTGACGCCGCGCAAGAGCGAGCTGGGGACGGTAAAGTTCGCGCTGAACGCGCCGTTGCTCGTCGTGATGGGGGCCGTCGTCGAGATGGCCTCACCGTTGAGCGAGAGCGTGACCTGCTCCTGGGGGCCGAAGCCCTTGCCGGTCACCGTCTCGGTCGCGCCGGGCGCCTCCGTCGTGGCGTTGAGGGAGATGGAGGGTGTAAGCTGCTGCACGGTGATGGCCGCGCTGGCCGAACGCTTGCTTGTCTGGCCGGTCGCCATGATGGTGTGCGCGCCCGTCGCTGTGCTGTAGGGCACGCTGAAGCCGGTCGCGGGCAGTATGCCCTTGCCGTCGGCCTTGGTGGTGACGGTCGCGGTGATGCCGCTTAGGGAAACGGTGATCGACTCGTTGGCGTTGAAGCCGGTCCCTGTGACGGTGACCACACCACCGCGGCTGGTCGTGGCGCCGGACGTGACCATGAGCGCCGCCTTCATCGGTGTCGCGGCCGGCGCGGCGTCCGTATGCGAGGCCGCGTGCGCGGTGGGAGCGGCGGCGAGGCCGCTGACCGCCATGCCACCTGTCAACAGGACGGCGAGTGTACGTGTTGAACTCATCGGAACAGTGCTCCTGGCTTTGTCCCACGGGGGACTCTATGGCCCGGTAGAGACGGGGCCTATTGACGAGCGGCGCGGCAACGGTCAATCCCATGATACGGTCCGTGCCCGCACGCTGAGAGGGGCGTCATACCTCTTACACTTCCCATGGTACCAACTCAACATGTGAGCCACCTGTGAATAACATGAATAGTGCATGAAAAACAGTTGTGCCACGTACATCGTCTGCACAGACGAAAACCATGGGATAAATGTGGGACAATAATAGCATCTTGATTGACGTCACAGGAGTTTCAAAGGACAGATCACCCATGGCTCTCCCCATGTGGCTCATGTGGCTCTCCAGCGCCGTGCTCGCCGTGGTGCTCGCATCGGCCGCTATATCCTGTACGACATCGTGCGCTGCAAGCGTCGGATGATGGCGATCATGACATGGGTCTGGCCCATCACTGCCCTGTACAGGGGGCCAGTCGCCATCGGGGCCTATCGCACGCTCGGTCTCTCCGGCGGGCAACGTCACCAGGAGGACCGGGGCGACGACGCCTCGGAGCCTTACTGGCACTCTGTCTTCAAGGGCGTCACCCACTGCGGCGGCGGCTGCACGCTCGGTGACATCGTCGGGGAGTGGGCCGTCTTCATCATGGGCGTCACCGTGGCGGGCCTTGCCCTCTGGCCGGAGTACCTCGCGGACTTTCTCCTGGCCTACATCCTGGGCATCGTCTTCCAGTACTTCTCCATCGCCCCGCTGCGGGGGCTCGGCCTCACAGACGGTATCATCGCCGCCATCAAGGCCGACACGCTCTCACTGGCCGCGTTCGAGGTCGGCCTCTTCGGGTGGATGGCGCTGACCTCGTTCGTCTTCTTCGACCACCATCTGCATCCCGATAGCCCCGTGTACTGGTTCATGATGCAGATCGGCATGGTCGTCGGCTTCGCGACGAGCTTCCCGATGAACTGGTGGCTCATCAAGCGCGGGCTCAAGGAGAAGATGTAGGGTCAGGCGGGGCGGGATGGCTGGATGGCTGGATGTCAGGGTCTGCGCGATGACGGGGCGCTCTCACCCGATGCGTCTCGTGATGCAGCCTCGGCCCTTATACTGTGGGTTGGTTTGTCGTCAGGCAACGTGAAAGACCACGCGACGGGCGACGGAGGGATGGACACCGATGAGCAGGCGCGGGCGGCAGACGGCGACAGGGCAGGGGACGGGCACGCGCGGATCGCTACGCTTACCCACCGCGACGAGCGCACGGGTCTATGATTGGCTGCGCGGCAGCACGGCGGGTCTGGTCTTTCTCGCGCTCGTCGTGGGCGCGGGCGCCGGCGTCGGCGCGATCATCTTCCGCTACCTGATCCTGGGATTCACGCTTCTCTTTTCGGGGCACAACGATTACAGTGCGACGGGGCGCGCCGCGCAGCCGTTCTTCTCGGGGGCGGCCAACCCGCACGTCGCGTGGCTGGGTCCGTTGTTCGTCGTGCTGGCGCCGGCGGTCGCGGGCCTGATCTATGGTCCGTTGATCGCCCGCTTCGCGCCCGAGGCGCGCGGCCACGGTGTTCCTGAGGTCATGCTCGCGGTGGCCGAGCGCGGCGGCCGTATTAGCCCAGCCGTAGCGATCGTCAAGTCGCTGGCCTCGGCGCTCTGTATCGGCGGCGGTGGATCGGTCGGGCGCGAGGGGCCGATCGTGCAGATCGGATCCGCGCTTGGCTCAACGCTGGGGCAGGCCGTACGGGTTCCCGACTCGCGTCTGCGCCTGCTCGTAGCCTGTGGCGCGGCCGGCGGCATCTCCGCGACTTTCAATGCCCCGATAGCCGGTGTCTTCTTCGGGCTCGAGCTCATCCTGCGCGATTTCGAGACCGAGGCCTTCGGCGTGGTGGTGCTCTCGTCGATCACGGCCGCCGTGATCGGGCGCGCCGCCTTCGGCGCGCGGGCGTTCCTAACGCTGCCGGCGTTCCACCTCGTGTCCTACTGGGAGTATCTGCTCTACGCCGTCCTGGGGGTGCTCGCGGCCGCCGTGGGTATCGGCTTTGTGCGTGTGCTCTACGGCCTGGAGGACCTTGCCGACCGTGTATGGCGCGGCCCCGACTGGCTACGACCGGGGGTTGGGGGGCTGCTGCTGGGTCTGCTGCTGCTCGCGCTGCCGCAGATGTACGGCGTCGGCTACCCGGTCCTGCAAAACGGCATTCGCGGTGAGTACGTCGTGTGGTTTCTGCTCGTCCTGTTGGTCGCCAAGGCCGTGGCGACCAGCTTGACCATCGCGCGCGGCCCTGGGGAGGCACGCCCCTTCAACGAGGCGCTCGGCGCGCAGGCCACGACGCGGGTCTACGCGACGCCGAGCGCCCTGCGCCATGCGGTCGAGGGCGGCGCGCCCCCGCGGACCGGACGGCGGATCGCGGCGCAGGTCGATGCTGCCCGCGCGCGGCATGGCGCGGACGCCCCGCTCGGCCTCGCAGCGCTCGCCCTCCCGCCCGACGCGGCGGTGGTCCTCGACCTCGTCTGCCGTCACCCGCTCCTGACGACCCGCGAGGTCGCGACGGCGGCGGCTCAGCACCCGGCGAGTGTCCCCGCCGCGCTGGTCGCCCTGGGGCGGCACGGCCTGGTCACGGCCGAGGCCGTCGCCGGCGCGCGGACCCGCGCGTATGTCGCCACGGCGCGTGGCCTGCGGCTACGCGCGCTGGCTGCTGGGCTCGACCCGACGACCTACGCCCGCGCCACGGGCGCGCTGGCCGAGACGGGCCGTGCGAAGTCGGGCGGTGCGCGGCGGCGGCGCTTCCTCCGCGGGACGCCAGAGCACACGCGCGGCGTCAACGCGGCCTACCTCTCCTTCCTCCAGGCGACGCGGGTGGCCGGTGGTGCCCTCGAGTGGTGGGGCGAGTGGGCCTGCACGCGGACCTTCAACAGCGAGGGAGAGATAGAGACATTGCGCCCGGACGCGTACGGTGAGCTCGCGTGGCCAGGTGGTCGGCTCTCCTTCTACGTTGAGATCGATCGTGGCACGACGCAGGCGTGGCGCCTCGGGCGCAAGCTGGCGCTGTACGAGCGCTACCGCCTGCGCGCGGACGCGCCCCCGTTCGCCGTGCTGCTCGTGTTGCGGGGTATGGAGCGCGCGGCGGACATTATCTCCGTGTATCGCGTCGCGCGCGGGCGCGCATGGGAGCCCGGGGCGCTCGACGTGCGCAGCACGACGGCGCGGGCGCTGGCGATTTCGGGGCCGCTCGCCCCAATCTGGCGCGACCCGACTGGGGGCGGTGGCCTGTGCGGGCTATAGAAATAGTACTGGTGTTATCGGCGGGTCGTGCGAGTTGTCCAACGACAGTGTGCGGATGGTAAGATAGTCCTCCCAGCCCGTGTGTTGACATACGATCGACAGGAGCGATGCGCCAATACCTTGCATGCCATTATTGCAGTCGTTCGCTGCTCCTTATTTATCCATAATGAAGTACTTCGGCGCAAGGCTTGTGCGACACGAGGTCGCACTGTATGAGTGTGGCAGAAGAAAGGCTGCCATCAGGCGAGTGTCCAACGCCTGTTCCCGATCCCGACGTGCGTCACGGGCAACGGTGAG
>JAABUJ010007474.1_pt1 | contig 10204 bp, 8 predicted proteins | sample 5559131 | NCBI WGS metagenome assembly JAABUJ01 (sample SAMN10711875, study PRJNA513366) | rock metagenome | isolation source: Antarctica rocks | place: Antarctica: Victoria Land, Mt New Zealand nord | collected 2016-01-07 | reverse complement strand
GGTGACCTTGTAGACGAAGCGGATGGCCGCGACCGCGACCAGGATCGAGCTGGCCGAGAGGCGCTTGTCGCGGGTGAGATGGAGTTGGTAGGCCCGGATATCGTCTGGCCCGAGCAGCTCTGGCGATGTGCCGAAGTGGCGGGCGAACTGGGACACCTGCTGCAGATACGACCGCTGCGTGTGCGGCGCGAGATTGCGGACCTGCATGTCTTCGGACATGCGTTGACGGAGTGGGGTCATGGACGGCTCCTCTGCGAGATGACGCGCGCGACAGGCCGCCGCTCCATCGTCGCGCAATCGAGGCCGTCAGAAGATGGCAAGTGAACAAACGCTGAGCGAGACCGAACGCGCTCGATCCGACTATGACGTTCCAACCAAACGGTCAGACCAGTCCGTTTAGCCGCAATACCGTTCAGTTAGTGCCGTCAGGTGCCCGGTGGTGGCAGGAAAATCATCTAGGGAGAGCCGTCTGATGATCTGAAACGCGCCCTAACTGAACGGTATTGGGGCTAGTTCAGGCTAGTTTCAGCCGAAATGGCCGTCAGAGACCCGCCTTAACGTACGTTTTCGCAGCGATGGGCCTTCGGGTCCATATAGGCAGCCTATGCGGCGTCCGCACGGCCCGCTAGCCGCCCCCGTTCACGGCCGCGCCAACCCGCGTGCCCGTAGGATGTCCCGCAGCAGAGGCAGCCGGTCGCCGCCCCAGAACAGCTCGCCGTCCAGCACGTACATCGGCACGCCGAACACGCCCATCTCCTCCGCCTCGTCGCGGATGCGCCGGTGCTCCTCGCGCCCCTCGCCATACGCATAGGCGCCGAACGCCGTTGCGTCGCCGCCAAGAAAGGCGATCAGCGCCTGCACCTCCCCGGCCGAGTCGATGTCCAGTTCGTGGCGCCAGAAGCGCCGGAATACCTCGTCGTTATAGAGCCGGAAGATGCCGGTGCGCCGCGCGAACAGCAGCCCGGCACTCGCATGATAGGCCGAGAAGATCTTCTTGGGCCCTCGCAACGTCAGCCCTTGCTGGTTGGCGAAGCGCCGCGCGTCCATGTAGGAGTAACGGACGCGTCGCCACTGATGCGCCGACCGCTCGTCGACCGAGCCGAGATAGTCGGCAATGTCGAGCGTGTAGGGCAGCCACTCCACCGTGACATCGAACTCCTCCTCCAGCGCGTAGGTCGCCTGCACCGCGACGAAGGCGTATGGGCTCTTGTAGTCGGTGTAGTGCCGGATGATTGTGCCACTCATGTCCTCCCCCTCGTTGCTTGGTTTGCCTCGCGATCCCAGATGCCGGGCGCGCAGCCTTCCTGCCGCAGCACGTGCTTCTCGATTTTCGCGGTCGGCGTCTTAGGCAGTTCCTCGACTATCCGGACATAGCGCGGCAGCATGAAAGGCGGTAGCCGGTCGCGCAGGTAGTCGAGCAGCTCCACCGGATCGATGACGGCGCCGGGCTGCGGCGCCAGCACGGCCAGCACCTCGCTCTCGGTATGCTCGCTCGGCACGGCGACGGCGGCTGCCTCGCGGACCGCGGGATGGGACAGCAGCTCCAGCTCGATCTCGAAGGAGGAGATGTTCTCGCCCCGCCGCCGGATCGTATCCTTCAGGCGGTCCACGAAGGTGAAGTCGCCCTCCGCATCCTGTACGAATACGTCTCCGGTATGGAACCATCCGTTGCGCCAGGCTGAAGCGGTCGCCTCGGGGTTGCCATTGTAGCCGTGGCTCATGGCCCAGGGCGCGTCCGTCCGGACCAGCAGCTCGCCCGGTTGCCCAACCGGAACCGCTACGTCGTAGGCATCGGCGAGCCGCACCTCCACCCCGGCACGGGGCCGCCCGCAGACGTTCGGCTTGGCGGGGTTGGCGGCCGACATCAGCGGCGTGCTGATCTCCGTCATGTTGAACAGCGTGTACACGTCCACGCCGAAGCGCGCGCAGAAGGCCGGCCCGCTGCGGCCAAGCGGCACGATCATGACGTGGCGCAGCGCGTGGTTCCGATCGCCCGGCTCCGGCGCTCGTTTCAGCAGGAAGGTTGCCATCGCTCCCAGGAGGAAGACGGAGGTAACGCCCAACGACCGCACCTGGTCCCAAAACAGGTCGCTCTTGAAGCCGGGCACCACTGCGATCGACCCGCCCATGCATAGCGCAGCGCTCGCCACAAAGGCACCGCCTATGTGGAAGATCGGCATGTGGAGCATCTGCCGGTCGTCCGGTCGCAAGCACTGCCAGCTTTGCGGGTTGCACGCGGTGTAGCCGTGCATGTAGCTGGACAGCACGCCCTTCGACCGCCCCGTGGTGCCGGAGGTGTAGATCACCGACTGCAGGTCCCATGGCGCAATTGGCTGCCCGGGCGGCTCCAGCCGCGACGCGTCTCCATCGAGCGCCGCACCGTCCACAACTCTCGCATTGCAGGACATCGCCACGTCGCCTACGACCACAATCGTGCGGAGCGCGTCGGGCGCGGCGTCCAGCACGCGCGCCGCGCAATCCGGGTGCACGATTGCAAACGATGCGCCGCTATCCTGCAGAACATGCGCCAGGATGGCCCCCCGATAGGCGGTGTTAACCGGCACAAAGACCGCGCCGAGATAGCAAACCCCGGTTAGTGCCCGAATGGCATCGGCACCGTTCGGCAACATGACGAGTACGCGGTCACTCTGCCGCACACCGAGCGCCTGCAGCCCTGCGGCCGCTGCGCGGGCCTTGGCGAGCGTGTCGCGAAAGCTCCATCGCTCGCCGCCGGCGAACACGGCATAGGTCGTGTCGCCCTTGGTGGCAGCGTGCCGTTCCAGCGCGTAGCGGAGCACACAGGTGTTGGGTGGCACGACCCCGTGCGCAGCGGCGCCGTCGGTCACGCCCTCGCCGGTGCCGCTTGCCGTCCGGTCACACCCCAACCTAGTGCTGCCGTCAATCATGCAGTGCCATCCCTTTTCAGCGACGCTGTCAGCAGAGCGGAAACCGTGTCAACGCCGTCCGCGCGTCATTCTGGCGGGCGTCCCGCCGCCTCGCGCTCTCCTGATCGCTGCCATCTCGTCGGCGAACAGGCCCACCAGCCTCGGGAAGTCCTACGGCCGAAGTTGTTCATGTGCCGGTCCATTCGCTCCCCGGCGCGGGCGCTATCGTGCGATGTGATGGCCCCACCGCCTTGAGCTGAAGGGCGCCAGCATGCGCAAGAAGCAGGCGGCCAGCCCCGCGAGCTTGACGGACGCCGCGACCGAGTGAGACATCCAACCCTGTCAGCGACACCGCCCCCACGTCCAACACCACGGCCGGCACCGCCCGCTCAGGCGAGGTCCGGCGCGTGTTCAGGATCAGCGGATCAGGTGTTCACAATGGGCCGGATTGAACGTTCAAGATCACCGGAATACGCACCTCGTCACCGGCGCACATCTATCACCGTCCGGCCGCGGACCCGGCCCGCTATAATGTCGTCTGCCAAATTCGACAGATCCTCTAAGCCGACTTCCTGCGTCGCCGGGGCGAGGTCGGTCTCCGACAGCTCGCTGGCCAGTCGCTGCCAGGCCGCCTCACGACGGTCATGCGGGCAAGCGACGGAGTCCACGCCCAGCAGCGACACGCCCCGTAAGATGAAAGGGAACACGGACGTGAAAATCTCGGTGCCGCCCACCAGGCCGCACATTGCGACGGCACCACCATAGGCCATCGTTGCGACGACGTTGCCGAGTACCCTTCCGCCAGCCACGTCGACCGCGCCGTACCAGCGTTCCGCCTGCAACGGCTTGCCGGCGGAGCCATATTGGGCCCGATCGATGATCTCGGTCGCGCCAATGGATCGCAAGAACGGCTCTTCGCTCGGCCGTCCGGTCAGGGCCGTCACCTTGTAGCCGAGGCGCGACAGTAGCCGGACGGCCACGCTGCCAACACCGCCGGCCGCCCCCGTGACTAAAACATCCCCGCCTGCGCGGATACCATGCTCTTGCAACCGCATGACGCACAGCATCGCCGTCAGGCCAGCTGTCCCGATCGCCATTGAGTGCCGCTCGGAAACAGCATCCGGTAGCTTCACCAGCCATTCGCCTTTGACCCGCGCGCGTTCGGCGAAACCGCCCGACCAGCCCTCGCCGACACCCCACCCGGTAAGCACGACGCGGTCGCCGGGCCGGAAGTCCGGCGTAGCCGAAGCCGACACGGTCCCGGCGAAGTCGATCCCGGGCACCATCGGGAACGTCCGCAGAATACGGCTCTGCCCCTTCAGCGCCAGGCCGTCCTTGTAGTTGAAGGAAGAGTAGGACACGTCGACAGTGACGTTCGCTTCGGGCAGTTCGGCATCGGTGATACGCTCCAGCGCGACGGTGGAGCCTTTCTCCGCCTTCCTCGCGACCAAAGCGCGGAAATTCGGTTCGCTCATTGTCGGAACTCCGTCCTATTCATAGGGCTCGGTGCAAGGCGGCGCGGTTCGCCCGGGCCTTTTCCGCCCTGGCATACTGGTCGCGAATGGTGAGGGTAAGATCGCCGAGCGCCGACACAGCCTCATCGGGATCCCGGGCCGCCAGTGCGGCTGCGATTCGCTCATGCTGACGGACCACGGTGCGGCGCTCGCGCACATGGACGATTATCATGTTGCTGACCGGCATGAGGCCCTCGATGACAACGTTCATGAGCAGGCTGATGATCGGATTACCCGCCGCGTCGGCCACCGTCCGGTGAAAGCGGACATCGGACGCGCAGAAATCCTGGTCCGAGGTCGCGGCGCGCCGCTGCACCACGATTTCACATTTGAGAATGGCAAGATGGGCGTCCGTCCGGTTCGCTGCGGCCAACCGACAGCAGACCGCCTCCAGCTCCGTCCGTGCCGTCGCCATGTCGTCGAGCCCGACGCCGCCTGTGGCGACCATCAGGGTGGCCGCCGTGCAGAAACTCTGCGCGAGTTGGTTGGGGGACGGCCCGGTCACGAACGTCCCGCCCGCCGGCCCACGCCGCGACCGGATAAGGTGCCGGGCGGCAAGCCGCTTCAATGCCTCCCGCACCGTGGGGCGCGATACGCCGAACTGCCGGGCCAGCTCGTCTTCGGTCGGCAACCGCTCGTCAATGCGGAGGCGCCCCTCAAGGATCGCCAGTTCGAGCGCCTCGGCGATTTGCCCGGCCAGGCTCGCCGTGACGAGTTGGCCGTATCCCGAGTTTGTTTTACCGCTGGTGGTGGCATCGCTCATGTAGCCGACCTTCTCAGCAATGACGTGGCGATGCAAGGTTGGCTTATTCGTTTGACAAATAGTCGCATCCGGTTCTCACATCGGCCGACCGGCAAGAAAGCCGGACTGAAGATCCAGGGGAAACCATGAAACTGGCGTTTGCGGCTGGGCTGTTCTTCGCCTCGCTCTACCCCTCCTGCGCGGCAGAGCCGCCGCTTTTCCGAGTCGGCGTCATGACAGACCTATCCGGCCTCTACGCCGACGTGACCGGGCCCGGTTCCGTAGCGGCGGCCAAGCTGGCAGTGCAGGACTTCAACCCGGAGGCGCACGGGTTTCGGGTCGAGATCGTCCCCGGAGACCACCTGAACAAATCCGATGTCGGCTCCACCCTCGCACAGCGCTGGTTGACGGAGGGCGGCGTGGATGTCATCGCGGATGTGCCCACCTCCTCCGTGGCGCTCGCAGTCTCAACCATTGTCAAGCAGCGCAACAAGGTGTTTCTCATCGCGAGCGCCGGCACGTCGGACCTTACCGGCAAGGCGTGTACACTCAACAATGTCCATTGGACCTACGACACCTGGGCGCTAGCCAACGGCACCGCCGAAGCCATGATCAAGCAGGGTCTGCGGTCCTGGTATTTCCTCACGGCGGACTACGCGTTCGGGCAGGCACTGGAGCGGGACGCCAGTGAAGTTGTGAGGGCCAAGGGCGGCCAAGTTGTCGGGCACGCACTGGCGCCGTTCCAGACTTCTGATTTTTCGTCGTATCTGATTGAGGCGCGGTCCAGCTCGGCTCAGGTCGTGGCGCTTGCCAACTCCGGCGGCGACACCATCAATGCCGTCAAGCAGGCCAACGAGTTCGGCGTGCGAGAGTCTGGCAAGACGCTGGTCAGCTTACTGACCTTCATCTCCGACATCCATGCCATCGGGCTGGAAGCCGCACAGGGACTCACGCTAACGAGCGCGTTTTACTGGGACCTGAACGACGGGACGCGGGCATGGACTAAGCGGTTCATCCAGCATACGGGCGGCCGCTACCCAACCATGGACCAGGCGGGCGTCTATGCCTCGATCACGGATTGGATGAAGGCTGTCGACGCGATGGACAAGACGCAGGCCCATGACGGCGCAGCCGTCGTTGCCCGCATGAAGCAGATGCCGACCGACGACCCGCTATTCGGCCATAGCTTGATCCGAGAGGACGGCCGGACGATCCACGACATGTACCTCTTCCGGATCAAATCGCCCGCCGAATCACACGGGCCCTACGACTATTACTCCCTGGTCAGCATCATACCCGGCGCTCAAGCGTTCCGGCCCCTGGCCGAGGGCGGTTGCCCCATGGTGGTCCACTAGCGCCATGATGGGAACGCGGCCGGCCCCCCGGTCCAAAACCGCCTCGCTCACGCTTCTGCTGGTCGCTGAGGTGGCAGCCATGGCAGTGTGGTTTGCCGCTACCGCCTCGCTTGCTGCGATTCGACAGCACTGGACGCTCAGCCCGTTCCACGAGGCGTTGCTCACCAGCAGCGTGCAGGCTGGTTTCGTAGCAGGGACCTGCGCCAGTGCGCTGTTGAGCCTGCCAGACCGCTATGACTTGCGCACGCTATTCTCGGCGGCGGCAGCGGTCGCTGGGTTGGCGAATCTTGCAATCCCGTTGTTCGAGCCGACCTCGCCGGCGATCCCCGCGCTGCGCTTCATCACCGGGATGTGCATGGCGGGCGTCTATCCGGTGGGGATGAAGCTGGCGGCGACGTGGGCCGCCGGGGATCTGGGCCTGCTAATCGGGCTGCTGGTCGCAGCGCTTACGCTGGGCTCGGCGCTTCCCAACGCGCTCGTGGCCGTTGGCGGGGTGGACTGGCGCGTTCCGATCGTTGGCGCGGCCATCAGCGCGCTCGCCGCCGCAGTCGTGATCCGGTTCGCCGCGGTCGGCCCGGCGTGGACGCAGGCGCCGCCGCTGCGTCTAGGCAACGCGCTGGAAGCGTGGCGCAACAAGGCGTTGCGCCTGGCGAACCTCGGCTATCTCGGCCACATGTGGGAATTGTATGCGATGTGGGCCTGGATCGGGGCCTTCATGGCGGCGTCGTTGCGGGCCCGCTACGGTGACACGCCGCCGCTCTCACCTGCCCTCGCAACTTTCGTGATCGTCGCTGCTGGCGCGTTCGGCGCCATGGGGGGTGGCTGGGCGGCGGACCGGTTCGGGCGGACGCTCGTGACGATGACGGCCATGCTGGCCAGCGGCCTCTGCGCTGTCGGGATGGGGTTCCTGTTCGGCGGCCCGCTCGCGCCGATCATGCTCCTGGGCGTAGTGTGGGGTATCGCCGTGATCGCCGACTCTGCCCAGTTCTCGGCGACCGCGGCAGAACTGAGCGACCGCAGCCTGATCGGCACGATGTTGACGGTGCAGACCTGCCTCGGATTTCTGCTCACCATGGCCAGCATTCAGCTCCTGCCCTGGATCGAGACGCTGGTCGGCTGGCACTATGCCTTCGCCTTCCTCGCCGTCGGGCCGGTTCTGGGCGTGGTCGCGATGGGGCGGCTACGATCGATGCCCGAGGCGCGGCGCCTCGCAGGCGGACGGCGATAAGGGGAAACGCCATGGAATTCGAGACGATCCTGTTTGACGTGCTGGGGGACGTGGCCCGCATCACGATGAACCGCCCCGCCCGGGCAAACGCGCTGAACGCCACGATGCTGACCGAAATCGCGCAAGCAATGGACGAGGCGGAGCGGCTGGACGCCGTGCGCGCCGTCATCGTGACGGGTGCCGGCCGCGCCTTCTCCTCCGGGTTCGACCTTAAGGACCAGATGGAGCGGCGGCCGACCGGGGTGGCCGAATGGCGCCCGATCCTGCGCAAAGACTTCGACGTGCCGATGCGGTTCTGGCACTGCCCGAAACCCACGATTGCGGCGGTGAGCGGCCCGTGCCTGGCAGGGGCATGCGAATTGGCCCTCGCCTGCGACATCACGATCGCCGCCGAGGACGCGTTCTTTGGGGAGCCGGAGCTGAAGTTCGGCGCCGGCATTGTGGTAATGATCCTGCCGTGGATCGTCGGGCCGAAGGTCGCCAAGGAGATCATCCTGACCGGAATGGACCGCATTGATGCGGCGCGCGCGCGGGAGATTGGAATGGTCAATCGCGTGGTCCCGGCAACCGAGTTGCAGGACCAAGCGCTCGCCATGGCCCGGCACATCGCCATTATCGACCCGCACCTCGTCAAGCAGACCAAGCGGGCGATCAACCGCTCCCTTGAGGCGCGGGGCATGCTGGACGCGCTGGAAGGAGCTCTTGACATGGACCTGCTGATCGAGGCCGAGGGCTCGCCAGATAAGCGCCAATTCATGGATATCGGTCGTGCAGAGGGGCTGAAGGCGGCCCTTGCGTGGCGTGACGGGCGCTTCGCCGGACCCGGCTCGTGACGGGTGCCCTCGGCAGCATCCTGCAGGGCGCGCTTGCCGGTGGCGGACGGCTGACCGACGTGACGATCGGTGGGGATGCCGACGGCGAGGCCCTGGTCGCCCGTGCGCAGGGCCTTGCCCTCTCCCTCCAGGCGGGCATGATGCCGAGCCCGTGCATGTCCGTGTTGCAAACCGTCCCGGCGACCTCGCGGACATGCTGGGCGTCTGGCTTGCCGGAGGCGTCGTCGTTCCGGTCCATGCCTCGGCGGCCAGCCACACGCTGCAGGCTGTCGGCCGGGCCACGGGCGCGCGCCTCGTTGTCGACCGCGGGAAGATCGACACCATCGCGGCAACCGCGCCCGCGCGACGCACGCTACTGGAAGGCGCAGCGCTGATCATCTTTACGTCAGGTACGACGGGCGCACCTAAGGGCGTGGTGATCGGCCACACGGCCTTCGCAGGCAAGCTGGAGGTGCTAGGCGGGCTGCTCGGGATCAAAGCAGATGACGTGGTGCTGCTGCCGCTGCAGCTGACCTTCATCTTCGGCATCTGGGTCGCCCTCCTAACTTTGCGGTCCCGGGCGCGCCTGCTCCTAACGCTGAAATTCGACGCGGCGGCTGCGTCGAGTCTCGCCGGGGTGACCGTGCTGGCTGCCGTACCCTCGCTGCTACGCATGATCTTCGCCGGCCCGGTGGCGCCGGCACCCCTCCTACGAACCGTGCTCACGGGTGGCGAGGCGCTTGGCCCGGTGCTGAGCCGTCAAATTCCAGCCGCCTGGCCCTTGGTCACGACCATAGACCTGTATGGGTCGACCGAGACCGGCTCCTGTGACTTCGCGCATATCGCGGTCGGCAGTGGGGAGAGCTCAATCGGACGGCCGACCGCCGGGATCGAATACCGTATCGCCGATCGCTATGAAGACCCAGCAGCCGGAGGGTCGTCCGGCGAACTCCTTATCCGGACCCCGTTTGGCATGGCCGGCTACCTCGACAATCCCGCCCTCACCGAAGCGTCCTTCGCGGACGGATACTATCGGACGGGTGATCTCGCCAAGGCGCTGCCAGACGGTTCCATCGCCCTGGTCGGCCGACTGAAGGAACTCGTGTCCCGCGGCGGTAACAAGATTGCCCCCCAGGAGATTGATGACATCCTGTTGTCGCACCCCGGCGTCATCGCCTCCTTGACCTCTGGCCTGCCCGACGCACGCCTCGGCGAGGCCATCCATTCGGCGGTCGTGCTGGCGACCGGGCACGAAATCTCCATTGGAACCCTGCGGGACTGGCTGATGGCGCGAACCGAGCGCTTCAAGCTCCCGGATTCAATTACTGTGATGGAAGCCCTCCCCACCGGCCCAACTGGCAAGGCAAGCCGCGCAGAGCTGAAGCGGATCCTGCTCGCACAGCGGGATTGTGAGTCGACCGCCCGATGAGGCTGCCGGTTTTTTGACGCCTCTTTGATGAAATACAAACCGGTCGCGGGCTTCTTGCGGAACCAGCCTCCGCCGATTAGCCTCATGTTTGAGCGTACGATGGAAGGCCAAGCCATTGAGTCGACTCGTTGATCGGCTGCTGTTCTTTCGAAAGTACAAGGAGACGTTCGCCGAGGGCCACGGCGTGATTACCGATGAGAACCGGGCGTGGGAGGACAACTACCGTTCTCGTTGGCAAA
>JAABUJ010007470.1_pt1 | contig 10206 bp, 7 predicted proteins | sample 5559131 | NCBI WGS metagenome assembly JAABUJ01 (sample SAMN10711875, study PRJNA513366) | rock metagenome | isolation source: Antarctica rocks | place: Antarctica: Victoria Land, Mt New Zealand nord | collected 2016-01-07 | reverse complement strand
GGAGGGCTTTGTGGTACATCATGTATTGCTCTGTCGAGGTGAAGGTTGTAGGGTGTTGGGAGGTGGGTGGAGAGGGGGAGGGGGAGGGCGCGGTGAAGGTCGAGGGGTACCATTGCGAGAGGAAGCCGTGAGGTTGTTCGGTTTCGCGCCAGAAGAAGAGGGGGGCCATGGGTGGGGGGGGAGGGGGGGTGTGGATGGTGCGGCGGGGAGAGGGGGGAAGGGAAAGGTGGTTGGGGCGGGTGAGTGGATTCAGGGTATTGCGATAAGTGGTAGAAGCTCTGGTGGTGTGATTGAGTGGCTGTGAGGATGTGGTGATGGAGTTGCTGATGGAAATTTTGAAATTGTTTTGTGGATTTATGGGTTGGAATTGATGCTGTTGCGGATTTGAGAAGTGGGGTGAATGAGAGGAGGTTTTAAATGTATGATTGTTTAGAGTTGTGTATTTTCTGGAGCGCCGTGGGTCACCATAAAGGGATCTGATCCAAATAAACTTGGATGCCGTTGGAGAATCCGGCTCTAGGGCTTCTTCAGGGCTTTCTTTGGTGGTTTTTTAAGGTATCCGTTGCTTCTGCTCGATATATAAATCGGGAGGTTCTTAGGCCGACGCATTGCTCTTTTCCGAACACCATCGCGGCCTACAACACCTCCAAGCTTGCAACACTCATGCGGACTGCAACTGCTGTGGCATGAATGAGTGAATGGGAATGGGTAAGGTAGAGTGATCAGAATTGCCGAGGATTCGACAGGAACTCTTGGGACACCGTCTCCACAACAGCGAGGCGGTAAAGGTATGGAATACTTGATTGCATCTCACAAGTCGATAACAGCAACCTCAGCCATAGACTACCTGAATGTAAGTACCTCTCATTGAATTAACTATTCGAGATCGCTCCTGTCCCAAACAGCTCCAGTTTGATTCTTCCTTCCTCCACCCCGTACTCCCTTAATGTCTTTTGCATATCCTTCATGAACCTTTCCGGACCACAAATGAAGTACTCCGCATCCTTCTTGTCCAGGAACAGATCCCCCTCGCGATCCAGCCTTCCCAGACTCATCCGCCCAGAGAACTGATAGTCTTTACCCTCCGTATCTTTATCTGAGGGATACTTCATAAACACATGCGGATGCATGTTCGGCCTGTGCTGTGCTATACTCCTAACATCCTCCCCAAAGGCTTGCACCTTTGAGTTCCGCGTCGCATGAATCCAGGATATTGGCTGCGTGGCTTCTTGCTCGTCGAGAGTCTTCATCATTGACAGCATAGGGGTTAGACCGACGCCAGCGGAGATGAGCACGAGCGGGCGCTTGTCGTGCTCGACGTCAAGGAAGAATTCGCCTGCAGGGTGCGATACTTGCAGGGTGTCACCTACATGCTTCTGGTCGTGCAAGATGTTGGAGATGTACCCTGGGTGCGCTACTGCGTCTGGATGCTCCAAGTCCAGGCCAGGCTCACGCTTAACGCTGATGCGGTAGTGGTCTGCATGTGGAGCGTCGCTGAGAGAGTACTGCCTCGATTGGAGATAATGCAAGGATGGTACATCAGTGCGAATTGAGACATACTGACCCGGACGGAACGGTGGTAAGGGCTTTCCATCCTGCGGTTTGAGAGAGAAAGACGTCATCTCTTCTGATTCTATGACTTTCTCAGAGATCACAAAATCACGCCAATCAGTCCAGTCGTCACATTCCCCGTAGATCTGCTTTTCGCGGTCGATCATCACGTCTGCAAGTTGCGTGTAAGCGGCCTCCCACGCTTGATGAATCGCGGGGGTGAGTGCATCTCCAAGCACATCCTTCATCGCCTTCAGCAGATATTCGCCCACAAGATCGTACTGATCAGCTCGAACCTAACATATGGTCAACCACGTCCTCATCAAGGCTAATGTCCTACCGGCCGGCAGGAATGGGTTGCACTCTGGCTCCGCACACGCTGATAGTCCCTGAATAGTGCACGAAACCGGCGGATGGGATAGAGTGAGAGGAATACGGAAGCAAAAAGAGAGAGCATACATAAAGACTGGCATGCTTCTGCGAGATCCGTTCAATGGCTGGGCCCAACACGCCTAAATCGTCAATATGGGAAGCGTAAGCATACAAGCTATCGGCCAGCGCCTGTGGTTGTTGGCCATTGATCTGGTTGGTATGGTTGAAGATATTGTTCAGATCTGTATGCGCGGAAAGCATATCGGCGTAAAAATGCGCCGTGATGGCACAGCCATGTTCTTTCAGAATCGGAACTGTATCTCTGACGATGTGGATTTGTTCGAGTGTGAGTGGCATATTGTGTCGAATTGATGTGGCCAAGATTGGGTAGAAAGGCGTCAAGGTCAGATATTTATCATTTCCAGGATTCAGCGCTTATATGAATGCATCACATGACCGCACACTTAAGAAAATGTTAGTCAGCTTTCTACAGGCGACGAAAATATTTTGAGCATTACCTCATAGCAGGCTATATCCTTAGTATGAGGTCATACCTAATTCCCGCACCTACCGAATTGATTCAGGAACAGGACTAGGTTTAGAGTAGTCTCAGTCGGCTCAGAATATCCATCGGAATGTACTGGATCTCTGCCTGCTGCATTTTCTGCCCCGACTCTTCTACAGTGTCCATATCTTGTTGAATATTGTTGAGTGTGGTGCAAGAAGAGGTCGAGCCGACCGAGGCCACACATGAATCCGCTGAAGATGATCTGCATGCTTCGCAGGAAAGGTGCTTCCCAATGACAATGAGAATACGGATCTCGTGAAGACTCTGTCACGAACGAGACAAGAACGTGGCTGTCTAACACGGACGATGATCTCAGACAAAGTCATATCCGAGGAAGAACGAAGACAAAGCCATCGAAGATATTAAATTTCCTGAGATCTCAAGACTGCACAGTCCGGTATAGGATGAGAAAAGAAGTCTGTCGTGACTATTGCCCTGTGGAGACATTCAATGACCGAATTTCACGTGAACCTTAACGGAGCACACACGTCCACAAAGTAAGTGCCGTCGCAAATAGCGGGCGTGCACTCTCGAGCGACTGGATCCGAATTGAACTATTGCTTCGGTTAGGTTGTCGAAGGGGACAATGAGCGTCAGCACTGCCAAAGGCATCTAAAGTTGATTTGATCTGAAGCTGTGCGGGTCGATCAATATTGCCATACACTCTTCCGTCCTGCGTGTTGTCCAACCCGTGTAGAGCTCCTAGCCCAGAGAAGCGAGATTTTTAAGCTATCTCGAAACACCTCGTTGGCCGTTGATATGTCCCCACCCTTTGTGCAGCCTGCAGCTCCGTGACGAGACGTTGTATAGCTTGGGAATGAGCCCCAACATGAATGAGTGCCGGCCGACAGGGCGTAACTTGGAACCTCTGATCAACTTGACTTCCGTGTTCAAGAGAACGAAAACAAAACAAAATTTCGCCTGACACGGCAAGTCGTAACCGGAAGAGACAGAATAGAGATAGACAGGATCTCTGGCCTTCGAAACGAACTAAAGGCCCTTTACAGAGCAAGTGAAGCAATGGCAGTCACCAGATCGAATATTGGATCGAAAAATCCCCAACAAGAATCAGGTCATACCTTCATCAGAGTCATCGGAGATCTCCATTACCCAGACGAATATCGATGATGATCCACAGAATCCACCAAAGCTGATTGAGAGCGAATCGATATAATCTCTGGATGCGGATAAGGTAAACTCGAGGGATGACTTGTAATCGAGTCAAAACTTCCTCAAAATAGAGCTGCATAGCGGGCTTGAGCGATTTTGGGACTTGTCCAAACTAATTCTGATGGATACGAGTCCCCTCTTCCTGGCGAGGATGCCCTGTTTAATCAAAGATTACGTTCCCAATCTCCGTCTTCGCTTTCTCGCACAAGCTGTCGACGATAACCACGACAGCGATGGGGGAATATACTCGCAAACCGTAACCCTCCGTGATATTTATCTTTGTGCTGAGGAATCCTATCTGGCGGATTTGATTGACCGAAAAATGTTTAATACTTTGTTGCCACAAAGTACCTAATCTTCGATGCTCGTCCACCACTTTGGTGGAACACTATTGGCATTCATACCCTGATCACGAGACCGTCCTAAATCTGATCAGGGCAGCAGGGCCAGTGGAGCGTATGGGACGCACTGATCTCTGTCAAAGAGGTTCATTGGGGTATCAAGCTTGAGCTGCGGGCTTTTGCGAGCCTGAGTACGATGGGCAGGCAAGCTGGCTGATACTCGTTGGCGGCGTGACGTTGGGGACCCTACTCTCATCTTTTTGAACTCTAGTCGAATAGAGAATGATTGAAAATCTTAGCTTCCAATTGCGGCTTCCAATCATAGTATTCCACGGTGAAGATTGAGTCGTCAAAATTATATCGAGGTTTAAAATCAGCAAATTTGCTATCTTACCAGTGATCTACTATGTGTGTGAATCGTGAACATCCTAAGCCAGGTGAAAGTCGACGAAGCATGAGCGGCGTAATGGAAGATATGGCTACATTAAAAATGAGTTACAAGAGTCCCTTACCCGGTGCTCGCTGGTTGAGAACTCCGAGGGCTTTTGGTGTGCCTTAACCAATTTCTCAGGGTAGCCAAAATGTTCGAGATAAACAGGAGCATAAAGAGAGCGATAACAACTCCCACCAACGTGACAGGGACAACAATAGCGAAGACCGCGAATCCGTAAGCGGCGTGTTGGAAACCCGGGCTGGAGCCGAGCCGTGTCGAAGCCAGGCCAACTTGCATGGCTGAGAGCACAATGGTAACATAGGCGAACACAACAATCAGCCATGAAAAGTTCTGCTCGAAGAAGCTGCTGTATCTATGGTAGCGGTAGTGATAGCCGCGTATGAGGGCGTGGTCCTGGGAGGATAAGATCACCGGGGAAAAGCGGTATATTGTATTCAGACGGTCGAGGCGGAGTTCGCCGTACATGTAGCGCGGACTCACGGCCTCCCTAGTATCGACGTTGATGGTGCACGAAAGGTCCTCGACCAGCTTCCGCCATATGGTCCACGTGAGAGTTTCACTGAAGGGAAGAAGTGGGATCTCATGGCCGACAGCAAGGCGAAAGTCGCCTTCGTGGGTGATCAGCCAGACATATGACAACAGTAACCCACAAGCACTTTTGTAGAGACTGGAAGACCTGCACAGATACGTATCCCAGATTCTCTGGTCAAATAGATACGCAGGAAGAGGCTTGATATAGATACCGGCGTGATCCCAGGTCAGATGGAGATCAGCCTGCTCTGTGACGATGATTTGTCGATCCATCATAAGCTGCCTATGCAATGGCCTTGCTACTGCTTTATAGCGACCAGCGAGTCGAAGTCCGATGAAATGCTTCTGAATCCTGTCCAGTCTACTGACATCAAGGTCGTCTGTGAGGAATTTGGTAGTGTCCTCTGAAACCTTATGTAAGTAGTGCTTTTGGTCGTGGTACCATATCGGCATAGAGTTCTCCACGCCAGTGGTGAAGTCATGGATTGAAGGTCTGGAGAACGGACAAACCCTTGGAGGGTCCATCGGCGAGGCTACAGATGGTCGTTATAAAGTACTCTTAGAAAATACGGCTAAAGGAAGTAAGGAAGTTCCTGAATCGTCGGACTGCAAGCTCATATAGTCTCGGTAAAGTCAATCTAGGGCTCTTCCTTCAGTCCAAGTAGTCAAGTAAACAGAAATCAAAGCAACATCCATCTGGCGTGGCTACGGCGGACTTTGAGAGGCTTCTTCGCCCCTATTCTAACACTAATGAACCGCAGGTTTCCCCCTCGGACTTCGGGCCGACATAAGGTGATCTAACTGCTCCCGTTTTCAGCTGAAGGCGCTAAGGGAAGGTTTGGAGTCGGACGAACTTGGAAAATGATTGTCAATTGATCGCTATTGGCAAGGAACTCATGCACGATGCGTTCACCGGGTGGAGGCCGGTATGATTTTGATAAGAGGCGGCGAGTCTCAGCCGTAGATTTCGATCTGGACGAGTTCACAGCCAGCTCGTAAACCCTGGTAAATCTCGGACCATCAACCTTGAGACAAGTCTTGCCTACGCAGAGGTAGTATCTCCTTACTTCTATGATCCTCATACCAAAACATTTCATTACTACTCGCAAACTTACCTCGCCAGAGACTGGATGTGCGCTCCGAATGACCCTGGAGCCAGACCCCGATTTTAGATTAAAAATCCGAAGTCGCTCAGCCTTACCAGACTGGCAAGTGGAGAGGTTGGGCCAGCGGACAGGTGAACCATCCTACAGCCCTTTACGACCCTTCAAGGAGCTTCGACGACTGCCTTCTGTTACAATCTGCCCTCTTTCGCAATGGCTACCTGATATCATTCTCGAAGAATTCCGAAGCAAACATGGGCTTTGTACTCAGCTGCTTGGAAGCTGATAAGCGGAGGAAGGACAAACAAATGGCAAAGTTCTCACAGACGAAGCGTGGACAGCGCGTGATGAACTCGACTCAAATGGTGCGATATAAAGAAAAGCGGCTGAAAGCTATGCAACCAGATGTCGATCGGCGCCTTCGGGAGGAAGAAGACCACACGAAGGGTCAACAGGTTTGGTTCTCTCGGTATATATACAATGGTCGATTGAAACATTGGGTTCTAATGACGCACGGCAACAAGTACGAGTTGCGCCGCAGTGAGAATGTTGGGCAGAAGAATGGCGAAGAACGCCAAGGAGAGATGGAGTTCACTTACCACGTCACGCCTTTCACGATCGACGAAGAGAAAAGAAAAGCAGCACTAGCTGAAAGCAGCCTGCCTGATGTCGACGGCTTCTATGTCTGCTTAATCGGATGGACCACCAAGACCAAGGAAGAAGTCGACCTTGCATGCAGGTCCGTGTTCCAAAGTTTCGGGACGTATCACCTGTTGTGGAAGAATTGTCAAGACTTCCTCCGCATGCTGGCCGAACGAATTCTAGCCTCCAGAGCAGCCGACTACCCTTGGTTCAACTCGAACACGAAAACCAGGTACCAGAAGACGCAGTCCTTGATGCCCCCGCCCCTGGAGTTCTTGATGAAGATGCAGGAGCAGATGACGGCCATGATGCAGGCGCAGCTCCAGAACCAACAGACCCAGCTCCAATACCAGACGCAGTTGCAGCTTCAGAATCAGACCCAAAACCAGATGCAAATCCAGCTTCAGAATCAGATACAGAACCAGATGCAGATGCAGATACAGAACCAGATGCAGATGCAGATGCAAATGCAAATGCAAAACGCTGGGGGAATGGGCGCGTAAAGAGACAGGTTAGGGTGAGAGAGACGATGCAGTCTGAGACGAAGACGACGGAAATGGCGGAGCATTGACTGGAGATCGCCTTTCAATAAGATGTATGACTGCGCTTGTATGCAGGTCCTCTCCTTTTGCTCAGATCTTTTGATGACAACGATTGATCCCTGGAGATATTAGATCGATAGACCGAAACAAAGTACACACAGGCATAGACCTTGGAATTTATCTCCGCGCTTTCAGTACCTTGGAATTAGATACGTTAGGATACCACAACAATATGCTTCACAAGCCATGCTACCCAATCCTCTTGCGCCCGACCCGCACTCAAGATGTCAATCTCGAACTCATCGCCTCAGACCCCTCCATCTCACTGCCAGCGAGCTCTGCTCGATATCTATCCACACCGCATCATCCACAACGCACCACCCTCCCTTCAAAGGCAAAGAAGTCCAAAGGAAAGCAAACCCCCGCGAGAACTTGATAGCATATCATAGCGTCCTCTATCAGGCGGCCATCGCCTTGTCAAATAACAAACCCCCCAACCCACGAACGATATATACTCCTCCGCATGAGTGTAGACCAAGCACACCCCGTGGCGTTGAATCACTGGGACGTGCAAGGATCAATCCACTTGACCCACGCCCCTTGAGTGTTGCGGACGGCCGTCGTTCTATTGGAAAGTGCCAAACCTACGAACTCGGAGTCGATGTATACACCTTGAGTGCGAGTCCATACCCAGCATCCCCTGCGCAGCTATATGACCAGGACGCGCGAAAGTCCATCCGCTTCCGGGTCACGCCCTTGAGTTGGGCATCTGGAACCGAACAGGTGGACGTCAATGAGGCTTGCAAGCGGACCTGCCGGTGGTATTCTGTGGAATAGGACGAAGGGCTAGACGGCGGGGAGTGGGGCGGTAGTCGAAGAGTGCGTCACTCGCTATGAGTTGGGTTGGCGGATAGGGAGGGGGATGTTGGGTTCCACTACCTGGCTGGAGGTGTTCTTGGGCCATGGAACTGAGAGTGCTGTCGATCTAACGCGTCGCTACTGGGGTATTAATAATCGATATTCTGTTGATTAGGGGTATAGTCGCAGGTCGTTGCAGTAATAGTCAGGAACATGTAGGAATATCGTATATTACATTAGTATGTGGATAAAGTGGAAAAGGCGCAGGTCGATTGACTGCATAATATTCCAATCCTAGCTTTTTTCTAAGACACTGGTTCCTACGACCCTGAACCCCATGATTACCCATGATATCTTCATCGCAGTACCCTGTCTATGCACCTCTCTACGGAAGCTCAAGAGGTGGTCGAGCTGCAATACCTATTGTTGTTCCGTTGCGTGCGCTTTGGCTCCAGCTAAATTTCGCTTCATACCCTACGCCAATGTCCAATAACGCTCGTTCTTGCCTTATGAAAAGTAGAGATCGTGCTATCACCATCATTAGCAAACACTCCAAACACTGCGGCCGCTACTCACCCTGGTCCGAATCCGCTTCCGGCACATCGGACACGTAGCGCTGGCGGCGTAGGGGGCAGGTCTAGTCCTATCGGCCGGATGGCTGGGGACGTGCTGTTCAGCGCACCACTTGCACATAACACAATGTCCTGAGCCTAATTAGCGCTATGCTGACACTCACATCATCTTGGAAGGTAGTGACATACCGCATGGCAAGGTGGCTACCGTAGCCAATTGTTCCCAGCAGATTTTGCACTGCCGCTCCACCATCATCTGCTCGGTCGTCAAGGGCGGCGGTCTCGTCCTGTCGATGGATGAGCGGACGTTTTGCGGCGGTGGCTGCGTCCTTTCGGGGGTGTGGTGTTGCAGTTGCAAGTGCATGAGGCGTTCGAACTGGCGGCGTTGTTCGGCGTTTTCCAAGGCTTCTAGTAGTTGCGGATCGTCGAGGAAATGTTCAAGATCCGCAGCGGATTCCTGCCCTTGCTGCGGCTGCTGGTTCCCTGATCCAGGCTGAGGGGCGAAAGGGTTTGAAGTCGCATAGAGTCGTCCTTCCGAGTCGGAGTGATACATCCAAGCAGCACGGTAATCGTGGAGCGTAGTATCACCACTATCAGGCCCAAGATTGTGCCATTCACGGCGATCTTCCTCCGTGTTTCGCACAAATGGCGGGGGCCGAAAGGCGTCACTGCCACGGTGTACGCGACGGCGTGGTATCACTTGCGGGACCTGTTCAACATCCGAAGTAGCTATCGGGACCTGAGTTCTCCTTTGCGCGTGGATAGGTAGGCTTGTGTATTCGTCATTGTTGCTTCCTAAGTCAGTGGTAGTAGTTGGTGCTGGTCCTGATCTTCGAGAATTGCGGCGTGATCGTCCACGAGTTGTATTACCATGATGAATGGCGCTATGGCCGTGACCTTGGGCACCCGTAATCTCGTTTTCACGCGTCCTCTGTGCCTCCCTGTCTTCAGATAACTGATGAAATACTGATAACGCAGGGTTTCTGGAAACACGGCCCCCTTGATAAGCAGGAATCGGTGCCAAAGAGTACCCGCGACGCGGGATCTGTTGGGCAGGTCTTGGTGGCTCAGACTGGTTGGCGGTGTCGTTATTAGCAGGGTCAGTCGCAGAGCGGGATGCATTCCGGAAAAGATCAGTCAGTGGGCTCACATAGTCAGCACCCTGTCTTTCTACCTCTTCACGCGTGCCAAAGACGCGAACTGAGCTTTGATACTGTGCGACCTGCTGTTGAATTCTTTGTAGCTCAAGCTGGATCGTTCTCAGAGCTTCTTCAGCAGCCCTCCGCCGTGGGCCTTGACTAGTTCCACTCTGTACTGCTTCAAGCCGGTCTCGACTCCGCAACAGGGTCGCCGCGCGGTCCTGGTATTGTTGAAGCTGTGGAGTGTTGCTTGACGTTCGTATCGATGACCAGGTTCCAGCAGCTGGAAAGTTGCTCTCTGACATGTGATTCTCTGAGCGACCCGTGGAACTGTGGATACGCCGATTGCTGTTTGCAGATGTG
>JAABUJ010007466.1_pt1 | contig 10211 bp, 11 predicted proteins | sample 5559131 | NCBI WGS metagenome assembly JAABUJ01 (sample SAMN10711875, study PRJNA513366) | rock metagenome | isolation source: Antarctica rocks | place: Antarctica: Victoria Land, Mt New Zealand nord | collected 2016-01-07 | reverse complement strand
GCCACCATCCGCTTCAGAAACAAGGTGGTCGAGGTGGCCGGGTCCATCCGCTGCGCCAACGAGCCCCAGGAATCGCGCTGCTGAAACAGCCCCCGCGAGTCCGGGCCCGCCACGTCCCCGTGGTCGACGACGATCAGGGAGGACTCGTCCATGGCGGTGGCCACCGCGATCACCGCCGCCCGCTGGGACAACCCCAGCTTCGCGGTGGTCAACACGATGGTCTGCGCGTTGGCGGTGGCGTCGGCGGAGGTGAACGACCCAGCATGGCCACCATCACCGGGTGTGGTTCCGCTGCCTCGATTGCAGGCTGGGGAAGCGGCCCCAGCCAGGGTGATCATGACAGCCACCACGCCCAGCAACACTGCTTCCACGGCGAACATCACCAGGGCACCGAGGGCCACCGCAATGGTGGCGGTGCTGCGTTGCTGGTCGGCCATGACGCTCAGCCCCCGACGGCCGCGAGGGTGTCGGCCTCGGGCACGCGACGCAGTTGGGCGTTGGTGTCGAAAATCTTCCGCTCCACCGGGGTGAGCAGGGTCTGGACCTTGAACGACCGGTTCTGCATCTTCCACAACGCCCGCCCGGGGCGAGCATTGGCCCATCCCATCACCGCGTCTTGTTCCTCCGGGCGCAGCCGCAGCTCGGCGGCCAGCTGTTCACCGACCCGGGTGGTTTGCCCTAGCAGCACCCGGGTGCCGCACAACGGCAGGAACTCCTTGGCGATGGTGACGGCTTGACTACCGGCGTCTCCTACGGCGTCGAGGTCGCCGGGTTTGTGACACGCCAGGACCTCAATCTTCTGGGTGGACCGCGACAGCCGCAGATCCGAGTCCAGGGCTTTGATCATCGACACTCCGAGGCGCATCTGACGCCACACCTCGTCGCGGACCACGCACCGGATGTCGCCGCTGCGCCGCAGGTCGGTGGCGGTGGAGGACCACGACCCCAAACACGTCATCGCCACCGCCACGGCATCCTCGCCCGCACTGTCGAGGTGGGACAGGTCCATCGATTGGATGGGGGCTTCCCAGTCGATGGCGAAGTTCGTCTCGGTGTCGAACAGGCCCCGTAGGGGTCCGGTGATCAACCCGGACAGCCCGTCGGTGGCCCGGCGCACGTCGTCGAAGAAGTCCTGCCGACTGGCGTAGAGGCATTCCCGCCAGAACTCCTCCGTCGGGTTCTCTAGGGCGTGGTGCAGCTGGGGGATGGTGATCGGGTGGGGCCGGGAGTTGCCGTCGCTGATCCCGGTGAGCATCCGCAGTGCCTTGGAGATCACCTTCATGTCGGTGACGTTGAGCTCGTAGCCCTGGGTGGCCACCAACGCTTTGAGTAGCGCCCGCCACTTGTTGATGAGCCCATTCAGCGCCGCCGTCGCGTCGTCGGTGGACAACTGGTCCCACACCGCAGCAAGGGGTCCCAGGTCCAGGGGGTTGAGCCGGTTGCCCAACCCGTAACCGATGTCGATCGGGGAATACCCCAACGCCCGGACCACGGGGGAGTACTCACCCTTGGTGTCCCCGGCGATCAACGTTTTGACGCCGAACTCCATCATCCGCAGGAAGAACGCGACGATCGTGGAGGACTTCCCGGTACCGGGTTCGCCGAAGAAGATCAGATTGGGGTTGCTGACGATCTTCTCGGCGAGCATCACCCACTCGATCGGAGAGCAGTAGAACGCCCCACCGGAGAGGGTGTCGTAACCCATCAACGCCCCCAACGGCGGCAGCCCGGAGGAGGCCAGGAACGGGTACAGGCACCCCAGGTCGTAGGAAGGCACCCGGTAGGTGGCCAATGGGGCCTCCGCCGCGGACCACCCGTGCCCGCCGCGGCGTACTCCGTGCCGGGGTGCGATGCGCCCGTTGACCCGCTCGGTGGGTAGGCGCCCCGGGGTGACCCGCTCCGGCACCTGGTGGCCGAAGGTGACCATCAGCTCCGCCGCGGAGCGCCCCGACGCCACGCTGCGGCGGCTCATCGTGCACCCGCGCCGACGATGCACACGGCGGCAAGTGCGCGGCGGTGGAGTTGCCCAACAGAGCCGGTGGTGGTGGTGTCGATCATGGGAGCGCCTTTCTCGGGAGTGGGTGGGGAGGGTCAGAACTCGCCGCGGACGTTGTGCAGGCCGACGCCGAGCGGAATGCAGGCGGCGACGAACGCGGAGTCCTGCACCAGGTCTTGGCGCAGCGGGACGAAGCGGGCGACGATGTCGTTGTGCAGGGCGTCGGCGTGCTCTTCGACTTTCCAGTCGGCGGGCACCGTGGTGGATACCACCACCGCGGCCCGCAGCAGGGCATGCCCGGAGGCCACGGCGTCCTCCTGGCGTTCCGCCGACTTCATCGCCTTGGTGTCCTCAGCGGCGACCCCGAAGCCCTTGGTGTGTTTGAAGCTGCGCATCCCGGTGGTGTGCTGACGTTCCCGCTTGGCGATGGTGCGGGCCTTGCGGGCGTCGATGACCTCGTAGTGCACCGCCACGCACCGGCGTTCCCCGGCGGTGCGCACCGTCATCAGCGGGGCCAGCGCCCCGAACGGCAAGCTCAGCCCGGACATCATCACCGTGTAGGACACGGTGGCGTACCCGTCGTGGTAGTAGACCCGTTCGGTGTTGGTGGCCCGGTTCGGACCGGCTACTGCCATCGGCAAACCGCCCTGATCGGTGAGGTGGCGGCGGGCCACGGCCCCGGCGTCGGCGGGGCAGAACCCGGTGCGCAACGCCTCCGCGACCCCTTCCCCGGTCAGCCATTGCGGGGCGTCGACGCCCATCGCGGCCAGCGGCTCCGTCAACCCGGTCAGGGAGGGGTACAACGCGTATCCGCGCCCGGTGACCCCGCCACCGCCGTCCTTGGCTCGGGCGGCGAGGGTGGACTCGGTGGCGGACACGTGCAGGAACGCCTCAGTCAGCACCGACGCCGCCCCGGTCATCCGAGACATCTGCTCCGCCGAGGCGGCCACCAACTCCGGGACATCAGCGACCCGGTTCTGCTGCCGGTAGGCGGTGTAGCGGGTCCCGTCATCGGGCACCGTACGCAGATACAGCGAGAACCGGTTGACCCGTCGGGAGGCGTTCAGGCCGACCGCCAGATTGCCCATCGCATCGCCCAGGGCCGCGCACTCCGCGGTGGAGATGAGCCCCACCCCGCTGAACGTCAGTCGTGCGGTGGCCCCCCACCGGTCGTCCACGGTGTCATGGGTCAGACACACCCGCCCGTGCTCACCCAGGACCGGACCATCGAGCAACCGGAAGCGGGTCAGGACCCCGGGCAGGTCCGGGTCGGTGGGGGTCACCGGGAGCCCCGCGGCGGCCTTGGACTGCCACGCGGACCAGCCCGCCGCAGTCCCGGTGGTGTGGCGTACCCAGTGGGTCAACCAGGTCACCGCCACCCGCCCCTTGATGGGGACCGTGGCCAGCAGGACGATGAGCACCGCGACCGGCAACCACATCAACGCGAACCGGTATTTCTGGGCGCTCATCGCCCCCACCACCGGCACCCAGGCGGCGGTGCACACCGCCAGCTGCACCGCCGAGAGCCCAAAAACCCATCCAAGGCGTTCCTTACGGAACCCAGCTGCTGCCGTCATCGCGTTGTCCTCCTCCTCGTTTCCCGGTGATCTGTGCACCACCGGAGCTGACCGTCCTCACCGACTGCGGTGCGGCGGCGTGGCGTTCACACCGCGGCGGCCGCCGCCGCGTCTCCCGCGCCCGCACCACCCGCAGCGCCACCCCCACTTCCGCCGGCACCACCTCCGGAGCTGCCCGCACCCCCGCCACCACCACTGCGGGCGGCATCGTTGGCGAAGGGCTGCGGGGCTGGTGCACCACCGGATGAGCCGGGTGGCGCACCGGGGGCCTGCGCCCCGTCACCGGAACCGCCTGACGAGCTCGGCGCACTCGGTGCCTGCGCCCCGTCACCGGCACCACCCGCTGAGCTGGACGGCGCGGGCCTCTGCTCCCCACTACCTCCACCAGCAGGTGTCGGCGGTGCCGGCATCTGCTCCTGCTGGGCACCCGAACCAGCCCCCTGCTCGGCGGGCTGCTGGGCACCCGAACCAGCCCCCTGCTCGGCGGGCTGCTGGGCACCCGAACCAGCCCCCTGCTCGGCGGGCTGCTGGGCACCCGAACCAGCCCCCTGCTCGGCGGGCTGCTGGGCACCCGAACCAGCCCCCTGCTCGGCGGGCTGCTGCGAGGGCGGCTGGGATGCGCCGGCGGCGTCCGGTGCCGGTGGCGAGTCCGTACCCCCTTCTCCGGGGACGTCCGCCGGGGCTGTGGCCGCGACATCACCCTGCTGCACCGCGTGCGTGTCAGCGGTCTCACCGGTGCCGTTCGCCCCTTGCTCGTCCCCGCCGGGTGCCTGCTGTTGCCGGTCGGTGTCCGTTCCGGGGGTGTCGCTCCCCGTTTCGGCGCTGACCGCCTCGCTGGCAGTACCGCCCGTCTGGGCACCGCCCCCACCCGCGGCACCGGTGCTGCTGCTGGCTTCAGCGCTGTTGCTTCCTCCGGCACCGGTGCTGTCCCCGGTCCCGGTGTCGGTGGAGGACGATGCGTCGCTGTAGCGGGCGTCGGTGCTGGACTCCATCGAGGAGGTGCTGTCCGAGCCGCTGACCATGGAGGTGACGGTGTCCGTGGCGCCATTCACGGCGTCCTCCGCGCCGCCCTCGCCCCACCCGCTCTTGAACCCGTCGGTGGCTTTCTCCGAGGCGAACGCAAACAGCCGGAACAACGCCAACGGGGCGAACAAGGCCACGAACAGGACCGCGAGGCCGACGATCAGGGCCACGAGGCCTTGACCACCGCCGGCGATGCCGACCCCGAGGGCCAGGGCCAGGGCCATCACCGGTTTCATGGCGATGGCGGCCATCATCCAGTGGGCGGTTTTCCAGTACCAGCTGGCGGTGTTGCCCGAGAGCAGTCCGGCGGCGGTGATGGGGATGACCGCCGCCAGCAGGTAGATCGTGGCGGCGCGCATGACGTTTTCGAACGCGAAGCCCAGGCCGATGGGGATCACCCCGAACAGCGACATCAGTGCCAGCGCCCCGCCCTTGACCGCGTTGGCGGTGACGTCGGAGAACCCGGTGTGGGTGAACGCCTCGTCGAAGTTCGCTGAGGACAGCCCCTTGCTCAGGATGAAGCTGGTGAACGCATCGGAGAGGGCGAGAAGGGAGGCGAAGGCGCCGATCGACCCGGCGAGGGCCACCCCGAACTGGCCGATGCCGCGCACCGCCCGCAGCACCCCACCGCGCCCTTGGAAGGGGACGGTGGCCAGGGAGAAGTAGAAGATGCAGCCGGCGATGGCCAACCCGATGGGCAGGGTCACCGACCACACCGCGGCCATCGGCCCGGAGTGCACGTCGAGGTTGACGCTGCCGAACTTGTCGGCCAAGCCCACCCCGGCTTTGAGGATCTCCAGACCCGCAGCCCACAGCCATTGGGACAACGCGGTGAACACCCCACCCGCGAGGTCTTTGACGCCGCCGCCGAGGACGTTGCCCAGGGCGCTGAAGGGGTCAGGCATCCCCGCTCACCCCCCGGTACCCGGCGGTGACCGCTTCCTCGGTGCCCGGCCACGCGCAGCTCGCCGCACTGGGCAGTGCGGTGGGGCTGATCCGCCATCGCCCTTGGACCCAGCGCATCGCCTGGCAGTCACCGAGGCCGACGCGGCGCGCGGAGTTGGTGGTGATGACGCTGAGTTCCCCGAGCACGCAGGGCACCACGAAGTTCCCGTCGTCCGCGGTGCCCTTGATCAGCCCGGCGTCGACCTGGTAGGTGGAGGTCAGCCCGTCTACCGGGCCGGTGGCGTCCAGGCCACCGGTGCTGCGGGCCGCACGGGCGGCCCGGACCAGACCCACCGCCGCCGATGCGGGGGCACCGGGTGATGCCAGTTCCTGCCAGGCCAGCTCGAAGGCGGCGGGGTCCAGACCCTGCATGCCCGTCTCATCGAGCGCTTTCAGCTGGGCCAGCGCCCCTTCCGGGGTGTGCGGGAAGCCTTGGGGGACCGCCCCGGTCCGCACAGTGGCCGGAGGCAGGGCGATCGCCGCTCCCGCGGTGCGCGGGCTCAGGGTGTGCGGTTGGGCCGCTTCCACCGAGAACGCCACCATCGGCGTGGACGCGACCGCGTCTTCCGCGGTCGTGTCCCAACTGGCGCCCCCATCAGCCGGAGTAGATGGCGATGGTGATGCCGATGCGGGTGTTGGCCGAGCCGGCCCACCTGTCGGGCCGGGTGCCGACGCGGCCGAGCGGGTGCTGGCTCCGTTGAGGGCGAGGGCGGCGATCGCGGCGACCGCGAACAGCACCACCACCACGAGCACCGCCCCGACGGCGAGCTTGGTGGCCGCCCGTGTGCGTGGGGTGTCCCTTGCAGGGTGTTCAGCGTTGCCCATGTCAACCTCTCTCTTCCTGTGCCCGCCCGGCGACGAGCTGGGTCAGTTGCCGCTGGCGAAGGCGTTGAGCAGGGCCACCCCGGTGCCGGAGAGGATCGCCACCCCGACGGCGGAGAACATCAGGCCGATGCCGATTTTGTGGGCGCCGCGGTGATCGAGCAGACGACCACCGGCCAGGCAGCACAGGCCGCCGAAGAACGCCGCGGAGCACCCGTAGATGGCGATCCACTTGAGCATCCCGCCGATCTTGATCAGCTCGTTGCTGCCGTTGGGCGCGGTGGGAGTGAAGTCGGGCACCTGGGCGTAGGCGGTGACCGCCAACGCGGACATCAGCGACACGGTGGCGAGCAGCGTCACCACGGCCCGAGCAACTCCTCGGCCCAGCCGGGATCCCGCGTCGGATGCGGAGGAGCCGGGTGCGGAGGAAGAGATGGTCATGAGGGTTTCCTTTCCTACGGCCGCGGTAGGACCCGCGACGCGGTTCTCGGTGGATGCGCCCGGGTACTCGCCGACGGCGGTGGGCGGTGCTGCGCTATCGTGCTGAGCAGGGGCCACCGCGGTGTCCCAGGCGTGCAGGTGAGGTGGCGGCGGTTGCCTCGCAGCGGTCGCACACGGCGGAGAGGTTCCCCGTGAGGGTCCGCGGCCGCACCCCGGTCGGGGTGCGTTGCACCCCGCACCGCTGGCACGGCACCGCCCGCTCCCGAGCCCGCCGCACCCCAGTCGGGGTGCGGGGTAACGCACCGCCGTGGGCGTCGTCCAGAACATCGGTGATCGCCGGTGGGCTCATGGTTTTCCCTTCCTCTGTGGTGCCGCGGTATGCGGCGGGTCCTGTGCGGGCGTTGGGGTTAGTAGGGGCGGCCTGCGATGGGGTCGCCGATGGGGACGGCGAGGTGGCCGACGTCCGGCCACACGCCGCCGTTGAGCGCGTAGACCGCCCACGCCGCCGTGGCGAGGATGGCGGCGCCGAGGAGTAACCCCACCGCGCACCTCACCAGCGCGGCCCGACGTAGCGCCGGTGGTGTGTCGTCGTCCTGCGTGTGCGGCTCGTGATTCGCCTCTGTTGGTGTCTGCGTTGGCCCGGCCTGGCGCGCTGATGCGCTGCCCGCCTCGCCTAGCACTGCGGCGAGCGGGGTGTAGGACTCTGGGGTGTCCTCGGTGACTGTCACGGGCTTGGCGGCGAGTGCCCAGGCCGCGACGGCGGTCACTGCGGCGGTCTTGGGGGTGTGGTGTGTGCTGGTCACGGTGTGGTCTCTTCCTGTCGTGTGCTCGCGCGGCGGAGCAACGATTTCCGGGTACCCGGTCGGGCCGTCGCCGATGCTGGGGTGTTGGCGAGCAGGTCCCAGCGGGTGAGCAGGGGTGCAACCGCGTGCTGTGCGGGGGCGGGGGTCGGTTCGGTGCTCACGCCCCGCTCGGCCACGTTCCGGTCGGTGGGCAGGCATACCGCGTGCTGCAGCAGCGGGGTGAGGGCGTCCCCGGCGACAGCACGCAGCGCCGGTGGCACTTTTTTCGCGCCCATCACCACCACTGAGGTGACCTCGGTGGCCCCGCCGCCGGAGGTCCAGGCCGCCAGGCGGGACAGGAGTTGTTCGGTGTGTCGGGCGGCGGGCATGCTCGGGCGCAGCGCCAGCACCGGCCGCGGTGTCGGGGTGCCGTGGCGCAACCATCCGCCCGGTCCCTGCAGGGGCATCGCGCCCAGCGCCCAGGCGTCCCAGCCGATGTCGACGACGGTCACGTCGACCGCCCCGTCCGGTGGGTTCCAGTACTGGGGGGCGGGCACCATCCCCGCCGAGCGGACCGGGACACCGGTGTATTCCAGGCGAGCGCAGCGGATCGGTCCCCGCTCCGACTGGCGGATCCCCACCGACCGGTGCGGTCCTGTGAGGCGGGGACCGTCGTCGGTGGTGGCATCAGCCAGCCCACTGCGCAGAGGATCGGCGGTGTCGACCAGCAGCACCCGGTGACCCTGCGCGGCCAGCGCGTCGGCCAGCACCGCCGCCAGCACCGAGGCACCGCCGCCCGGGTGCCCAGCCAGGACCGGGATCACCGTCCCGAACACGGTCCAATCCGCGGATGCAGACGAGCGCGGGGACAGTGCGGTGCGGGTGCAGGCGGCGAGGCAGTCCGCGGTTTCGGTCTCGGTCGCCGTCCCCGCCACCTCGATCTCGGCGTCGGTGCCCGTGCGGGTGCGGACCCGGATAAGGGCCCCGGCCGCCGCGACGGCCGAACGCACCTCAACGGCAGCAGCCACGCCAGCCGCCGCTGCGTCTGTGGTTGCCCCGTCTGTGGTTGCTACGTCAACAGGTGGCGTGGGTGTGCTCTGCTGCGGCTCGGATGGCTCCTCGGTTGCTACCGGACTCGGCTGGGGTGCCTCGGCGGCGGCGAGCGGGGTCGGTGCTGCTGGTCGGGCGGCGGTGGGTTCCGGTGGTGTCGTGGGGTGTTCGGTGAGCAGCTGCTCGAGGTAGGAGCCGCGGCGGCTGCCGCTGCGGGAGCCGGTGTTCGGTGGCGCGTTCACGGTGGGTGCGGTGCTCATGACGCGTTCCGGTGCGGGCTTGCCGCCAGGGTGTCGCCCTGGGTCACCGCGTGCGGTGTGCAGGCCAACACTGCACCGACCCGATGGATCACCGCCGCGCTCGACATCGTGCGCAGCTCGTCCAAGGCGTCACACGCCCGCCAGGCCGGCCCCTCCAGGAACGCGGCGAGTTCGGCGTAGGTGTCGCGGTCGATGGGCTCCGCCGCCAGCGCTTCGGTCAGGTTCTCCACCCGGATGCGGGTCAACGCCACGAGTTCTTCGGCGTCGGTCAATGCGACGGGATTTCGACGGGTCATCGGGGGGCCTCCTTTTTTGGCTCACCTCTCTACGTGCAAAACGGCCCCCGTTTAGCCACCGTTCGCCGAAAAAAGTTCAAAAAAGTTTTGCTACGCCGCGGCGAATGCTTGCCGGGCCGCGACCGTGAGGGCCGCCTCCGCCTGGGTGCAGCGGTTCGCGACCGTGCGCTGCGCCAGTCCCCACTGCCCACCGAGGACCCGTGTCGGCACCGGGGTGGTGGCCGTGCCGTCATCGGGTGGGGTGGGTGAGGACCAGCGGGCCAGCAGGAGCGTCGCCTGCTCCCGGCTGACGTGGTGCGCGGTCACCGCCCACGACAACAAGCGCACCAGTTCCTCCGACGCCTGCGGGTCTCCTGGCCCCGGGGGAGTGAGGTCGGCGGGATCGGTGGGGATCGCCCGTCCGGTGCACCGGGGGTGAGTGTCGTGGGTGCGCAGGCTCTGTCTGAGGACTTCGGCAGCAAGGTTGGCGGCGATGTGGTGGCGACGCTCCAGCGGGAAGGTGCGGACCTGCTCCCACAGGCACCCGGCGACGGTGGTGTGCGCGTCGGCGAGGGTCACCGCCCGCCCGCAGCGCCGGGTCGCGGCCACCAACTGACCCACGGTGCGCTGCGCGGCGGGCAGCATCCGGGCGGCGACCAGCTGCGCCGCCACCCGCGACGGTGAGCCTCCCGACCCGGCCAGGCTCAGCAGCGCGTACAGCAGGGTGTCGCTGACCGCGTAGTCACCGGCGCCCTCAGTGCGGTCCAGCTCGGCGATCAACGCGGTCACGGACGGAAACTCCGCGAGGCGCGGCTCCTGCTCACCCCAGTGGGTCAGGGCGGCATCCGCGGCACCGCAGGCGCACAGCCGTGCCCAGTCGGTGGCAAAGGACTCCAGAACGGTGGTGCTCATGAGGGTGCTCCCAGCGGTGCGGCGGTGGTGATGCCGTCACGCTGCGTGGGCGACCTTTACCCAAACGTGCCCCGAATCGTTGATCCAGGAAACGAACCCCAAAAACTTTCGTCGTCTTCGCGCGGTAC
>JAABUJ010007464.1_pt1 | contig 10212 bp, 12 predicted proteins | sample 5559131 | NCBI WGS metagenome assembly JAABUJ01 (sample SAMN10711875, study PRJNA513366) | rock metagenome | isolation source: Antarctica rocks | place: Antarctica: Victoria Land, Mt New Zealand nord | collected 2016-01-07 | reverse complement strand
ACCTGTTTAGCGAGATCGATACCGACGGTACGAACAGACATGGGATCGGCTCCGGATGGGTGTTGCGCCGCCAGCCACTCTACGACAGGGCCGCACGGAGCGGGGGCCGTCCACCCCATCAATCCCAGTGATGTCGCGAAACTCATCGCGAAACGGCTTCTTTTTGCGACGGACATCTGCGGCGGTCGCTCTCATCGACACGGACCCGGCTTCGGGCGGTGACGTAAAGTTAGGAGTTCTGCGAACGGGTGTGGATGGGACGCTTGAGCCAAGGCGTGCTCTCGGCTGCAGTCGACCTAACTCGGTCAAAGCGGCTACCTCCCGCTAACAGCGGCTTGCGGAGAAACCGGACTTTCGGGCTGGGCCAAAATCAAGACGTATGCACCGGGCGCCGCTGATCGGCCGTTATAAGGGAACGATTTCGAGCGGTGCCATAATGGCGGACATTCATTCTACAGAATGCCGTATCACCTTGTGTTGAGGCTGATGGCTTCATCCGCTGAGAACGTCCAAAATGGGGCAGTGCGTGGTGTCCCCGCCCTCGCACAGGTCCGCCGTATTGGCGAGCGTCCGTTCCATCTGGCGAAGATCGGCAATCTTGCGGCGGACGTCTTTTAGGTGCGCTACGGCCGCCGCCTTCACCTCGGCGCAGGCGTGACTGCCCTCAGCCACGCCTAGCAGGTTGCGGATTTCATCGAGGGTGAAGCCTAGCTCGCGACTGCGCCGGATGAACTTCAGCCTCCGGACCTGAACCGGCCCGTAAACCCGACGTCCCCCTTCGGTACGCGGCGGCGCGGGCAGCATCGTGATGCGCTCGTAATAGCGGATCGTTTCGATGTTCACGCCGGTCAGGCGCGACAATTCCCCGATCGGGAAAGCGGCTCCCACGCGCGTGATCGCATCCATTGAAAAACCCCTTGCTCCTGTAGTCGCTACAGGAAGCACAATAACATGATTGGCTGGAAGGAGAAGGCATGCGTGTGTCAGCCCGGATAACTGCGGGGGAGCTGGTGAGCCCCTCGGAACAGGACGCGGCACCCCGGACCCGCAACGGCCTGCTGGCAGCGGGCGGCATCGTCGCGGCGCTTGCCGCGTCCTCCTGCTGCGTCGTTCCGCTTGTCCTATTCATGCTGGGCGTCAGCGGCGCGTGGATCGCCAACTTGACGGCGCTCGCGCCCTATCAGCCGTTCTTTGTGGTGGCGGCGGTCGGCTGCCTCGCGGTCGGGTTCGTGCGCGTCTATCGCCGTCCCAAAGTGGCCTGCGCGGAAGGCAGTTATTGCGCCCGCGCGGCCTCCTCCCGCGTCGCCAAGCTCGGCCTTTGGGTGGCGGCGGTTCTGGTCACCGTGGCCGTGGTTTTCCCCTACCCCGCCCGCTTTCTCCTCCAAACCTGATCGGAGTCCCGACATGACCATGCTTATTCGCGCCGCTCTAACCGCCTCGGCCCTGCTACTGGCGGGCCATGCGTTCGCCAGCGAGCGGACAGTGACGCTCGCCGTCGAGAACGTGGGCTGCGTCACCTGTGCGCCCATTGTGAAGCGCACGTTATCCCAGATGCCGGGCGTCAGCCAGGTCGATGTCGCCGAACAGGACGGCGCGGCCGCCGCGACGGTCAGCTTCGATGACGGGAAAGTCACGCCCGAGGCGATGACCACGGCTGTCACCAATGCGGGCTTCCCCGCCCATGTGCGGGTGAACTGAGCATGAAAGACAGCACGCTCATGCGCACAGGAGTCGTGGGGGTGGTTCCTTGCGATCTCTGCGCAACCCCGCTGCTGGCCGTGGTGCTCGGCGCGGTGGGCCTTTCGGCGTGGGTGGCCCACGCCGGTTACATCGTCACGCCCGCTCTGGTGCTGTTCATCGCCACTTGTCGGCTGGGCGCTGATCCGGCGTCAAAAGCAAAAGGAAAGTCTCAAATGGAATTGCGCTCAACCCTGACCTGCCCGCACTGCGGGCATCAGGCGACAGAAGCCATGCCCACCGCCGCGTGCCGATATTTTTACCCCTGCACCGGCTGCGGGGCGGTCCTGCGTCCGAAGGACGGCGATTGTTGCGTGTTCTGCTCCTACGGCTCGGTGCCGTGTCCACCGATCCAGGAAGCTCGGGCTAGCGGCACGGCCGGGAATTGTTGCAGTCTCGCTTTGGCGGCTGAGTGATGGCACACCAATTCGATCTGGTCGTACTGGGGGCGGGGACGGCGGCGCGGGGTGTCGACAGGCTCGCCATGCTTGTCGATGGCCCGGTAAAGGTGCCACCACTGGCCTCGGATCCGGACGTAGGTCTCGTCCGCGCGCACTGACCCGCAGTGGCCTTGCGGAACGGGCGCAGGCGCCGCTCGATCAGCGGCGCGTAGGCCAGCACCCAGCGGTTCACGGTGCTGTGGTCCACCTCGAGGCCGCGTTCGAGGAGCATCTCCTCAATTGCTGAGCCGCTGGTTTCGTGGCGGCCGGAGGCGCTGATTAGCCGAACTCAACGTCCAAGGCTCAACGCCACGGTGCAGCCAGGTCACTGACAGCGGCGAAACGTCGATGCGCCAGAACGCACGCGGCGGAGCATCGAGAGCCGCCACGATCGCGGCCCGCACGATGCTGGCGTGTGTAATCGCGACGACCTGGCCCGACTGATCGTGCGTGCCGAGCCATGTAGAAACCCGCCTAAGCAGGGCGAGCATGGACTCGCCGCCATGCGGGCAGTTCGACGGATTGCTAAGCCACTGCGCCGCTCCTTCTGGATCATCAGTTTGCACTTCGTTGATAGACCGTCCGACCCAGCATCCGTAGTCGCACTCCCGCAATTCGGGCTCGATCCCGGCCGGGAGGTCCAAGGCCTCGGCGGTCTGCTGTGCGGCCAGAGCGGGACTCCTCAGGTATCGGGCTGTGTTACTGAAGCGATGTGCAGCGGCCCGGGCTCTTTCGAGACCCGGGCCGTCCAAAGGCTCGTCAGCGGGAAACGTCGCGGTTCGGGTTGCGGCGGTCGGCGCGTGGCAGATCAGTGCCAGCCGCAGGGCCATGGCGATGCGTCAGGCCCGGATTGCAACGACGCGGCGTGGTCGTTCGGCTTTCAGAAGGTGCTCTGCCAATCTCCCGAAAGCGAGACCGATCGTGGTCCACATCAAGATCTGGGCGCCAAGCGAGGCTATCCGGAACTGCCACAGCACGATAGCTGGGAACTGCTCAGGAACCTCGTTGACGGCCGGCAGCAGCAGCGCGACCGTGACTACGACGACGAGATAAAAAACACCCGCCGCGAGCGCCGCATCCCAACCGCCCAGCCGGGAAAGCAGCCGCCGATGCAGCATCGACGTGCCGATCATAGCAGCAAGCGAAATGGCGATCATGGCGAAGTAGAAAGCCGTACGCATGCCGAGCGTCTCGGGCTCCCCGACCGAAGGTGGGTTGGCCGGGTATTTAAGGTTCGGAACTAGGTAGACCGAAACGAACCCCATGCCGGCGAGCAGGGCAGAGACTGCGCGCGGACCAACGTCTCCCATGCGGCCATTCACCAAAGCGAAGACCAAGGCGAAGAGACCGCCAAAGGCTGCGCTATAGACCACCACGCCTGTGAACAGGCCAACGCCGGCTTGGACCGGCCGGCTCACCAGTTCTTCCTGAGGAGCGTTCGCGGCCATGTCCACGCCCGGCATCACCGTCTTGACCTTGGTGTCTTTCGCCTCGTCCATCCGGGTTTCAAAGCCGATGGCACGGTCAACGGCGGGCTCGCCGAGAATTTTCAAAAAGCCAAAGCAGATTATTCCCGCGAGGATGCCGACCAGCATCCCGCGCAGTAGCAGATTCCCGACCATTTGACGGGTTTCCTCTTAGTGGCAGGGAAACCCGAGCAGATGGCGGCCATCATGCACGAATTCATGCACGTACACGCCCTTAATCAGCGAGGTCGCGCCCTCTTCGGAGCCAACGAAATAGATCGCCAGCGTGAGCAGCAGGCCGCCGAGAACCGCCCACGGGAGTACCTGGTTGACCGGAATGGCCACAGGTCGTGTCTTTGGTGCGAATGCAACTGATGTCACCGTCAACCTCCTTGGGATTTCGCGTCCCGTTCGAGAGCGGCCTGATTGCGGGAGGGGTCTGACTCTCAGTCCGACTGGACTGAATACAGTGGCGCGACCGTGCCGGAATTGCACCGGCTTCCGCACCCCGCGAGGATGCTCCCCTGACCATGGGATCGTCTCCGCTCCATGTCAACATATTGAGGGTAAGGCCAGGCCGATGGGCCTGTCGCAATCTCCGGCATTGACGGTTGGTTAGCACGTCGGCCGAATTTTCGCCTCCCGTCCGGAGGTACCCATGATCCTATCCGCCATCGCCGCCAAGCTGAAGCGTCGGTCGAAGGACGACTTCAAGGGCCGGCACTTCGAGGCAGGGCTGATCGTGCAGGCGGTCTCGTGGTGTCTGCGTTATCCGCTGAGCTATCGCGACATCGAGGAAATGCTGCTCGAACTTGGCCTCGAGGCTGACCACAGCACCGTGAACCGCTGGGTGCTGGCCTACGCGCCGCTAATCGAACGACGGCTGCGCCCCTTCCGCAAGCCTCATTGCGGATCCATCCGGGTCGACGAGACTTACGTCCGGATCAGAGGCGAGTGGCGCTACCTGTATCGTGCGATCGACAAGCACGGTGAGGCGGTCGACTTCCCGGCCCTCCGAAACTTCGCCGTCGAAGTTGCCCACCCGGTCGAGGTACGCGCCGACCAGAAGGCGCATTTGGTGCAGTGGCTCTCGCGACGCCTCAACCAATCGGTGGTCGTGCCCGATCTTTCGGACCAGGGTTTTCGCTCGACGGGCGGCCGACTCCTGCCCACCGACACCGAACCAGCCGCGCTTCTGATGTACGACGATGATCGCGGAACGCGGCTGACGCTCTACACCCGCGCAGGCCGCAGCGACGAGGTGCGCAGCAGCTTCGGCCCGGCCCACGAAGGCGATGTCCTGACTCTGGGCTGGACGGAGTCAGGCCATTTCCACCTCGTAACGGCGCGGGCGGACACGTCTCGATTGCTTTCGGTCGGCGAGGCGATCGATGGCCAGATCCGCGCTTTCGGCGGCGGCCGGATCTAGACGGGCCTGAGTCCGTTCGGCTGATTGCAAGGGGATCGATGATCAAATTGATGAACACACGTTCCATCCCGCGCGTGCTTGTCGCTGGGATAGTGGCGCTTGCCGCCAACATGCTCCTCCTTGGGCTGGCCGATCACTTCGGGATCGTCACGGCCCGCGGCGGGTTCCAGCGCCTCGTGAAGCTCTGGACGACGCCTTGGCTCGTCGCGGGCGGTCTCGATGTTATTTGGTCGCGCTCGCAGCTCCCCGATCCGGGCTCGGCCCCGTTCATGGTGGCCTTCAAAATCGCCGCAGGGCTCACGATGGCTCTCGTCTATCTCTCGATCGAACCTGCCCTGCCTGGCCGCTGGTGGGCGAAGGGCCTCTTCTACGCGCTGCTGGTCTGGCTGCTCAACGCGGCCGTGGTGCTTCCGCTCCTTGGACAGGGGTTCGCTGGTGCGCGCAGCCTGACGTGGGTCGGCATGATCGCCTTCGCGCTTGCGCACACCACCTTCTTCCTGGTTCTCGCCTGGCTGTATCGCCCACGCCGCGGTGAGGCAGACGTCACCTGAGAGCGGCCCTCCCTGCCATTGTCCCGTTGCGCAACGTCGGGAGACCGTCAGGAGCCATCGACCGCAACAGAGATCCGGGCAACTCTCGTGCTTGTCGACGGCGCGGTACAGATAGCGCCATTCGCCCGGATCCGGACGCTAGGTAAGCGCGCGTGGAACGCCGGCCGGAAGCTCGGAGCCAAGCGGGCGCTCAAACCGCAGCAGGTCTGGGCCATCCGGTTCTGGCTCGACAGCAAGGGGCGCATGCGGGACCGCGCCATGTTCGATCTCGCAATCGACAGCAAGCTGCGGGGCTGTGACGTCGGCAAGATCAGGATCGGCGACCTCGTACTCGGCGAGCGCGTCCGTTCCCGCGCCATCGTGGTCCAGCAGAAAACGAAGCGGCCGGTGCAATTTGAGATGCTCGACCATGCCCAGAGGAGCCTGCGCGCATGGCTGGAGCGCCGCGGAGGCGCCGTGACCGACTACGTGTTCCCGAGCCGGATTGATCACGCCAAGCACATCAGCACGCGCCAGTACGCCCGGCTTGTGGAGGAGTGGGTCAAAGGGGTCGGCCTCTGGACTACGGCACGCACTCGCTGCGTCGAACCAAGGCCGCCATGATCTACAAGCAAACGGGCAATCTCCGCGCCGTGCAGATCCTGCTCGGGCATACGAAGATCGAGAGCACGGTCCGCTATCTCGGCGTCGACGTCGAAGACGCTCGCGGAGCGGACGGAGATCTGAAACCTGCGCAGCCCGATGGGACTTACGTCGAGGCTGCGCAGTCCACCTCACGCCCAGCCTGATCTCCTGGTTCCAACCAACCTACTCGACGAGAACGTCGGCTCGGCCCTGATGAGCAGGCCGATGGGGCGGTTTCATGCCCGTCTGCTTTCGGGCGGATGATTGGCGAAGCGGACAGTCGCACAGCATGAGCGCGGTGGTCCCGTCGTCATGTTCCGAAAAGGCGGCCGGAGCAGCTTCGGCTGAATGGCATCACCCTCGCGCACGCCGCCTACGGCTCGCGCGAAGCCAGGCGCCGGAATTGAGCTACTTGCCCATGGTGCGTTTGCGGTGCTGCCAGGTGGAGACCTTGCGCAGGAGACGCGAGAGCTGCTCCACGGAGTAGGGCTTGTGTAGCAACTCGAAGCCGTAGGTGCCGTTCTGCGCCAGCACGTGGCTGTAGCCGGAGGCGAGCAGCACGGGCAGGTCGTGATGCTGACGCCGGATTTCGTGCGCAAGGTCGATGCCGTTCATGCCCGGCATCACCACGTCCGAGAACACGACGTCGAACCGGTTCGCGTCCTTGGCCAGTTCGGCCAGGGCTTCCGCAGCGTTGGTTGCCAGCACAGGGACGTAGCCGAGGTCGGTTAACGTCTGCACCGCAAAGGTGCCCACGTCGACGTTGTCCTCCACCACCAGCACGCAGGTGCCGTGGCCATCCATCAGCAGCTCCGGCTCCCATGTTTCCGAGGTCTGCTTCTCGCCGAGGACCCTCGGAAGATAGAGCGTGAAGGTGGTGCCATGCCCGACCTCGCTCTCGACCAGGATCTCGCCCCCCGATTGCTTGGTGAAGCCGAACACCTGGCTCAGGCCAAGGCCCGTTCCTTGCCCCACGCCCTTGGTGGTGAAGAACGGTTCAAACACCTGGTCCAGATGCTCCCTCGGAATGCCGCTGCCGGTGTCGGAGACCGACACTGCGATGAAGAGCCCCTGGATCAGATCCTGTGCACGCCGCGCGGGAATGTGGTCGACGGCCCTGACGCCGATCGTAAGCTTCCCCTCGCCACCCATGGCGTCGCGGGCGTTGACGGCCATGTTGACCAGCGCCGTGTCGAACTGGCTCGGATCGGCGTTCACGTAGCAGGGCCGGTCCTCCAGACCGGCGACGATCCGGATGCGTGAGCCGGACAGGGTGCGCATCATGTCGCCGATGGCCTTCACGCTCTCGACGGCGTCGAATACCTCGGGCTTGAGCGACTGCCGCCGCGCGAAGGCGAGGAGTTGCCCGGTGAGCTTGGCGGCCCGGTCCACGGTGTCGGAGATGGCCGTGACGTAGCGTGTGCGCCGCTCGGGCGCGAGGTCTGGCCGCTTGAGGAGGTCGGTGGACGACTTGATGACCGTCAGCAGGTTGTTGAAGTCGTGGGCCACGCCGCCGGTGAGCTGACCGATGGCTTCCAGTTTCTGCGACTGGCGCGTGGCGTCCTCGGCCTCACGCCGGCTTCGTGCCATCGCCAGGTTGGCGGCCACGCGCGCGAGCAGCTCGCGTGCCGCAAAGGGCTTGGTGAGGTAGTCGCTGGCGCCGGCATCGAGCCCCTCGACCCCTGCCTCCTCGCCGGCCCGGGCAGATACGACGATGACTGGCAGGTCGCTTAACGCGGCGTCCCCACGCACCGCCTTGAGGAGGCCGAAGCCGTCGAGATGCGGCATCATAACGTCGGTCACCAGCAGGTCGGGTCGCTGTCTGCGCAGGGCCGTGAGCGCCTCGGCTCCGTCGGCGACCGCCTCGACCTCGTAGCCCTGGCCGACGAGCAGCCTGCGGACATAGCCACGCATGTCGGCGTTGTCGTCCGCGACGAGGATCCGTCCCAGCCGCCCGGGGCTTGGCGCTTCCGGCCGCTCATCGACATGGGTCGGGACCGGCATCTCCGCCTCAGGCAGCCAGTGCAGCGCCTCGTCGAGGAAGGTCGACGCGAGCGACGTTCCGGATTTCGACGCGTCGGCCTCCATGACGCGGTGGCTTGGAAGGTGGGCGGAGCCGAGCGGGACCGTCACCTCGAACACGCTGCCGCGGTCGAGTTCGGTGGTGACCTTGACCTCGCCCCCATGCAGCCGCGCCAGTTCCTGCACCAACGCCAGGCCGATGCCCGACCCCTCGAAGCTGCGGCCTTTGGAGCCTTCGACGCGGTGGAAGCGCTCGAAAAGCCTCGGGACCTGATCCGGGGAAATGCCGGTTCCGGTGTCACGCACCGTGAGCCGCACCTGCTCCCCGGTTTCCCGGAGCGCGACCGTGATCTCGCCCTCAAAGGTGAACTTGAAGGCATTGGACAGCAGGTTGAGGACGATCTGCTCCCACATGCCGCCGTCGACGTAGACGGGACGGGACAGCGGGGGAGCATCGATTGTCAGGCGCAATCCGGCCTTCTCGACGGCGGAACGGAAATTCGATGCGAGCTCTTGGGTGTAGGCCGCGAGGTCGGCGGGCGCGAATAGCGCTTGGGTGCGGCCTGCCTCCAATCGCGAAAAGCTCAGGAGTGTGTTGACGAGCCTCATAAGCCTGAGGCCGTTGCGGTGCGCCACGCCGAGCATCTCCCGGTGGTGGCCGGCCATGCCATGCCCGGGTTCGGCAAGCATCTCCTCGACCGGCCCAAGCATGAGGGTCAGCGGCGTGCGAAACTCGTGGCTGATGTTCGTGAAGAACCGGGTCTTCGCCTCGTCGAGCTTGGCCAGTTCCTCGCGCTGCCGCGCGATCTCAAGCTCGTGGGCCTTCTTCTCGGAGATATCGCGGCCTTCGGCGGTGATGAAGATCACGTTGCCTTGATCGTCCATCACCGGCCGAAAGACCGCGTCGATGATGATGATAGTCGTTCCGGCGGGATGCGCGATGAGTTCGGTGTCCCAGCGGACGCTCTCGCCTTGCCCTGCGCGGCGGACGGCATCGCGGGCGGTCAAGCGCACCTGATCCGACACCTGCCACCAGAAGGTCTCCCAGAACAGCTTCCCCTGGACGTCCGAAAGGGTCAGGCCGATTGCCTCCAGGGCGGTCTGGTTGATTTCGAGGACCTTGCCATCGGCATCGAGCAGGCCGACGAACTGGACCATCGAGTCCAGCGTGATGCGGGCAAGCTTCAGGAGATGCAGCTCGGGAGTGTCATCGGCAGAAAGGGCGGTGCCACGGACCCGTATCAAGCCGTCGGGTCCGATCGGTTCAGCTGCCACGTCGATCGACCCCGCACCGGCCATGTACGCCCTTCCGACGCTCCGCACTCTTGGTGGCCCGTCAGGGCTGATGACATGCCACCGTTTCCGCCGCCGTGCCAGTTGAAACCGAGTTCGCGTTTCCGGAGGCTAAGCGCCGTCCGCACTGCTTCGCCGACGATCCCGCGACGCTCGCTTAGCTCAGGTTCTCGGCAATCTTGGTTCAGGGGAAGAGTTTCCCGCGCCGATTGAGAGCACGATGTCGAAGAATGGATCCTCGCTCCGAGGAGCGGTAACGGAAGTCGCGGTCCTCGGTGGAGGTAGCGGGGACGGCCGAGAGGTCGAGTGCCCCCCGCACGGTGTCGCGGGCGAAGTGTGCCATGTGCCCGGGCAGCGCGAACTTGTGCAGCAAGGGCGGCAACAGCCAGCTGATCCACGTGCCCCAAGCCAAACACTCTGGCCATGGGCCGAGTGATTCACTACAGGAAACCGCCGTTTGGGACGCTTGCTCGGCGAGACTCTAGAGCTCGCTCGCGCCGCTAAAGCGCCTGTCAGAATGTCCTCTGTGGATGGCTCCCGCATTGCAAGTGGATTCGATGGTCTGGCGGCTTGGTCGGGTGCAGTCTTCTGTCCGGCCTGTTGATGCAGTCGGCAAGGGACTGCTGGCCCTGATGGAGTCCGCGAACCGG
>JAABUJ010007463.1_pt1 | contig 10213 bp, 7 predicted proteins | sample 5559131 | NCBI WGS metagenome assembly JAABUJ01 (sample SAMN10711875, study PRJNA513366) | rock metagenome | isolation source: Antarctica rocks | place: Antarctica: Victoria Land, Mt New Zealand nord | collected 2016-01-07 | reverse complement strand
TGGAACGCCGGACTCGCTAGCGTCACCGACGAAGACGTATTCACCATCAACGTCCACGCCCCGGCGTTTGCTTGCTCGGATCGGGGCGTGACGGTCGATATGACGCGTGTGAGAGTGGAGCCGTGGTTTTTATGGCAGATTAGCGTGGAGGCGAAGTAAGCAGTCCCTTCTTATCGCTCCAATGCTCAGTGATGCGAGTTATACCTGGATGTGTGTGTTTGGCAGCGGGTAGCTAGTTGACTGTGGGGATTTGGGTGTTACAGTGGGTTCAAGCCGGCGGTGTGGCGAATGAAGAACATGTATGAGACTGCTGGATGGACCACTTCGAATAATGCGACTAGGTGGCATTTCGATGGGGGCGGGAAGGGGCATCCTATCAGTGGTGTTCCGGATGATGGGTCAATCCATGAATGTTTGCGAGAGAGCACTTGTGTTTCGAATTGAGGGTCTGGAGGAATGGGTCATCTGGTCCATGAAAGTTTTGTTGATATGGCTATGGCTGGACCGGCCTAATGTTTAATGGTTGGCGGTAAACTTGATGGCCGAGACAGCATAAGAGCGATAGACTGGCATAGGGTGGCATGAGGCGAGCAAGATGGTCTGGACTATACACGAAGGATTAGATAAGTATCGCATGCAGTGGAACGGACTTGTGCATAACCCTCTGCAAGTATCTCAAAAAAAAACAAGTACACGATTCTACAATGGGCTGGATAACCAGTGTAGACACACTCCTGAAGCGAGAGCAGGGCTTGGAAAAGATCCTAGACTCGTATATGATATCTGAGGAATACCTGAAGAGTGCACCGTGCCGGCACATGAGACATTCTGGCAAGAAGTTGGGCTTTGATGCTTTGAGAATGCCTTTGGAGTCTGCAAGGTCCACTTCTTGGTCGCCACGGTAATATCCTTGATGTTACAGATACTCCACAACAAACCAAGATCAGCACTTCAAAGAGTAGCGGACCGTTGACCCCCTGTATGTGAAGATGATACAAGGAATGATGGTGAATAGCTGTTATGAGACTGGCCATACCTAACCTATGTATAATAATTTAAGCCATTGGTAGTTGGAAGGCGTCAGATTTATGTCCGGATAATCAGCTGGATCGTAGTTCCCAGGGAAAGGTTCGAGCCAGAAAGGACAACTGGTGGACATGTTAGTAAGGCCCGTGATCGAGTGTATGTGAAGGCGATGATGTTCGTCGCATTGAAAATATTATCGCACGTATTTGGCTGTATGGGTTATGATCACATGCTAGCAATGCAATCGACTCGCGAGGTACAAATCGAGCGTTGATTTTTCCCTACTTGTGTGGGGTCGTGTATCGTTCTAATACTTCTTGACAAACGATACTCCTTGAATTGGATGCAGATCCTCAGTGAACATGTGCACAAGATTTGAGTAAGCATCTTTGATGAAGTAGCGGTCCTCGCAAGTTCATGGTGTGGGGCAGCTGATTCAAGTAGTTTACTTAGCACAGGAGCCGAGCACTGAATATGCGTCCGGGGGCATAGTGGGCTCAAGCCACAATGAGAAACAGCCGCTGGATGCAAGGTTGAAAATGCAAAATGCAAAATGGAAATATACAGGTCATTCTTCCGGTTTCACCGGCGGAGCCCCTGGTCTCGTCAGCACTGCTAGATGAACTGAAGGCCGCAGAACGTAGACTCACCAAGCACCCACCCAATGCCAGACGCCAAACCCCCCGTCACCATATTACTAACCATATCCCTCTTCCTTACCCTATGACCCTCCAAGTCCGTTCCACTTCCGCTATCACTCGTTCCACTACCCATCTTACTCAATGACCGCTCACGCGGGCTCTGCAACCCGCCTGAACTCCCACCACCCAGCCTCGGGCTCCGCAGCGGAAAAGCATTCTTGCTCAACGCACTCGCAGCGCCCCTAGCTACGTCGAACAGTCCCATTGGAGCTTCCTCATTCATGGCTGCACGACTTGGTTCACGGGATTTTTGGACGGTCGGGACTGAATCTCGGGAGAAGCCGCCGGGAATGTGGCGGTCGCCTTTGGTGTTCCATTTCTCTTCTTCGGCGGCTTCGCGTGCAGAGACAGTGTTTAGATCTTCTTCACAGCGACGCCATACGGTCAGAATCTCAGGGAGTGAGGCAGGTGGAGCGAGGAGCAGAGCTTGAGACAGGAGTTCCATGCGTTGGTCGAGGCGACGGAGGGCGGAGGGTCCTAGCGACACATTGGTGGGTTTGTAGCAGCCAGCGTGGTAGGCAGCGCGCCATGAGGTGTCGTCTTGTGAGTCGGATGACGGGTCGGATAGCGGGTTTGGAGCGCTGGATGAGGGAGGAGGTGGGGAAAGCCTATTGACAACGTAAGAGTATGCGGTATCAAAGTCATTCTCTCGTAGCGCGGCCTCGATGGCCATGCCGGTGATCCGTCTCTTTGCAAGTAAGATTTGTTCACCCAGATTGCCCTTTGTATCCGAGGTTAAATGGCTCTCTTCCGGGGTCGATACGAGCCCTGCCGCTACAAGGTGTTGGCCAATGTCCAAGAGATCGTCGAGCTTCGTGTAGCTTCGCGAGTTCTGCTCTAGGATCTTGCCAATTAGCAGCATTGGGTCCTTGTGAGCTCGTATGTTCACTGGTTGGAAAGGAACGCCATGCTGAAGAGTAAGTGAGTAATAGGACATCGAGTGTGTCGCCGTGAGCAACGCATTGGCCCTAGTAAAGGCTTGAGAAGTCGGAAAGCAATCGCGGAAGACAGAGATGCTACTAATCGTCAGCGTAGTGGTGTAAGGGTTGGAGAAAGACTCACATCTCCGAGGCCTTTCGCATACCGCCGCGATCCCTGTTGCCATTGCTTGCACTGTCGTAAGAGGCCAAGGCAACATCCAGAACTGTCTTTTCCACTGTCTCTCGGGGCAATGGCCTTTTCTCTTGCTTGCAATATACTTGCACGGCTAGCTCGTAGTCTGGTAGGAACGGGTCAGAAGATCTTCTTACCGGAGTGGAGAGAGTTCGCAGTGATTTACGCCCCAAGGAAACAACTTACAAGAGCTAGCGAGCATCGCTTTCAAGAGCTCAGTCTCAACAACGGCCAGTGGAACCTTGCAAAACAGCCCAACCGATCTTTCAAAAGATGGACTCCCAGTACCTATAGCTTTATATCTCCAATTGTGTAGCCTTAGAACTTGATGTCTGATCGAATCCCACGACTGCTGACTCCGAGTATTCGATTGTATGGTATGCAGAAGTCTACGTAGTTCAGCCAGCTGATCCGCCTCGTCGTAGGATACGACCCAGTCCAGCAAGCTTCTACACGCTTTAGGGTAACCGTGAGACTGAAGTATATAGTCCGAGGCTAGGAGACAGTATGAAAAGAAGACCGCAGCATTTGTGGGACTGGTCAGTGGGTTATCAGGCCGGAGAAGCATGTTATGTAGGACATTCGACGGCGAAAGGGCGTCCAAGTAATCGTTCGAGATGTCATCAACCGACGCGCTATCCAGGTTTTCAAGGTCTGGAGGGAGACGTAGATTAAGAAGCTTCGCCACTTTGCGTAGAATCCGATGAGATCCGACAACGGTGTCGAGGGTAGAGAAATTCGTAGCATACACCGCCGAGAGACCTGTCTGACCATATCGTCTCTGTAGCACGTTCGACGTCTCCTCATCCATATTTTCCAACTGGGTCCCCCAGCCTCCAAAGTCGACGTCGCCGGGACCGTCCCACTGCTCGATAGCTTCCACAGCCTTGATATGATCCCTACTCGCCAACTCCAGCAACCAGTCATTCACATCAGCCCAGCCGCTGGTCACATCCACTTCCGCATCGGCGGGATTACCCTCCGCAGTTGCCTGCACACCCACCGAGCTTCGCCGCCTAGATGTCGCCTCAATTTTCCGGCGTTTGTTAACATTTTGACCATACATCCATGGGCCGACAAGCCCCCTTAGATCTCTTCCAATGAGACTGGATTCCTCACTCTTTTGCCGGGCGGCTTTCGATAGCAAGCCCTGGACTGCAGGACTTCCACTAAGCTGTTCGAAAGTCCCAAGCGAGTATGCAAGTTCACCGTTCGGATAGTATTCGTAGCCAAGTCTCAACATCGGTAGGAGCGTGGAGACCGCCCATGTGCGCAGGTATGTCGAATGCTCTAAGAACGGCTCCAGAAGTTGTGCTACCAAGGGTATGCAGCCTGTCTCAGCGTCAATCCGAGACGCACGATGGAAGAGGAAGAGAGTAAAGAGGTCGATTGATTCATCGTAGGAGTGCTGAGGATCTGCTATGGGGAGAAGATGTAGTTGACGAGCTCGCTGGCGTGCTTGGAGCTCAGAAATTTCGTGCTGTACACTAAGACTGTCTTCTGCATCGTCGAGGAATGCCACAGGGTCGCCGTGTAACAGCTTGCGCAGGAAGTCCACATAGGTGTCTGGCTCGGTACTTTCTGGAAGATACGTGAGCAGTATCCGCAAAACCAGCTCGAGCTTCAGGATGTCGGGATGACGAGCTATGAGCTGCTGCAACGCTGATATACTGGCATTTGAAAAGAGTCGCACAGCTTCGAGTATCACGTATGCTTTAGACATGATTCTAGTAGTCGCTCTGAGCGAGCCAAGCTTCTTACTCTTCCGGCTTTCGAGAAGCTCGGCGACATTCGAGATGCTCAGGGGACAACAATGACATAGATGCATCGGGCAAGCTTGGTGTTTAGAGTTGTCACGCTACATTAGGGAAACCTGCATGAAGGCTTGCATAAAAGCTTGCATAAGTGTCTTAGCTAAACCAAGGACGTCCTCAACGAACGATATCTCATAGTCATGTTCCTCCATGATTGAATTACGATTCATCCTAAGGTAGAGGCATAGGTCAAGATATCATTGACTCGTGTGAAACATCGTTACAACGTCTGCACGGTCTCAAAGTATTAAGCTAATGATCGGGATCTCGCCCTTATTAGACAAATACGTTCCTGTAAACGTTCGATGTCTAGATTTCAACACTTCCATGCCCTCGAAGGTCTATGTTTACGAACAGCCTTTGAGGAACAAGTTGTCCGAGCACAAACAGCCGGTTCTCAGTTCCCCGAGCTTTTGGCGGGCGATTACTCGGTGAAGTGTGAGCTTGAGTAATGAAGCCTAGGTACTTTTAACACGGAAAAACCTAACGAGTTATCATTGCATCCACTGGATGCCGCCGGGTCGGAGGGGCACGCTTCCTACCTTGGTAAGCTATGGTGGGGACGTTGAAGCCTACTTTAAAACGCCCCAATGGCCCGGTGGCCTAGCTGGAGACAGATCAATCAAGAGGAGTATTTGGCTATCTTGTTGAATTTCGGTAAAGCCAAACGACGTCGAGTCCGAGGTGAGTAATTCGTTCAGAAGGTTGAAGAGTGGAAAGCCCGACTCAGGGAGTTCCCGGGAAACAGGGTCCATCTTTAACGGTCGACATGATGCCAACTGCCCTTAACCAGTGAATCCCCGCGACACTCATTATGACCATTTGTGCTAAGTTACGACGTCTCCCCCTAGCCTTCCTTGTCGAGGCGCGGTCGATGCCGTGTATTTGCCCATTAACGCTGAGAAGGCGTGGATCCATGGGCACCGAAACGAACGTTCCGATCGATGGTCTTGGTGGCCTCCTAACTCGTGCCCAGCGGCTTCTATATTGCGATTCGGGCTTCAGCACGGGAGAGATGCAATTAGCTCGAGCAGGCTTTGGCGTAATCTCCGAGACGAACTGGACCGACTCGGTGTCAACAGCAGGCGCAATAGTTAGCCTTGTTAATTGAGCATGTAGCTGCGGCTGCTGATCACTCGGAGATATCGCTACTGGGACAGCTTTCCATGTCGTAATTGAAGCCATTGCGATAAACATGCCTTTACATGTGCTCAATTGGATCTTCTGGTAGTAGCTCATCCCGCTTCTGCCGGCGTATGCACACTCTGAGCGGTGACTGGACAATCTCATTGAATAAAAAGGTCCCGTAGACTAGGAGGGCAAATCCAAGAATCTGTAACCACTTGAAAGTTTCCCAGCCAAGAGCTAGTGACACAATCCAGATGAACAGTGTTCGACAGGTATCAATGGTAGAGCGTGCCGTCGCACTGACAGATCGCGTCACAGACAGGCCGAAGAAGTTGAAGCCTCCAATGCTGATCATGATCAGCACGGATGTGACTGCGATGACCCGGTTATGTGTGATCTCCCTCCAGCCTTCTTCCATGTCAAAATAGCCGTACTTCCCGGCGTCTGTCATTCCGACGGTGAGATGGAGGACAATCATCCCGACGAGCGTGACAGTGAATCCAAAGACGCCTTCCCAGCCCACGACTTTCAAAGGCTCTAGTGCGTAGTTTTCTAGGATCCATTCCTCCAGCACGAACTGTGTAGCCGTGAAGATTTGGGCGCCGGCGATCATAAGTACGCCAATGACTGTCTGCACAGCTTCTGGTGTTGTCGCAATAGCGCCAGCTTTGTCGGCTGCGACACGAATAGCGAGCATCCCCGTCTCAACAAATGACCGCGGTTCGGGTTGGGCCTGAGGATTGGGGGCAATTGCGCCGGCCAGCCCAACGACCGCCACGCCCGACACGACGATGAACAACGCTGTCCAGTGAAAGAGGTATAACTTTCGGTGTAGGAAAATGACACTGAAGAGCCCCACGAAAAGAACCAGAGCGCCTCGGGTCATCTGGTAGATACTGGCAGCGACGAAGAGCAGACCAACATTCATCAAAGTAGTCCCTGTAATATCACAACATGCCGGTAGAGCCAGCATGAAGATTCTTAAGCCTACGAGAGGTCGCCGGTCTTCGGCGTTGGGTATGAGTGCTTTTACTGCCGGGTTGGCGGACTCCTGTGCCGAGAAGGATCGATCCATGCCGTCGGCTTCATCGTCGGAGAAAACACCGTCCTCGTTATCGGCCACTTGTTGATAGCCTCCCAGCAGTAGTGGTGCGTCTTTTGGAAAGTACCGCCGGAATAGGGAGAAGCCTCCGACTACAAGCCAGCAGCCCATCTCGCCAATGAACATTTGTGCTCTAACAAGACGTTAGATGCTGAATAGGGATAGGATACGTGGACGTGCGTTTGTATGACTGGCTGAGAGAAGCGCTGCCACTCATTCTTGTCTGGGGAGTCGCAGTTTCGGACCCATTGCAAATCCTGGGAGCTTTAGTCTTGTGATCAAGCTCTAAACGTGCGGATCTCACCTGATACTTCGTTAAGAGCGTGTTGCAGACACCAGTAAGGAGCATCATCGCTACCAGGATCGGTATGAGCCCCTTGGATGCCATGGTCAGGGAAAGGAAGATGAAGGGACTGAGGAGAAGTCCGGGAGGGAGGAGCCTCGAAAGACTGTTCTGTAGAATCTGGCGGACTTGCAAATGGTTGTCATGAGGTGATGAAGGTCATGAGACCATAGTGATCGCGGACGCCAGATGCTACAGATCATGAGATGCTAGAGCGGTCATTGACTTCTACCATTGATGTCGCTTTCCGGCGCCCTCGGCCCGACGAAACACCGAAACTCCCGCAAAGGCCGAGACCTTCCATGCTAGAATAACTCAAACATCAAGCGAAATTTGGTGGTTAAGAACAACGGACCAGAGTCTTGGAAGAGTGCAATTCGCTATCCATCTACAGCTCCAAGCTACTGCAATGCTGTCCGAAGCCATTCTATGGTTGCCCGGCTTCACACGCGAGAAAAATGTAATTCTATGACAATTATCGCTCCCAAACCAATGCTCGCTCCGCTCACGATGCGCTGATTCATCGACCCGTGTGCGCCAAGCCAAGCAGACTTCTAGCCACCGACCCTCGAACGGCGCTACTTGTCAGGGCATCAGGGGCGTCTACCGTTCTGCCATTTCCCTCGTGACTGTCTGGAGGGCTGCTCAGATGCAGCTCCATTATCCGCGTCTTTCCCTTGGGCAGCGCCGGCGTGAGGAATACCTCTTCTTGGAGCTTGCTTTCCGGGCTGTTTCTACGAGAGTTGGGCGGCGATGAGGGCAGATGGTCTATCCGTATCGTGCGAGCAGAGTAGGCCGTCGGTCGTAATTCCGGAGCCGGAAGGAGTCTCGGAAAGGAGATGACCTGTTTGGGCGAGACTGTAGAGGCTGGGTGCTCGCTTCGAGGGGAGTTGGAAGGAATTTGGAGTTGTGACATCGGTAGGTTTGTTTGACTTGTCTGTACTTTGAACATGGCTACGCGTAGTCGAAGGCAAAGTATCTCGGCACGCTGGGCGCAGTCAGTACAGGGGCGGAGGAAAGCCAAAGGTGATATTTACCATGCTTACTGCTGACTGGCTAGGTTGCGACGTCTCTGTTGCTGCTGTCTGCTGAGACGCTATTGTGTCGTCCATTGGATCGAAATCCGTGAACGAGGTCGTTGAGTCCTTGAGGCTATCTTGGGAGTCGCCCTCCTCTGCTTCTTGAGGCATATCGGTGATGTGTGAATGAGATATCCCTACGGATGAGGTTTGTGTGATCTGCACCAAGTCAGCGAGGGGGTCTGACGCGACGATAGAGAACAATTGACCTTGACAGTCATGTCTGGGTCATTCTGCGTAATTCTCTGGCTGTCTTCAGCGCCCTGCGTAGGACGAAAGCGCACCGATGAGGGCGGAGATTGGACGCAATCTACGTCCTTGATTCGCCTCTTCAATGTTATGATTGTCTTTTTCGACGGACTTGGAGCTTGTGGTGACCCGTAGGTGTTGACCGGCAGGTTGCTCAAAGCTTGCCGAGTAGGACTACATGGACGCATATCGTAATAGATCTTTTCCAATGGTCAATAGGTGAGAAGTAAGGTACTCTCGTAGTAGAAGTGAATAATGATCCGAGAGATTGAAGGATATCGGAAGAGTGAGCTCAGCTATGCATGCCACAAAAAAGGAATGGACCAGATGATCAAAGCAGTTGAGATGAATATCAGACTGCCTTGGGTCAAGAATGCGTCGCGACATGAATGCGTAAATATAATACCCTTGTCCATCACGGAAGAGAGATTCGCGTCTTCAAGTGCTTATCGATAGAGAGCGGGATCGCGGGCCGAAGCTCGAGCGGTTAGGCCCATCTGGTCAGGAGATCTTGCCGCGGGACGTTCGAGGGATTCAACCTTGATCAAACTGCAAAAAAAGAGCTTATCGTGATTACTCCTGCAATCGACGGCTCCCCTCTTAGACAGGCAATCTGGTGAAAGTCAAGAAGCCAGAAGCCTTGCCAACGTGATGTTGAAAACGTACAGAATATCCCTGGCGGCTCGAGACCATCGATGACGACTTCGATCACAGTATGTTGTGTTCCGAGAGCCTCTGACTACGGGCAAGGGCTATTGAAGTAGCGAGACGTGTCGCGTTTGTCCATAGCTTTCATCAGATCGGTCCGTCCACACTGGCCACCCCTGGATAGTACTGACCCAGGCAGAAGCGTTGTAGGTATAACATGTGGGTCATCTAGCAAGCTTTCCGTTGACGTGGCTCCGTTATTTGCTGCATCTTATCTTATAGTTTTTCCCTCTTAACACCTCGTCTATATCTAGCACTTTCTCTCACAATCAGTGGCAAAAGGCGAGGAGATAACGACAGCCTAAATAAACCGAGTTTCGTATAAGCTTTTTCTGACTCGAATTGGCCGCCTGACTATCACCCATGTAATTCTCATCGAGGGTTTTTTTTGTAGACATTGCAGATTGCCACCATGCCACGGCAGTATGTCTCACCGGGATATCGTAAATCGATGATGATAATGACAGCTGATCCGACCGATGTCATACGATATCATGCTCGGCCAGGAGACAAAGTTATCTATCATGTCATTCTCAGGGCCTGGATCGTAGGGTTTTTCTTCTGTGGTGGTTCCATGAATTGTATGCCATGAGCATCACGATCAGTAAGGTGTTACGGTTGCCAAAGCTACTTTGACATTTGGCGGATTATCAAGGTTTCTGATGTGTGGTTCGCTATGCAGGCATGCGCAGAAGAGCTCTCATCAAAAAGCCCCTCGGATCAGCAGAAGCGTTTCTGCGCTCGGCTCTGCTGGGCTCAAGTAAGAAGAACGTTTTCCGCAGTAAATTGATACTGAGCACTCGTCCGATCAATGAAATGCAAACAACAGCTGGGACACGATCATTGGAGCGATAGGGCGGCAGAATGCACAAGTTCTCAACCGCACAACCCTGCAGTGAGCGCAGCACTTGATTGGCATATCGTTGCTCACTGTTCACTCCACCGACACC
>JAABUJ010007462.1_pt1 | contig 10213 bp, 14 predicted proteins | sample 5559131 | NCBI WGS metagenome assembly JAABUJ01 (sample SAMN10711875, study PRJNA513366) | rock metagenome | isolation source: Antarctica rocks | place: Antarctica: Victoria Land, Mt New Zealand nord | collected 2016-01-07 | reverse complement strand
GGGGATGGTGTTAGTCTTTGCTTGATATGGGGATGCGGGGATGGGAGGGAGGGGGTGGGGGGGACCTTTGGAGGACTTGGCCGTTTGAGAGGTAGGGGGTTTTTGGGGTGGACATTTTGTGTGGGTTTTAGTGGAGAGTTGGCGGGTTGGGGTTGGGGAGGTTTGGGATTGCTGGTGGTAGGATGTTGGCGGTTGTGGTTGTGAGGGTGTAACTTCAAGGTTGTCTGTGTTTAGGTGTTAACTAATTGATGACTAATGTGCTTGAAGGTAGTAATTTATTTGGTGATTATATCGGGAGCGTGCAACTTTCGTGATCAAGACTCGGGTGAACAATTTCGTCGTCAAGGACATTGTTTCTGAGGATGGTTGCGATCAAACCTCAGCACTTCACTATACACCCTGTTGTTGCCTAAGATCACATCCTATCACCATCTGTTGGAGACCTCTTCAGTAAGACAATAGCAATGAGGGCAGCAACAAGGGGTATGTGAACAGGTCAGATCAATGCACAACATCCTCAGCCAGCTATAACATCACTCATCTCTGATCTTCTCGATGGTCGGCAATCAAACATGTCGAGTGCCACCGACCCTGCCCAGCAATCAAAACCAATCAACGACACCCTCTGGCACAGGTTTCTCACCCTGCTCGCCGTCAAGTTTGTGACTACGAAGGGTTTCAAGCGCTTCTTCCAGCACCCTGGAGGTGTTCTTTTCGTCTCAGACTTCTGCATCAAGTCAGGGCTCTTCACAACGCTTGCAGAGGCAAATGCTATGCGCTTCGTTGCCCAGCATACCTCAATTCCTGTCCCAACCGTGCATTGTTCTTTTATGTATAAAGGGGAAACGTACATCGTTATGAGTAGGATTCACGGTCAAAAGGTGGCGAAGATGTGGGGTCCCCGTTCGCCGGAATCCAAGGCTAGGATCCTCAAACAGGTGAAGCAAATGATCGAAGAGCTTCACAACATCCCTCCACCTAAAGACATCGGTGTCTCCAATGTGGATGGTGGCGCTATTTACGACTGCCGGCTCCCTGATACTTCGCTGTGGGGACCATTCAATACAATTCGAGACTTTCATAGGCGTCTACGAAATGGATTTGAAGCCGGTCTTCTCAACGCCCCAGATGGTATCGAGGAACTGATCGCTTTTCATGACCAGCCATGGCCGACTCCAGTATTCACGCACGCCGATCTGAGTAGCCTCAACATCCTTGTACGTGGGGATGAGGTAGTTGGAATCATTGACTGGGAGACGGCGGGGTGGTTTCCTCCATATTGGGAGTATACAACCGCGTGGCACGTTAATCCGCGGAATGAGTTCTGGCAACAGGAGGTGGACAAGTTCTTAACCCCAATGCCATATGCACTGAAGATGGAGAGCATTCGAAGGCGCTACTTTGGGGCCTTTTGAGTTGCTCCGTTCTGAGAAGCATAGCTTAGGCTAGACTTGGGGTTCTTGAGCATACTTGTTCTTACTACACAACGTTCCAATTTCGGAGGTTCCGTCTTGCCAGTGGGACAGCTGATTGTCCTTGTTAACCCTAGCTGCCCCGACATCTCATTAGGGGATCAACTCTCTCTTATCGAGTATATCCCACGTTGCCGCCTTTTCCGGGTCATACTTTCCTTGTTCGTCAAATCGATGCTCGTCCTTCTTCTTCGCAACATACCACATGGCAGTATCGCGCACAGATTTCCAGTCAGTCACAGAGCTCCCTAAAGCTCTCCTGTCGCGCATGAGCCCATCCAAGGCCTCCTTCAACCATTCAATACAGTTCCAATGATCCAACCCAGACTCGCCAGCGCGGATCGGGGTCTCTCTCAAGACCGACTTGAGACGCTCAGCACTTTCGACTTTGCCGATTAAAATTCGGACAAGGAGCATTGCCGTTGGCTTAAGAGTGATTGAACACTCGTCGTATGCCCATTTCGATTTGAACGACTGACCACATGGTACCAACTTCTCTTTAACGTGGAAGCGCGTGCCGAACCCGTCTCGTTCAGGCTCGAACTTGGGACCGACGATAAAAGCCCAATGGTATCTGTGAAGGTTTAGTGAGCATTCAGCTGATGAACCTCCTGCCTTACGTGTCTTCTAGGCCTGGCATTTTTGGAGCTCCACCGCGGGCGTAAAGGACGACATAGAGACGATCCTTGCCAGAACCCATAGCGTTGCTCTTGAATAAAGTTGATGAGGCAAATAGCAATCGTTGGATCTTCCACTGACGGTGATATAAACGAATAGCCTAAGGACCTTGCCTAAGCCGAAGGTGCCTTCGTCAAACGGTAAATGTTGCATTATCTGCTAGTAGCTGGGGTTATCTTTTAATTGGCTCTTCGAATAAAAGGGGCTTTTGCATACCTTATTCAGTGATTCTTTGGAGAGCGTGGTTCCCTTGAGATGAAAATGACCACATTCACTCTAGGAACAGCTGTAAGTTAGATTTACGACTGTAGAGGTTGCACAGTAGGTGAATGGAGATCCGCCACAATTAGGTACGCTTACATACGGAACCATACACCCTTAGCCGTTGTATAAATTAAAACTTCCAACCTCATCGTGTTGAGCAGCAGGACCATATACGCTATGGGACCACCAAGAGCCAAGGTAAGTCAACATATTTCAAGATCCATGCAATTGGATCTGAAACTAACATTTTCCAGAAAAGAAAGCGTGATGAAAATGCCAACCACACTGCGGTGGACACCTCAAAGCCTACCGCAGTATACACCCCAAAGGAAGGACGCGGATACACCGTGAGCGTCGCCCTACCAGGCAGCATCATCAGCAAGTACGAGCCCGTGGCGAGCATCTCCCTCGACCAAGCTGATGCTTACACCCTAGCGCGCAGTCACACGAACTGAAAACGACCCTAGCCGGGCAAATCGCCCGCGCCCTCGCCGTCTTCTGCGTCGACGAAGTCGTCATATTCGACGACGGACAAAGCAAGCCGCAGCGGAATCACCACCATCGTGGCTGGGGGCCGGAAGACCACCACCATGCAGAGTCCGACTCGCCCGAGCAGGCCTATACCGGCTACTCCGACCCAGACGGCTTCCTCATCCACATCCTAGCGTACCTCGAGACGCCGCCTCATCTGCGGAAGTTCCTGTTCCCAATCCACCCGAACCTCCGCACCGCCGGCACGCTGCCGAGCCTCGACATGCCGCACCACCTCCGCGCCCACGAATGGTGCCAGTACCGCGAGGCCGTCACCATCGACACCCCTTCCGTATCAGCGACGACGGCCGTAGTAACCAACGGCACCGGCGCTAGTAACCCAACGACCAAGAAGCATCCGAAAGCAAACCCGCAACCCACAACACCCACAACACTCATCGAAACCGGCCTCCCGCAAAAAACTCTCCTCCCGATCTCCATCCCCCCCAACACGCGCGTAACGCTCAAATACCTTTCCGCAACCCCACCCACCCCCGCCTCCTCCTCCTCCGAGCCCCTCCCCGCCACCGCCGTCTCCCCGGACGCCCCCCGCGCCGAAGCAGGCTACTACTGGGGCTACCAGATCCGCCGCGCTTCCTCGCTCGCCGCCGTCTTCACGGAGAGCACGTACGACGACGGCTACGACGTCACGATTGGGACGTCCGAGCGTGGCGTGCCTTTGTCCTCCATCTTGGACTCCGCTCCTCCTCCCTCCTCGTCTCCCGACTCCTCTGACGACGGGCCGAGTCCGGACCCAAAAAAGCCGCCTCTGCCGATCCCTAATTTCAGGCATCTCCTGATTGTGTTTGGCGGCGTGGCGGGGCTGGAGGCGGCGGTCAAGGCGGATGAGGAGTTGGTGCGGATGGGTGTCGTGGAGCCCGAGGGGTTGTTTGATTATTGGGTGGATTTGTGTCCGGGCCAGGGGAGTCGGACGATTCGGACGGAGGAGGCGGTGTGGATTGGGTTGATGGGGTTAAGGGGGGTGGTGGCTGGGAATGGGGGGCGGTGATTGGTGAGGTGGGAGGGTGTAGAGTAGAGGGTTGGTGGGGTTATCTTGGTGGGAGCATTTGTATAGGTGGTAGATAGGTAGAGCGAATGGAGTTCATATTGCAAGTCACTGAAGTTCTAAACCAGGTCTATTCTTCTCAGCATCATGCTAATCTTAGATTCTTTGAACACCACCCAAGCCACCCAGAACAACGCCAGACCCTATGAACCCCATGGTCCTCAGGAATTCTATACACGCAATCCCACTCCAACCTCACCACCAACAGAATCAGCACCGTTCACCTGAGCCCTTCCGGCCCTCTTCTTCAATACATTCTCTAGGAACGCCTCCCCGGCCTTATACGAGCTTCTGACCAACGGTCCACTAGCACAATAGAGGAAGCCCATATCTAGAGCTCTCTGCCGCCACATCTCAAAGACAGCGGGAGTAACGTATTCTTCGACCTTCATATGGCGTTTCGTGGGACGCATGTACTGGCCAAAAGTCACGACATCGACGTCTACCTTACGGAGTTCTGCGAATTGCGGTCAATTAGCTAGGAACTTACGTCCACGAAGAGCCACCGCGTACCTTTCAGCGTTTCCCAAAGCTGCTCCTCCGTCTCCCCCAAACCCAGCATAAGGCTCGTCTTCGTAATCAGCCCCTCCTTCGCCGCCTTTGCCGCCCGCAGCACACTCAGACTCTGCCGAAACTTCGCTCTCCGATCCCTCACGCTCGGCGTCAACTCCTCCACCGTCTCCATATTGTGCGCGTAGACGTCCAACCCGCTCCGCGCCACGACCCCAACCATGTCTAAATCGCCGGCATAGTCGCCCGTCAGCGCCTCAACCAGCATCGTCGGCGCCTTCTGCTTGATCTTCATAATTGTCTCAGCGAAATGATGCGCGCCGCCGTCCGCCAGGTCGTCGCGGTCCACGGACGTCAAGACGACGTAGCCGAGCCCCCACCGCGACAGCGCCTCGGCCGTGTGCTCAGGCTCGTGCGGGTCGAGCGGGGGTGGGGCCTTGGACGTCTTGACGGAGCAGAAGCGGCAGCCGCGCGTGCAGGTGTCGCCCATCAGCATGATGGTGGCGGTGGCGGCGGATTTGTCCGAGCCGCCCCAGCAGTCGGAGATGTTGGGGCAGCGCGCTTCCTCGCAGACGGTGTGCAGGTTGAGGCCGCGCAGGTCGTGCTTGATCTTCTTGTAGTTGTCGCCGACCGGGACGGGCGTCTTGAGCCAGGAGGGGAGGCGGGTGATTTGTTTTTGCCGGCCTTTGGGACCGACCATTGCGGTTCGCAATTCGAGCGCATCTTCGGGGGTGAGGGGTTGGGGGTTGCTGCCGGCGAAATCGGAGAGTGATGGGCCTGCGTTGAGTCGGTCTTGGAATGAGGTCGTGCGTCTCTGGGGGCGGGTATCTGATGCTGAAGTTTCGGAGGCTGCGGTGGCGAACGTACGAGAGTTCGTGGGAGATGGACGTAGGAAGAGGCGTGACGAGGGTTGGAGGGGAGGAGCATGCAGGCAGCGGAATCTGCTTGCTGTCCCTGCCATTGTGAGGGTTGAGAGGCAGAATGAAGCACCTGACAGGTCTAATGTTGAATCATTCTCGTGGTCATCAACGGAATACGGTACCGACGCTAAAGCCGGTTAGCTTCGGCCACCACCATGCTGACTCATCAGCCTTGTACCACGGCTCGCTCGCTCTGGACCGAGAGCACTCCGCCAATGCGCCGTACTCCGCCGGCAGCGCAAAGATGGCTACGTGAACTCCACTCACGAAGCCCTGGGGTCTCTAGTCCGAGTCGTTCCCGCATCACCGCACAACATCCTTTCCCCACCTCAGCAAACAGGCGTAGAACGATGTCCGCAAACGGCTCCTCCGCACCTGCACCTGCACCGACGAAGCTCAAAGTCCTAATGTTACACGGTACACCCCCTTCACCCCCCACCCTCACCATTACTCCCGACTCTAACACCCCACTTCTCCACCCCAGGCTACACGCAATCAGGCTCACTCTTCCACGCCAAGACCCGCGCCCTCGAAAAGACCCTGCACAAATCATTCCCGCACCTCTCCCTCATCTACCCCACGGCGCCACTCAAACTCCAGCCGCACGACATCCCCGGCTTCAGCCCCTCCGCCTCCACCGCCGCCGACGACGACGAGCCTGACGCCTGGGCCTGGTGGCGGCGCAAAGACGACACATACGAATACGCCGGCATCGACGCCGGGCTAGTGCAGATCGCAGCGACGCTGCAGCGCGACGGGCCCTTCGCGGGCGTCATTGGCTTCAGCCAAGGCGGGTGCGCGGCGGGGATGGTGGCGTCGCTGCTGGAGCCCGGGCGACGGGCGGCGTTCGATGCCGCGGAGAGGGGAGGCGGAGGAGGAGGGGGGATGGCGTACCCGGCGGCGTTCGCGGAGCTGCGGCATCCGCCGTTGCGGTTTGCCGTTAGCTATAGCGGGTTTGGGGCGCCGCATGAGTTGTACCGGGCGTTTTATGAGCCGAAGATTGCGACGCCGATGGTGCATTTTGTGGGGTCGTTGGATACGGTGGTGGAGGAGGAGCGGAGTTTGAGGTTGGTTCGGTCTTGTGAGGGGCCCGAGAGGGTGGTGTATCATCCCGGTGGTCACTTTTTGCCGACGCAGAAACAGTATGTTAGTGCGTTGGCTGGGTTTATACAGGAGACTTGTGGGGATGTGGGTAAGGTTGGGGATGAGGAGAAGGTAGGGGATACGGAGGTGCCGCTTTGAAGGCGTGTGAGTGCATACGAGCATCTGGTCGGCGCTTTAGCTCTTGGTGGGATTATATGTGATGCATAGAATAGACATCGAGATCATAGATGCTTGGAGATCGTCTTAGTACTCTAAGGACTAGATCTACATACAGTACTGTACAATTACCACGCTCTAGACATGTTCGATCACGCACTAGACTCCGTCGAAACGCAGACACATAATAGCCAAGCCACAGAGAACAGCCATCAATGGACTTTACCGACCTTCGTGGGCTGGATCCTAGCCATCATCTCCTCTTTGGTGATGAGATGATCAATTCTCTCCAGCAACCCCAACAAACTCTTCATATCCCCACTCCACTCATTTAAGACATCATCCGCATCCCTCGGCTTCGCAAAGCTTACAATCCTGGCCGGCCGATCGATCTTCGCATACACGGTCTTGGCAGTCACCAGTTCGCTGATGTATTTTTCCGTCTCGTCCTCGTCAAGATCAAGAAGCTGCGTGAGCCGGGGCATCTGGATCCGTGTGTAGTATTTCGCAATTACTCGGACGTTGTGTTCGATGACGCGCTTCCGGAGATCCTGCCATCGCTGGAATGCCTTCTTGTCACCTGACTGGCTGGCTTCGGCATCAAAGACGTCCGTACTACAGAGATGTTTTCCGAAATTCTCCGCTACGATCGGCCACCGCATTATCTCGTGGATGGTAAAGAGTTTGAGAAACTGGGCTTCGAGGGATACTTGGGTGTTGCGGGAGTCTTTTTGAATGCGGTGGAGGAGATCGGATTGTTCATTATCGAAGGGGGCGAGGATGATGTAGAAGATGACTCTTTGCAGTACCTAGAAGAAGGATGAGTTCCGACCGCTTAAGCTCTACTGTGCACCAGCGACTTACTGCGTGCAGTTGCTCTGGGTTCTCCTCAACGGACTCTGTATCCAGGACTTGCCGGTAGTGTTTACAGACTTCCAAGTATTTGTCGTCATGCTTCGAAAGCATAATTTGCTGTTCGTAATAACGGAGCTTCAGGTCTGTGACATCGTCCTCCTTCTCTATCGGCGGATCATCCACGCTCCTGGTCTTTTCTTTCTCCTCACGTTCTTTCTTCTCCTTCTCGAGCTGTTCAGGTGTCTTCTTCGGTTTCCGGCCAAAGTATTTCGTACTTATCTTCCGACTCAGTATACCAGCTTGCGTCCAGTCACCCTTCTCGATACACAGCGCGACTTGCTCGAGGATGAACTCTGTTTTCTCCCGTCGCTCCATAGACCCAAAGGTCTCAACTTGAAGCTCACATAGGATGTCGGCAGCCGCGTTGAGATCGCCCTGTGATTTCTTGATATCGGACAGTATCCGGGTGACACGTGCTCTTTCGACCTCGACAAAGATCTCGAGGGTTGTCAGCTTTGGACCTAGTTTATGATTGCTGAACGTTTCACTAACCTTGCCCTCTGTGACCGTCCTTAATGTCTCGATGACAGATAACTTGGTATCCGGGTCTGGTGTCTCGTCCAAGAACGACATGACCACCTGCACCATCTTCGTAATGGCTTGCTTGAGCTGTCCATGCTTCTTCGACAGTAGAAGAACCTGTTCATTCAATAGACCCCAATCTCTTGAGTCTTTGCATATCGTAACGATGGCAACAAGCAACCGTGATGTAGATGCGAGGTCGGAAGCCTGAAGAGCGATTGTATAAGCTGACATTCTCCGCCATGGCTAGGCCTTTGGTGGCAAGCCGTACCTGTCTCGTCTGCTTTTCCAGCGCAAGAAGCTTCTCGATAGCTGCTTGTACATTGTCCTAGGAAGTTAGACTCGTTGTACTCGCGAGGGAAACCAGTACAATAAGCTACCTTAGCAAGCTCCTGAGCTTCCGGGATCTGCTTGTCGGCCTCCTTGGTGTAGTCCTTGTCAGGCTTGACTATCCGCCCGTCCGACATTATGACGACCTCTCTCGATCTAGGTGACGTCTAAACTCTGTGAAAGAATCGATGGAAGCTATGGTAAAGCTCTGAATGTACGAAGTTTTGGCTGATAGCCAGATGCTTGTCTGCGGCTCTGCGTACAAGTACAGTACACTCGCCTGGACATGCTAAACATCGAAAGCGGAAAGTTCCGAAGTCACGTGATTTGCGTACAGGTTAATTTTTGATTACTGCAACTTCTACACTTCTTGCAGTCAAAGATGGAGAGTTAAGTTCGTCAAGGCTCCAGAATACGGACAGTCACTGGTAATGCTGAAGCAACTTCGGGGAAAATCTAATATTCCGAACAGGAGCCATGTTGTTGGTGCTCTCCGTCTACGTGGACGAGTCATGTTGATATTTCTTGGAAACATCCCGACTCATCTTCAGACATGACATCAAGTTACTTTGTCCGTGAAGCACGGTATGGTCGGTCAAGAAGGCTGAGCATGTTTGGGATGGAAGATCAGCAGACAGAAGGCCGGAGAGTAAACCCCTAGTCGGGAATGGCGGTGGGTTTGAGCCGCAGCTCAGCGGTCGTGCCGGCCGTTCCGGAAGATCACAGATCTCCTTGAAATCCACGTGGAACAAGCCTGAAGAGAGCTAGAAGAGAGCTAGCTTAGCTGCGAGACACCCGGTTTGTGATCGATGACGCATACGGAATACGGAATCCATCCGAGTCGGCTTGAAGCAGGGCGCCTCATCCCGCAGCTGGACCCTGAGAGCACATCTCTATCGCTTGGCTTGTTTGGCGGCTCGTAGTGAGATGTCGGCCGTTTCAACTTATGCTCTCCGCGCCACCCCACTGATGCGTTCATTCCAGATGACGATGGAACCTTCGACTCTTTACCGTCTCGGCTTCACCACAACCCTGTGATGAAGCACGACTTCACTCCTATATCGCCGAAGTCCTGCGCAGCAGGGCAGCGACAGCGCAGGGTTTACGGAGCAATATCAAGATGTTACCCTTAATAGCAACCTCGTGGCTGTGGGCCCCACGTCCTAGGAGATGGCAGACTCTATAAAGAGCACCTACTACCCCTCCGGAATTTATACTGTAGCTCTCCAACCATCCTACAATACTCCGATTCGATCATCTAGCTCATCCAGCCCGACCAACATCAATCAAACCACTCTCTACTATCCCGAACTTCAGGATGCAATTCCTCGCCCTCTCCGCACTTGCGCTCACTCTCATCGGACGCTGTCTAGCAGAGCCCATTCCCATTGACGCCATGCACCGGGACGACGTCGCCGCCCGCATGGTAATGCCTGTCCGACCGTTCAACGAGCTCCCTGGCGGAGACCTCAACGCCTTCTGGCCGTGCATGCGCTGCTCAGTCGAGTGTGCCGCCGTGGTTTTTGGCTGCGGGGTGGTGTGTACGGCCGCCGAGATAGATGGTCCATTGTGCGGAGTAAGCGACTGACCCGAACTCCACAATTCCTACGTATCACCAGTCGTTGAAGCTTACTGTCCCTTAGCTCTGCATCGCGGGCGCAGGCGGCTCGAATGCTTGCGTCGAATGTTGGCCGCGCTGTCACGGCCAGCCGGCTGCGAATTTCATTATCCATCATCCATTCCCG
>JAABUJ010007460.1_pt1 | contig 10214 bp, 12 predicted proteins | sample 5559131 | NCBI WGS metagenome assembly JAABUJ01 (sample SAMN10711875, study PRJNA513366) | rock metagenome | isolation source: Antarctica rocks | place: Antarctica: Victoria Land, Mt New Zealand nord | collected 2016-01-07 | reverse complement strand
ACGTGTTGAGGGCGTTCGGTATTCCTTCGAGATTGTTCAGGTTGCTGACCGCGGTAGCAATTGCTGCGTTGGGGCTGACCAAGATTAGTGAGACATTAGCCCAGATGTCGGGGTTAAATACTTACTTGCCCGCCGTATTGACAGCACTAGATGCTGAACTCCAATCGGCATCGGGGATGTTGCTACTGTGCGTGCATTAGCAAAGTATGGCTCGCAATAGATACTGTTGATAGGCTACTCACGGTTTGGTAGCCCCAGCTCCGAAGGCTTCGACGATGGCCTGGAGCTCGAAGATATGATCCACATTCCACGGATTGGTGGGCGTGAATTGGTTGGTGTCGTTTGGTGGCGGGATTGGACTTGTAGTTGGAAAGGTGGTTTGGAAGGAGGTGAAAGAGGCGGCTGCGTCATCGGAGGCAATATCGACTTGGTACCATGTTGCAGTCGCTTGATTGGTGTATAGTGATCGAGCGTCAACAGCTTTGTGTGTGCAGATTAGCTTCGTTCAAAGAAGGATAATAGGACACTCATGTCTTCACTCACCACCTCTCAATGGGCCAGTACCATCAGTGGTTATCTCGCCAGGGTCTTCGTCCTCTGGACCCCCGAAGGATCGCTTTGCCTCTTGTTCAAAGAGAAGGCTGAGAGATCAATGTCCCTTCCATACGGAGATGCCGAAACTGATCGAGTCATAAGCAGTCCCGTCAAGGGAGCTACAAGAGCGAGAAATTTAGTAGTAGAATGCATGATTGAAGGTATTAGAGTAGATCTTCAGTGATTTTATTACGCCAAATTCTTGAGGGGCTCCTGTCATTTGTATAATTGTGTCGTTGCCTCTTGCTATGCTGTTTGTGCCATTCCAACCAAGGTATTCCAGCTGGAAGCATAGCCCCCAAGCCTCCATCCACACCCACCATAATCTTTCACCGAGCATTGTGATCCTTCGATAAAATTGGAGGCAAAAGGAGTTGGAATAATGATCCCACGCATGCTGTTGCTTACCAACAGAGGAGGACTTGAAACGTGTGGCCTTGAAACATGTGGCCTTGTGGACAAGTCACTAGGGGTCTTTGAAGGACGTGCGGCGGTGACACTACAATGCTGAGTGGCAGCGCAACCTCCAGCCCGAACTCAGCACCTGGTGTGGCGTACAATACCATGAATGTTATGGTCGGAGCAGAAAGTCACTTCGACCGCAAGGCGAATAAAAACTTACAAAGATAAGTTGCGTATATAAGGGCGTTTCGATGTCGTAATTTCATAGCTCCTGTGTAAGCTTAGAGATAAAGGTGATGCTTTTTATCCACATTGCGACGTTCGAAGCGCTCGATGAAATCACAGGGAACAGGACTTCACGTATAGAGGCGTCACTATAGAGCTGCGGAGTGCGGCAACGATATCGGAATACTTCTAGAGATGGACTGAAGCTGAAATTTAAGTCGAGTGGCAAAGGAAGCATGCTGCGAGGGGCATCGCCATCAGCATCCTAGTCAGCGTCAGATATTATAAGCAGCACGTTGGGCTACAGCGCGATCTGCTGATCTAGGGATAGTTTCAACGTCAACGAATACTGGGATACAGGACGCACTTGAGAGAAACGTAAGGCAGGCGTGCGCGCAAAAACTTGGCTTGTGTGGGGTTAGTACTAAAGTTGGGGCTTTATACTTTGAGCTTTCTTTGCCAAGAGTCTTCCCGTGGACCCTGCCACATCAAAGATCGAAGACAACAAGTCTCCCAATCGTTGTTGCTCATAGAGGAGCGCTCGATCTATGCCCTGATTGATGACATAGCCAAGGGAAGAATTTTTTCGAAACTCCAACATACCGTAGTCTTGGATCCTTCAAGGCGACGTAAGATGATCCGAGCCCCAGCCCCGCCAAGACGCTCGGGTTTTCGATAGCATTCCTTTATTAAGCGGAGGACAGGGTAGGTGGCTTGGCGGTAAGAGATTACCTTACTTGACATACCCGAAAGATTCGGCCAGGAAGAAGTGCCGACAGCGGTCATACAGCACACGAAACATCTTTCACAAGAAGAGGATTCGCATGGGTTATACGTCAGCTTATGCCTCCCGGCGCCTCACTGTGTCACATGATAGGATCCACCTTGAAACCACGAACATCCTTCAATTCCCTCGCTCTGTCATCATGACGCACAGTCTCCTCTGAGTAACCGTCGACTTCGTGCCCTTTGCACGTCTTGCCGACGTACAACAGCCTAGGGAAGGAATCACATTCGCCGCTTGCGATCAGCTCCGCATAGCTTGACGTGGAGCGCAACAGTCACTCCCATCCTGTGTTGGAATTGTAGAGCACCCTCGTGGGCTATGTAAACTTGCTTGGTAGGATCCGCTTCGAGCCACGTGTATAACTTTGGTCCACTCTACTCACAGTCAAGATCCATGGTCGTCGTCGATGACTCACGGAAGAAGCCAGCCCGTCTACACATTTGAACAGCCCCGTTACATTACAGACGTCGATGGCGGCATTCAAACAGTACGATGGGTGGTTCCCAGGCTTTGAGCTACCTGTGAACTGGCCAATGCCTTCGCCGGGGACAGACGCGTTGCTAGCGGCTGCGGAGACACCATTGCTAGCTTCTGTGCTCGACGCTTCGGAAGGAGTGTAAGTCTCTATGACGATGACACCACAGAGAGCTTCAATCGAATGCATAAAGTGGAAAAGGGCTGATCCGGCTATAGGAATGATTGCTGGACTGTCCGAGAGCGGACCATAATAGCCTTGATGAATGAGCTCACTGACATGTCGAATTGGGAGCGCAAGGTTTTCGACTCCGATTTCACGTTCAAGTGGAAGAGCGCTCAGCTCATGAGTGGAAGGGACGTGACCAGACCCATGGCTGACTGGGTGACACTCTCGTGTGGCTGCATCAAGCTTGATCATAAATGGCTAACAGGATTTAGTGTGTCGAAGAGGTGAAATCCTATGTCCAGCTTTTTTACGCATCAGCAATGGTACCTGCTGTTGATGGAGGCGTGGTCAAGTCCGATACTCGAGTCTCGGGCATCTTCCTTCGCGATGTCCAACGGACTTCGGCCGCCTTGCGAGGAGACTTTTCTCAGAAGGTTTCAAAAGGGCACAGTGTGATCTCAAACGTCGTTGACCCTTTTCTATGTCCGTTCTCTTGGGAGGCTGCGAAATTTGTCCTGTTCGGCTATGCCATGTCTCTGTCTGATTGTCTGCAAAGATACGGCGAGGGCAATAGCATACACTTGCGCCAACCGAAGGACGAACAATGCAGGGAAAAAGAGTTGTATAGGTATCCCAATGATCAAGCATTTTCAAAACGCTTTCAATGGCTACCCTTTGAGGTCGAGTTTGATGATTGTGGAGAAGGAGGACCTAGGTATGTTCATCTCACTTCACAAAGCTTTTCAAAGCTAAGATATCGTCATTGGTGTCAGAATCACCAGCTACATCAACAACGTGCACCCTGTCGAACATCGAGACTTCTACATGGTCCTAGAGACTCTGATTGCTACAGTGATGCCGATGTTTAACCAGTCGCTCATGGAATCCAGAGCTCCCCACTACCAGCACACGCGTATTCACGTCGCTGTCCTAGAAAACAACAGTGCAACTCCCACAATCTCCAAAGACGTGCGCGAGTTCACTCCCCCACAACAGCGGACTACAGGACAGTTCATTGATCGCGAATATCGTTGGCTAAGCTGGCTCTATGTGGATCTGAAAAAGGAATTTTGGAACCGTGGTTTACAAATGGTCTGCGAAGTGCAAGAAATCGACCTGGGTCCGGATCAGCCCAGCTTCGAAGGCGAGGAGTGGCACGTTCAAGGTCAGAGAAACGAGTATATCTGTGCCTCCGCCATCCTGACCTACTCGCTTCACAACGTCACCGGGCCCCGGATTTCGTTCCGCAGACGTGTATGGACAGAAGAAGCCAGCCTTGCCTGGGGGTACATCTCGGAACCACCGTTCGCACCAGAGATATACGGTGCCAAGAGTGACGATCCAGCTATTCAGCATATCGGCGATGTAGACATGCGCAAAGGCCGGCTGGTCACCTTCCCAAATATCTGGCAAACCCGACTCCTACCATTTGAGCTGGCGGACAAGAGTAGGCCAGGCCACTTCAAGAAACTTATCCTACACCTCATCGACCCCAACCGGCGAATAATATCCACGTCTCGTGTTCCACCCCAGCGACGCGATTGGTGGGCGAAGGAGGTCCGGCGACAAAACGCAGTGCTATGGCGGCTGCCGAATGAAATCTGGGGCCACATTGTGGCTGCGATGGACGGGTATCCGTTGTCAAGGGAGGAGGCAGAGCATATAAGGAATGAATTTGTTGAAGAAAGGGCGGAATTTCAGAGAAAGCATACGGAAGCTATGATGGAATATGGAGAGTGGGATCTGGATTCGGACGCTGAGTGAGTGTGCTCTAGGCGCCCAGCAGGACGATTACAAGTAGCGAGAAATTTCTGATTATTACTTAGATGGGTGCAGGTCCGGCCATGAACGTTGATGGTCTTTGAAGTGCAGAGAAGTGTGGCGCCGCGGAAATTGTTGAAGAAGGCTGACATCTGAGAGCGTTCAGATTTGGTGTCCAATAGATCTGTATTCCCTGGCAGGTATTACTACCGATTGTCGGCCACCTATCCAATTTGACGACATGCACAATTGCATCTCTGAGTAAGTTCAGGTACCGAGCCCGACTTTGTTAAGCCATGAGACTATAGATGAGATTCAGTCAGATTCTATAACGTGTTTGCTTGTTACCCGCTAGTGTTTGCGCTCATCTGGAGACTCAAAATCTTTATTCTGGAGTCTTTGGGCTTTTGTCGACAGAGGGAAGAGATGAAGTGGTGGTGATGGTCCCAGAGTATTCGACGTATTTCCAGGACCTTACGGAAAAGTCTTGGCACCCAACGATCACCCCACAATGACTTCACAGTCACATGCCTGGACGGCTCTCGAATATTCCAAGTGCTTTTGATATTCAATATAAAAAATTTCATACCCACTGTCTTTCACTGTACAAATCATCATCCACAAACAGTCGAGACAGGCTTCTTTGAGTCTTTCCTCTTTACTGCTAACACAACATACTAGTATCACCAAAAACCACCCACCACTTCACACCCACGATGTCTCTCTTCCCTCGCTTCCCATCCAGCGAACTGGGCCCCCTCTTCCGTCTCATCGACGACTACACGAGCCAAAACCCGAGCGGTTCGTCGACCTCATCCTCCATCCGCGCCTTCCATCCCAAATTCGATGTCCGCGAGCATAAGGACTCCTACGAACTCCAAGGCGAGCTCCCCGGCCTCGAACAGAAGGACATCCACATCGAGTTCGCCGACCCGCACACCCTCGTCATCAAGGGTCGCGTCGAACGTGAATATTCCTCCGACGACTCCCAGGCGGCACGCGGTCGCATCACGGGCGAAGTGACGGATCATACTCGCCACAAAGCTAGCGTTGAAGATGAAGGGGCCGAAGGTTCCAGTACTCCTGGGAAAGGAGGAGAGACCAGCAAGGCTTCTGACAACGGCGAAGGTCAGAAGAAGGATGGGACCAAGTATTGGGTCTCCGAACGCTCTGTGGGGGAGTTCCATCGTGCTTTCAGCTTCCCCTCCCGCGTGGACCAGGATGCTGTCAAGGCCAACCTCAAGAATGGGATTCTGAGTGTCGTGATTCCCAAGGCGGTTTCTCACCATGCGAAGCGGATTATGGTTGAATGAGCTCGTTTTCGGCGTCTTCGTCAAGCCTGCGATTTAAAGCACACCAGTCGTTACTGTTTGGGTATGTCGGCTTGCAGATGATATCATGAATTACGAGAAAGGAGACTGTACGGATTGGCTGAAGCGTATTTTGCTGGTGAAGTTGGGAGAAACGTTATTTTGTATCAGGGGTGTATTCGGTGTTGTTGGTGAATCCGATTAACGGGTTGGGAGAAAAGTCCTCCCTTGAAAGATGTGTTCGATCTTTTCGGTATGCTCGGTGCTTGTACAGTAGCATCTATCTGTTCAGAAGTTACTTTTGCAAATCTAGGATTCTGCAACCAGTCAGATATGATGTCAAAGGACATCCTTCTCGAGAGCTTTGTCATCTCCGAAATTATTATTTTCATTCCAGTCGCTACCTAACATCTCTGTTGCAGCCCCAGACCTCCCTCATAATCGCCCCTCGCTTCGCCCTTAGACGATCTTCACCCCATCCAAACCCTGTCGTAGCGGTATGTTTGGTTGTAGCCATGAGACTGATGCTATCGAAGGTTTTGATGACTATTTCACTTCTCTTCATAGGTCATCTCATGTCCTCCTCCGCTACAGCAAACACCATCTCTGAATCAGCCAAACCGAAACCCCACGACGCATCCTCGAAACCCACTCTCGGCTGTACCAAGAGGTCGATATCCGTATCCGGCTCCATGATCGTGGCTGCGATGTTCGTCTTGGCGCACGTCGGAGCCGCCCAGTCACCCGAGACTGGCTTGAGCTCGTACCGCACAACGAACATGATCACTGTAGTCATAATCTCGGTGGTTGCAAAGTGTCGACCGGGGCATAGTGTATGACCTCCGCCGAAAGCTCGGAAGGCTGCGGGACTGGGGCGTTTCGCACCATCTCCTCTTTTTCTGGCCGCCTCTAGACCGTCCTTGGTGAACCTTCTATGGTCGAATTGGTCGACATCGCGTCCCCAGATTTCTTGGTCTGTGTGGATTACACGACTGGGCATTTGGATTATGCCGTCCTTCTTCAGGAGATACTTGCCGTCAAGAAGTGTGTCTTCCATGACCTGCCGCACTGAAGTGCCCATCGCCCGGCAACGTAGCATCTCCTGGAATGTCGAGGTGAGCAGGGGACAACGTGTCTTGATCTGTGTGATGTCAATTTTGTGGATGGGAACACCGTCGGGAGTCTCTGTTGTCAGAATGATGGTCGATAGCTCTTGGCGAAGATCTTCGAGGACGAGAGGGTTCGAGTAGACATGATATAGCATCCAAAAGACAGAAGGAACCGTATTGACCAGAATTGCTATGCCACCGCCGCATTCAAATTTGGCTGTGTCTTCGACTGAAATACCATTCTTGATACTGACGTTGAATCGGTTCTTAGCCCATGCTGACCCACTCTCATGCCCTTTGTTGTCGTAGTAATCGACGAAGGCTCTGGCCACTGTCTCACGGCCACGATAGCCCTTCGAAGCAGTTATTGATGGCATGAAGTTGACAAACATCATCGTCAGATCGCCCACAAGGTGCCTAAGGGAATGGTAAGCACATGTGTTGCACAGTGAATACGAAACCTGCTTGATATGAGACTCACCAGAACCCGTCCTCAACATTGCGATCTACGTAGGGGTTCAGTGGACCGTATACAGCGTTTGTTGTCGCCATTGTGAGCTCGTGACGTAGCCAGCGCATCAGGCTAATACTCGTACCGAGACAACCTTTCTCAGGCCGGATATGTTCCAACGATGCCGCGATGTTCTGGATCATCACACGATTCATTGCGTCCAGGTCCGCACCGGGCGTCAATGCTGAACGCATAGCTTGGTACGATTCCACCGACATACCCCAATCGCCTTCGTCACCGTTCACATTCGTCATGATGATCTTGTCGGCTTCATCACTCCATGCGTTCATGCGTCTTCCCATCTTGGCCTCGATAGGCGGGAAAGCGAGGGTTTTGGAGTGGCGCTGGACAGCTGCAATGAGCTCCAGAGAATTTATGATATAGATTTTGGCCCCAGGTATGGCGAGCGTATATATCGGAAGCGTGTTTTGGTCCCTACATTGTCAGTTGTTGTGGGCGACTTGATTGGGATCGAGACATTGCAACCTGAGCTGGACGTAGTATTCGAATTTTTTCCATATCATGTTCAGAACATGTCCCACGATAGGCACCCTGGGATATACAGTAGGGGGCTCCATGCTGGCCCTTTCGACCTTGGAATTGATACGGTAGAGGTAGTACAGGAGGGTGGATATTGAAAGAAAAGCCACCGAAGCTTTAAAGTCCATGATGAGTTGGTACGGCAAGGTGACAGTGCTCGAATGTGGTGGATTGAAAGACCGCAGCTGCTGAGAGGTAGAAACGAACCGACTCCGGTTTTAGGTGGAGAAAGCAAACGGTCGAGAGGCAGTGCCAACTTTCCAATCAGAGTGACCCAGTCGCCTTACGGCGTACAGAGTCAGGCAGCGCTGCGATGCCGCGCAGGTCAAATGCAGAGGGCATTGAAGCCTGCATGCAGGCGCAAGGCTACCATGCATGGGGCGATGCTGTTGCGCTAGTAAAAAGCGGGTCCGGGATGGAGCGCATGCTAATTCCCTTCGGGAGGCATTCTACGGCGCCACGGCGCGTGGACATAGCGTGCCTCGGCTGAACTAGGTTTAGGCCCAGGCCTTGCGATTCGCGGTGACAGTCATACTGTCATAGTTGCTGTCAGGCTGAACTCTAAGGTACTTCTAAGCGATTTACAATATCTACATCTGTTGCATTGCATGATATGCATCAAGCAGCGTGCATGCGCCTAGAAGTCTGCGTAATCCCACAGGATTCAGACCGGCAAGCTACGTCGACAATGCAGTCTTGGCGTTGTTTCACGCTTCCATGCTATGGCCCAAAATCATCCAATCATATTTACCACGCCTCTGGCCAGTCTATGGCTCAATAGAAAGCTAAATAAGAATTAAACCGTTATGCCCGTGACGTTACCCTCACCTCAAAGTCTTCCAGGTAGAAGATCCCGTAGCAGGTACTCTTTAGGGGTCGCTGTGGATCGATTGTCGTGATGTCGAAGTGCCTTAAGAGCTACCTCACCGTCAGTCCAGCCTCTGCCTATAGCGGGCCGCACGAGATGATGACATACCTCGAAGATGATTTTGTTCAGCTCGGTCATCGCGATTGGAGTGCCTAGACACCTCGTCGAACCATGACCGAATACAAGATCGAGAGTACGGTGCATAGAGCTCAAGCATTCTACGTCGTCGATGAGCCAGCGCTCGGGCCTAAAGATTGCCGGGTCCTCCCCAAAGATCTGGTTCATTTGTAGGCCCCATGTGTTAAACCCAATGCATGTTCCACCCGGAATACGGAAGCCATGGATGTAATCACCTTCTGGTGGAGCCATGCGTTCTCGAAGCTGGGCAACAGGCGGGTGTTTACGGAGGCCTTCTAGTACACATGCCGATAGGTACCGAAGTCGTGCAGCTTCGTTGTTCTGTATCGGTAGTGACACAAGACTGTGAGCCACAGCGGTGTCAATCTCGGCCCTCAGTTTCCCGTATACTGGAGGGTTTGAAATAATCGCAAGCAGAGTGCTCTGGACTGCAGTGGCCGTAGTATCAGATCCAGCCACTCTGATCTCATCAGTTGATGAATGAGACCTCCAAGGGTGACGTTGACTTACAGTGAGATGACAAGCTCGGCTTCAGCCTCGCGTCGTGGAAGTCCGTGCTTGAGAAAAGAAGCCAGAAGATCCCGCCTCGGTGCTGGATGGGATTCGAATCGTTGATCCACAGCTTTCCGTATAATCTGGATAGAGTAGGTCAGACTAAAAGGAGCTGGCCAGATTGGAGCAGTGATCACATACACCCATGATCTTACCCAGACCGTTCTTATCAGTGGCGGATGGTAAGACAAGCCTTTTGACAATGGGAAGCTGTGCCAAGCCAAAGAAAATTGTATTCAACTCGTGTATCACCGAGAAATGCTGACATACCATGTTACCTTGTTTGATGGTGGACATCAAGCCATACGTATCGTCATCATTCTCGATATAGCCCAATGCCTCACCTAGAGCAAGGTCCGTTATTATGTCCACTGTGAGATAATGGATACGTCTTCCAATATCAAAGATTTTGGGTTCTCCCGGACGAGAAATCCAGTTCTCCTTGATCTTATCAAGCCAGTGCAGGACATGCTTGTCAATTGTGCGTTCGATGCTATCGACATCTCTACCGGCATACTGATTCGCTGATCATCAGCTATCGAATACAAGCAGCAGCAGAACAGACTTACGCCAGCAGACAACATGCATCTAAGCCTATGGTGCCTCTTGGGATCTCTTTCGGAGACAATATCCGGCACGGCTGGATTAATCCTGAGCGCATCGAATGATGGGCCTCTGGTGTAGGAAGATCGTGGTGCTAGGATCCTTCGCGTTACGACTGGGTCGTCCGTTAAAATGCTATTGGGACCTATACGAGCCAATGGTCCTAGCCAA
>JAABUJ010007457.1_pt1 | contig 10216 bp, 12 predicted proteins | sample 5559131 | NCBI WGS metagenome assembly JAABUJ01 (sample SAMN10711875, study PRJNA513366) | rock metagenome | isolation source: Antarctica rocks | place: Antarctica: Victoria Land, Mt New Zealand nord | collected 2016-01-07 | reverse complement strand
AGCGCCCCAGGCGCGCGGCGAGCTTGTCCACGCTGTAGCCGTGTCCAGCGCGCAACCGGATCAGCCCGCGCGCCTCCTCGATGGGGTGCAGGTCGCGCCGCTGGAGGTTTTCCAGGACGGTCGCCTCTAGCGCCGTGTCGTCGGTCAGGTCGTGGCGTATGATGGCCGCGATGGTGCGCCGTTTGAGCACGTCCCTGGTGGCACGCAAGCGGCGCTCGCCGGCCACGAGCAGGTAGGGGGGCGCGCCCTCTCCCGCGTCGAGGTTCGCCCGCACGGTGATCGGCTGCACGAGCCCATGCGCCTTGATCGACGCGGCCAGCTCGCGGATGCCGGCCTCGCCGTCGAGGTCGAACAGGGTGCGCGGGTTGCTCCCATCGGTGGCGATGTCAGCCACGGCGATCTCGCGCAACTCGGTCAACTCAGCGTCATGGGGGGCCGGCGCCGTGGTGGTCGCGTCCGTGGTGGCAGTCGCGGCCATCGTCGTGGCCTCGATGGCGGTGTCCGTGGTGGTGGTGGGCGCTGTTTGCGCGGTTGCTGTCCGTGCCATTGGTCGTTTCTCCTTATCTACTAGGGGGAGGGCCGGCGTCCTGGGGTGGGGCCGGCCCTCCGCGCTCCGTCCTTATGCCGCCTCGGTCGCCTCGACGAGGGACGCGATCTCGCCCATGATGGCCGCGATGCCGCGCCTGATGGCGTCGAGGTTGGACGCCAGCACCTCCCGCGAGACCCGATACAACGCGAGATAGGCGGGCGAGTTCGGGCAGGGTATATTAAGCGCTTGGCACACACCATACGCCGCCGCCTCGGCCTGGCACTCGACCTGCTGCGTCGTGAACGTGCGACGTTCCTCAGCCCGGTGCATCCGCTCGTGCGCGATTTCGTGGATGAGTGTCTTGCAGAGGTTGCCGGCCGGGTTGCCTTCTTTCAGTTCGATGCGGCCGTCGCCGTAGCTGACGCCGTTGGCGTCCCGCACGAGGCGATCCTTGAAGGTGACGGAGAGGCCGCCGCGCTCCGCGACCTCGATAAGCTGCCGGAGGAGCGTGTCGTAGCGGTCGCCTTCGACGGCGTGAACGGTCAGCGCGGGCAGGTCGCCCCCCTCGGTGTCGGCCAGATCGAAAACGGTTCTTGGGCGCTTTTGATGATGGGGCTGGATACCGTGAGTTAGTCAATCTCGGCTGGCCTTCCTGAGGTGATGAGCAGCAGGTTCGGCACCGTCAACCTGCCGTTGTGGCGCCCGTCAAACGTGCCCTTGTCTATCTCTGGTGCTACCAGAGAAAAAGGCATCATCAAAAGCGCCCAAGAACCTCGAAAACGTACCCCGTGCGGAATCTCAGGGCGATCACGGCGTCGTCGCCCGCGTCGGTCTTGCCCTTGATCGGGGTGGGGCACAAGATCGCTATGCCCTTCGCGCCCTTCACGACCTGCCGGCCGAGCGCCTGCCACGCGCGGTAGCCGGCGACGCGCGCGGCGTCGGGGCGCTGCATGGCGATCAGGGCGCAGTTGTGCGCGCTGTAGGTGTAGAAGCGGCTCACGGTTTGGAGGTAGCGGGTCAGTTCGGCGCTCTGCGCGGCCTGGTCGGTCTCGTCCGCGAGGCACTGCATCCACGCGTCGATCTTGGCGAGGTTCGCCGTGGTGGGGTTGACCGTGGTCTCGGTGGTCATGGTGGTGTCCCTCTCTCGTGCTAGCGTGGGGGGGCCGGCGAGCGCCGCCGGCCCCCGGCGAACGGTCTTAGCGGCCCCAGCCATACCAGGGGGCGGGCAGCCGCATCGGCCGCGCTTCCTCCTCGGTCGCGTGGCGGTAGCCGTCGCGGTAGCAGGCCAGGCGCGCAATCGCCGCGTCCAGCAGGTCCATCACGCGGGCATCCTCGGCCGGCTCCGGGTCGATGACCACCTCGGTCAAGCCGATGGGGTCGCCGGGCCGAAAGATGAGGCACATGGTCACGTCGTCGCCGGCGTCGAGAGCGGGTACAATGGGTGTGGCAACGGTTGCGATGTTCATTGATCTGGGTGTCCTTCCGTCATGCTGCTCATGCGGGTGGGGGCTCCATCCCCCGCCCGCATGTCTTATTTATTTAGGCCCCGAACGCTTCCTGTAATGCGGCCATGCCGGCGGGGCGCGTAATCGTCGCGGGCTGCCGCCGCCGCGCCTTGTTGTGCGCCTTGTACTGCTCCTCGGCCCGTTGGTACCACTGCTCGGCCTGGAGCGCGAGCACCAGATGCCAGCAGCGCAGCCCTTTCTCGCCCGCCTCGCACGAGCATTTGAGGTGCAACACGTCTTGCGTGTGCGTGACGCCTGCCCGCGTGCGGCTCTTGGTCTCGAAGGTGTACCGGCCGGTCCTGCGAATGGTGGGCTTGGCGTCTGCCGGGGTGGTCGCCTGTGTCATGTCCAAAGCTCCTCTCGTACCCTCGTCGTCCGTGGGGGTCATCCGCTCCTCACCCTCTAATCATACCACACGAACAAACTGTTTGTCAAGGTGAAAATGCGATTTGTGCGGTATCGAGGTTAATAAATGCGCGTTATCGCGGGTGTTTGTGCGTGAACCGCAGCCGTCACCGTCTTTTCTCCGCGCTCCGCAGCGCGTGCCCTTATACATTAAGCTTCGAGTGTCCCCCACTTGGAGGGACCTGGTCAGGTGCAAACTGACCGGAATGAGGGCGGTGAGGAAAGGATAGCGTGCCCTACCGGCTCGACCGTTTCACACAGATTGATCTTCCCCACCGCCACTCCTGGGGCAAATCGACGATAGAAAGCCGCGCCTCGAGCGCCACTGTATAAGGACACCGACTCCCTGGGATGACCTCACGAGAAAGCGACTGTGAACCATGTGGTATGTTGGCATCGACTGGGCAGACGATCATCATGATGCCGTCGTCATCGATGACGCAGGCACGCGGGTGGCGGCGACACGCGTGCCCCACACCTCCGACGGAATAGCCGCGCTCGTCGCCTTCCTGCACGGCATTGGCGACGTGGACACGCAGCCTGCGCACCTGGCCTGCGTCGTCGAGACCAATCGCGGCCTGCTCATCGCCGCTTTGCTGGATGCCGGCGTGCCGGTCTACCCGGCCAACCCCACGACGGTCGATCGGCAACGCAAGCCCTCCGGCGCGAAGACCGACGCCATCGACGCCTACCTATTGGCGCGCACGGGACGCAGCGACCTGGCCGACTTGCGTCGCTTAACGCCGGACAGCCCCCTCGTGGCCGAGCTCAAGCTGCTCACGCGCGATCAGGATGGCCTGATCCAGGGCCAGACGCGGCTGGTCAACCAACTCACGGCGTGCCTAAAAGCGTACTACCCCGTTGCCCTGGAGCTATTCGGCAAGCTGCACCAGGGCGCGACCCTAGCCTTCTTGCGGGCATTCCCGACGCCGGAGGAGGCACGGACGGCGACCATGGAGCAGATCGCGGCCGTCCTCACGGCGGCGCGCTATGCGACGGCCGAGGCCAAGGCGCAAGAGATCTGGGAGCGCGTGCGGCAGCCGCACCTGACGGCCGATCCCGTCGTCACCCGGGCCAAAGCGCGCCTCATGCTGACCCTGGCCGCGCAGTTGCAGGTGCTCGTCGCGGAGATCGCGGCTTACGATAGGGAGATCAGCCGCGTGTTCGCGCAACATGCGGACAGCGCCGCCTTCGCGAGCCTCCCACGGGCGGGCAAGAGGTTGGCGCCGCGCCTGTTGGCCGAATGGGGCGACGACCGAGGGCGCTACGCCGACGCCGCGAGCATTCAGGCCCTCGCCGGCACCTCGCCGGTCGTCTTTCAAAGTGGCAATTATGCTTCGGTCCATAAACGCTACGCCTGTAGCAAGCCCTTGCGCAACGCCCTGCATCAGTTCGCGTGGCAGAGCACTTTGCAGGAAGATTGGGCGAACGCCTACTATCGTCGAAAACGTCGGGAGGGGAAAAGTCACACCAAAGCCGTGCGCGCCCTGGCCAACCAGTGGGTCCGCATCATCTACGCCGTGTGGCACAAACGCGAGACCTACGACCCAACGATTTTCGTGACGGCCCAACAGGCCCATGCGCGACGGGCGGCCTAGCGGGAGCCTACCCTGCTCAACAACCAGCACCGCCGTCTGCCGTCTACGGTGAATACGTCTTTTCTTTCTCCGCGCGCGCAGCGCGTGCCTTGTGTGGTGGAGCTTGCCGGCAAAGATCGTCAGAGAGGGGCCACGCCTGTGGGGCACGCACGACCGGGCGATGCGGCGGTGCGGTGCTACGCGGCGCCGGTCGTGTCGCCGCTGCCCGTCGCCTCGGGTGATTCATCGAGCAGGGGCGACCGCAGGCTCAAGGCACACTCTTCAAGCGATAGACAGCCGCACCGCAACGATTCCTCGATGAGCCGTTTCATCTCATGCGCCCGCGCGATCAGGGCCTCGACCTCGGGGAGTTTGCGCTCCGCCAAGGCGCGCCAACGCGTGGCTGCGGGAGTCTCGGCGGCGAACCCGTGCAGGAGCGTCTTGATCTCCGCGATAGTGAAGCCCGCCTGTTGGGCCACGCCGATCACGGCCAGCCGGTGCAGGACACGCGGATCGTACTGGCGACGGCCACCCACCCGCGGCGGCGGGTCAAGCAGCCCCACCCGCTCGTAATACCGGAGCGCCGACGGCCGGACGCCCGCCTGTCGCGCTATCACGCCAATATCCAGTTCCGTCACCGCCGCACCTATCGTCTATCACCCCTTGACTTAAACCACACTTTAAGTTGTATAGTAGCACACGAGAGGTCGGCGCGGCCGGCCGTGCCTATCGGTGAGAGGATTTATGCATGATGATTGAGCAAAATGTCGCCGCCGCCGACGATCGGTTTTTTGACGCGCTACTGCGCGCGGATAGCGGTGCCCTGGACCAGCTCCTCGTCGACGACTTCATCCTCGTGGACGTCCTCAGCGGGTCCGAGATCGAGAAGTCTGTCCTCATGCCCCTCGTTGGGTCCGGTCATCTCACGTTCGACGAGGTCCAGCGGTACCCCGCCGAGGGGCGGGTACGCGTCTATGGACCGACGGCGGTGGTCACGGGGCGCACGCGGATGGGCGGGCGCTACGAGGGCGCGTCGTGGTCGGCGCGTAGCCGGTATACCCATGTGTACATCGACGACCAGGGGGCGTGGCGCCTGGTATCGGCGCAGGGCACGCCAATCGCGGCAGGCTCCTAAACCACTCCGCGGTCGGCCCGCGCGGCGGGAGACTGACGATCATCACAGCGAAAGGGAACACGAGCATGCGCATCCTGGCCATATCCGGGAGCCTTCGGGCCAGTTCGACCAACACGGCTCTCGTGCGCGCGATCGCGGCGATGGCTCCCGCAGGCATGGAGATCACCATCTATGACGGGCTGGGCGACCTGCCGCATTTCAGCCCCGACCTCGACGACGAGAACTCGCCGGCAGCGGTCATCCGTCTGCGCGCGTTGCTCAGGGCCGCCGATGGCGTGCTCATCTGCACGCCGGAGTACGCCTTCGGGGTACCGGGCTCCCTGAAGAACGCCCTCGACTGGACCGTGTCCTCAAGCGACTTGAACGAGAAGCCGGTCGCCGCGATCAGCGCCTCCCCGCTCTACGGGGGCGGGGACAAAGCGCACGCCTCGCTCCTGCTGACGCTGACCGCGTTGGGGACGGATGTCCCCGACGGGGCCACGCTGAGCATACCCGGCGTCAAGAAGAAACTAGATGACAACGGCGACGTGTCAGACTCCGCGACTGTGCAGGCGCTCAGGGCGGTCCTTGGTGCGTTGGCGCGGGCTATCGATGCGCATCGTGGCGACGCAGAATAGGCGTGCATCGCGCGGGACTTTTTGTTCCCCCAGCCTTGACGTAGAACGTCTGTGTGGCCGCACGCGCCTGTTGGCCCACCAAGTCACAAGCGATGACAGCGGGACAAACACCATCCGACTTGATCTTGGGCGGCCCGAGGGCGGCACGGATTTCTGGCGCTGGTGTATTAGGAGAGATGTCCTGATGCGACGTGGCTTCTCGGCTCCCCCCACTCTCACTGACTGGCGTGGCCATCCATCAGCTACCCCAAGCTGCAGCCAGCTTTGCGCAAAAAAGTACCAAAGCCGAGCTTACGGGATGGCGAGCGCGGGGGCAATGCGGGCTGATCCGATGCCCCGGTCAGGTTTACCGAGCCGGAATCGAACCTTGCCCTTGAGGACGGTTCCGGACTCTGCGCGTCCGTCGGTGAGTGGTTCCCCTGGGAAAAGGGTGAACGTCCAGTGCTCGTTCGCCTCGCAGTCCGGGAGATGGCGCCCGCTCTGGAGTAGTCGTGCGCCCCACAACTGGCGGATCATCAGGGTGCGGGTGTCGACTCCGCGCACAATGAATGCCGAGGGGTCGGCGCCCGTCACGTCGTTGTAGCTGCCGCACGCCAGCCCGTACGGTCCGGTGACGGTGACGACCAACGTCCATGGAGGCCCGGTTTCCACGCCAAGGCAGCCAGGCGGGAGCCGTTCATCGCACACGTCGGCGGTGGTCATTCCCAGCTGGTCCCGCCGAACAGCGGGGTCCATGGGGCGTCTGGTGTCAAGACGGGCCGGATCGGGGACCAACAGGGCTCCGTAGGTCACGTCGCTGGCGAAGCGAGCGTTCCTGAAATGCGCACGAAGGCCCGCTGCGGCACGTTCGGCTGCGTGCCACTGGTCGGTCGAGAAGGCCGATCGAAGATAGGTGGGGGTGATGGCTGGCAGGCCCGCTGCCGCCACGGCTGCGGCAACTGACCGGCACTGGGACCAGCCGGAGGAGGCTAGAAACTCGATCTGCTCGTCGCGAAACGACGTCATGCGGCGGCGCTCGGGAACCTGGGATGCCCGGCCCAGCAGCTACAGACGTTCAGATAAAGAATGACAGTCCGCGAGTGATGTCGAGGCTCAACCGGCTGCCCGACCCTCTCACACATTATCTGACAAACTATAGAAGGACTCTGGGCCGTAGACATCATCGTAGACGCCTTGCAACTCGGTCGTCTCTACGATCTCGCCGAGCCGGTCAATCGAGTCGGGCCTGGTGAGCGAGGCGGCAACGGTGTTGAACTCCTCGAGCGACATATCCAGTTCCAGGATAGTGATCACTTGCCGGTCATTCGAGACGTTCCTGCCGATGCTGGTCCTCGCCGGATAGCCACCAGCGGCGTTGTCAGGGACCCAGGCTGCCCTGAACTGCTCGTCGGTCACGCCCGGCTTCAAGGTGCGGACGAACACGGCGTGCAACATCTCGCCCTCCGAACTCTCGCCGTGTACCTCCGACGACGATCGCTGCGGCCCGCCCCTGTATGCGGCGCTGAAACGTGACAGCACGGCGACCACATCTGGTCTATCTCGTGGGTGTTGCTCTCATTGTAACACAGGTAACGATCCCGACGAGCTGGATCGCCCTCCACGGGTGCGCCACAGCAAAGTTCCCGCCGTGCTGAAGGCGGTACCCTACCGAGGGGCGGAGATGCAGACACATCTCCATAACGGCCCCTCGGAGGATACACATGGACAGAACAGAACTGTCCAGCGCCATCATACAAGAGATGCAGGGTGTGGTGGGAGAGGCGCTGGCGACCGTGGTGCCGGAGTTATTGACGGCGGACTTGGCGACGCTGGAGCAGCGGGTCCAACAGGTGGGCCGCGTGATCCTGGGTGGGCTGATTGAGCGGGTGGCGGCGGGGCACGCCCAGGGGCTGCCGCGTCCGGCGCGCTGCCCGGCGTGTAAAGGTGCCCTGAAGCGACGGGAGCGCCCGCGTTCGCTGGTGGGTCTGGTGGGCGACTATACGCTGTGCCGCGCCTATTATTGGTGTGCGGTCTGCAAGCAGGGCGAGGCGCCGCTGGATACGGCGTTGGGCCTGGGGGCGGGGACCGTCTCGCCGGGGTTGACGCGGGTGGTGGCGCGGACGGCAGTGGACGCGACCTTCACGCCGGCCGTGGAGCAAGTGCAGGAGGCCCTGGGCGCCACGCTCAGTGACGAGACGGCGCGGCGGCTGGCCGCGCGGATCGGGGCGGTGGCCGAGGCGCAGACGCAGGCGGCCATCGTGCGCGCCCAGCAGGGCCAGCCCGTGTGGGCGGACGAGGAGATCCAGCGCGCGGACGACACCACCATCCTGGTGGTAGAGGTCGATGGGGTGCTGGTGCATCAGGAGGCCGGGTGGCACGAGATGAAGGTGACCACGCTGGCCCCGCTCGGCCCCGCGCTGCACATCGACCCGACGCACGGACGCGCCACCTTGGCCTGGGGGTCCGCGAGCTACGGGGTAGGCGGCGAGGACGCCGAGGCCTGCTGGTGGCGGGTCTATGTGGAGGCGCGGCGGCGGGGCTTGGGCACGCCAGCGGTGCGCAGCGTGGTCGTGCTCGGCGACGGCGCCCACTGGATCTGGGACCGGGCGCGTGCCTTCCTGGGCCTGCCCGGCGTGGAGGTGGTGGAGATCGTGGACATCTACCATGCCTACGGCTATCTGTGGGCGGTCGGCAACGCGCTCTATGGCGCGGGGAGTCTACGCGCGGCGGCCTGGGTCGAACCGCTCAAGGATCAGCTCTATCTGCACGGCGCGACCCCGGTGCTGGCGGCCCTCGCGGCCCTGACCCCGACGACGGAGGAGGCGTTGAACGCCAGCACGGACGCCCAGACCTACTTTACCCGCAACGTGGCCCGCATGGACTATCCACGCTTCGTCGCCCGGCACTTGCCCATCGGCTCGGGGGCCGTAGAGAGTGCCTGCACATGTCTGGTGGAAGCGCGACTCAAACAGGCCGGCATGCGCTGGGGCGTCCCCGGCAGTCAAGCTGTCGCCAGCCTGCGCGCCGTGCAGCGCTCGGGGCGCTGGGCGGCCTTCTGGCAGACGCACCCCGACCGGCAGACGGCGGTTCCCTGCGCCCACCCCACCGCGCCGGCAACCGCCTCCACCCCGGCGACCCGTCCCACCGCCCCCGCATCCTCAGCAGTGGTGGGGCCGCCGCGTGTCCTCGTCCACGCCGCGCGCTCCTCACCGCGTCCCAAACCCACGCCCGCTCAGCGTCCGCTCATCCTGCCCCGCTCTGCCTAAGGAACTTTGCTGTGGCGCACCCGCCCTCCACACTGCGAGAACGCGTGTTTCCAACATTCAGAACCACCGATCTCGCTCGCGGTTGGCGCTTCCGGCAGCCTCGTCCCGCGTACTCAACATTGGGATCGAGGAGCACGTCGCGCGTCGTGCGCTCCGCGTCGGCGTCGTCTTCGCCGCGCTTACGCTCCTCAATCCGTAGACTGCTCTCGTGGATCGCATCACTCTCCTGTCCATTATGGGTGGGCTTGACATAGAAAGTCTGTGTGGTGGGTGCGCGACAGAACGCGACGGTTCGGGTCGTGGAGTGGACGTGGACACGGATGCGAGGGTAGGCGCACGCCACACACGGCCACCTGCGGGTGGGAGAAAGGGGAGTATGTGGTCCTGTCGAACGACGGCCACGGCGGGCTATCGCGCCGGCAGATCGAGGAGGGGCTGGTCAGGGGCGCGCTCGTGCATTGCGGCTTCGACAACGACGCGGGCGGCGATAAGCTATGGGCGCAGGTGCAGGAGGCGTACCCGCGCGCCGAGGCCATCGTGCGCGAGCGGCCCCCGGCCGGGGCGAAGGACTGGAACGAGGCGCTACAGGCCGAGTGGGGGCGGCAGACGGCGCCCGACCGCGGCCCCGAGCCCGAGAAGCCCAGGGGGCGTGACAGCCGCGCCGATGAGCGGCGATAGGTGTATGCCTCTATGCTAAGGGAGGCGGGGCTGGTTGCGGCAGAAAGAGGGCCAAGGTGACGATGGGAGACGAGGTGGGGCTAGCCGCGGAGGGTGACAGGGGAGCGGTGGCGCATGTGTTGGTCATCGACGATGACCGCAAGATCACCGCTGCCCTGCGGCGTGGCCTCGCCTATCAAGGCTACCGGGTCGATGTCGCGCACGATGGAACTGAGGGGTTAGAGCTAGCCCGACGGTGGGCGCCCGACATCGTGATCCTGGATATCCTGATGCCTGGGATCGAGGGGCTAGAGGTCTGCCGACGCTTACGGGCGGGCGGTGACGTGCGTGTGCTGCTCCTGACGGCGCGCGACAGCATCGAGGATCGGGTCGTTGGGCTGGAGACCGGCGCCGACGACTATCTGGTCAAGCCCTTCGCCTTCGCCGAGTTGCTGGCCCGCGTGCGCGTCCTGCTGCGGCGGCGTCAGGGCGACGCGCCGCCGCTCCTGCGCTATGGTGACCTGGAGATGGACACGGCTGGCCGCA